>Ga0265798_10010834_pt1 | contig 11170 bp, 9 predicted proteins | sample P3T30metagenome_FD_192430 | JGI IMG/M metagenome (GOLD analysis project Ga0265798, IMG submission 192430) | Plant litter microbial communities from East Loma Ridge, Irvine, California - P3 T30 | ecosystem: Environmental > Terrestrial > Plant litter > Unclassified | place: USA: California... | reverse complement strand
ATGGAAGGCCGGCACCAGTGGCGCGCCCTGGCCGCCGGCCGCCACGTCGCGGCTGCGGAAGTCGGCGATCACGTCCAGCCCGGTCAGTTCAGCCAGCAGCGCCGGGTTGTTGGTCTGGCGCGTGAAGCCCAGTTCGGGGCGGTGACGGATGGTCTGGCCGTGGGCGGCGACGGCGGTCACCGGCCCCGGGCTGGACGGCAGCAGGGCGCGCACGCACTCGGCATAGACCAGGGCCAGGCCGTTGGCGGCCAGCGCTTCGCGCTCGAGCTCGTTCGGGCTGGCTGATTGCAGCGCCATCAGTTCGGCGCGCAGTTCGGGCGGGAAGGGCGTGAAGGCGGCGGCCAGGGTCTGGATCGCGCCGTTCGAAAAGTCGGCCAGCACGCCGTCGACGCCGTCGAGGCTGGTGCCGGACATCAGGCCGATGAAGAGGGAGGAGGTGTGGTTCATGCTGCATTGTCACCGGACATAGAGATCTGGGCAATGCAAACCATGCTTTGAAAAAGGCGCGGTCACCGTTTGTCGGTGATCAATTCAGGTGCCTGCCCTTCGAGTGCGCGTTGATGGTGTCGCTGCCTTAGTCGACCTGCACGCCAGTGGCAAAGAGCCGGATGTCGGGCGCGGACAGCGTGATGCGCACGCCAGCCGGGAGCGTGATCTCGTTGCCGCCAGTGGCGATATCGGTGTTGCCGGCGCTGACGAGGTCGATCTTCGAGAGGGCCCCCAACGCCAGGTTGGCCTCGCTGGCGCTAACGACGCCGGCCATTGCTGCGGCGGCGAGGTCAGGCAATGTCGTAGTCACCGACCGTCGAGATCAGCACAGCGCCACAGCCAGCCTTATGTCCGGCAAACGCGACCGGTTTGCCCTCGACGATGTAATCGGCATCGCCTTCCACCACTTTGGTCACGCCATGGCCGGGAATCGGGCAACTGCACAGGTCGTCCACGCGTACGACGGCGATGCCGTCAACGAGGTAGTCGCTGGCACCGGCGGAGATGACCTTGCCGCCGTGAGAGGTCGGATCGCCAAGTCGAATCACGTTAGGCATGATGGTCCTTTGTATGGGTGGCAGGGATACGGGTTGGCACGTCACCTGTTACGCCGGCCTGTCCGGGCTATTGCTGTCGGCTGCTTGCGCCGGGCTGTTCTTTGCACTGTCGTCATGGCGGATCAATTTCCATGTGGCCTGTTGGCTGATGAGATCCGATCTGCCTTTGACCCGGTCCAGCATTGACAGTTGTTGTCGCAAGGTCGTCACAGGCAACATCTGGCCGCGCCCGAACCAGTGCGTACCGTCCTGCGCCAGCGCGTTGATGCAGCGCCACCAGCCGCTGGCGGGACAGGCCATCCCGCTCTTGGCTAGGGGCCGAGAGGCACTTGCTAGGGTGCGACGGCCACAGGTTCGGCGACCCCAATGGGGCGTACGCGCAGCGAGGACAGCATCTTGTCCCAAAGTACCAGGGCCTGGGCGTCGGTCAGGCTGGCGTCGACGGTGGTGCCGGGTTGGCCGTGGCCGGTGCTCAGCTCGAATGACATATCGGGCGTGAAAACACTATCGGTTTTATTGTGGACGGCTTCCCACATGAAAGAATGACCATAGTTGCCATTGAGCTCGTGCACGCGTTCGAGAAGTTCATCGCCCGGCTGGGAATTGAGGGTACGTGTGCCTCTTCTTAAAGTGTGAAATCGCTCGCGGTATTCTCGGTAGGCCGACACTCTATCGCTACGCTCAAGTAATGTCTCCTGTGTTGTGATGCCAGCTATCATGTTCAGTGCGATTGACACATCGGGATGGTCATTCATACCAACGAACATGGTGGTGCGTTCTTTCTGCGCTACCGTTATCGGCTCTGTAACAAATCCGCCGTCGAAACAGAAACCCGCCTCTGTTGGTATTTCGTTTTCTTCGCGAGATCTGAATTGCGTAACCAGTTCGGCCAGTTCTTTGAGATCCTTGTCGTCGGCGTATTGGATCGTGAGATTAAAACTGTGCTTTTGCACACGGATCATCGCCTCGAGCCTGACATTTTCGGAGAGCGGCTCATTCGGCAGGCCGCGGATCCATTCCCTTCCGAACACATGAATCTTGCCGTGTACACCATTTTTATGGACCAGATGCGTGCTTTCAAGGTTTGGGCTTCCCCGCTCGTTTTTCTCGCTTGAGAGCTGAGCTTCCTTTTTCTCTATTCGCGCGGCAAATTGTTCATCCGTTTCGTTGTCATAGGTTGCGATGCTCCAGCCGGCGATCATCGCTCCCCGGTATGACACTTCGGCGTCGGGAGGGACGTCGATCAGGAAGCGGCCAACGCACATGGGTTTCATTTTGAGGTCCTTCATTTCCGCCGTCATGGTTTTCACCTGGTAGTTGAGAAACGCCGCCTGTACCTTGTGCGTGAGCTCGATGCAGGCGAAGATGAGGCATGCAGCGATGCTGAATTTGCCGAGCCACCGGCCGTGTTTGCGCTTGAAAACTGTGCTCATTTGGCCTCCAGCGCGATTCGGGCAATCAGTTGCAAGGTCAGGGTCAACATCGATTCATTGGCGTAGCTGCCTTGGTGGTCATAGCCTTTGGTACGAAACAGTTGCCTGACGCCTTGTGCGGGTCCCATGCCTGATTGCTGAGGCACGGTGTCGTCGCCAGGACCATCCTGAATCGAATGCGTAAAGTGGACGGTGCTTCCATCGGAAAACTTTACGGTGCGGCCGCCGGTCTCGGGGTTGCGGCTGACGACCGTGCCTGAAGCGAGTACCCCGCGTTCAGGCGCGGCCGCTGTCTTGACCGCATGCCAGCGGCAACTGCCGAACGACAGGTGGCCCGGATCGTCTCCGTAGAAAGCGTAGCTGTTGGGGTGGTAGTAGTCACCGAGGACTGTTGTGTGGAAACGTTCAGCCTGATTAATAGCCTTCTTGATCTCATCAGCGACTCTAGTTGGGATTTTGAGTTTACCTGCCGGATCAGCCAGCGCCGGATCGATCATGCGATACCACGAGGTAGTGTCGCGGTACATATCGTAGACGTTGCCACTTGGCAGGCTCAAGTGGGCGAGCCGCTTTCCGTCGCCAGTTTCGAACGTTGCGTGCAGCCAAGGTTTCGGATACTGGTTGTTCGGCAAGAGTTCGAGCGGTCCCGCGGCGGTGGCCATGACAGGGGTGGTGTCGTCCTGCTTGCGGCCTGCAATATCGGCGAATTTACCGGCAACGTAGCTGTCAGCCTCAGTACCGCAGGCAATACGGCGATAGCAGACGGGCGCGCCGAGTGCAGGCATGACGCCGTGGACGATTCCCAGAATCTTGTCAGGAATGCGCTTGGCGCAGGCACGGGCAACCAGACCACCCATCGAGTGCGTGACCAGGATGACCTGGTTGCACTGCTGTTTCCTGTCAACCCAGAACTTGATGATTTCATTGATGCGCTTTTCCAGGCGATCCGCCGACAGCGCATTCGATTGCAGCCAGTTGTAACCCAAGGCGTACACCGGATAGTGGTATTGGGCGAACTGTTTCAGTTCCGCGTCTGTCAGTTTTGCTGTCGCACCATCGTCCTTGCGCACGTTCCACAGATTTCGGTCCCATAGTCCCACATGAGTCCACTTTGACTGGGGTATAGGTTTTCCCCAGAGGTTGCGGTACACCGAATTGAGGTGAAATTCGAGGTTGCACAGTAACAAGCCATAGCTGCTGGCATGAATCTGGCCCCAGCCACGCTCTCTCAGCACCGCGCCGTCAAATTGCACCTGTAAATCGACCGGGAGAGTCAATAAACCATTGTCATCGACGTCGAGCGTGTCCCCGTCCAGTATTTGCTGGCGCACTTTGGGATTGCGCTTTTCCCATATGTCAGCCTGCGTCAGCCCTTCCGAACTGCCATTCGGCGGCCGCCAGGCCGCCTCGCCCGGCTTCAACGCCTTGTTCGCAGGTTTTAAAGGGTCCCTGGTGGCGCACAGGTTGCTGCCCATGATGCCCGGGATAACGATGACCGGAATCACCTTCGAGGACGGAATTTTGAGTAGCGCACGCGTCTTGCAGTCGACCGACGACAAGTGCGCAGTCGCGCGGAAGTTGCCGTCGCAGTCGGGCTGCGCTGCGGGCAAAGGACGGGTGGGTTCAGCTTTGTCGGCGGACATGGCGACTGGCCTTTCTCGATCAATGGATCTGACAAGGAGGAACGGTGCGTACTCATGCGGGCGCATCGTCGGCGAAAATGCAGATGTCGATCTTGCCGTAGGCCCTGCTGGTGGCCAGAGAGGTACGACCGAGCTCATCGGTCATGCCGCGGATGATCTTTCCGTCCTCGAGCGTCAGCTCATAACGCCGGCCTGGCATAGGCTCGCCGGTCGAGTGGTGCTGCAGGATCACGCGCTCGTCCGTCGCCAGCGTCGATGCTGGGAACGCGAGCGCGACGGGAGCGCCAGCGCCGCCCTTGGCGAACGTATAGCTTGCTGCCTTGATCAGGTGCTTGCCCTTGGACTGCGCACTGATGGTGTCGCTGCCGTAATCGACCTGCACGCCGGTGGCAACGAGCCGGATATCAGGCGCCGACAACGTGATGCGGACGCCGGCCGAAAGCGTGATCTCATTACTGGCACTGAGTTTGATGTCGCCGTGCTGCGCTTCGCCGCGCAGGTCGCCCGTGGCGGCCACAAACTTCATGCCGTCGTGCTGGGCAAACACGCTCACCCCGCGCGCAGCGCGCAGGGCCAGCGCACCGCCGGTGGCGATATCGGTGTTGCCGGCACTGACAAGGTCGATCTTCGAGACGGCCCCCAGCGCCAGGTTGGCCTCGCTGGCGATAACGATGCCGGCTGGCGCTGCAGCGGCGAGGATCGGCGCGCCGCCGGCCGTGCCCGCGGTGCTCCACTGGCGCAGCTTGTCGAGCAGGCTGGCCAGCTCTGCGCCGCCGGCCGCATCCTGTGCGTGCACGCTCGCGAATTTGCCCAACTGCTCGGCAACGCTCTGCAACACGTCGGCAACACCTATCAGCCCCTCGCGGTCGAGCTGGCCGCCGGCCGCACCGGCGCTGCCTGCTGCGCTGATCAGCACGCCTCTGGCGCCGCGCATGGCCACGGCAGCGTCGCTGCGCAGTTCCGCTCCTTCACCACGCGCCTCGCCGCGTCCATCGCAGAGCGGCTGGACCAGGAAACCCAGGTTCAGCTGGGATGTCGCATGGTCGCTCGCCAGCTGCGCGTTGATCTTTCCGGTGGTGTCGTCAAAGCGCAGCTGGTTAGCCCGCGCGCCCTTGATTTCCAGGCTTTTCATGCCGGACAAGTATTTATTGCCGGGCAAGGCGCCAGCGCCGAGGTAAGGCGGGCGGGCCAGCATGTTATATAGCTGGCCGATGATGATCGGCTTGTCGGGGTCGCCGCCCATGAATGCGATCAGCACCTCGGTACCGGGACGCGGCAACGCCAGGGTCCCGAAATGCATGCCGCTGCCGGCGCCGGCCCAGCTGGTCGCCACGCGCACCCATGCTGAGTCGCGATCCGATCCTGAGGCCCCGGCGCCCTCGGCGTGCAGGTGGTCCTCATCGCGCATGGCGGTGAAGCGCACCCTGACCCTGCCCTGGGCATCGCAGTGTACGGCGTCACCAGGTGCTCCGACAACAACCGCGCTTTGCAGCTGGGCCTGCGGTACGTCGACGCGCGCGTCCCAGGCTGGCACGAAGGTGATGTTGCGACGTACACAAGTGAGGCGACATCTGAAGCGGAACTGGCTTGAGTCGAACCAGTTCTCTGCGGCCAGCGGCAAGCCGGCGGCGTCTATGCGCCAGCGGTTACACGCAAACAAACGCTCGACGCGGGCATCGAACCCCTTGGGCAGGTTGTTTTGCGCGGTGATGTGCGAAGCGAGCACGACGAACTGGCGCTCGCAATCTGGATGGGTGTCGATCTCGGGGTGGCCCGCCAATATAAAATACTCGCCAGCCCTGCAGTCGCGCACGCCGCCCTCGGCATGGAAGCACTTGGCCTCGAAGTCGGACCGGGCCAGCGCCTGCCGGGCCAGCGCATCAAGGTCATCGTAGGTGTCGCGTATGTGCGGTGCTTCGACGATGTACTGGTCCAGCGTGGCAGCCATCTTGCTGCCCTTCACGCCCTGGTCGGCGGCGCTGGCAACACTGACGCTCATGAAATCGGTACCGCGTGGGTTGGCGTAATCCCAGCTGTGACGGCTAATCCGGCCTGGGCGCAAGGTGCGTACAGCGCCAAACGCGGTGATCGAATCGCGCTCTTCGGTGGCGCTGTCGCGATGGAACCGGATGGTGCCGGCGCTGCTTTGTTTGAGCCGCCTGGTGTCCTGAAACAGCACCATGGTGTGAGCCGGCACCGACGGCACTGCACCTGCAGTGTTGGGCGTGGGCGCATCAGCGGGACGCCCCGGTTGGAAAAACCAGGAGATACCGCATCGCCTGAGCAGGCGGCGCACGAAGCCGCCCGTGCCTTCGTTGTATTGAACGATCTGGCGGCGCACCGGGTATTCTCGCAGGCTCAGCGCCGTTTCGACCTCGAACTCGAACGTGGCGGCCAGGCCAGGATTGGCGCGGCGCGCCTCGCTGAGCACGGTTTGAACGACATCAAGCTCGGTCTGGTCGCGGAACACCCGCGTCCCGACACCGAGGTCGAGTATGGCCAGCGCGTCGCGCATCACCAATTGGTAACTGGCCAGGCCGCCGTCACTTTCGCCCTGACTGGCTTCGGCGACGATGCCGCAAATGCTGCGCAGGTGTCCCTGGTCGGTAACGATCTGCACTTCCACCGGTACACCGATCAGTGTTTTAAGTGGCAGTTGTGCGTCCAGCGCCAGGCAGTAGATGCGCATTTCGATGCCGTCGCAGATGGCCTCAACGCCTTCGATCCGCTGTGGCAGCAGCACGTCGCTGGCCACGCCGTCCGGAAAACCTAATTGCATGCGCAACGGCCGGTTGCTGGCGGTGAGGATTTTGCCGAGTTGTTCAACAACGTCAAAATCGTTGTCATGGTCCATCGCTTGGCTCCAGTCAAAAGGCGATCAGGTAACGGCTCTCGTCATGGTCCATTGCTTGCGGCGCGGTGAGCAGGACAGAGGCGTAACCAAGCCGTGTGCAGTTGTCGAGAGCAGCCGTCAGCACGTCCGCTGCACGTAAAATGGGGCGTATCTCGAATGCCACCGTCGGCAAGGCGAATAGGGCGAGCATTTCCTTGAGCGCCTTGCCGGTGCTGCCACCAGCAAGAAAACCTTCAAACTCGGCGCGCGTGAGCGGACCCAGCCACAGGCGCACCATGGCATCGCGGCGCCAGTAGCGCCCGCCGATGATGTTGCCAAGGCCAAGTGCATTATTTTGCATACCGAGGACAGTGCCATTGGCGTCGGCAACGCTGGCCCAGCAACCGACCAGCGGCTCGCACCGTACCGGCACGCCGAAATAGTCCGTTAGTACGCCAGCAATCATGTCGCTCTGCATGGGTCGGTGACGAATTAACGCAGCGTAGCGGGCCACGACTTCATCGGGAATAGCCGTCTCGGTTGCGGCCGCGCTTGCCGGGCCGGGCTGCCGGCGCGCGCGCGCGCCGGACAGGGCCAGTTGTGCCACAAGAAAGCGGTTGCGACCGTCAGCGTCGGCGCCGGATTCAATGTGGCAGGCGGCCCAGGCCCGGTAAAACAAGCACATCATGCGGTGCGAAAAGGTGTCAAAGAAGGCCCTGCCACCATGATTTTTTTCAAAGGCGATCTGTGCGCTGATGGTGGCGGTGTAATCGTAGGGCAGCACGCCGTTAACACCCAGAAAACCCATAAAGGCGGGCGTGAGGTGGACTCGGCGCAGCCGGAGCATGATCGGCCCGATCGGCTCTTCCGATGTCGTCGGCATATCCATGGCGTCGGCGTCGATGGTAAGCGCCTCGATCTGGGCGGGCGGGAAACCCAGCACGACACTATTTTTACAACGGAGCACGGTCTCAAGCTTCTTTCCGTTCGCCGTCGGATCGCGCTGCAGCCACAGATCGATCAGGTGTACTGCCTGAAAAAAATGGAACCGGAACGGTTGCTCGATCAATCGTTCGATCAGACCAGGTTGCGCGCGCCGCTTCGTGGATGGCATTTGATCAGCTCCTTTCCGCTCGCTTGTGAAAAAACCGTCAGTTGGGTGAACGTCTGGCAGTGGACATACAGACCGAAAAAATGGTCGAGTATCGAGGCGAACAAAGCGATACCGGTTCCGATAAAGGCATCCTCATCAAGCGTGAGGTGCACGGCAAGACCAGGCACGAGGGCGCTGTGACCGTCATCGTGCAGCCAGACGGTCGTCTCATGCTGCTCCAGAGCGACGATGCCGGCGATCTGCCGCTGTGACACCGCCGACTGTGTCAAGTCGTACAACGTCAGCGTTTCTTTGAGAAGGCTCAGTCCATCGGGAGTGAGCGCGCAATGACTGAGCGACAGGTGCGCAATCAGGCGCCATTGATCCTGCGCGTTGAAACGGTATTGAGGCGTCGGTCGGCGCAGGAAGCGTAGCGGATAGCAGTCGGTCGCCTGCTCGAGCTTGAGATCGCCGCCCGCAGCGCCGTAGCGGAGAAGGCTGGGTAAATCGCGGTTGGTGCAGGTGAGTTCGATCGACACGCTGGCGTCGGCGATAGCCAGTGGATCGAGGTCCAGGTCGACCAGCGCGATTCGCATGCCGTGACCCGGATGACGCAGCGCCGCCAGCTCATCGCGACGCAGCATATAGTAGCGGCCGCTTCGGCCACCGGCCTCACCATGGCGCAAGGAGTAGTACGGGCGAAATTCGGTCAAGCTCCGCCCCTGGCGTGATTTCTGTACCGTCGTCACCTTGTCGACACTATAAATGTCGCAAGCATCGGCGCAATTGCCATCGGCGATCAATTCGTAATCAGGCGTCAGGTGCGTTAGCTCGATCGGGCACGCGGCTTGCCTGAACAGGTTTACCACAGGCGTGCAGCCGAGTAAAAAATTGTCGCACGACAGCTGGCTCAGGACGCGTCCAACGTGCGCATCGGCGGACACACCGGCAAGGCCCAGGTGCAGTGTCAGGCGCCGGCACGTGGGCGGCAAGTGAGGCGCCAGCAAGGTCCAGTTGATGTCAAAAAAATTAAATTTTTCTGGGTGGACAAAATATTCGGTCAGCAACAGGTATGCAGGGTGCGACAAGCCACTCCTCGGAAGCACCGCTTCTTGCGGGGAGAATCCCACCGCTCTGAGCGGCACGGTACTCAATGTGAGAAAGGAATCGTCGATTTCCAGATAGGCTGCTTTGGTATGCATGAATAGCACGTCGCGCGTGGTCGCGCACACCGACGGTTCGGCATCGATAAAAATGCGGAGTCGGTCGAGTTGCACTTGCGCCAAGCCCAGGTTGGCTGCCCTCGATTCGATGTCGATGGAAAGCATCGAGGTGACAGCGGCCGGTCGCGGCAGTTCCGGCGGCAGATTGAAATGAGGATGAAACGCCACCTTCTCCAGCACAATCGGGGTAAGGGGCACGTCGTACACGGTGCGGAACCGGCAAAGGGGCGAATCAGCCGAGCGCGCCACCAGGACGGCGCCACGTGCAATCAGGCTGGGCGCCGTCATCGTATCAAGACCAGCGCCCATGTCGACGCGCACGATTGAGGTGGACGGAAAAGGTTGCAAATAATGGGGGTAATTAACCTGTAGCAGAGCCTCTGTCACCTTGTGCTCATTGTCATCGATCAGCTTGGCGATACGGGCGTTCGACAGTGCCGTGGCCTGGATAAATCGTTCGATGTGGGGATCGTCGCGTCGCCCGCCTTCCATTCCCAGTTGAGCGGCCTGGGCGGGAAATTCGGCGGCAAACTCGGCATTGAAAGACTGCATGGTGCTCAGTTCGCGCTCGTAGTAGTGGCGGATCGCTTTCAAAAATTTCTTCATCAGTCACTCCAGCGATCAGCGAATGGCGTACTGCAGACTCGACGGCTCGAGCATGATGTCGAACTGCACGCGGTCGTCGCTGGCCAGCATGCGCAGCTGGCCAGAGATGGCAAAACTGAGCCGATTCACCACGCCGGCCTCTTCGACAAGATGGGCCCGCACCTGCGCCAGGCGCGGCTCATGGCGCGCAATGGCAGCGGTCAGTTGATCGCAAATTTTCTTCCGATCAGTACTACTGGTAAGGCACAACTGGGCGAAATCGGCCAGGCCGAAACTGACGATTGATTCTCTACAGGCCGGGTAAGTCTCCAGCTCTTCCGAGGTTATAGCGACACGGGTGTTAAGCAGGACTTCGAGGTCACGCGCGATAGCGCGTTTATATTGCACCAGCGTCAGCCGGAGCGGCTGCCGCTCGGCGGCAGTGGCTGGGATCGGCGCAATCAGACGGTCCCATACACTGGAAACAAAAGTGGACATGGTGACGCGCTCCCATATTTGGTATTGCGGTCGGTTACTGGAGCAGGGCGGTATCGGCGAGATGCATTAGCTTGGTATCATCAGCGTTGCCGGGCCAGGCTTGTCGAATGGAAATTATTGCGCCTGCACATAGAGAAAATCTGCGAAAGCGCAAACCTTGGCATGCTGGGTTAGAAATTTGATTGAGGTGTGTACGATTTCCAACGCGCGGCAGCGTGACCATCGGCCCGGGCGACTATGCGCTGTTGGCTTACCGCTACCGGGTGCAGGAAATCCGGGCGACGTCAAGTTTTCGCCCGCAGTTGCAGTTCGGATAACTCAACGATTAGTCGGTACGTTGGATAACTGCATGGGGCAGGGGTGACGGCAGAAAACAAAACGCCCTCCGGCATTTGCATGCGACGGAGGGCGTCGGGACTGCGCTAACGGCGGATCAGCGTGCTGCCATGCCGTTGCCGCTCGGGGCCAGCAGCGAGAAGCGGTGATTCATCTCGGCGGCGGCGGTGCGGAAGCGCGACAGTTCGGCCTGGTTCAGCGGTTGCTGCACCAGCGACTTGAACTGGTTCGGATCCTTGGCCACACCGGCAACACGGAATTCGTAGTGCAGGTGGGCGCCGGTCGACCAGCCGGTCGAGCCGACATAGCCGATCAGTTGACCCTGGCTGACCTTGGCGCCTTTTTTCAGGCCTGGGGCGATACGGCTCATGTGCGCGTACGCCGAGCTGTAGTTCGACCAGTGCTTGAGCACGACCATATTGCCGTAGCCATTGCCGTTGCCGGCGAAGTCGACGGTAGCGTCGGCGACGGCGCGGATCG
>Ga0265798_10010832_pt1 | contig 11170 bp, 7 predicted proteins | sample P3T30metagenome_FD_192430 | JGI IMG/M metagenome (GOLD analysis project Ga0265798, IMG submission 192430) | Plant litter microbial communities from East Loma Ridge, Irvine, California - P3 T30 | ecosystem: Environmental > Terrestrial > Plant litter > Unclassified | place: USA: California... | reverse complement strand
CCCGTATCGGGGTCCTGGCGCTGCAGGGCGCGGTGGCTGAACATGCCCGCGCCCTGCGCTCCGCCGGGGCAGAAGTCTCCACAGTGCGCCGACCCTCTGAACTGGAGGGACTCGACGGACTGATCGTTCCCGGAGGTGAGTCCACCACCATGGCGCGGCTGGCCGCTCCGGTGAAGCTCATGGAATCCATCCGAGCTCACCACGCCGAGGGCATGGCGATGTTCGGCACCTGCGCCGGAATGATCCTGATGGCCGATCAGATCCTCGACGCCGAGGCACTCACCGGGTTCGAGCGGATCGGTGGCCTAGATGTGGTCGTACGTCGGAATGGCTATGGCAGCCAGCTCGATTCGTTCACCGCAGGACTCGCCATCGAAGGACTTCCGGGGACCGATCCGGCCCCCCTGGAAGCTGTATTCATTCGGGCTCCGATCATCGAATCCACCGGAGATGGTGTAGAGGTGATCGCCTCCTGGAAGGACCGTCCGGTGGCGGTCCGCCAGGGACGCGTCGTGGCTGCCAGCTTCCACCCTGAGCTGACCCCGGATCACCGGCTGCACCAGTATTTCGTCGACATCGCTGCAGCCAGAAGCCGCAGCTAACCTGAAAACTGCGCCGTGGTCAGGCATGATGGCTCAGAAGTGCTGTTCTCGCAGCGGCACGGCGCCAGGACCCCCACACAGGAGCGAAGATGACTGACGGACCACATCACGGGCAGAATTCGACTGGACCGGCCGCGCGCGCCGCTGATCCGAATACGCCTCAGGTCCAGCTGCACATGCTCGCCGGGGACCACCCTGAACTGCGGCCATTGATCGCAGAGAATCCCAATACCTACCCCGAGCTGCTGCAGTGGCTCGCCGGCCTGAACGATCCGGCCGTGGACGCGGCCCTTGCGCGTCGCTCCGCGGCTGGTCACGGCCAGGCAGTCGATGACCAAGCCACCAGCATGCTGCCCGCCGCAGACCAAGCCTCGGATACGGGAGAGGAACAGTTCTCTGCGGTCCGACAGGACCGGCCCGAAGACTATGCACCACAGACCGCGGCTGTTCCCACGACCTATCCCAATGGATACCAGGATGACTATGCCCAGCCACGAGCTGGGTACTACCCCTCGGCTCCGCCGGCAGGAGCCGCACCCTGGCAGGCACCGACGCAGCCGGCATCGTACCCCTACGAGCACGAGGAAGAGCCTCGCCGCAAGAGCGGTGGCACCTGCGCGATCGTCTTCCTGATCATCCTGCTCGCTGTGGCTGCCGTGGTCGCGGCCTACTTCCTGATCTTCGGCGGCGTCTTCAGCGGCGACAACGATGAGAACGCAGATGAGGTCTCGCAGGAACAGGTGCAGGAGGACCCGGCTGATGCCGAAGATCCAGGTGCCGAGGATCCAGGTGCAGAGGCAGAGGCCTCTCCGGAGGATGCCACCACTGAGGATGAGAACGCAGATGCCGAGGACGCGGTACGCCCGGCACCAGATGGTGCTGAGGACATCCCCTCATTCACCGCACCCTCTGGAAACATCAACTGCGCCATGGATGAGAACACGCTGGAGTGCAGCATCCTGGACTACAGCTTCGATACCCCAGAGGACTGTGAGGGCGCCGCGCAATTCTCCGTGGCCGAGGGGGAACCGGAGATCGGATGCGGCACGGCCCCAGGGGCTGAATCGGCGACGCTGCAGTACGGGCAGGCCGCCACCAACGGCCGGTTCGCCTGTGTGTCCTCAGAGAGCGGATTCGAGTGCTGGAACACCGAGACCGGCAACGGGTTCTTTGTGGCAAGGGCGAGTTACCAGTTGCAGAACTGACAACGCCCCGGGGGCGCTGGGAGTAAACTTCCGTCGAATCGTATATTTACTCGTCACCGCAGGTCGATGATCTGAGGGTGCTCTGGATCTATAAAGGAACGCATGCCTTCGATCTATGACGAACTCGGTGCCATGGCAGCCGATCCCAGCACAGACTGGGACACGCTGCACTGGATCGCCGAGAACTATCCTCAGCACCGCGCTGCCATCGCCGGGAATCCCGCGGCGTACACCGAGCTGCTTACGGCGCTCGGATCACTCGGGGCCCCAGAGATCGATGCTGCGCTGGCGAGGCGGGCCTACGGTCGCGCGGCGCGACGCGCACCGTCGGCTTCCACGCCGGCGAGTTACAGCGCTGCGGCACGACAGGCTGCGACACCCCAAGCAGCACCGACGACGGCGACGCCGGCCGGGGCCTTCTACTCGGGGCCACGCTCGCAGCCCAGTTCTCCCAACCGGCCGGTTCGTTCGGCCCCCACGGCGCAGAATCAAGACCACACCTGGAGCAGCAGCTCTGCCGATGAGACTAAACCAGAGGATTCCCCGCGCGGACGCTCCCGGCGAAAGAAGCTCCTGCTGACCGTCCTGCTTCCGCTCTTGGTCCTGTTCGCAGCGGTCGCTCTCGCGGTGAATCTGCTGGGCGGCTCCGGCGACTCTGCCGATCAATCTGTAGCGGAGTCCCCTGGAAGCGGCGCTGAAACAGATACGAGCGCTGACGCTGAATCTGGTAATGACGCTGAGACGGGTGAGGAGCCGACGCAGCAGGGCACCGAGTCTGCGGAGTCGAATTCCGGAGGATCCGAAGCGCAGTCAGAGGCCTCTGAGGCGCCCGCCACGGCAGAGGAGCTGCGCGCCTCGCTGGAGGCACTTCCAGGAGCAAGCAGTTGTGACTCCCCCGCAGAAGATCTCGAGGTCTTCGCTGAGTTCGCTGCCGCAGCCCAGGACGGCGAGGCAGTCAATGCTGCCGATGGAACCCTGGCGCAGGAGACGCTGATCGGGCTGCAGGAGAGCTGTGGCAATACCCACGCAGCTGCTATCTACGTGGGGCTTCTGGATTCCGGAACCGAGACAGCAGCTCCGCTGCGCCCAAGCGTGGAAGCCATGGGGACCAGTTGGATCCAGGTGTCGTTCCCAGCTCAGGGACAGCAGCTGACATCCTTCGCCTCCCCGGACGGCAACGTGCTCTGTGAGCTCTCCACGAGTCTGCGCTGTACAGTTCTGCAACACTCCTTCGCTGCCCCTGAGGGATGCACCTCAGGCGTCACCTACGCCATCGAGGTAGCCGGTGCCGCCGAGCCTGACTGCGATAACCCGGTGTCGCCCGCAGCTCAGCCTCCGCTCGGATACGGTCAGACAGCGTCGAACGCGTTCTTCGCGTGCTCCTCGTTCCAATCTCAGATGTCGTGCTGGAACCAACTCACCGGTGAGGGCATCAATCTCTGGGCGGACCGCAACTCCACTTACTGAATCGAGCCCAGGCCACACCAGAAAGCTCCCCAGTACCGAAGTACTGGGGAGCTCACTCACGTGGTCGGTCAGCGGTCCTGTCGCTGGTCCAAGACGTCGAAGGCGTCGTCGAGGTCGACGTGCCATTCCACGCCGTCAGTGTCGACGACCTCGACCTCGTAGGTCACGCCCTTGTCGTCGCTGGCCTCGACATCGGTCACGGTGCCGCTGTCCACAGCCTCCAGCGCTGCCTGCTCGGCGCGTTCACGATCGCCGGCGTCCAACACACGGTCGTCGCGGTCGTAGGCGTCGTCACGTTCGTCCCGGTCATCACGGTCATCATCCTTGAGAGAGACGACGGCGAAGTTCTGGTCGAGGTCAACGTGCCGCTCCAAGCCGTCAGCGTCGACGACCTCGACCTCGTAGGTGACACCACGGTCGTCGCTGGCCTCGACGTCAGTCACAGTGCCGCTGCCCACAGCCTCGAGCGCAGCCTGCTCGGCGCGCTCACGGTCGCCGGCGGCCATCACGCGGTCGTCGTCAGCGTCGTCACGCTCATCGCGGGCGTCGTCCTCGCGGGAGACTACGGCGAGGTCCTGGTCTAGAGCGAGGTCAACTTCGCTGCCGTCAGGCATACGGACCTCGACGTCGTAGGCCTCTCCTGGGTCGTCGCTGGCCTCGACGTCGGTGACCTGGCCGTCGGTGACAGCGTCGGCCACGGCGGCCACGACCTGGTCTCGCTCAGAGCCACGCACATCGTCGGTCTGTGCGATGGCGGTCCAGGCGCCGGCTCCGACCGCCGTCACGGTGATGGCGGCGACGGCGGGGATAAGGATTCGCTTGCTGCGGAGGTTGCTCATGGTGTGCCTCTTTTCGGTGTCGTGGTCTGTGTTCCACCAGCATGCGACACCTCCGCTGAAGCCCAGCTGAACGCTCCTGAAGGTGGGTTCAGCCTGCCGGCAGCACGACGGTGAACGCCGCGCCGCCGAGCCGTCCGTCGCTTACCGTGACCGTGCCGCCGTGGGCGCGCACGATTTCGGCGACTATGGCGAGCCCGAGCCCGCTGCCTCCGGCATCGCGGCCGCGCGCCTCGTCGAGCCGCACGAAGCGCTCGAAGATACGCTCGCGGTCATCGGGGGCAACACCGTGCCCGTCGTCCTCGACGACCAACTCCACCGTCCGAGCACGCTCCCGCACCGTCAGTGCGATCTGGTCCTCGGCGTGACGAACAGCATTGTCGACGAGGTTGCGTGCGACCTGCGCGAGCGCGTTGGGGTCTCCGCGGACCCGACCCGGCGCCACGGCCTGTGTGTCGACACGCAGGCCGGAGCGGCGAACGCGGGTGCCCTCGGTGAGCGCGAGGTCGTCGACGTCGACGTCTCGGGGCGTCGCTACCAGCGCACCCTCATCGACTCGGGTCAGCATCAGCAGCTGTCCGACGAGGCGCTCCATGCGGGCTGACTCCTCGAGAACCGCTTCACTCAGCTCACCCTCGCCCAGCGCCCCGGGGTGGGCTCGAGCGACCTCGGCGGTCTGTCGAATGCTCGCCAGCGGGGAACGCAGCTCGTGAGATGCGTCGGCGACGAACTGCTGCTGCCGCTCACGCGCGTGCTGGAGGCGCTCGAGCATGCGGTTCATCGTCTCGGCCAGCCGCTGCACCTCGTCGCGACTGCCGGGCTCGGGTACGCGGCGCTCCAGACGATCGCTGGTGATGCCGTCGACCTCGGCGCGGATCCTATCCACCGGGGCCAGCGCGCGCCCGGTCATCAGCCAGGTTGTGCCGCCGACAACGAGCAGCAGCACGGGCAGGCCGATGAGGAGCAGCGGCACCAGCGCGCCGACCGAGTCATCGACCTCCTCACGGCTGACCGCGACAGCGATGACCGAGCCATCCTCCGCGTCTTCTGTCTCGACCAGGTAGGCGCTCTCGGCACCGGAGAGCGGGAAGCTCGCGACGTTGTCCACCGGCAGCACCTCCACAAGCGGCTGCGAGGACACCTTCACCTGCCCATCTGGGCCGATGACCTGCCAGACCTCGTCCTCGGGCTCCTCCTCGGGGTCATCCTCAGGCTCGACGTCGGTATCCTCGACGCCGGTCGGGGTGCGGCCGTCCTCAAGCTCCTCGGAGATCACCGACGCGCGCTGCTCGGCACTCGCCTCCAGCCCATCGAGCAGCGAGGCCCGCAGCAGCAGCACCAGGACCACACTCCCGAGCACCAGGGCTGCCGCGACGACGGCGACGGCCGCGGTGGTCGTCCGCACGCGCACCGAGGTGAAGCGGCTAACCACCGTTGCTGCTCAGCCGGTAACCCGCGCCGCGGACTGTCTGGATCGCCTCGCGGCCGTAGGGGCGGTCGATCTTATTGCGCAGGTGGCGCACGTAGACCTCTACGATGTTGGGGTCGCCCTCGAAGTCGACGTCCCAGACCGCGTCCAGGACCTGCAGCTTGGTCACCACGTCACCGACGTGACGCATCAGGAAGGCCAGCAACGAGAACTCCCGGCTGGTCAGGTCGATCTCATCCTCGCCACGCCAGACTCGGCGGGCCGCCGGGTCCAGCCGAAGGTCGCCGGCCTCAAGGAGCGTGGGCCGCTCCCTGGCGCCACGACGCGCGACCGCACGCAGCCGGGCAAGCAGCACCGGGAAGGAGAAAGGCTTCGTGAGGTAGTCATCAGCCCCCGTGTCGAGACCCTCGACCTGGTCCCACTCACCGTCCTTGGCGGTCAGCATCAGCACTGGCGTCCAGTTCCGTTCGCCGCGCAGAGTCTCACAGACCTTGTAGCCGTTGATCCCGGGCAGCATAAGGTCAAGCACGATCGCGTCATAGGGGTGCTCTCGCGCCAGCCATAGACCGTCGGTGCCGTCGTGGGCCACGTCCACGGCGAACCCCTCGGCCTCCAGCCCGACCCGCAGCGACGACGCTAGGCGCCGCTCGTCGTCGACCACGAGCACTCGCATGCCTTTCCTCTCGCTCAAGTGTCCTGTCAGTCTTCCAGACCGCGCTGAATCTGGGCTGAACGGCGTCCACTTGCATGGCAACGTTCTCGGATCACCGCAACCACGGAGTAAGGGGCATCGGCCGGTCCCGTTGGGTCGTAAGACCCTGACACTCCGAGCTATACACACGCACATGCCGCTTACCCGGGTAAAAGTCCTCCAGGCAAGCAAAAAGGCCCCTGACCTGGTGTTCCCCAGGTCAGGGGCCTCATCTCGTTGCGGGGGCAAGATTTGAACTTGCGACCTCCGGGTTATGAGCCCGGCGAGCTACCGAACTGCTCCACCCCGCGTTGCGACTTGATTAGTCTACGCACACATATCCACTGTGCAAAATCGAGATGAACTCAGCGCCTGGTGATCTATGACACCCACTTCCCCGCCCGAACCCAGAAGGTCCGAGCGGGGAAGAAATGTGGGCATGTAGACCGCCCGATGGATTACTCCTCCAGGTCAGCCTCGGCCTGCAGGGCATCATCGATGGCCTGCTGCAGCCGTTCCTGAGCCTCGCCGTAGGCGGCGAAGTCACCCTCGGTCAGCGCTGCATCCGATTCCTGGATGGCCTCACCGGCGCGGTCCAGCGCATCGGTCAGACGCTCCTGAGCCGGCCCGCTAGGTGCCACGGGTGACTCGGTCGCCTCATCAGCTGACTCGCCCTCAGTTGTGGCTTCTTCTTCTGCAGGGGCCTCTTCCTCGGTGGAGCCGTCCTCTGCCGGATCTTCACCCTCGGGGACATCGAGCTCGGAGTCCACGGCGTCGCCCTGGACGCCGGCACCATCGGCCACGGCAGCACCGGAGTCGCCGCCGAAGACCTGGTCGAGTGCTTCGTCGAGGGTGTCAGCGAAGCCGACCTCCTCGCCGTAGGCGACCAGGACCTTACGCAGTGCCGGGTAGGCGGCTGCGGTGCCGGTGGACTGCACGTAGACCGGCTGGACATACAGGATTCCGTCGCCAGCAGGCAGGGTGATCATATTGCCGTTGATGACCTCGGAGGCACCCTGACGAAGCAGGTTCAGCTCCTGCGAGATCTGCGAGTTGGAGTCGAAGTTCGCCTGGGTCTGACCCGGGCCCGGCACTGCCGTGTCACGTGGCAGCTCCAGCAGGCGCAGCTGGCCGTAATCCTCGGCCTTCACGCCATCTTCGCCTGTTCCGGCATCACCAGCAGCTGCGAGGAAGCCGTAGAGCACGTTGCGCTGCTGGGCTCCTTCGGCAATCTGTGGGATGAAGGTACCGGTCAGGGAGAACGCAGGCTCTTCCTGGCCCGGCATCTGCAGGGTCATGTAATACGGAGGCTGAGTCTCGGTGCCTTCGCCTTCTGCGGTGGGGTCTGAGGGCACAGACCACGCGTCGTTGTTCTCGTAGAAGGTGCCCGGGTCGGTCACGTGGTACCGGCCCAGCAGCTCACGCTGCACCCGGAACATGTCCTCGGGATAGCGCACGTGATCCATGAGTTCGGCCGACATGTTCTCGTAAGGCTGCAGGGCCTCGGGGAACACTTCCTGCCATGCTCGCAGGATCGGGTCCTCCGTGTCCCAGGCGTAGAGCTGCACAGAGCCGTCATAGGCATCCACAGTGGCTTTGACCGAGTTGCGGATGTAGTTGACCTGACCGGCGAGCGTGGGAGCTCCCTGGGTCAGAGCATCCGTCGTCGCCTGCTCCAGCTGCTGCTGGTCGGAGTACGGGAAGTTGTTCGAGGTGGTGTAACCCTCGACGATCCACTTGACTCGACCATCAACAATGGCTGGATAGGTGTTCTGGTCGACCTCGAGGAACGGAGCGACTTCCTGCACACGTTCCCGCGGTTCGCGCTGGTAGAGGATCTGAGATTCCTCCGTCATATCACCGGAGAGCAAGATTTCCGGGGACTGGAACTGGATGGCATAGACCAGCCGGTTGAAGAGTCCCCCAACGTCAGGTCCGCCGTTGCCGTCGAAGGTGTAGACGGTCTCGGTCTCGGAGTCGGCCGAAGCTGGGCGGTCGAGCTCGAGTGGATCGGCACCTTCAGGCGCGCCGACGATGGAGTATTCGGGCGAGTTCTGACCGAAGTAGATGCGCGGTTCGTAATCCTCATCCGAGGCCAGATCGCCTCGGGTAGGAATGCCTTCCAGGGTGAAGCTGGGCCGACCCTCAGGTGTGACGGTATTGGCGTTGGCCGCTACCAGTCCGTAGCCGTGGGTGTAAATGAGGTGCCGGTTGACCCAGGAGGCGTCGGTGGGAACGTTGAGCTCACGGGCAGCGATCACCGTGTCGCGACGTTCGCCGTCGATCTCGTAGCGGTCAAAGCTCAGCGTCTCCGGGAAGGAGTAGTACTGGCGGAACTGCTGGAACTGTCCGAATGCCGCGGAGACCAGGTTCGGGTCCAGCAGTCGGATGTTCTGCGTATTTGCAGCATCCTCCGCCAGGGCGCCCTCGGTGGCCGAGGCGTCGGCGTCGTAGCTTTCCTGCTCGATGTCCTGGAGCCCATAGGCGTAGCGGGTCAGCTCCATATTGCGCTCGATATAGGGAGTCTCCAGGGTCCGCTCAGAAGGCTGGACCTGGTATTCCTGCACGAGGAAGGGATAGAGGCCGCCACCGATGATGGCGGTGATCAGCAGCATGGCTGAACCGATGATGGAGAAGCGCCAGCGTCCGGTCACTGCGGTGACGATGAAGACGATGGCGACCAGCACGGCCGCTGCTGCCAGGATCGCCTGCGCCGGGATGACCGCGTTGACGTCGGTGTAGAGCGCGCCGGCCCAGTTGCCGCTCTGGTTCTGCAAGGTGGCGTAGCGATCGAGCCACCAGTTGAACGCCTGCAGCAGAAGGAAGAGGGCGGCGGTGACGGCGATGTGCCAGCGGGCGGCCTTCTCGACCACGAACTTTCCGCTGGCCTCGATCCGGATACCGCCGAAGAGGTAGTGCGTGAGGATGCCGGCGATGCCTGCAACCAATACCGCCGAGATCAGGAATCCGTTGAGGAATCCGAGGAACGGCAGGGTGAAGACGAAGAAGCCGAAGTCCATGCCGAATTCGGGATCGGTCATACCGAAGGGCTGCTGATTGATGAAGAGCAGCACGCTCTCCCAGCTGCCCTGAGCTGCAGTGCCTGCGAAGAGGCCCATCAGCGCGGGAAGTCCGATCATGAACAGGCGACGCATCGAGTTCAGCGTGCGCTGGTAGCGGATCACCGATTCATTCATCTGGCTCTGCACCGTCAGTGGACGGTTGCGGAACGCGAGGAAGAGGCTGAGCCAGACGAGGCCGGCCATGAGCACGAAGGCGACGAGGAAGATGACGCCGCGGGCAATGCGCTCTGTCCAGAACACGTCCTGGTAGCCCAGCTGGTTGAACCAGAGGATTTCTGCGTAGAAGCCCGAGGACGCCACGAAGGCACCGATCAGGGCAGCGATGATGATGATCGTCAGCACAAGTGCTGATGGGCGTCGCGGCCCTGAACTCCTGGGAGGCCGGTCAGATCCGGAACCACCGGTGTTGTCGCCGTCGTCCCCGCCCGGACCGGAGCCGAAAAGGCCACCGCCGAAGGGGTTCGCGGACCCGAATCCCTGAGAGAAACTCACGGATAAACCCTCGTCTCTATATGTGTGTGCTCGGAATCTTCACTGCTGGTGCTGCTATTGGCGGGTCAAGGTGCTGACCCTGCTGAACCGGAGTTCAGCTTCCGCAGGACTCAAGTCCTGCGAGGAAGTCTTCATCTGCATCGCGGACCGCTTCAACGATCTCGCGTCCCTGCGAGACGTTGTCCACGGCATAAGTTGTCAATCCGTCCGGGACTCTGCCCTGGAGATCGGCACAGTTGGCGCTCGGCACGAGGAAGTTCTCGATGCCCTGGGATCGTGCCCCAATGACTTTCTGGGCGATCCCACCGATGGGCCCGACGGTTCCGTCAGGGTCCACCGTGCCAGTTCCGGCCCAGTTCTCTCCGCCGGTCATGGACCCCTCAGTCATCTCGTCGACGAGTCCGAGGGTGAACATCAGTCCGGCGCTTGGTCCGCCGACGCCGTCGAGCTGAATCTCGACATCCACGGGGAAGGAGAACTGGTTCTCGAGCATGATTCCCACGTAGTAATCGCCGTCGGTCTCCTGGTAGGTGGGGACCTCGTAGTTGATTTCCTCACCGTCCCGGAGCACTGTCAATGCTACCGGCTGGCCTGCCGCGGTGTTGACTGCGTCACGTAATCCCTCGAGGCCCGTGATGGAACTTCCTGCGGCAGACAGAACCCTGTCCCCCGGTTCAAGCTGGTCATCGGTGCCCACCTCGACGGCTTCATCGGTGAAATCGATCACCGAAAGCTCCTGGGTGTACTCGATATCAAGCTCATTGAGCGCGGCCGCCACTGCAAGGTCCTGAGAGCTGGTCATCGCGGCGGTGTTCTGCTGCTGGACCTGCTCCGCGGCGGTCCCTGAGGGGTAGATCAGTTCATGGGGCTGCATATCGGTGCGTGGATTGAGCCAGCCGAGAACCGCCTCGGGAACCCGCACCGTGGACGTGGGAGCACCGGCGACATAAACCGTGGTCAGATTCAGCTCGCCGTCGGTGGGGTAGGTCTGCTCCCCGGTGACCGAGATGACGGCCTGATCCTCGATCTCACCGATGGTGTTGAAGATCGGACCGGGGGTCTCCACAAGATAAGGGCTGGGAAGCAGCAGGCTGAGCAGCCCGATTATGAGCGCTGACGTGCCTGCCACGGCCTGCAGACTCCTCCGCAGGCTCAGCTTATTAGATTTCGGTGAGGGCTCAGTAATGATGATCGTCACTCATCTTCTCATCCGGGCTGAGCAGGCACGAAAACGATGTCAGCCCTGCGGTGATTTTCCGTCATATCCACCATCAAGGAGCTTCTGCAGCTCCTCATCGATCTTGGCGGACTCTTCCTGCCGCTCGGCGCGACGCTGCTGGAAGCCAGTCGGATCATCGAGGTCCT
>Ga0265798_10010831_pt1 | contig 11170 bp, 12 predicted proteins | sample P3T30metagenome_FD_192430 | JGI IMG/M metagenome (GOLD analysis project Ga0265798, IMG submission 192430) | Plant litter microbial communities from East Loma Ridge, Irvine, California - P3 T30 | ecosystem: Environmental > Terrestrial > Plant litter > Unclassified | place: USA: California... | reverse complement strand
GCTGGCCATCACCCGCATCGGAGACGACAAGAGCGGCCAGCTGGTGCACGCCGAGTTCGAACGCTTCGCCATGAGCGAGGCCGGGCTGCAGATCGATCCGCTGGAAGACACCGGCCGCGTGCTGGTCGAGCGCGGCGCGCGCGGCCACCGCTTCACGATCCTGCCCAACCAGGCCTACGACTTCATCGACCGCGCCGCGGCCGTGGCGAGCGTGGAAGGCGTCACGCCGGGCTTCGTCTATTTCGGCATGCTGGCCCAGCGCCACGAAGTGTCGCGCGGCGCGCTCGAGGCGGTGCTCGATGCCGGCGCCGACGCGGTTGCGCGCTTCCTCGACCTTAACCTGCGAGACGGCCAGTACGACGAGCGCGGCGTCACCCGCTCGCTGCAGGCGGCGAACATCGTCAAGGTCAACGAAGAAGAATTGCAGGTGCTGTTCGGCTGGTACTTCCAGATCAAGCCGGACGATCCGCCGCTGTCGGCCGACGAGGTGCACGCCTCGTGCCAGGCTTTGCTCAAGATGTTCTCGCTCGAGGCCCTGATCGTGACCCTGGGCCACCGCGGCTCGGTGTACTTCGACAGCGAGGGCCGGGTCCTGACCCAGCGCGACCATCCGGCCCCGCCCTTCGTGATCGATACGGTAGGGGCGGGCGACGCCTTTGCGGCGATCTTCCTGCTGGGACGGATGCGCGGCTGGCCGCTCGAGACCAGCCTGTCGCGCGCGAACGAATTCGCCGGCGCGATCTGCGCGATTCCCGGCGCGGTGCCGAGGGATATGGGGTTCTACGACAAGTGGATGACGCGCTGGCGCTGAACGCTCCCAGCCACGTTAAATAGGTCGTTCCCGCGGAGGCGGGAACCCAAGCTACTACGAACAGCCAGCAGCGCTGAACGCACCGCTGGCCATGCTACATCAAGCCGCGATCTGGCTCTGCAGGTAGTTCTGGATGCCGACCTTGACGATCAGGTCGAGCTGGGTTTCCAGCCATTCGATGTGCTCTTCGGTGTCTTCCAGGATCATCAGGAACAGGTCGCGCGACACGTAGTCGGCGGCCGCTTCGCAGGCGGCGATGCCTTCCTTGACGGTCACTTGCGCGGCGCGTTCCAGCTTCAGGTCGCATTCCAGCATTTCCTGGGTCGACTCGCCGATCAGCAGCTTGTGCAGCGCCTGCAGGTTAGGCAGTGCGTCCAGCATCAGGATGCGGTCGATCAGCTTGTCGGCGTGCTTCATTTCGCCGATCGATTCTTCGTATTCTTTCTTGCCCAGTTTTTCCAGGCCCCAATGGCGGTACATGCGCGCATGCAGGAAATACTGGTTAATTGCGGTGAGTTCGTTGGTCAGCTGTGCGTTCAGCAGACGGATGACGTTTTGATCGCCTTTCATGTGATGCCCCTAATGATTTTGAATGGGCTCAATGATAGCAAACAAGCTGCAGGAATATGCCCTCAAAAGAGGTAAATTTGGCGAAAAAAGCGCATTAAATCCGAGATTTAGCCACAAAATGCGCCGTAATAAAAACCGTTCTCACTCCATATTGAAAACGCTTCTCGCTACCGCCCAAATGGAAATAGAAGCGCTTCTCATTCAATTTGCCGCAGGCTATTTTTAGCACCGCCAGCGGCAATTAAAAACCCATTAATCGCGCTTTGGCATTGTTTGCTCTGCCGTGGTCCTGGCGTGCCGAGGCCGTATCGGCCCGGGATGTCCTGCCCCTTAGTTTGATCCACAGAGGAACTCAATGAATCCAACAAGACTTGCCGCCAGTTCGGCAATACTCATTACTGCGCTGGCCTGCGCCACGCCGGTTTCGGCCCAGGTGGTGGCGCCCGAGCAGCTCGCCGCCGAAGCGTCGCCCAAGACTTCCCAATGGGGGCTCGGCGTCGGCGCCGGTGTCGACAAAAGCCCCTTGCGCGATTTCGACGACGATGTCGATGCGCTGCCGCTGGTGCTGTACGAAGGCCGGCACCTGAGCGTGTTCGGCGCGCGCATCGACTACAAGCTGCCGTCGTATGGCCCGCTGCAGTTCCGCTTGCGCGCGCGCTATGCCAACGACGGCTACGAGGCCAAGGATTCGCCTTATCTCACCGGCATGGAAGAGCGCAAGGGCGGCCTGTGGCTGGGCGGCGCTGCGATCTGGCGCAGCGGCGCCACCAGCGTGGCCAGCGAATTGACCGCCGCCACCGGCGACGCCGAGGGCAAGCGCTTCAAGCTGGAACTGAACCGCGAGTTCCGCAGCGGCGCCGCCACCATCACGCCGCGCATCTCGGCCGAGTGGTACGACAAGGATTTCGTTGCTTATTACTATGGCGTGCGCGCCAGCCCTGGCGCGGATCGAGTTCACGCCACGTCCCTGGCGAGCCGGTAGCCCTGGCCGTGCACGGTCTCGATGATGTCCTCGCCGAGTTTGCGGCGCAGCTGATGGATGAACACGGCGATGGTATTGCTTTCAAGGTCGCTGTCAGCGCCATAGATCAGCATCTCCAGGTGGCTGCGCGCGATGATGTGGCCGGGCCGCTCCATGAAGGCCAGCAGGGTGCGATATTCATAGGCACTGAGCGTGACCGGCTGGCCGTCGCACGTCACCGCCTGGCGCGCCACGTCGAGCACCACCTTGCGGCAGGCGAGCGTCGGCACCGTCTTGCCTTCGCTGCGCCGGGTGACGGCGCGCATGCGCGCCCACAGCTCATTGAACTCGAACGGCTTGACCAGGTAGTCGTCGGCGCCGGCGTCCAGGCCGGCGATGCGCTCGGACATCTGGGCGCGCGCGGTCAGGATGATCACCGGCGTCGCGTTATACGCCGCGCGCAGGCTGCGCAGCAGGGCCAGGCCCGATTCGCCCGGCAGGCCGAGGTCGAGCAGGATCACCGAGTAGGCGTTGTCCAGCAGGCGCAGGCGCGCGCCGTCGGCGTCGCCCGCATGGTCGAGGCCCAGGCCCTCCTGGCGCGCGCTCGCCGATGGCGGCGGCCAGCATCGCGTCGTCTTCGACCAGCAGGATGTTCATGGAGACGGGTGGGAAGTCGGTGGCCGGCCAGTATAGCGGGCGCCGGTTAACGGCTTTTTAAGGCGGGATCGGGGCGAAAAAAAGCCCCGCGAATGACGGGGCAGGGGCGACGCAGGAGAGAGGACGATTCAGGCCGCTTGCGGGATGCGGCGCACTTCGGTGATCGTGGTCTTGCTGTCGATGTGTTCGTGCAGGACTTCGCGCGCATAGCTGACGCATTTGCCGCACATGGTGCCGACGCCCAGCTCCTTGCGCAGTTCTGCCATCGAGGAGATGCCCAGGTCGGCCGCCTGGCGGATTTCACGGTCGGAGATGTTATTGCAGACGCAGACGATCATCGAGCTACCCTTGCCAATTTCACTATAAAAATGCGAATCATTCTCATTTGCGTTGCTATTTTCTGTAAACCCGACCGCTAAAGCAAGCGAATTCTTCATATCGTCTGCACTTTTTTTGTGCTTTTCGTCCAAGCAATGACAAGCTGCAAATAGTAATAGTTCGCATTTAGGTTTATGATGTCGGCATCATTCCTGTCGCTGTCTCATAAGCGCAACAACCATCTGGAAGCTGCCATGACCCTAGCCCCCTCCCTGTCCACCCTCGACTCGCTGAAAGCGGGCCAGAGTGCCACCGTAGTCCAGCTGGCGCCGCATGCGGAGGGCGGCATCGACGTCCAGCGCCGCCTGATGGAACTGGGCTTCGTGCCGGGCGAGCGTATCCGCGTGCTCAAGCGCGTGCTGGGTGGCCCGCTGGCGGTCAAGGTCGGCGAATCGACGTTCGCGCTGCGCCGCTTCGAAGCGGCCCTCGTCTCGATCAAGGCGGACTGAACTAATGGGAGTCATGGAACAACAAGTGGGTGCCCGCACCCCGCTGGTCGCACTGCTCGGCAACCCGAACTGCGGCAAGACCGCGCTCTTCAACCGTCTCACCGGCTCGCGCCAGAAGGTCGCGAACTATGCCGGCGTGACCATCGAGCGCAAGGAGGGCAGCTTCAAGTCGCCCGCCGGCCGGCCTTTTCGCGTGCTCGACCTGCCGGGCGCCTACAGCCTGAACGCGCAGACGCCGGACGAAGGCATCACGCGTGACGTGGTGGCCGGCCTGCGCGCCGGCGAACAGGCGCCGGACGTCGTGCTGTGCGTGGTCAACGCGACCAATCTGCGCCTGAACCTGCGCCTGGTGCTGGAACTCAAGCGCCTGGGCCTGCCGATGGTGCTGGCGCTAAACATGGTCGATGTGGCCAGGAAGCGCGGCATCGAGATCGACACCGCGACACTGTCGCAGGAACTGGGCATGCCGGTAGTGGAAACCATCGCCATCCAGTCGGGCGGCGAACAGGCGCTGCTGGCCGAACTGGATCGTATGGACTTCGACGCGCCGGTCAAGGCCAATCCGCTGTCGGCGATCGACGCGGTGCCGGTCGAAGAGACCCAGCGCGAGGTGCGCCGCATCCTGGCCGCCGCCGTCTCCACCGCGAAGGACACCGGCAACCTGACCGAGAAGATCGACAACGTCGTGATGCATCAGGTCGCGGGCCCGATCATCCTGGCCGCACTGATGTTCCTGATCTTCCAGGCCGTGTTCAGCTGGGCCGGCACGCCGATGGACCTGATCGAGGCCGGCGTCGGCGCGCTGGGCGAATTCGTCGGCGACCTGCTGGGCGACGGCATCCTGCACAGCCTGATCGTGGACGGCATCATCGCCGGCGTCGGCAGCGTGCTGGTGTTCCTGCCGCAGATCCTGATTCTGTTCTTCTTCATCCTGCTGCTCGAAGACGTGGGCTACCTGCCGCGCGCCGCCTTCCTGCTCGACCGCATCATGGGCAGCGTCGGCCTGTCGGGCCGCGCCTTCCTGCCGCTGCTGTCCTCGTTCGCCTGCGCTATTCCCGGCGTGATGGCCGCGCGCACGATCCAGAATCCGCGCGACCGCCTGGTGACGATCATGATCGCTCCCTTGATGACGTGTTCGGCGCGCCTGCCGGTGTATGCGCTCCTGATCGCCGCCTTCATCCCCGACCAGACCGTGGCCGGCTTCCTCAACCTGCAGGGCGTGGTGCTGTTCATCCTGTACATGGCCGGCATCCTGTCGGCGATGGCGGTGGCCTGGTTCATGAAGCGCCGCAGCACCTACAAGCAGCACGCGCTGATGCTCGAACTGCCGGCCTACCACTGGCCGCAACTGAGCGCGCTGGCCTCGGGACTGTGGGAACGCACCAAGATCTTCCTGATGCGGGTCGGCACCCTGATCCTGACCATGATGGTCCTGCTCTGGCTGCTGTCGAGCTTCCCGGGCGCGCCGGAAGGCGCGGCCAATCCGCCGATCTACTACAGCGTGGCCGGCATGATCGGCCGCGCGCTGGAAGTGATCCTGGCGCCGATCGGCTTCAACTGGCAGATCGCGATCGCCCTGGTGCCGGGCATGGCCGCGCGCGAAGTGGCGGTCGGCGCGCTGGGCACCGTGTACGCGCTGTCGGGCGGCGACGAAGTCGGCGACACCCTGGCGCCGCTGATCGCGCAATCGTGGTCGCTGGCCACCGGCCTGGCGCTGCTGGCCTGGTACGTCTACGCGCCGCACTGCCTGCCGACCCTGGCCACCGTGGCCCGCGAAACCGGCAGCCGCAAGTACGCCTGGATCATGGCCGGCTATATGTTCGGCCTGGCCTACGTGGCGGCCTTCATCGTCTACCGCGTCACCCTTGCCATCACTGGAGCCTGATATGCAGGAACTGGCCGTCATTGTCATCGTGCTTGCCTCCGCGCTGTACCTGGGCGCGAAATACATGTCGGCCGGCGTGCGCGCGCGCCTGGTCCTGCACCTGACCCGGGGCGGCCGCAAGTCCGCCCTGGCGCGCTGGCTGGACAAGTCGGGCGGCGGCGGTTGCGGTGGCGGCGGCAGCTGCGGCAGCGGCTGCGCGCCCAAGCAGCCCGACCCGCCGGGCAAGCATCGCGTGATCAAGCTGCACCAGCGCTGATCCTCTTCCACGGCCTGCGCTGCGGCGCAGGCTTGTTGGCGCATGTGCAACAGTGCTAAGCTGCGGCCATCGCCACTTCCCCGCCCTTGCCATGATCGTCGTCCACCACCTGAACAACTCGCGCTCGCAGCGCATCCTGTGGCTGCTGGAAGAGCTGGGCCTGGAATACGAGATCAAGCGCTACGCGCGCGACCCCAGGACCATGCTGGCGCCGCCCGAGCTGAAGGCGGTGCACCCGCTGGGCAAGTCGCCGGTGATTTCCGACGGCGACCTGGTGGTGGCCGAATCCGGCGCCATCGTCGAGTACCTGGTGGAGCGCCATGGCGACGGCCGCCTGCGGCCCGCGGCCGGGACCCCGGCGCGCCTGCGCTATACCCACTTCCTGCACTATGCGGAAGGGTCGGCGATGCCGCCGCTGCTGCTCAAGCTGGTGTTCGACAAGGTCGAGAACAGCCCGATGCCGTTCTTTGTGAAGCCGATCGCGCGCGGCATCGCGCAAAAGGTCAAGGGCAGCTTCGTGCTGCCGCAGATCGCGCTGCACCTGGCCTACCTGGAAGCGGAACTGGGCAAGCACCCCTGGTTCACCGGCGAGGAGTTCACGGCGGCCGACATCCAGCTCAGCTTCCCGCTCGAGGCAGCGGCTTCGCGCGGCGGGCTGGACGCCAAGTATCCGAACCTGTCCGATTTCCTCAAGCGCATCCACGCGCGGCCGGCTTACCAGCGCGCGCTCGAGCGTGGCGGTAAATATGAGATCGGCAAGGCGTAAGAGGATCCATCAAGCATGGCCAAGCTGCTCGCCATCGACGGCCTGAACATCGTGCGCCGGGTGTACGAGGCCAGTCCCGAACCCGACTCTGACCTGAAGGCCAGCATCGCACTGCGCCACGCCTTCTCGTCGTTTCGCAAGGTGCTCGAGACGCATGCGCCGACCCACGTGCTGGCGGCGTTCGACCACGGCGGCGATAACTGGCGCCACGCCCTGTATCCGCGCTACCGCGAAGGCCGGGCGGCGATGCCCCATGAGCTGCGCGCGGCGCTGCCCGAGTTCCACGAGCGCCTGCGCGCGGCGGGCCTGCACGTGGTGTCGATTCCCGAGGTCGAGGCCGACGACGTGATCGCCACCGGCGTGATGCGCTGGCTGTCGGAAGGGCGGGGCGAGGCCATCGTCGCCACCACCGACAAGGACTTGCATCCCTTGATCGCGCACGGCGCGCTGGTGTGGGACCATTTCAAGAACGAATGGCATGACGACGCCTGGGTGCGCCAGCGCTTCGGCGTCGCGCCCGAGCGGCTGCACGACCTGCTGGCGCTGATGGGCGACCCGACGGACGGCGTGCCGGGCGTGTCCAAGGTCGGCATGAAGACGGCCGCGCGCCTGCTCAATGCCTACGGCAGCCTCGATGCGGTCATCCAGGGGGCCGGCATCCTCAAGACGCCGCTGGGTGAAAGGCTGCGCGCCGAGCGTGAGATACTCGAGATCTCGCGCTGCCTGGTGTCGCTCAAGCTCGACGTGCGGCTGGGCGTGACCTGGAATATGCTGGCCTATGACTCTCATTAAACGGAAAGCGACGCGATGCTGAAGGCGGTAATTGTCGATGGAAACGCGGTCTCGCGTTCGATGCTGGGCACCGTGCTGGCCGACGGCAGCTACGAGGTGGTGGGCGCGACCCATACCAGCGCGCTCGGCTACGGCCTGGCGATCAAGCACCGCCCGCACGTGCTGTGCATCGCGCGCGAGCAGGTCGAGGATGGCAGCAATGTGGTCGAACAGCTGCGCGCCGAGCTGCCCAAGACCCTGATCTTCCTGGTCTCGGGTACGCTCGATGCACAGGCCGTGCAGTCGGCGGCGGCGCGCGGCGTGCACGGCTTCATCGTCAAGCCGTTCAAGGCCGACACCGTGCTCAAGACCATCCGCAATACCGTGATCGCCTTCGTCAAGAAGCAGCAGGCGGCCCCGAAGCCGGAGTAAACGCCGCTAGCCGCGGCGCTTGACTTCGTCGGACGCGATGGCGGCCAGCTCGCGCAGCGCGCGCAGTTCGCGTTCGCGCAGGCGCCGCGGCTCGCTGTCGAGCACGCACAGCGATCCGAGCGCCAGCCCATTGGCGTCGAGCACCGGATAGCCGGCATAGAAGCGGATGTGCGGGTCGCCCGTCACCATCGGATTGGCGGCGAAGCGCGGATCGGCGCTCGCATCCTCGACCACGAAGGGACCGTCCTGCATGATCGCGTGGCTGCAAAAGGCCAGTTCGCGCGGCGTCTCGCGCCGGTCCACGCCCACCCGCGACTTGAACCACTGGCGCTGGCCGGAGAGCAGCGTGAGCAGCGCCATCGGGCACTCGGTCACATGGCTGGCCAGCCAGGTGACGCGGTCGAACACTTCTTCCTCGGGCGAGTCCATCAGCCCGGTTGCGGCCAGCGCCGCCAGGCGCTGCGCTTCGTTCGGCGGCGTCGGATAGCCGGGGTTGGGAGACGGCAGGAACTCGCCGCCTTGCGCGGTTGCGGCCGCTGTGGAAGATGCTTGCGCATTCTGGCGCAACAGCTGCATCACCGCGCTGCGGCGCACGCGGCGATGGCCGCCCGGCGTCTTCCAGGTAGGCAGCGCGCCGCCCTCCATCCAGGCCTGGGCGGTGCTCACCGCTACCCCCAATATCTGCGCCGCCTGGCGTGTGGTCAGGATCGGGTCGTCGTTCTCGGCTCTTGTCGTCATGGTCTTGCGGTCTGCATCAATACAGCGATTTTACACCAAGCAACAAAAAATGACGAATGTGACGATAGAATTCGTGATATTTGTTGACGGGCGGAATTATTTTCGCAATACTGGATTCAGTTTCGTCAATTTCGGCATTTTTCGCGCGTGAGCGCACATTTTGAGCAGCTCGCCATGAATTCACCCACCGATCCCGCGCTATTGTCCCCGTCGCCCCATGAGGCAGCGCGTCTGGACGCCTTGCGCCGCCTGGAACTGCTGGACACTCCGCCCAGCGAGGCTTTTGACCGTATCACGCGCATGGCCGCCCAGATTTTCAATCTGCCGATCGCCGCGGTATCGCTGACCGACAGCGACCGCCAGTGGTTCAAGTCGAAATACGGGATCAGCCACGACACCATCCCGCGCCAGCTCGCGCCGTGCGCGATGGTGGCCGATACCGGGGGGCTGCTGGTCGTGCCCGACCTGCTGGAGGACGCCCACTTCCGCGACAGCGGCCTGGCCGCGGACGGCATCCGTTTCTATGCCGGCGCGCCGCTCACCACCAGCGAAGGCCACTGCCTGGGCGCGATGTGCGTGCTCGGCCTCGAACCGCGCCAGGTGACGCAAGAGGAAGGCCAGGCCCTCAGGGACCTGGCAACCATGGTGATGGCGCAGATCGAGCTGCAGCATGCGCTGGGAAGGATCGACCCGGTCAGCGGCCTGCCCAACCGCAACCAGTTCATCGTCGACTTCAACGACATGGAACTGGCCGAACCGGCCGGCGATATGCGCCTGGCGGCCCTGGTCAGCCTGGCCAGCCCGCAGGAGCTGAGCGACGCCCAGCGCGTGATGGGCGCCGGCTACCTGGACGAGATGGTGCGCGACGTGGTGCCGCAGTTGCGCCTGGCCGGCGCCGGCAAGATCTACCATGTCGGCAGCACCCAGTTCGCCTTTTTCGCTTCGAGCTGCGTCAGGCTCGAGACCTTCCGCACCCAGATGCAGTCGTGGCTCGACGCGCACGCCAGCCACGGCCAGGCGCGCTTCATCACCACCGTCACGGTCGGCATCGCGCCGTTCACGATCGGCCAGACCGAGGGCCTCGACCTGCTGCGTAATATGCACAGCGCGGCCCATGACGGCCTGGCCACCGAGCGCTGCGTGCGCGTGTTCTCGTCCGAGCACGACGCCATCCTGCAGCGCCGCTTCTGGCTGGTCAACGCCTTCGGCGCCGCGCTCGAGAGCCGCAACCAGCTGCACCTGGTGTACCAGCCCAAGGTGGCCCTCGGGGACGGCGCCTGCGCCGGCGTCGAGGCGCTGCTGCGCTGGAGCCATCCCGAGGAGGGCGCCATCTCGCCGGGTGAATTCATCCCGCTGATCGAAGGCACTTCGCTGGCGCGCGCCACCACCGAATGGGTGCTGGCCGCCGCGATGCGCCAGATGGCCGAATGGCGCCACGACGGCGTCGCCTTGCAGGTGGCGGTGAACGTGTCGGCGGTGAACCTGGAAGAGCCGGACTTCTGCGACCGCGTATTGAAGCTGCTGGTGCGCCACGGCCTGCCGCCGTCAAGCCTGGCGATCGAGCTCACCGAGAGCGCGCTGATGCGCAACCCGAAGGTGGCGCAAGCCACGCTGGAACGCCTGGCGCGCGCCGGCGTGCAACTGGCGATCGACGATTTCGGCACCGGCTACAGCAGCCTGTCGTACCTGCAAAGCCTGCCGGCGAACGTGGTCAAGATCGACCAGAGCTTCATGCGCAACCTGGCGCAGGACGAGCGCCGGCGCGCGCTGGTGGGGACGATGATCAAGCTGTCGCACGACCTGGGCCACAAGGTGGTGGCCGAAGGCGTGGAGACGGTGGAAGTGGAAGACTTCTTGCGCGCGGCTGGCTGCGACGAAGTGCAGGGCTACCTGCACGCGCGCCCGCTGGCGCCGAACGCGCTGGCCGAATGGCTGGCCGCGCGCGCCCGCTGAGGGATTACACGAGGCCCGAACGGGCGTCGATGATGCCGCCGCCCAGGCAGACGTCGCCGTCGTACAGCACGGCCGACTGGCCGGGCGTGACTGCCCATTGCGGATCGAGGAAGTCGAGCGCGAAACGGCTGTCGCCTTCGGCCTGCACGGTGCAGGCCACGTCGGCCTGGCGGTAGCGGGTCTTGGCCGCGAGTTCACGCGGATCCGGCGCTTCGCCCGCGACCCAGCTGGCCTGGCCGGCTTCGAGGCGGTTCGACAGCAGCCAGGGGTGGTCGTGGCCCTGCACGATATACAGCTCGTTCTTTTCGATGTCCTTGCGCGCCACGAACCACGGTTCGCTGATGCCGTCGGCGGTCTTGCGCGACTTGAGGCCGCCAATGCCGATGCCCTTGCGCTGGCCCAGCGTGTAGAACGACAGGCCGACGTGTTCGCCGACCTTGGTGCCGTCGTCGAGCCTGATCGGACCCGGTTTATACGACAGGTAGCGGTTCAGGAAGTCGCGGAAAGGGCGCTCGCCGATGAAGCAGATGCCGGTCGAATCCT
>Ga0265798_10010828_pt1 | contig 11172 bp, 21 predicted proteins | sample P3T30metagenome_FD_192430 | JGI IMG/M metagenome (GOLD analysis project Ga0265798, IMG submission 192430) | Plant litter microbial communities from East Loma Ridge, Irvine, California - P3 T30 | ecosystem: Environmental > Terrestrial > Plant litter > Unclassified | place: USA: California... | reverse complement strand
CACCCTCCCAGTCGATCGTTACCGGGACCGCATTCTGATCCTGGCCCTGCCAGATGCCATATGCGCCAGTGACGACTTGGCGCCCGCTGTTGAGCCGCAGCTCACGCAGCACGTACCAAGCTTTTTTTCCGCGGCCGAAGCGGTGGATCTTGCCGTCGAGGACCGGGTGGCCGGCCGGGAGAGCCGGCAAGCCCGAGCTGGTCATCTGGTCGATGACTTGTTCAAGCGTTGCCATTGTCTGCCTTTTCGCTCAGCAGCTCGATCAGCATGCCTTGGTAGTGAGCCACGGCGCGAAGGCGCTCCAGCTCGGTATTGATGGGCGCGCGATCACGATGACGACGCTCAAGCGGTTTCCTGGTCGTATCGTGTGGACGCTCGATTTCGTTTGAAATAGTCTTTAGCGGGGCGTTATTCGTCATGCGGCTTTGGCTCGGCGATTGCTGGGGATGGATGCTTTGCGCCGACATCAGTTATCTGCCATTCCTTCGAAACGCGCGACGATGCCTTCCAAGGCGCATTCCGCTCGCTTTACTGCATTACGCACGCGGATAACTTCGGCGCGGTCGATTTTTCCATCAGCGAGCGCTTGGTTGATCTCAGCGCCCACCTCCCCATTCGTCTGCCAGACCTTGGCCACCATTTCCAGCAGGGCCATATCGCTCGCCTCGGCGCTGTCCTCGATACGCACGCAGACGTAGCCATGGTTTTGCGCAAAGGCATGCACCATGCGGTGGTCTCCGGTAATGCCGCAGATACGGTCTGCCTCGTCGAACGTAGGTTTATTGGTCGTGCTGTGCACGTTCGCTTTGTTGCGCAGGACCTGGGCGGACATTCCCAAGCGAACAGCAAGAGCCTCGCAACCGCCAACAGCGCCATGCACGGTCTGGTAAAAAGCGTCGAGGAGGTTCATGTGAAATGCCCTTCAAAAAATGGTCCAAAAATTAACTCTAGGACATAGACTTCTGGAAACAAAACAGAGGCCACTATCCATGCGTACCCGACTAACTAATCTCGAAAACGCCCACCGCTCGCTCGCTGCCCAACACTCTGCTCTGATGGAGGTGTGTCGCGTGCTGCTTCCACTGATTTCGGCCCCGTTTGAGTTGGTCGACCAAGCCTTGGAAAATGCCCGTGAGCACTGCAATGTGCATATGGACACGTGCCAGATGGATGATGAATTCCAAGCGATGCTGCGGAAGTGGCTAGAGATCCTGTCGACCGAGGTGCTGGCGGGATGTAAATCGCCGAGATGCCAGTAGGAGCGCGTTTAACCAAGACCGACCTCGACATCACTCTTGCGGCGATTCAACGCCTGTGGCTGCCCGAATACATCCGGCCTTACCACCTGCAAGAACATCAGGCGCGCTTTTGGAATACCGCTCTCACGCCACTGCGAAACAGCGGCCATCGAGACTTCACACAGGACAGCAACTTTAGCTGTCCCGCCCAAGTCATCAATGATTTTCGAGTGATCCATTTCTCCGTTCCTTAAGGTGGCTTTTGCATATCTTAAGTTGTCTTAAGAGCGAAGTCAAGGCAACTTAAGTCCACTTTTGTTAAGCTACCTTTATGAACCTACTATCTGAGCGCTTGCGTCTAGCGATGCAAGAAGAGTCGAGACGCCAGGGCCGCGACATCCGCCCCGCCGACGTGGCGCGCGCGTGCAACAGCTCTGCGACCTCCGTTAACTTCTGGCTCAACGACGTCAATGGCATCGGCGCCGGTAAGGCGCGGCTACTCGCCGACTACCTGCATGTAGACCCGGTGTGGCTCGAGACAGGTGAAGGCAGTATGACACCGAGGAAAGTCTCGGTTCAGGCGCTCCCCCAGGAAGAAGAAGGTACACCGTTTTTGCCACCGGCACTGGATATCCGAGTCGGCGAGGAGCCCGATACCATCCCTATTCGCCGAGTAAATATAAAACTGCGAGCAGGCGTATCAAGGTTTGAAACTGAGCCCGTCTTCGATGATGGGGGCGTTCTTCATATGCCCCGTCGTGTTGTTGATGAGGCAAAGCTCACTCCGCACGAATTACTTGCCATACAGGTGCGCGGCGTAAGCATGGAACCGCTCATGTTCGAAGATGACATTATCGTCGTTGACACGGGCGATAAAGTGCCGATGAGTAAGGAGATTTACGCAATTAACTTTGACGGCGACTGTTGCGTTAAGCAACTGGTCAAACGTAATGGCGACTGGTATCTATATTCGGTCAACCCAGACTTTGGTCCAATCAACGTCAGGAGCGGCCAAATCAGCATTATCGGGCGTGTTGTATACCAGCCAGGTCGCATGCTAACAGGTCGCTTGTCCTGAAGGTCCATTGCGCTATTGTTACTCTGCTGGGTGTTCGCCTCGTCGTAGCACTACCACATGAGTCATATGTTCGCCCAGGCACAGGCGATCTGCTGATGGCACGCCTTGGACCACACTATCCTGCGTTGCCAATTATGTTGGTAAGCGAAGAAAATCAACGCACCTATGCAACATTCGAATCACAGAAGTTTCTGGACTCTCTGGATTTGAACAACGTCGAGTTAGAAGTTATTGACCTCAACACCCCAGCTTTCGACGATTCCGAAATTCCGTTTTAGTGAGATTTTAAGTTGCCTTATGGAATATAGTTTTATAATCGAATTTTCGATTTGAAACTTGTTTGGCAAACGCTCTAAAAGGAATCCATCATGGCTCTTAAACCGTGTCCAGAATGCGGGAATCAAGTCAGCACGAACGTGGCAGCATGCCCGCAGTGTGGCTCCAGACCTAAAAAGCCAACGAGCCTGCTCACTAAAGTCATAGCCTCAGCATTCGCGATCAGCATCGGAATTTCGATCATCGCTGCCAATTCCGGAGACTCCGAGAACAAATCATCGACTGCAGCGAAGAGGCCAGCTGATCCCAAAAAGGAAGCCGCGTTCCAGAAGACGGTCGCCGTAGTGCGCTCCATCAAGGCTTCTCTTCGCGATCCAACATCCGTCCAGTGGGAGGCAATCCTTCGGAACGAGGACGCGACTGTCGTGTGTGTTGTATATCGCGCCCGCAACGGTTTCGGAGGGATGAACGTCGAGCAAGTGGCTTATGCGAACAAGAAGCTCAGCACTAGTGGCACCGTCTGGAACAAGCATTGTGCTAACAAGTCGCTTATCGACGAACGAAAAATTCGAATCGTTGTGTAACCCCAACTGCCGTTCGATCTGCGCCCCATACGTGGGGCGTTTTTTTGCCCCCAAAGTAAAGTAAACTTAAATAAATTGTGAAGCTGGCTTGACCTAGATCTTAAGTTGACTTAAGATTTCTCCATCAACCCTGATGGAGAGCACATGCGCACCTTCCACATCACCGTCCGCACTGGCGGGCGTCCTACCCAATACATCGACGATCAGTCGCAGTCCGCCGCTGAAGCATGGGATCGTGCAGCTGCGCGTGCTGGCGACCAGCCTTGCGGCATCACCGTGATCGCTGGGAGCCGCTGATGGACGGCCAGATCCGCCGCCGCGAGCCACACGAGATGCGCGCCCTGCCGCCTCGTCCAGCACGCACCACGCTGACCTTGCCTAAGCGCCCGGTGAACCTTGTGTTCGTCACTGGCGCTGTTGATGCCATCAAGGCGCAGCCGAAAGACCGCCGCTTTGCGGTGATCGACGCCAGCGCCCCGAACGGTGAGCATCTGCGCAAGGCCATCCTCGACTGCGCGCACCAGGCCACCATCGCCGAACCAGGTGATTCCGACCGCCGCCTGCACAGCTTCATCGCGAAGCTATCCGGGACCATGGAAGGCTTGGGCGAGCGCGAGCTGGATGCCGTGCTGTGGAACCTGATGGCGACGCAACCAATGCCAGCCGCTCCGGCCGTGGCGTCGCGCTTGCCCAAGCACGACGCACAACTGGCGATGGAGTGGTGGAACAACCTCACCGAGGACCGCCGCGCTTACTGGCTATCGAAGGCGGTGTCCGCCGTTCCGTTCGCTGCGTGGCTGGCGTTCTGCCGGGCCGAAAGCGACGTGGCCGTGGACGGCTGACATGCGCTTCCTTCCCCTCTACCGCTACTACCGCTTCATCGGCATGCCGCGCCTGGAATCCCTGGCCAAGGCCTACCTCAACCGCATTCACTGACATGCACCGCCTCTCGCCCGACCGCGCAGCGCTGGAAATAGCACACACCAAGGTGCGCAGCAGCTGGCCGTTGGACGAGATGCTCAAGAACCCCAGCCTCCGAATCATCTTAGAGGTGGTCGCCCGCCGGCACATGCAGCGCCGAGCGAGCGTCGATGTGAAGAAGCTGCAAGCCAACGACCAAGACTAACAGGAACACGAATGGACAATCAGCACAAGAAGATCAAGGGCTATCGCGACCTCTCCCAGGCCGAGATCGACCTGATGAACGAGATCAAGGCCAAGGGCGAAGAGCTGCGCGCCCTGGTGAAAAAGATCGAGACCACCATCGGCCCGGCGCCTGCCGTCGAGGATGGCATCGCGCACGAAGCCGACAGCCCGCACTACTGGCTGCGCTACGCCGACGGCGGCTTCCGCACCGCGGTGATGTATGCCGTCCGCGCTGTCGCCCAGCCGGCTTCGTACTGAGCGAGGACACGATGAGCACGAAAGCATTCGGCGTCTTCCTGCAGGAGCTGCGCGACGGCCGCACCCACACCGAGCTGACCACGCAGCTGGCCGGCCTTCTCGAAAAGGTCAAGGAAACCGGCAAGGGCGGCGCCCTGGTGCTCAAGCTCCAGGTAAAGCCTGCCGGCCGCGGCTCCGAGGTCGACAAGATCGTCATCGCAGACAGCGTCACCGTGACGTTGCCTAAGCCAGAGCGCGGCGAGGACTTCTTCTGGCTGACCGACGAGAACGACCTGTCCCGCAACCATCCGCGCCAGGGCAACCTCGAGCTGCGTGACGCCACCCAATCCCAACCCATCACCTTGAAGGAAGCACAGAAGTGAACGACAACAATAACGGCTTGGCCAAGGCCATCGAAGAGATTGGCGCCATGGCAATTGCAGTCGGCGCCGTGCAGGAAATCGGGAACACCCACCACATGGTGGTGCCCGAAGGCTACAAGCTGGTCGACCTGACCGCGGCCATCGAGAAGGCCAACGACACGCCGCGCCGCAAGACCGGCACCGTGCACCTGAGCGAGATCGCTAGCTTCAACGTGTTCGTCGCCGACCAGGGCGAGTCCGGCAACGTCTACATCTACGCCGACCCGGACGCGCGCACCCTGACCGCCGTGCTGAACGATCACGTGCACGGCGACGAAGAAGCCGGCTGGCGCGACCACCGCGCCGTCTTCCAGGCCGAGTTGAGCCGCGAGTTCAACACTTGGATGCGCAACAACAAAGTGCCGATGGAACAGGAAGCGTTCGCCATCTTCCTCGAAGACAACATTGCGGATGTGGTCGAACCATCCGGCGAATTGCTGCTGCAGGTCGCGCTGACGTTGCAGGCCAAGACCGAGGTCAACTTCAGCAGCCACCGACGCCTGGACAACGGCCAGGTCCAGTTCGCCTACAGCGAGACCATCGACGCGCGTGCCACCGGCGGGTCGATCGAGATCCCGCGCGAGTTCGCGATCGGCGCCCGCCTCTTCAAGAACGGCGAAGGCTACAAGGTGCGTGCGCGCCTGAAGTACCGCCTGGGCGGCGGCAAGGTCAAGTTCTGGTATGAGCTGGACCGCCCCGATACCGTCATCGAAGACGCCTTCCAGGCCTACATCGACTCGGCCCGCGAGAACGGCTTCACCGTCCTCCTCGGCAAACCATAAAAGAAAGATCCTGCCATGCACAAACGAGCATTCCAACAGGGCGCGCGCATCCCCATGACGACCGAGACCTACCAGCGTTTGGCGCTCCAGCTGCGCATGGCGGGGGAAGCGCTGATCACCTACCCAACGCCCGACACCTTTAACCAGCTGACCAAGATGCTGGCGACCCTGGTGCGCGCCAAGATGACCAACCCTGCGATCGATGAGGCGAATAAGGCTTTGTCCGACATCTGCGATCGCTTCGAAGAGGAAGGCCGCGTCCATGTAACCAACGACGAAGCCTCGCGCATTCGTCAGGCAGTCGCACGGCTGGATGAAAAGCTGCCGGCCGTGGCCGTGAACCACTTCCGTCAAGCCCAGGCCGAAGTAGAAGTCTTCTGCGCCAGTGTCGGCGCCTGAAAGGACCACCGTGAGCTCCACTACCCTCACCGCCTCCTACCTGCGCAGCCTGCGCGACCTGGTCGCGGACGACAGCCATGCCGCCACGTTCCAGTCAACGGGCCAGTACCGCAAGGCCATCCTGCAGCACATCCGTCTGCAACTGGTGAACCTCGACGAAGTGGTCGACCAGGACCTGATCCCGCTGGAGCCCGCGGGCTGGCGCGCCTTCATGACCGAGGTGTCGTCGTTTGCCAGCTGCTTGGTGCACGGCGACACGCTTGCTGAGAAGGCGCGGGCGCTGCTGCGGCGCCGGGCCGTGTTCCGCGTTGCCGCCGAACCTGTATGCGCACCGGCCGAGATGAAGGATGCCGCCTAATGAAGCGCGACCTCATGACGCTGCAGCTGGACCTCGGCAACGAGCTGATCATCGACAATTTCGCCGGCGGCGGCGGGACCAGCACCGGCCTGGAGGCCGCGTTCGGCCGCCCGGTCGACATCGCGATCAACCACGACCCCGAAGCGCTGGCCATGCACGCCATTAACCACCCGCACACGAAGCACCTGTGCGAGAGCGTGTGGGACGTTGACCCGATCGAAGTCACCGGCAACCAGCCGGTGGGCTTGGTTTGGCTGTCGCCGGACTGCAAGCACTTCAGCAAGGCTAAGGGCGGCAAACCGGTCGAGAAGAAAATTCGCGGGCTGGCATGGATCGCCCTGCGCTGGGTTGCGCTGACCAAGACCCGTGTGCTTATGCTGGAGAATGTCGAGGAGTTCAAGACTTGGGGGCCGCTGATCCAGGACGAGCAGGGCAACTGGAAGCCGGATCCGGCGCGTCGCGGCAAGACGTTCGATAGCTTCGTGCGCCAGCTGCGCGGCCATGGTTACCACGTTGAATACCGCGAGCTGCGCGCCAGCGACTACAACACGCCCACGATCCGGAAGCGCTTTTTTTTGGTAGCGCGACGCGATGGCCTGCCGATCCGCTGGCCAGCGGCCACGCATGGCGCACCTAACTCGCCAGGCGTCCTCGCCGGTAAGCTGCAGCCGCACCGCACCGCGGCGGAATGCATCGACTGGTCTCTCGAATGCCCAAGCATCTTCAACCGCAAGCGCCCCCTGGCCGACGCCACCCTGCGCCGGATCGCCAAGGGCATCATGCGCTACGTGGTCGACGCCGCGGATCCGTTCATCGTTGGCCAGGGCGGCCCGATCTACGCTGGCAAGCCGGTGACTGCGAACCAGCCGTTCGGCACCCTGACCACCGAGAACCACCGCGCGGTGGTCGTGCCGAGCATCGTCCCAGTGACGCACCAAGGCAGCGACCGCAGCGAGTCCGTGCACGAGCCGTTCCGCACGATCACTGGCGCCCAGCGCGGCGAGAAGGCCCTGGCGGCGGCAACCTTGCGCCCGTTCGTCATGACCAACACCACCGGCCACCCAGGCGCCGACGCGCAAAGCCCGCTGCCGACCGTGACCAGCGCAGGTAACCAAGCCCTGGTGACTGCTTTCCTGAACGAGCACGCCAACGCGAGCAACCAGCGCGTGATGGCGGCGGATGAGCCGCTGCGCACCATCTGCGCCCAAGTCAAGGGTGGGCACTTCAGCATGGTTTCGGCCACGCTGGTAGATGCCGCTCACGGCGAGGTGTCGCCATCGGGCGTGAAGCGCTGGGGCTTTGGCTCGCAGCCAGTCGATGTGCCTCTGGGCACCGTCACTGCAAGCGGCGGCAAGGCAATTGCCACTGCCTTTCTCGCCAAGCACTACACCGGCATCGTCGGTTCGGAATTGGAACAGCCAATCGGCACGGTCACGAGCACGGACCATCACAGCCTGGTCACGGCCCACCTGACCAAGTTCCGCACTGGGTCGACCGGCAGCGATCTGGCCGAGCCTGTGCCGACAATCACGGCCGGGCCAAAAGAGAAACCAGCAGGTGCACCGCACGCGCTTGGGCTGGTGTCGAGCCACCTGGTGAAGCTGCGCGGCACCAGCACTGCTGCCGGCGCCGACGAGCCGCTGCACACGATAAGCGCCGGCGGCCAGCATCACGCCGAGGTACGTGCCTTCCTGCTGGCTTACTACGGCACCGATCAAGACCAGAGCCCGGGCTCGCCGCTAGCCACCGTGACGAGCCGAGACCGCTTCGGCCTGGTGACCATCAAGGGCGTGGACTACGAGATCGTAGACATCGGCCTGCGCATGTTGGCGCCGCACGAGCTGTACCGCGCCCAAGGCTTCCCTGCCGACTACATCATCGACGAAATCCCTGACCCGGCGCTGCTGTTCATCGGCGGCGAGCAGGTCGAGACCGACCCGCTGTCGCTGCCGCGCATCCGGCTCACTAAGTCGGCCCAGGTACGCATGTGCGGCAACAGCGTATGCCCGCCGCTGTCGGAGGCGCTTATTCGCGCGAACTTTGCACACGAGCGCGAGATTCTTGCGAGAGCAGCATGACCCGCATCGGCTCCATGTTGTGGCTGCTGGCGGTGCTGGCCTTCTGGATCGGCCCGCCGGTTTACCTGCACCTATACCCGCCAAAGCCTCAGCCCTGCCCACCCGAGTGCGCTCGTTGCGGCCATTCCTGGGGACCAAGCAATAAGCAGTGGTGCACACCGAAGAGTATGAAAGGAATGAAATGAGCCGACGTATCAGCAGCTGGGACCACCGCTGCTTGGCGGCCGCGTGCCTCAACCCTGGCGCGACGATGGGCCGGCATGCCGGCATCCAACGCGAAAGCCCCGTGGGTGCCTACTCGCCGATGCGCAACTGCCAGGGACCTTGCCGCCGGCGCCGTTCGCATACCCAATTCACCGGCGCGAACACGATGTGCAACCGGTGCGTGCTGCGCGCTCCGATAGGGGAAGCATCCAGCGCAGAGCCAAAGGCCCAAGGAAATTCCGTGAATACTCACGACAATTCCTAGAGGAAGAAACGTTTATGGACTCCACCGCAGAACAAGTGAGCCATCCGAAGCCGCTAGTCAAACGGGGCCGGCCCTCTTCCGGGAAAGCCCTGACTGCAGCCGAACGGCAGAAGCGACGCCTAGCAAAGCTCGAGGCCGAGGGCAAAACCTTGCTCCCGCAAGTGGTCGTTTCGCAAGCAGTGCAGGAAGCCTTGGTCAAGTTCATCAAGTTCAAGGACGGCATGACGCTTGGCGATGCCTTGGACCGCATTGTGCGTGACAGGCTGCTGAGAAAGCGCTCTGGCCGCCGCCGCAAGCCCCCGCAGCCAGGGGCGCAGTAATGAACCCCGGCCCAACAGCCAACGAACCAAACATTGAAGTCCGCAGCACAGGAGAACACATGGAAGCAACATTTGAACTGGATCTGATCGAGCGCCTGGCTGCAGCCATAGCGAAGCATGTGCGGCCAGCGATACCACTCGAGGTCGACCTCTGGGACATCGCGACGATTGCCGCGTATATCAAACGCAGCGAAGCGCATGTGCGCGAGCGCATGGCATGCCTTCCGGACTTCCCCAAGGCTATTCGCCTGCCCTCGGTAACTGGGTCACGTGGACAGGCCCTCTACCCTGCCAAGGAGGTGCTTGCCTGGATCTTCAAGCACAGGGACAAGAACTGATCCCTTCCGCTCCCCCTAGACGCCTAATAAATTTGTCTCTTTGAATCGCGATCCTAGTTCCCTGGGTGTTGCTATCTAGTCACTAAATATGGAACGTGGATGAGGCTAAGGCAGGCGTAGCAACAAAGTACAACGTTAGAAGAAACTTTCTAATTACTTCCCAGCATGAAAAATTCATAACAAATACAATTTTTCCTTAATAATCATATGTTTACGACGAAAAAACAGTCTCTTGACATTCCTCAAAAGTTCGTGCGGGGGTATACGTAATGTTTATTTATACGGTAAAGTATATCCAACGGTGTACAACAAACGCAGGGGTTGACAAATGGAACTTGTTACAGTTTTTTTGTTGTGTGCAGACCTCTAGCAAGCTATAATCTTTGGTTCTTCTAAAGCAACATAACGTTTCGCAACTCACGGGGTTACAAAATGGGCAATCAAGTTCAACTCGCAAGCAAGCGTCTCTTCGATGCCGGTGCTCTCGGCGTGAAGAACATTAAACTTTTTCCGGGCTCTAGCCGCGATATCAGCGCAGAACAGCTCGCTCGGGAAATCAACAAGGTCCTGTCTGAGCTGTCTGCAGGTGACTTCGAAACCAACGAAGAAGTGAGCGCTTGCGCCTGAGATTGACTGAGGTTAGGTGATAGATGAACAAAAAATTCAAAGAACTTTACGATTTCTGCCAGCGTCTTCCCTGCCCTCCTTCAATCAGTCGCAATCTGATTTGTGGCAAGGTCCAAGAAATCATGGGCCAGCATGTCAAGATTGTCAAACACGGCCTCGATACTAATGTGCTTCGAGGCCTTTTTCTTTCTGGTCAGAGCGCGTCCCGATTTGTTAAGCAAAATGGGGGGAACCCTGTTGTTGTCTTAGCTAGAGGAATGCCGGAAGAGTGGGACCGTCTTGTTCAGGTCAAAGAGATCATGCATCTATTTGATGAAGACGATGAGATGACTTCTTCCGCAGACCAACTGGAAGAACTGCTTAACTCCTTAACAGCGCCTTCTCGGATGATGTCGCCTCAAGTTCGAACTGAATTTGAAGCTGTCTATATGGCGCTTGCGTGTTATTGTCCAGAACCTGCCCGACAGCAGTTTATTAAGGATATCGAGGCTGGGCATACTGAGGAGTATGAAGTTGCTCTAAAGCTAAGGCTTCCGCAACAGTACGTGAAAACGTTGCTGACACCTCACTTCGGCAATGTCGTAGAGCAGATCTTATCTTGAGGCTTGTTCAAAAACCCGCGATGCGGGTTTTTTTTCGTTTGCTCTACAGAGAAATCCTTTACTCAAAATTTCCCCATTCCACTTGTAAGATATTGATTTTATTGTATTTTGGTTTCCGGCCGGAGGCACCAGCTTAAGCACAACACCGAACATCAGCATCACATCGCGCAGCCCGCCCCTTACCGGCGGGCTTTTTTTCGCTCCGTCAAAACTCGAAA
>Ga0265798_10010827_pt1 | contig 11172 bp, 10 predicted proteins | sample P3T30metagenome_FD_192430 | JGI IMG/M metagenome (GOLD analysis project Ga0265798, IMG submission 192430) | Plant litter microbial communities from East Loma Ridge, Irvine, California - P3 T30 | ecosystem: Environmental > Terrestrial > Plant litter > Unclassified | place: USA: California... | reverse complement strand
GCCTTGACGGTGTTCACGATAGCGGCAAATGCCGGCTTGTCGTTGACAGCCATGTCGGCCAGGACTTTACGGTCCAGTTCAATCGCGGCTTTCTTCAGGCCGTTCATGAACACGCTGTAGGTCATGCCGTGCGAACGCGAAGCCGCGTTGATACGGGTGATCCACAGTGCGCGGAAAACGCGCTTCTTGTTGCGGCGGTCGCGGTAGGCGTACTGGCCAGCGCGCATGACTGCTTGCTTGGCAATACGGAATACCTTGCTGCGGCGACCACGGTAGCCCTTGGCGAGTGCAAGAACCTTTTTATGACGGGCACGTGCAGTAACCCCACGTTTAACTCTAGGCATATTAGCTCCTTAGTGTGAGATTAAGCAGACGGCATCATGCGGTAGACGCTGGTCACGTCCGACGCATTGATGTTACGGGTGCCACGCAGCTGACGCTTGTTCTTGGTGGTCTTCTTGGTCAGGATGTGACGCTTGAACGCCATACCCGATTTGACGGTACCACCCGGACGCACGCGAAAACGCTTTTTCGCGGAGCTTTTGGTTTTCATTTTCGGCATAGTCATCTGCCCTCTTAGAGGCAGCCTCATATGTAACAGGATTGCAGGTGGCAACGGTCGTTGCGCTTGGATGCCTGCTTTCACTTGTTTCTGCAGCAGAAGCGAGTCCACTACAGTGTTGCAGTCCCGCATTGTTCGACACGGGAACCGCAGATTTTACCACAGGTTTATTTTTGAGGGAATTATTAAACCCATGGTTTACCGCGGCGCCAACGGCAGTCGAGCACGTGGACGGGCAACCCGTCCACCCTACGCGCAACCCTCGCACAATGGAATAGGCCGGGCACGTGCCGCAGCAATGCTGCGTCACGTGCCCGGCCGTATCGATCTTCATGACCTTATCGCCCTCGTCGCGTCACCACGACCAGGGCGCGAAGCTTACTTCTTCTTCTTCGGTCCGACGATCATGATCATCTGGCGGCCTTCCAGCTTCGGGAACTGCTCGACCGTGCCGTAGGGCTCCAGGTCACCGCGCAGGCGCTCCAGCATGCGCTGGCCGATGTCCTGGTGGGCCATTTCGCGACCGCGGAAGCGCAGCGTGATCTTGGTCTTGTCGCCCTCTTCCAGGAACTTGATCAGGTTACGCAGCTTGATGCTGTAATCACCCTCGTCCGTACCTGGACGGAACTTGATTTCCTTGACCTGGATGATCTTCTGCTTCAGCTTCGCTTCGTGCGCTTTCTTCTGCTCCGAATACTTGAACTTGCCATAGTCCATCAGGCGGCAGACCGGCGGGACTGCGTTCGGCGCAATCTCCACCAGGTCCACGTTCGCTGCTTCGGCCAGACGAAATGCTTCGGCCAGGCTCACAATGCCCAGCGGCTCGTTGTCTACCCCGTTCAGACGCATTTCCGGGTAGGTGATTTCGCCATTGATGCGATTTGAAGACTTGTCAGTAGCTATGTCGTTTCCTTTGAAAGTTAAATAATTTCGGCAGCTGCCTCAAGTGGGACGATGCTCACTTGGATTTGGATGCGACCTCGTTCTGGAGGCGCTCCAGCAGCGCGTCGACGGACATCACGCCCAGGTCGACATTGCCACGGGCACGTACGGCCACGGTGTTTGCATCACGCTCTTTATCGCCAACAACAAGGATGTACGGCAGTTTTTGGACGGAATGCTCACGAATTTTATAGGTAATCTTCTCGTTCCGCAAATCAGCGTGAACACGCAGTCCAGCGGCTTTCAGGCGCGCTTCCACCTCTTTCACATAAGATGCTTGCGCATCCGAAATATTCAAGATGGCGATTTGCACCGGCGCCAGCCACAGCGGCAATGCACCCGCATAGTTCTCGATCAGGATACCGATGAAGCGCTCCATCGAGCCCACGATCGCGCGGTGCAGCATGACCGGCACCTTGCGGGTGTTGTCTTCCGCAACATACTCGGCACCCAGGCGGCCCGGCATCGAGAAGTCGACCTGCATGGTGCCGACCTGCCACGGACGGCCGAGGCTGTCCTTCAGGTGGTACTCGATCTTCGGACCGTAGAAGGCGCCCTCGCCCGGCAATTCCGTCCATTCCACGCCGCAGCCGCGCAGCGCCGAACGCAGGGCTTCTTCGGCCTGGTCCCAGACTTCGTCGGAGCCGATGCGGTTTTCCGGACGCAGCGCGATCTTGACGTCGATGTTCTCGAAGCCGAAGTCCTCGTACACCTTCATCGCCTGCGCATGGAAGGCCACGACTTCCGGTGCGATCTGCTCTTCGGTGCAGAACACGTGGCCGTCGTCCTGGGTGAAGCCGCGCACGCGCATCAGGCCATGCAGCGCGCCCGAGGACTCGTTGCGGTGGCACTGGCCGAACTCGCCGTAGCGCAGCGGCAGTTCGCGGTAGGAACGCAGGCCGGCGTTATAGATCTGCACATGGCCCGGGCAGTTCATCGGCTTCAGGGCATAGGTGCGGCTTTCCGACTCGGTCGTGAACATGTTTTCACGATAATTGTCCCAGTGGCCGGTCTTCTGCCACAGGGTGACGTCGATGATCTGCGGCGCCTTGACTTCGTTGTAGCCGGTGTCCTGGTAGGTCTTGCGCATGTACTGCTCGACCTGTTGCCAGATGGTCCAGCCTTTCGGGTGCCAGAAGATCAGGCCCGGGGCCTCGTCCTGGAAGTGGAACAGGTCGAGCGCCTTGCCGAGCTTGCGGTGGTCGCGCTTTTCCGCTTCTTCCAGCATGTGCAGGTACTGTTCCTGCTCTTCCTTTTTCGCCCAGGCGGTGCCGTAGATACGCTGCAGCATCTCGTTCTTGGCGTCGCCGCGCCAGTAGGCGCCGGCCAGCTTCATCAGCTTGAACACCTTCAGCTTGCCGGTCGAGGGCACGTGCGGGCCACGGCACAGGTCGGTGAAACCGCCTTCCGAATACAGCGACACATCCTCGCCCTGCGGAATCGACGAGATGATCTCGGCCTTGTAGTCTTCGCCGATCGACTTGAAGTAAGCCACGGCTTCGTCGCGCGGCAGCACCTTGCGGGTGACCGGCTCATCCTTCTTGGCGATTTCCGCCATCTTTTTTTCGATCGCGGCCAGGTCGTCCGGGGTGAACGGGCGCTTGTACGAGAAGTCGTAATAGAAGCCGTTCTCGATGGTCGGGCCGATGGTGACCTGCGCGTCCGGGAACAGCTCCTTGACGGCGTAGGCCAGCAAGTGCGCGGTCGAGTGGCGGATGACGTCCAGGCCTTCCGGATCCTTGTCGGTGACAATCGCCAGGTCGGCGTCGCTCTCGATCAGGAAGGAGGTGTCGACCACCTTGCCGTCGACCTTGCCGGCCAGCGCGGCCTTGGCCAGGCTCGGGGCGATGCTCGAGGCCACCTGGGCGACCGTCACCGGTCCTTCGAATTGACGGCTGGAGCCGTCGGGGAGTCGTACATTCAACATCTTGATCTCCTTGTCGGCGCCTGTCGCGCCCGCGTGATTAGAAATGAGTTAAAGAAATTGAAACAAAAAGCGTAGGGACGAAAAAAAACGCGCACCAGGCGCGTTTCTTGAGTGTGATCGAGCGATTGTTTGAGACAAAAGCACACCGTACCGCGTCTAGCGATTCCCCCACAACCAGGTTGTAGTTCGCGGTGTCATAACCGTGTGTGCCTTTCTCGCTCTTACTCTGACGACAAGAGCGGAAAACCGGAGTTTCCCGCACTGTCTTTGTGTTCTGGTGGGCGGTGCAGAATTCGAATCTGCGACCCCTTGGATGTCGACCAAGTATTCTAACCAGCTGAACTAACCGCCCGTATGCCGCCATTATAGGGGGCCGACTGACATTGCGCAAGGTACGCACAATGGATGAGTTTTCCGTACGCCGATAATCAAATTCGTCATTTTTAATGCCGGGCGCTCCATAACGTGCTTCATAGGAAAAACTGCTCAGATGAGCGAGCCCATTGATGCATTTGAGCAACACCAACCGATGAATATGATGAAGTCAGAAAATATGAATGATAGAATCCAGCAAATACGAAACTACTAAAAGAACAAAACCAGTGCGCATGGGCCACTCCCTCCCCTTTTCATTCCTTCACCGCCTGCGCATGCCCGCCTTCTCCTGGCTGTGCGGCGCCCTGGTGCTGCCCGGCGCGCTGGCCGTCCTCGCGGCCTGGATGCTGGGATGGGATGCGCATCCCGGCTGGCGCGCCTCGCTGCTACCGATGAAGCCGAACGCGGCGCTGGGCCTGGCGCTGCTGGCCTGCGTACTGATGCTGGGCGCCTATCCGGCGCGGCGCCTGGCTTATGTGCGCGCGGCGCGCTGGGCCGGCATCGCCGCGGCTGCCCTCATCGCCGGCATCACACTCCATGAATATGCGTCCGGCTGGGATGCGGGCATCGACCAGATGCTGGCCGTGGACGAAAGCACGCGCGGCGCGCCGGGCCGGATGATGCCGCTGACCGCCATGTCGCTGCTGCTGCTGGCCCTGTCCCTGGCCGCTTCCCGCGCCAGGGCGCGCTGGCTGGGCCTGATCACGCCGCAATGCCTGTGCATTTCCACCGCCGCCATCGCCGGCGTCGCCCTGCTGGCCCACCTGTACCAGGCGCCGGGCATCGCCACGCTCGGCGCGCAGGTCCCGATGCCGCTGGGCGGGGCGCTGGGCGTGCTCCTGTTGAGCCTGGGCACGGCCGCGCTGCAGCGCGACGCCGGCGTGTTCGCCTCGGTGCGCGGCCGCGGCACGCCGGCGCGGGTCGGGCGGCGCCTGCTGGCGGCGGTCGGCCTCATGCTGCCGCTGCTGGCCTGGCTGCGCCTGCAGGGCCAGTCGGTCCAGCTGTACAGCACCGAGTTCGGCATCGCGCTGGTGGTCGCCGTCTCGCTCATCATGATGTGCGCGCTGATCCTCGCCAGCACGGCGGTCGTGGGCCGCGCCCATACCCGTGTCGAATACCTGAACCGGGTGTATTCCATCCTCAGCGACACCAATGCCCTGATCGTGCGCGCGGCCAGCCAGGCGCAACTCCTCGACGATGCCAGCCGCATCGCCGTCGAACGCGGCGGCTTCCCGCGCGCCTGGTTCGGCCTGGTCGACGCCGACGGCCAGTCGGTCCAGCTGGTGGCCGGCCATGATGCGCTGCAGGCCGGCACCTGCCTGCACCGGCGCCTGTCGCTGTGCGAGACCGAAGCCGGCTACGGCCCGATCGCGCGCGCCGTGCACGCAGGCCGGCCGGTGGTCTCGAACGACGTCGCCGCCGACCACGGCAACCCCTGCCGCGACGACCTGCTGGCGCACGGCATCCAGTCGTATGCGATCTTCCCGCTGCGCATGGACGGACGCGTGATCGGCATCTTCAAGCTGCATGCCGAGGCGCCGCACTTCTTCCACGCCGACGAAGTGCGCCTGCTCGCCGAACTGGCCGGCGACATCGGTTTCGCCATCGAGCACCTGGAACAGCGCCGCCGGCTCGACCACCTCGCCTATTTCGACGCGCTGACCGGCCTGGCCAACCCGCGCCTGCTGGAAGAACGCCTGCAGCAGGCGATCGAGCACGCCGGACGCCATGGCGGCGCGCCTGCCGTGATCGCGCTCGACATCGTCGGCGTCAAGGCGGTCAACCAGGCCTTCGGGCGCCAGGCAGGCGACGACGCGCTGAAGACCCTGGCCTCGCGCCTGTCCGAGGCCTGCGGCGAAGCGCGCTGCGGGCGCCTCGGCACCAGCCTGTTCGCCGTGCTGGTGCCCGACACCCTGCCGGAAGCGGCGCTGGTGGCCGAGTTCGAACGCCTGTGCGCGGCCTGCCTGGGCGACGCCTTCCATACCCACGGCGACACCTTCGCCCTGTCGGCGCGCGCCGGCATCGCCATGCTGGGCAAGGAAAACGCCGGCGCCAGGACCCTGCTGAACCAGGCCGAATCGGCGGCCCAGGCGGCCCGCGCCGACGGCCAGCGCTACCGCTTCTACGATCCCAACAGCAACCAGAGGAATGCCGAGCGCATCCGCCTGCACGCCCACCTGGCGCAGGCCCTGGCCGCGAACGAATTCACGATGCATTACCAGGTCAAGGTCGATGCGCGCACTTTCGCGCCCTGCGGCGCCGAGGCGCTGCTGCGCTGGAACAACCGTGAGCTCGGCGCGGTGCCGCCCATCAAGTTCATCCCGGTGCTCGAAGACACCGGCCTGATCGGCCCGGTGGGCGCCTGGGCGCTGGGCCAGGCGGCGCGGGACAGCGGCGGCCAGGTGCGGCCGCGCCACCCCGGCCTGCGCATCGCCGTCAATGTCAGCGCGGCCCAGTTGTGCCGGCCGGACTTCGTCGAAACCGTCGAAGCCGCCCTCGGCGCCCATCCTGAACTGGCCGGGATCGACCTGGAACTGACCGAATCGATGATCATGACCGACATCGAGGCCACGATCGGCAAGCTGCGCCGCCTGCGCGCCATGGGCGTGCGCATCGCCCTCGACGATTTCGGCACCGGCTACTCGTCGATGGCCTATCTCGCGCGCCTGCCGCTGGATTACCTGAAGATCGACCGCTCCTTCGTTGCCGGCCTGCCGGGCGATGCCGAGAGCGTGACCATCATCTCCAGCATCATCGGCCTCGGGCATGCGCTCGGCCTGGAAGTGATCGCCGAAGGCATCGAGCATGCCGGGCAGGCCACGCTGCTGGCCACGCTCGGCTGCGACCAGCTGCAGGGCTACCACTTCGGCCGCCCGGAGCCGCTGGCGGCGCTGGCGGCGCGCCTGGCGGGTGCGGCCGCGGCCATCGCCTGAGCGGCCGCGGGCCGGCGAAATCCGCTACACTACCGGCCGCGCATCCTTACCGAATCCTTCATGTCCCAGCAGCCGACCTCCTCCGCCCACCTGCACGCCCACCTCGACGGCGACGCCCGCCACGCCCACACCATCGAGGGCCGCAGCCAGAAGGCGCTGGCGATCGCGCTCGGCCTGACCCTGCTGTATGCCGTCATCGAAGCGGTGAGCGGCTTCATCTCGAATTCGCTGGCCCTGATTTCCGACGCCGGCCACATGGTGACCGACGCCGCCGCCCTCGGCCTGGCCCTGCTGGCGCAACTGATCGCCAAGCGCCCGCCCTCGGCCCGGCACTCCTTCGGTTTCGTGCGCGCCGAGGCGCTGGCGGCCTTCGTGAACAGCCTGGCCATGCTCTTGCTGGTGGCCTGGATCGTCTACGAGGCGGCCAAGCGCCTGGTGCATCCGGAAGCGGTCGGCGGCTCGACCGTGTTCGTGGTCGCCAGCATCGGCGCCTGCATCAATATCCTGGTGGCCTGGGTGCTGTCGCGCGACGAGCAGAACATCAACACGCGCGCCGCGCTGGTCAACGTGCTGGGCGACCTGCTCGGTTCGATCGCCGCCATCGCGGCCGGCGCCATCATCCATTTCACCGGCTGGGTGCGCATCGACCCGATCCTGTCGATCTTCGTGTCGATGCTGATCCTGCGATCGACCGCCGGCATCCTGCGCGAGTCCTACCACTTCCTGATGGAAGGCGTGCCGGTGCAGATCGACTACCTGGCGGTGGGCGCCGACCTGGCCGCGGTGGCGGGCGTGATCTCGGTGCACGACCTGCACGTGTGGGACATGTCGCCGGGCGAGCCGGCGCTGATCGGCCACCTCGAGATCGAGGACATGGCGCACTGGCCCGAGGTGCTGCGCGCGGTGCGCGCCATGCTGCTGGAGCGGCACGGCATCGACCACGTGACCCTGCAGCCGGAAACGCACAACACCCGGCACTGACACGGCGCGCGCGGCAGCGTCCCATGTGTAAGCCGGGTCCGACCCGGCGGCGGGTGGCGCGCCGATAGGCTGGGCCAAGGGGGCTTGCGGATAATCGAGCCATGCGATCCTTATCCCACGTATTCGACACCCTGATCATCGGCGGCGGCCCCGGCGGGCTGACGGCGGCGATCTACCTGCGCCGCTTCACCCGCAACGTCGCCGTCGTCGACAAGGGCAACAGCCGGCTGCGCCTGATCCCGGTCTCGCACAACTATCCCGGCTTTCCGGAAGGCGTGCCCGGCCACGCCCTGCTCGGCAACCTGACCGTCCAGCTGCAGCGCTACGGCGGTTCCGTCATGGCCGGCGAGATCACCGACCTGCGCATCGAGGACGGCCATTTCGTCGCCGACTACCTGGCCGAGGAGGCGGACGAGCCGGTCCAGCTGCGCGCCCTCACCGTGATCCTGGCCACCGGCGTGGCCGACGTCGGCCTGCCGGTCGAGAACTGGCGCGAAGCGGTGGCCTGCGGCTCGGTGCGCCTGTGCCCGGTCTGCGACGGCTTCGACGTGATGGACAAGCGCATTGCGGTCGCCACCGCCGAGATCAACCCGGTCGGCCACGCCCTGTTCATGCGCACCTTCAGCGCCGACGTCACCCTGTTCGAGCGCGGCGACGCCTCCATGCTCACGGATGAGGACCGCCGGCGCCTGGATGCCGCCGGGGTGCGCTACATCGATTCGCCGCTGCTGTCCGTGACGCTGGACGCGTCCATGAAGCCGGTGCTGCACACGAAGGATGGCGACTACCCCGCCGACGTGTTCTACCCGATGCTGGGCGAGAATGCGAGGTCAAGCCTGGCCGCGAAGCTGGGCGCCGAGACCGCGAATTGCGACGAACTGGTGGTCGACAGCCACGGCCTCACCGCCGTGCCCGGCCTGTACGCGATCGGCGACGTGACCGTCGGCCTGAACCAGATCGCGGTGGCCGCCGGCCAGGCGGCGCGCGCCGCCACCCACATCCACAACCGCCTGCCGCCCTCGCTGCGCCCCGCCGCCGCGCCAAGCCCGCTGGCGCTGCACATCGAGGCGGCCTGACCATGGCAACGATCGACCTGACCGACTACACGCTGGCCGAGCTGAAAGGCTTGCTGTTCGACATCGACAAGGAAATCCGCACGCGCCAGCAGCAGGAAGTCGGCAAGGCGCGCGAGCGCATCCTCGCCATCGCGCGCGACGCCGGCCTGCCCACCGAGCAACTGGTGGCCGGCACGGTTCCCAAGCCGCGCTACCGCAACCCGCTGGACCCCGCCCAGACCTGGAGCGGCCGCGGGCGCCAGCCGAAATGGGTGCTCGATGCCCTGGCCGGCGGCAAGACCCTCGACGAACTCGAGTCGCCGACGCCGGCCGGGTCCTGACGCGCTGTCGGCTGCCGCTCAGTCAGGTATCTGGCTGATCGACGACGGCTCCGCCAGCGGCTGGCCGTTTCGGTTGCGCCGCGCCGCCGCCATCGGTGCGCAGGCCGCGAGGTGCGCACGGCGCGGTCGTAGCGTTCCTCGGTGGTCTTGCCCTCGCGGCGCATCGCCTCGATGATGGCCTGGAAAGTTGCCTGCTCATCGTCCTCGATCGTTTCGACACCGGGCGCGTACCGCACATAGCGGCCGTTGCCTTAGGGTACGGTGGCATTCTGGCCAGTCATCGGCTTCTCCTGTGGACTCGCGATGATTGCAAGCAGTATCGGCGAAGCCTGGTGCCGGGGGCACAACTGGGCCATTCCGCGTCCAGCCCGGCGCCCCAAGTCGCGTCCGGCTGGCATCATGGCGGTTCTTGAAGAAGGAGCGTCGATGGTGTGGGAAAGGATCGTGACGGCAATTGTCGAGGAATTTTCGGACCTGGGCAGCGTGGAAGACATCACCCGCGTCGTGCTGCGCCTGCTGGTGGCGGTGGCGCTCGGCGGCCTGCTGGGCTATGAGCGCGAATCGGTCGGCGCATCGGCCGGCCTGCGCACCCACATGCTGGTGTCGCTGGGCTCCGCCCTGTTCGTGCTGATTCCGGTGCAGGCCGGCATGCGGATCGAAGACCTGTCGCGCGTGCTGCAGGGCGTTACGGCCGGCATCGGCTTCCTGGGTGCGGGCGCGATCCTCAAGCTCAAGGACGACAACGACATCCGCGGCCTGACCACGGCGGCCAGCGTGTGGCTGACCGCGGCGATCGGGGTCGCGGCCGGGATGGGGCGCGAGGCCACGGCCATCGTCAGCGCGGTGCTGGCTTTCGTGATCCTGTCGCTGCTGCGCAAGGTGACCAAGCGGCGCGATAGCTGAAGCCGCGCCGTATATGGCATCATTGGCGCACCACAATTGCCGGGACAGGTGCATGGAATGCCAAGGTTCAGGAAGCTCATCGCCCTCTGCCTGGCCACGCTAGCCCTGAGCTATGCGTCCCTGCTGGTGCCGGGACGCGCCACCGTGGTCTGCAGCAGTATCGACGCGCCCGTGTATTGCCCGGTGCTGGCTTATGGTTTCCCGCTGCCCTTCCTGGCCGACAGCCAGGGGATTTCGCCGATCGGCTCGGTGGCGCGCGATCCCCTGTCGCTGTTGATCCGCGAGGATGAGCTGTTGTGGCCGCAGCTGTGGCTGTCGATGGGGTTCTGGCTGCTGGTTACCGTGATCGGCGGCATGGCGTGGCGGCGCTGGCGGGACAGCCGTCGCTGACCGTCCCGCCACCCGAGATCAAGCCTCGAGGAACCCCGGCCCGACGAAGCGCCGCACCACAGCCCCATCCGGCCGCGCCACGTGGCGCGTGCGGCGTTCGGCCTTGCCTTGCGCCCTGCCCTGCTGCGCATGCGCCTGCAGCTTCGCGTGCAACAGCGCCAGCGCCGTGGCCTTGTTCGCACTCTGGCTGCGCGAACCGCTTACCTTCACCGACAACCCGGTCGCCACGTGGGTCGCACGCACCGCCGTCTCGGTCTTGTTGACATGCTGGCCGCCGGGCCCGGAAGCGCGCATGGTCTCGATCACGACCTCGTCGCCGAAGTCCTGCGCCGGCGGCGCGAACACGGCGACGTCGAGATACCAGTTCTTCCTGGCGTGCCCGGGGCGGTAGGGACTCGGGCAGACCCAGACGACGGTGCCTGCCTGTTGCGCGGCGAAGCGCCGGCATGCCGCGTCCTCGCCGTCGACCGATACCAGCGCCGATTGCAGCGTGCCGCGCCGTTCGCCCGGCACCTCGTCGAGCACGGCCAGTGCCAGGCCGGCCTTGCGTGCCTGCGACTCGATGTGGCCCAGCATCCTGGCGACGCCCAGGCAGCATTCGGCCGGCCCGGTGTTGGCGGAGATTTGCAGGAGGATGGCCATCAACAGCACTCCCCGCGCGTCTTGTAGGTGAGCACCGGGCGGAACTCGGCAAGCACGCGCACCAGCCCGGCGCCGGCCAGGCTGTCCATCACGGTGTCGATCGGCTTGTAGGCGGCGCCGG
>Ga0265798_10010826_pt1 | contig 11173 bp, 10 predicted proteins | sample P3T30metagenome_FD_192430 | JGI IMG/M metagenome (GOLD analysis project Ga0265798, IMG submission 192430) | Plant litter microbial communities from East Loma Ridge, Irvine, California - P3 T30 | ecosystem: Environmental > Terrestrial > Plant litter > Unclassified | place: USA: California... | reverse complement strand
GCCGGGGACCTGCTCTGGTTCATCGCCGAAGTCGCGGACGTCCCCGTGCTCATCTCCCTGTTCGTGCGGTGGCAGCGGACCGACCGCCGCGAGGCCCGCGACGTCGACGCCCTCACCGACGAGGAGATGGACGCGCTGACCCGGGCGCACCTGTCGCGGCGGGACTGAGGCGGCGTCTCCGGCCCGCGTCCCAGACCGCCCTCGCCGGCGACGTCGCTGTCGTGCGACGTCGAGGTCGTCGCGCGTGCGTCGGGACTCGGGGTCGCGGGACTGTCCGGCGGACGCGGAGAGCCCCCGGCCACTGGGCGTGGTCGGGGGCTCTCCGGGCGTGCGGGGACGGCTAGGCGCTGGCGTGCTTGCCGTGGTGGTCGGTCGCCGCGAGCTCCTGTTCGGGCGCAGTCGACGCGGCGGGGGCCTCGGCGTCGGGCTGGGTCGTGACCGCACCCGTCTGGGCCCAGGCCACGGTCTGCTTCGGCTTCGCGAGGAACAGCGCGGCGACGATGGCCGCGACGAGCACGACCGCCGGCAGGATGAGGGACTGCCCCATCGCCTTCGAGAACGGGTCGAGCAGGAAGCCCGGCAGCGAACCGATCTGCTGCTCGGCACCGCCCGCGGACGAGCCACCCGCACCCGACGGGAAGTTGGCCGTGATGCGGGCCTCGATCAGTGCGGCGATGCCGGCCGAACCGAGGACGGCACCGATCTGCCGCGTGGTGTTGTAGACGCCCGACCCGGCACCGGCCAGGCGCGGGGAGAGGTTGCGGGTCGCCGAGACCGACAGCGGACCCCACATGCAGGCGTTCGCGAGGCCCAGGAGCGCGCTCGGCAGGAGCACCCATCCCCAGTCGGCGTTGGCGCTCAGCAGGGCGGCGAACCAGAACAGGCCGCCCGAGAAGCAGGCGAGGCCGAACGCGGCGACCCAGCGCGGGTTCCACACGGTGAGCTTCTTGCCGACGAACGGTGCGAGCCCGGCCGAGATCACGGCCTGCGGCACGAGCAGCAGCGCCGCCTGGGTCGGCGAGAACCGGAGGACGTCCTGCGCCCACAGCATGATCGGCAGTGCGAACGACGAGATGGCGACGCCGACGGCCGTGATCGCGATGTTCGCGAGGGTGAAGTTGCGGTCCTTGAACAGGCCGAGCGGCAGCAGCGGCTCGCCCTTCTGCACGCCCTGCCACACCACGAAGGCGATGAGCACGACGATGCCGCCGATGATCAGCGACCAGACCGAGATCGGGCCGGTGATGGTGCCCCAGTCGTAGGTCTCGCCCTCCTGGATGCCGAAGACGAGCAGGAAGAGGCCGACCGCCGAGAGCACGATGCCGAGGTAGTCGAAGCGGTGTCGGTGACGGTCGAACGTCGGGACGAAGCGCTGCGCGAGCACGAAGGCGACCACGCCGACGGGGACGTTGACGAAGAAGATCCACTCCCAGCCGAAGCCGTCGACGAGCAGGCCGCCGAGGATCGGGCCGACGAGCGAGGCGACACCGGCGACCGCGCCCCAGAGACCCATGGCGGCGCCACGGTTCTGCGGCGGGAAGATGCGCGTGATGACGGCCATCGTCTGCGGGGTCATCATCGCGGCGCCGAGGCCCTGGACCACGCGGGCGATGATGAGGACCTCGATGGAACCGGCCAGGCCGCACCAGAGGCTGGCCAGGGTGAAGACGACGAGGCCGACCTGGTAGAGCACCTTCGGGCCGAAGCGGTCACCGAGACGCCCGGTGATGAGCAGGGGCACCGCGTACGCGAGCAGGTAGGCGCTGGTCACCCAGATCACGGCGTTGATGTCCGCGTCGAGGGCCTTGGCGATGGTCGGGGTGGCGACGGACACGATGGTCGAGTCGACGAGGATCATGAAGAAGCCGACGACCAGGGCCCAGAGGGCTGGCCACGGCTTCTTCTCGGTCGTCCGCGGAGGCGTGACGGTGGTCATCGAGTGGGTTCCTTGCTGTTCGTGGAGGTGTGGGGAGGGACGGCCGGGCCGGTGCCGGGTTCCGTCCAGGGGACGTCGCCGCTCTCGATGCGGGCGACCGTGGCGCGGAGCCACTCGATCTGAGCGGTGAGCATCGCATGGACGTACGACACGTCCAGCCACCAGCGCTCGGGCAACGCCTTGGCCGAGACGACGGCCCGGATCTCGTCGAGTTCGGTCCGCTGGACCTCGAGGGCGGCGATCCGGTCGACGAGGGAGGAGACGGCCTCGTCCTGCGGGAGGTTCTCGATCTCCGCGAGCGCCAGGTGGAAGACCGGGTACTCGTCGGCCGGGGCGGAGATGAGCTCGAGCAGCCCGTCGTGCAGGGCTTCCCGGCCGGCGTCCGTGATCGCGTAGGTCGTGCGCTCGGGACGGTTCCCCGCCCGATCGGTGCCGACGACGGCCGCGTGCCCGTGCTCCACCAGGCGGCCGACCTGGTGGTAGAGCGTGCCGGGCCGCACCTTCACGTTCCGTGCGTCGCGGCGGTGGGTCATGGTCTGGAACATCTCGTACGGGTGCGACGGCCCCTCGTTGAGGAGTCCGAGCGCGGCGTACGCGAGCGGCGTGAGCGACGCCATCCGAGCCTCCTGTCCGTCATCGATCCCGAATGTTCGACTTGGAATATACGTGATCGAACAGTTCTCCACAACCGCGCCCGCCGCGACGCGCGCGCCACCTAGACTGGAGCGGTCCCCACCCGATTCCCCCGTGCTGGAGTGAACACGTGCCAACGATCGTCGTCGAGGTCATGCCGAAGGCCGAGATCCTCGACCCCCAGGGCAAGGCGGTGGGCAACGCCCTCGCCCGCCTCGGCAAGAACGACCTGACCAACGTCCGCATCGGCAAGCGATTCGAGGTGCACGTCGACGGCCCCGTCGACGACGCCAAGCTCGCCGAGGTCCGCGAGATCGCGGTGGACGTCTTCTCCAACGCCGTGATCGAGGACGTCGTCTCGGTCAGCGTCGCCGACACCGAGGACGGCGTCGCCAAGTGACCGCCATGCGCATCGGTGTGATCACGTTCCCCGGTTCGCTCGACGACCGCGACGCCCAGCGCGCTGTCCGTCTCGCCGGTGCCGACCCGGTCGCCCTGTGGCACGGCGACCACGACCTGCAGGGCGTCGACGCGATCGTGCTGCCCGGCGGGTTCTCCTACGGTGACTACCTCCGCGCCGGGGCCATCGCCGCGAAGGCCCCGATCATGGCCGAGGTCATCGACGCAGCGGGCAAGGGCATGCCCGTGCTCGGCATCTGCAACGGCTTCCAGATGCTCGCCGAGGCCCGTCTGGTCCCCGGTGCGCACACGCGGAACGCCCACCAGCAGTTCATCCGCCGCGACCAGAAGCTCCGCGTCGAGAACGCCGGCACCGCCTGGACGAACGGGTTCGACGCCCAGCAGGAGATCACCATCCCGCTGAAGAACGCCGACGGCCGCTTCGTGGCGGACGCCGACGAGATCAAGCGCATCGAGGACAACGGCCAGGTCGTCTTCCGCTACGTCGGCGTGAACCCGAACGGGTCGATCGACGACATCGCCGGCGTCTCGAACGAGCGCGGCAACGTCGTCGGCCTGATGCCGCACCCCGAGCACGCGACCGAGCCCGGCTTCGGCCCGGACACCCCCGCGGCGATGGCCTCCGGTACGGACGGCCTCACCTTCTTCACCTCCGTGATCGAGTCGACGCTCGTCAAGTGACGACGCCGACGCCAGTGACAGGGAACAACACCACCGTGACGACCCACGTGCGCCCGAAGCCCGACACCGTGCAGGACGCCGCCGAGACGCCCGACAAGGAGCAGCCCTACGAGGCGCTCGGGCTCAAGGCGGACGAGTACGCGAAGATCCGCGAGATCCTGGGCCGCCGCCCCACCTCGGGCGAGCTCGCGATGTACTCCGTGATGTGGTCGGAGCACTGCTCGTACAAGTCGAGCAAGAACTACCTCCGGCAGTTCGGTCAGAAGGTCACGCCGGAGATGCAGAAGGACCTGATGGTCGGCATGGGCGAGAACGCCGGTGTCGTCGACGTGGGCAACGGCTGGGCGGTGACCTTCAAGGTCGAGTCGCACAACCACCCGTCCTACATCGAGCCGTACCAGGGCGCTGCCACCGGCGTCGGCGGCATCGTCCGCGACATCATCTCGATGGGCGCCCGCCCGGTCGCCGTGATGGACCAGCTCCGCTTCGGCGCGATCGACCACGAGGACACCGCGCGCGTCGTGCACGGGGTCGTCGGCGGCATCTCGTTCTACGGCAACTGCCTCGGCCTGCCGAACATCGGCGGCGAGACCTACTTCGACCCGGTGTACCAGGGCAACCCGCTCGTGAACGCCCTCGCCGTCGGTGTCCTCCGCCACGAGGACCTCCACCTGGCGAACGCGTCCGGCACCGGCAACAAGATCGTGCTCTTCGGCGCACGGACCGGTGGCGACGGCATCGGCGGCGCGTCGATCCTGGCGTCCGACACCTTCACCGAGGGCGGCCCGACCAAGCGTCCGGCAGTCCAGGTCGGTGACCCCTTCGCCGAGAAGGTCCTCATCGAGTGCTGCCTCGAGCTGTTCCGAGACGACCTCGTCGAGGGCATCCAGGACCTCGGCGCCGCGGGCATCTCGTGCGCCACGTCCGAGCTCGCCAGCAACGGCGACGGCGGCATGCACATCTCGCTCGACGACGTCCTGCTCCGCGACCCCACGCTCACCGCCGAGGAGATCCTCATGTCGGAGAGCCAGGAGCGGATGATGGCGGTCGTCCGTCCCGACAAGCTCGACGCCTTCCTCGAGGTCGTCGGCAAGTGGGAGGTCGAGACCAGCGTGCTCGGCGAGGTCACCGGCACCGGCCGGCTCGTCATCGACTGGCAGGGCCAGGAGATCGTCAACGTCGACCCGCGCACCGTCGCCGTCGACGGCCCCGTGTACGACCGCCCCGTCGCCTACCCGACCTGGATCGACGCGCTCCAGGCCGACGGCGCCGAGTCGCTCGACCGCCCGGAGACCGGCCCGGCGCTGAAGGCCCAGTTCCTCCAGCTCCTCGGGTCGCCGAACCTGTCGGACAAGCGCTGGATCACCAACCAGTACGACACCTACGTGCTCGGCAACACCGCGCTGTCCTTCCCCGACGACGGCGGCATGATCCGCGTCGACGAGGAGACCGGGCTCGGCATCGCGATCGCGACCGACGCCAACGGCCGCTACTGCCAGCTCGACCCGAAGCAGGGTGCCCGTCTGGCCCTCGCCGAGGCCTACCGGAACGTCGCCGTCACCGGCGCCGTCCCCGCGGCCGTCACCGACTGCCTGAACTTCGGGTCGCCGGAGAACCCCGAGGTGATGTGGCAGTTCTCGCAGGCCGTCGAGGGCCTGGCGGACGGCTGCATGGAACTCGGGATCCCGGTCACCGGCGGCAACGTGTCGTTCTACAACCAGACCGGTTCGACGCCGATCCACCCGACGCCGGTCGTCGGTGTCCTCGGCGTGATCGACGACGTCGCCAAGCGCATCCCCTCGGGCTGGCAGGACGACGGCCACAACCTCTACCTGCTCGGCACGACGAGCCTCGAGCTCGACGGCTCCGCGTGGGCGGGCACCGTGCACGGGCACCTCGGCGGGCGTCCGCCGGCGGTCGACCTCGCCCGCGAGAAGGCCCTCGGCGAACTGCTCCGTGCAGCAACCGACGAGCAGCTGCTCACGAGCGCCCACGACCTGGCGGACGGTGGCCTCGGCCAGACGCTCGCCGAGGGCGTCCTGCGCTTCGGCGTCGGCGCACGCGTCGTGCTCGACGAGCTGCAGGAGCGCGACGGGGTCGACCTCGCGACCGCGCTGTTCTCCGAGTCGACCGGCCGCGTCGTCGTGTCCGTCCGCCGTGAGGACGACGTCCGCTTCCAGGGCCTGTGCAACGGCCGGGCCTTCCCGGTCCTGCGCATCGGCGTGACGGACGGCCACTCGCAGGCGCTCGAGGTCCAGGGGGCGTTCACCGCCAGCATCGACGAGCTGCGCACCACGCACGGCTCGACGATGCCGACCCGCTTCGGGGACGTCATCCAGGAGACCGTGACCGAGGGCGTCCTGGGCCGCGGCCCGCTCGCCTCGGACGGCACCTTCTCCCCCCGCACCGACAGCTGAGCGGCGGAACGCGATGTCGATCGTCACCCTGCCCTTCGCCGAGCTCGTCGACCGCTTCGGCCCCGTGCCGGACGGGATCGAGCTCGACGTGTGGGACGTCGAGGCCCCCTACGGACGCCCGGACGACGTCGCCATCGCGTTCCTGCCGTTCTACTTCGGTGGGCAGCACCGCTGGCAGTACGTGCACGACCTGCCGAACCTCCAGCTGCTGCAGCTGCCGAGCGCCGGCTACGAGCACGCGCTGCCGCACGTCCCGGAGCACGCAGCCCTGGCGAACGGCCGTGGCATCCACGACGACGAGACCGCCGAGCTCGCCCTCGGACTGACGCTGACGGTGCTCCGCGAGATCGGCGCCTTCCAGTTCGACCGCGCGGCCGGCATCTGGGACGCCCGCGAGACCCGCTCGCTCTCCGACCGTCGCGTGACCGTCGTCGGGTACGGGGCCATCGGCGGCGCGATCGCCACCCGCTTCGAGGCCTTCAAGACCGACGTCCGCGTCGTCGCCCGCACCGCCCGGGAGCAGGACGGCCGCCACGTGCACGCGTTCGGTGAACTCCCCGAGCTCGCCCGGACGACCGACGTCTTGGTGCTCATCGCGCCGCTCACCGACGAGACCGAGGGGCTCGTGGACGCCGACCTGCTGGCAGCACTGCCCGACGGAGCGGTCGTGGTGAACGTCGCCCGCGGCAAGGTCGTCGACACGGACGCTCTCGTCGCCGAACTGCAGAGCGGCCGGCTCTCGGCAGGACTCGACGTCACCGACCCGGAGCCGCTGCCCGAGGGGCACCCGCTGTGGACGACGCCGAACACGGTGCTCACGCCGCACGTCGGGGGCAACACGGACCTCAGCGTGCCGCGGTCGATCGAGTTGATGCGCCGGCAGGTCGCCGCGCTGGCCGAGGGTCGGACGTTCGAGAACCTCATCGAGCGCTGACCGACCGGGTCGCAGCGAACCGACCCAGGGCCGAACGACAAGAACGACCCGAACGACCTCGGCTACACCGGGACGATGCAGGTCGGGGTGCCGACGGCGATCTGCGCCACGACCTCCCCTGGCACGCCGTCCTCCCCGACGGGCAGCACCGCGATCGCGTCGGAGCGCTCGTTCGCGACCAGCACGAACCCGGGCACCCGCGCGAAGTGCCGCGGCCAGGCCCCACCGCACGGGGCGCTGCCGACGACGGTGAGCCCACCGTCCGCGGCGTCGAGCACGACGATCACGTCACGGCCACGGACGGCGACGGTCACGCGGCCGGACTCGTCGGCCTCGATGTGGCTCAACAGGGAATCCCCCGTCGGCCCGTCGAAGGTGTCCACCGAGGCGACGAGCCGCAGCACGCCGCTGTCGTCGCGACGGAGACGATGCACGCGGCCGTCGAGCTCCCCGGCGACGATGAGGTCACCGTCGAACCAGGTCATGTGGCGCGGTCCGGCTCCCGGCGCGACGTCGTGCACCCGCACCGGCACGAGCGACACGGCACCGGCACCAGCACCAGCACCAGCACCAGCACCAGCATGAGCACCAGCGGCACCGGCACCGCCGTCCGACATCTCGACCCGGAACTCGTGCAGCGTGTCCCCGCCGAGGTCGGCGACGAGCACCGTGCCCTCCGGCGTCGGCACGGACTGGTGCGCGTGCGGCCCGTCCTGCCGATCCACAACGGGACCGGAAGCAGCAGGCAACGCCACCGTCGCGATCGCCGACGCCGGCACCACCACGGCACCGGCGGACCCCCGCGCCCCCACGACCCCGTCACTCGCCGCGACCGAGGCAGCGAACGACTCGGCAGCCGCCAACGACACCGCGGTCACGGTGCCGGACACGTAGTTCGTGACGACGAGGGCCCCCGACGGATCGACCTGCACGTGGCAGGGAGCGTTCCCGCCGGCGGTCGCGGTCCAGCGGTGCTCGAGGGCGGAACCCGAGCGCCGGAACGCGCTGACGCTGCCCTCGGCGGTCTCGGACACGGCGTAGACGCGGTCGCCGGAGACGGCGAGGAACGAGGGGTCGTCGAGGACGGCCACCGTCGCCGCGACACCGTTCTCGACGAAGGAGATGCCGGTCGCGTTCCCACCGCCCGTGGCCGTGTACGACCCGACGAGCAACCGCAGTCCCGCCACAGCGGACGCAGCGGCCGCAGCGGCCCCAGCCGACGGAACACCAGCGGCAGCCCCAGCCGCCTCGGGACCGCTGTCGCTCACGGAGCGTCCGCAGCGATCTCCTCGCCCACGGCGATCCGCTCGTGGTGGTGGATGACCTCGGCGACGATGAAGTTCAGGAACTTCTCCGCGAACGCCGGGTCGAGGTGGGACTCGGCAGCGAGCGAGCGGAGGCGTGCGACCTGGATCTGCTCGCGACCCGGGTCGGCGGCGGGCATGCCGGCGCTGGCCTTGAGGTAGCCCACGCGCTGGGTGTACTTGAACCGCTCGGCGAGCATGTGGATCACAGCGGCGTCGATGTTGTCGATGCTCTGCCGGATGCTCTGGAGTTCCGCCACGGCCTCGTCGTCGTACTCGCTCATGGACAGAGCCTAGCGGCGGACCCCGGACCCCGACCCCGAACCCCAGCGCGCGCGGTGTCTGTGACAATGGAACGCATGTCAGCGCTCCTCGTGATCTCGTGTGTGTGCGCAGTCCTCGCCGGACTGGTGCACGTCTACATCTTCTTCCTCGAGTCCGTGGCGTGGACCAGCCCCCGCGTGCGGAAGATCTTCGGGATCGCCTCCGACGCCGAGGCCCGAGCCACCCGCTCGCTGGCCTTCAACCAGGGCTTCTACAACCTGTTCCTCGCGATCGGCGCGGTCCTGGGTGTCGTCTTCGTCGCGACGGGCAACCCCGCGACCGGCTGGACCCTCGTGGTGTTCTCCACCGCGAGCATGCTGGCCGCCGCCGTGATCCTCGCGGGCACGGGTCGTCGCTACCTCAACTCCGCCTTCGCACAGGGCTCGCTGCCGCTCATCACCCTGCTGTTCGCCTTCCTCGGGTCGATGTTCGCCAACTGAGCGGATCCACCCCGACGGCCAGTCGGATCGGCGCAGCCCCGGCACACCGCCGGACCCGAACGGCCAGGAGGCCCGCCCCACCACCCACGGACCGCGAGCGGTCCCGAGATGGCGGGTCGGGCCTCCTGTCTGTCAGAGGACGCGACCGACCGTGTCAGCCGAGCTTCTTCGCGAACTCGGCGGGCAGCCGGTCCAGCGCCCACTCGATCGCCGCGGTGGTGCCCATCGAGAACGCGGACGACACGTCCTTGTCGTCGAAGACGATGTCGTGGCCGGCCTGCACGGACGGCACCTTCTGGAACAGCGGGTCGGACTCGGCGGCCGAGGCCTCGACGTAGATCGGCAGCACGACGGTCAGGTCGGCGTCCAGCAGGTCGAGGTTCTCGTTCGACAGCCGCACGGAGAACTCCTTGCCGGCTTCCTGGTCGATCTTCGGCGGGATCTCGAAGCCGAGGTTCCGCATGAAGGTCGCGCGGCTGTCGCGGGAGGCGTAGGCGCCGAAGCCCTCGGACGTGTACGCGGCGATGACGGCCGACTTGCCCTGGAACTCCGGGTGCTCCTTGCGGGCGGCGGCGTAGGCGTCGTCGACCCCGGACAGGAGCTTCTTGCCGGCGGCCTCCTTGCCGAGCGCCTTCGCGATCATCGTGGTCTGCTGCGTGGTGGAGGCGAGGTAGTTCTCCCCGCCCTTCGGGATCGCCACCGTCGGGGCGATCGCCGAGAGCTTGCTGTAGCGGTCCTTGTCGCCCGAGGACTTGACGTCGAGGATCAGGTCCGGCTTGAGCTTGAGGATGTCCTCGTAGCTCGGCTCGAGCGTGTTGATGATCTTCGGCGACTTCGTGTAGGCGCCCTTGAGCCACGGGCCGACGCCGTCGCCACCGAACGCGAGCCAGTCGCTCGCGCCGACGGGCTGCACGCCGAGCTCGAGCGCCGTCTCCGCGTCACCCCAGCCGAGGGCGACGACGCGCTTCGGCTCGGACTTGATCGTCGTGGTGCCGAGGCCGGTCGTGATCGACACCGGGAAGGTCGAACCACCGGAGGTCGACGACGACGACGACGCGGAGTCGGACGAGGAGCCGGAGGAGCACCCGGCGAGGACGAGCGAGGCGGCCACGACGGCGCCGGCAGCGGCGAGCACGCGGCGGAGACGCTGCTTGGGGGAGGAAGGACGGATCACAGAGGTAAGGCTACCCTAAGAACCGCACTCGGAACGGGGATGGCTAGGCTGTCCGACCGTGACACCGTCGTACGCGGACCCGCACCGCACCCACCTCGCCGTGCTCGGCTCGCCGATCGCGCACTCGCTCTCCCCCGCCCTGCACGAAGCGGCCTACGCCGCCCTCGGGGTGCCGTTCACGTACGGGAGGCACGAGGTCGCGTCCGGTGAGCTGGACGCGTTCGTCGCGGGGCTGGGTCCAGGGCAGCCCGGGCTGCGTGGCCTGAGTCTGACGATGCCACTGAAGCGCGAGGTGCTGCCGATGCTCGACAGCACGACGCCGCTCGTCGACGAGCTCGGCGTCGCCAACACGATCGCGTTCCGGCAGGTCGGTGAGAGCGTGCGTCGAGTCGGGGCGAACACCGACGTCGAGGGACTCGTCCGCCCGGTCGAGGCCCTCGGGCACGTGCCCGGCGAGGCCACAGTCCTGGGTGGCGGGGCGACCGCGGCGAGCGCCATGACCGCGTCGTTGCGACTCGGCGCCCAGCTCGTACGGGTCTTCGTGCGGGACACCGCGCGGGCCGGTGCGCTCGTGCGGCTCGCGACGCGGCTCGGCGTCACGCTCGAACTGCACCCGCTCGAGGAGCTCGACGCCGCGGGGCCGCTCGGGTTCGTCATCTCCACGCTGCCCGGTGGTGCGGCGGACGACCTGCACCTGACGCCGTCGGGGCCTGACGCGGTGCTGTTCGACGTCGCGTACGAGCCGTGGCCCACTGCCGTCGCATCGCGGTGGGAGGCCGGCGGGGGCCGGGTGCTGAGCGGGCTCGACATGCTGACCGAGCAGGCGATCGGGCAGATCCGGTTCTTCCTCAGCGGGGACCAGGAGGAGCTGCTGCCCGACGAGGCCGCGGTGCGTCGGGCGATGCGGACG
>Ga0265798_10010824_pt1 | contig 11174 bp, 3 predicted proteins | sample P3T30metagenome_FD_192430 | JGI IMG/M metagenome (GOLD analysis project Ga0265798, IMG submission 192430) | Plant litter microbial communities from East Loma Ridge, Irvine, California - P3 T30 | ecosystem: Environmental > Terrestrial > Plant litter > Unclassified | place: USA: California... | reverse complement strand
TTCAATTGGGTGTTCTCCTGCTTGCCAGAATAACGGATGGATATTCGAGGAGCGGTGAAGCATTGAGAACTTGAAGTTAGTTGTAGCTGGCAGAAAGTGCAAATGCGGGAAAGTTGAGCGAGTTAATGAAGATATATGGTTAAGCTATTGAAGGACGTAGCAAATACTTGCTGGGTGAAAGTTTATGTTTATAACTATATTTTTGTACGGTTTTATTCATTGCCCGGCGGTTTGAATCTGCCTGGCATTGCAATGATGGGCCGGCCCGAATCGACATGACAAAATGCTGCCATGATAAAAAACCATCACGTGCAGTTTGGCACGTGATGGCTTGGAGCTGCTGCTACGGCGTTACGGCGTCGGAATAACGCAGTAGCCATTGGTAAACATACTGATGACCACAGCCGCTTTGGGCGATGTTGCAGAGCCTGCAGAGTTTCTGAGGGTGTATTGTGTGTAGGCGCCGGTTTCACAGATGGCTCTCAACTGGTCGCCCGTCAGGGTGAACTCACGGTAACCCAAGTCCACGTCTTCTTGTAGAAGTTGGTAATTGTCTGTGACCTCGGTCCCAGGAATTTCGTTTGCGTCCATGTCATCGTAGCTGAAGACGCCCACGAAACGGAAGCTGATGAAGTCGCCCACATTCATGTTGTTGTTGGTGAAGTCCAGCTGGATTCGTACGGTGGTACCGTCATCGCCCAGTTCTTGGTTGATAATAAAGTAAGGAGTATCAACTGTCGCTTCCGGATAAGTCGCCAGAGGCAATGCAGCCCCTCCCCCGGGAATTTCAGCGGTGTTCTGCACATCGACAACGATGGAAGGCGAACGCGCGACACCAAACTGCCCCGTCCCCACGGGCAACGGCCGTTCGATAGTGTAGTAGACATCCATCGCCCCCGAAGGCCCTGGTTCGATGACACTAATGTGAGGTACGGTGAGGACGATGTCTGCATTATCCGTGCTGCCAATATCACGCCCTACCGATATGTTACCTGCCCAATTGACGGTCACGTGGTCGCCATCTTCCCATATTGCGTTGCCGTTGGCTCCCAGGAATGGCACGGTGATGGTCGCATCATCCCCGTAGTCCGCCGGCGGAATGATATTGGTCTCGCCTGAGTTGCTTTTTACAACTGGCACAGCCAGGTTTTCGTGCTCTGGTGTCGATGGATCAGGGTCCACTATATTGCCTGGTGTACTCAGGTCGACTTCCACCAAATGATCAGGGGATGCTGTCGACTCGATCGCGTTGCGAATCACGGTAAACCGTACCGGTACGTTACCTTTGGGCGTCCGGCTGATCGCGGAGTAGGGGACAGCCAGGGTGAACAGTGGGTCTGGCCAGCCGGGTCCTGGCTCGATGCCGACTGCAACGGTGCCCAATGGGCGACCGTCCCAGTACAACAAAATCAGGTCGTCCGGGGCCGGCGTCGTGTACGGAGGAATCTCAACCCCGAGGCCGCCTGTCTGGGTGGCGTCTTCCCAATTGATTACACCGTCCGTATCCGCAGCCGGAACTGCGACTTCACGAAGGTTCGTCGGTGCGTTCACCAGCAACACATTCAAGCCCACAGGCGGGGCCAGGGTAGGATGCCGGTTACCCAGCTTGTCCTCTACTCGATAAGAGAACCACATGCGCCCGTCGCCTAGGCCCACGAGCGTTGATTTCGGGATCTCGATTTCCAGATGGCCGCCGACGACGGTGACTTCCGCTTGGTGTGCCACATATGGGAGGTAGTCTGCTTCCGCCGGTTCGCTGCCATCTGGACCCTCCAGCGCAATGAAGGGAATGGCGAAGTCTCCCACGTCTTCACCAAGCCAATCCGGCACCGTGGCGACCAGATTAAGGTCGTTGCCTTCCAAATCGCCTTCCGTAACGCCGTTGAGGAATTTGCCCTCGAACCGAAGAGCGCCCAGATCATCGCTACCGGGGGCCGTGCGGTCTACGATCAGGTTCTGGCGCTCATTGGCGGGCTGTGCATTCTGGCCGAAGCCACGGAACAGGGTGTAGTCCAGAACATAGGTGCCTTCGTCTGCGAGCAAGCTTTTATCAAGCAGCAGCACCGTCGGATTTACACCTACAACCAGTGCCTGCTTGGTACCAACGAGCAGACCGTTGAGGGTCAGTTGAAGTCTGTCAGCAGTGGTGACTGGCGCATCGTGCAGAGGAATCGACACCTCCAGATCTTCGCCCAACACATCCAGGGGAATGGATCCGTCAGGGTTGATCCCTGCCACTGTGAACGGGTAGGTTCCCACGAACGGTGTTACGCCCAACGCGCTGAACGGAAATGTTTGATTGCGCGAAGGGAGTCGTTGCAGCGTGGGGAGGCCGGCGATTTTTTTTAGGGTTTCCGATTTGGTGGGCATCATATTCACCTGTGTATGGTTCGTATGGATTCAAGGGGACACGCACGGGCAAGCATTGATGCCCGTAGTGTTCGGTGGGTCTGATCAAACACAACTACCGAGGTGAAAGTAGTAGACCGCTCTGCTGCAAATTGCGAGTGCCGGCAGTGCACTTCGAAGATAAAAAATGTGTTTTCCTCAAGAAACTTATTTGCCTTCATGGAGTTAGAGCTGAATAATTCTTTGTGATATTTTCAGCGTGTCGAAATTGCTGATGGTTTGCAGGTGCGCACGATAATATCTCGATAAAAACGATCTTTGTGTATGAAAATATTCATGCATCTTCTTTCCTGAAATTTTCAGTTCCTGCTCATTGTTTATGAATAAATATTTTCATGATGCACCCCTTGTCTTTAAACATTGACGGACATCAGAGTAAGTACTATCACTTCATACCTAGTTAGTACTTTTTTGGCGCTGTACTCTTCAGGTACTTCTTATGAATCCAAGGGTGTTCCCCCGGTCGTCCCCTCAACCCCTGACAGCCTTGCTTGCGTTGTTGGTCGTACCATTTGGACATGCGGCCACCTTGACCCCAGGTCAGTCCGCCACTGTCATACCTGGCAGCGCGCCCGAGAGTTGGTCCCTGAACGCTGCAACCTTGAACGTAGGCACAGGGGCCAGCACCCTCCAGGTATTTGCCAGCCCACTTTCCACGGTGACGTTTGCCGGAGGCCAAGCCATCACGGCCGGAGTCGATGCCGTCACGCTGGTCGACAGCAGCGGCAGCTTCAATGGCGCCACACTCACCAGTGGGGGCAGTTTTGGTCTGAGTTTGACAACAGATCTCAACGGCACCAGGCCAGGCTCGGTCGCCACGCTGGTGGACAGCACCTCGAGCGGTTTCGAGCGTGGCGTGAACATCACTGGTAACAGTCGATTGGACGCCGAGAATGCTCGTATCGTTGGCACCGGCGCGTCAGGGGTAGGCATGGCCGTGCTGGGAGCCTCTGTGAGTCTGCGCAACAGCAGTGTGACGGGAGCGGACACGGGCGTGTTCGTGGCCGACGACGGAGCGGTAAACAACGTTGTCAGCCTGACGCTGGACAACGGATCCTCGATTACCGGTACAACAGGCGCGGGCATCCTGGTCCTGCTGGATACCAACCCTGTACAAGGCACGCTGACCATCGCCAACGGATCTACCGTGACAGGCGGCAATGGAACGATGCTGGATGTTCTCGACACAGCCAGCCTCAGCGTCGTCGTCGACAATAGCCAATTGGCCGGGAACGTGACGGCCGTGGAGGGTGCAACATTGGATGCCGCTCTGCTTAATGGCGCCAGCATCACTGGCAACCTCACCAACCTGGATTCCCTGACGCTCAACGCCAGCAGCGTAACCGGTGACTTCATGGCACCGGTCAACGACGCGGCTACTGTCGTGCTGGAAAATGGCTCCACCTACAATGGCACCTTGAGCAATGTCGCCGCGCTCACAGTCATCGGCAGCACGGTGAACGGCAGCATCGAGCAGGCCCTTGGTTCGGTGGCGCGTGTCAGCATGACCTCCGGTTCCGTGCTGAATGGCGATGTCAGCAACGTTGCCAGCCTGAGCCTGGACGGCAGTACCCTGACCGGCAACGTGACTCAGGGTGCAGTTCAACTCGACAACGGCTCAACGCTGCAGGGTGATCTCACCGACATCACCCGTCTGCAACTGAATGGCAGCGCTCTGATCGGCAATGTCAGCCAGACTGCAGGAAGTGCGGCAACGCTGGACTTGGTCAATGGCGCCAGCCTGACCGGTATCGTCAGTAATGCCCAGGCGATGGCTATCGACGCCAGTTCGCGCTGGATCATGGCCGGCGATTCCAACGTAGGAGCACTGGCGCTCAATAGCGGTACCGTGGAGCTGAACGGAACGCCGGGCAGTTTTCGCACCTTGACCCTGGCCAGCCTCTCGGGTGCAGGCACCTTCGGCATGGGCACCGATCTGGCGGGGCATCTGAGTGATTTGATCGATGTTCGCGGCAGCGCGGACGGCGTTCACTCCTTGCGTATACAAAACACCGGCGTGGAGCCCATTGCCGAAGACGTGCCGCAAAGAGTGGTGCGCACCGGCAGCGGCCCGGCCAGCTTCGCGGTTGCCGGCGGCGTTGTCGATGTGGGTACCTACCAGTATCGGCTGGAGCAGCGCGGCACCGATTGGTTTCTGGTTCAGGCGACCAAACCGATAGATCCCGTGGATCCCGTGGATCCAGTGGATCCCGTAGATCCCGTAGATCCAGTAGATCCAGTAGATCCAGTAAATCCAGTAGATCCAGTGGATCCAGTAGATCCAGTAGATCCAGTGGATCCAGAAAAGCCCGTGGACCCCGTAGATCCGGTAAAACCCGTAGACCCAGGCGACTCTGATGGCGGAGACCCGATCATCACGCCCAGTACCCGTGCCGTTATCGGAGTATTCAGCGCCGCGCCGACTGTCTGGTACGGCGAGCAGGCCAGCCTGTTGTCGCGCATGGGCGAACTGCGCAACGGTAACAGCCTGGGCGGCGCCTGGGCGCGGACATATGGCAACAAATACAGCGTCTCACCGGGTGACCAAGTCCAATACACCCAGCAGCAAAGTGGTGTTTCGTTGGGTGCGGACGTCGCGTTGCCTGCCACGGATGGTCAATGGCTGGTCGGCGTCATGGGCGGCTACAGCAATTCCAATCTCGACCTGCAGCGCGGCACATCGGGGGACGTAAACAGTTACTACGTGGGTTTGTACAGCACCTGGCGAAGCCATTCCGGTTATTACGTGGATGCCCTGGTCAAGGCCAATCGCTTCCATAACAAAGCGGACGTGTTGATGAGCGACGGCGTCAAGGCCAAGGGTGATTACAAGAACCATGGGGTCGGCACTTCGCTGGAAGTCGGCAAACGTATCGAGTTGGGCGATGCCTGGTACGTCGAGCCCTTCGCGCAGGCCTCAATGTTATGGGTCGATGGCCAAGGTTATGATCTGGATAATGGCATGCGCGCCAGCAGTAACCATGCCAATTCGATGCAGGGAAAGGTCGGCACACACGTAGGCCGGCGTTGGGCACTGCAAAGCGGCGGTTTCGTCCAGCCCTACGTAAAAATGGCGGCCGCACAGGAGTTTGCCCGCAGCAACAGGGTCAAGGTCAACGGTCAGAACTTCGATAATGATCTTTCCGGCACACGTGCCGAATTTGGGGGCGGCGTTGCCGCACAACTTACCGATGTATTGCAAGTGCATGCGGATGCCGCCTACAGCAGTGGCGAGAATATCGAGCAACGCTGGGGAGTGAATATCGGCGTCCGTTATTCCTGGTGACAACAGAACGCAGGCAACGAAGCCTGGCCGAATGATCAGCTCGTCTGAATCAGACGTTTCCTACAGATAAGCCCGTAGGGCCCTACATCAACGCCGGACTTGATCCTTTTAAATGCGCCTTAATCATTCCTTGAGGCGCATCAACTATGTTGTGTAGACCCAAACACAGGCTCGGTATTTACCGCTGCCTGGTGCTAACTGTGCTGTTCAATGCCCTGACTATCAGTCAATCACTGGCCGCCAATCTGGCGCCGGGCAAGTCTGCGACGATCAACGCCGGCGACCGGGTGGAAAATTGGAGCGCGCGTGACGGCGGCTGGCTGACATTCACCCCCGGCGCTCAGGCCTTGAGCGTCGCCGGTATCAATGGCAGCCGCGTCACGCTCAACGATTCCCTGGTCAGCGGCAGGGCTGTAGGTGTGGATCTCACCGACAGCGCTGCCTTTATCCGCGGCTCTACCGTCAGCGCCACTGCCGGGTATGGTCTGCAGTTGATCACTCGAATCGGCGGTACCTACCGGGGGTCGCACGCGCTGGTTTCAGACAGCGACATCACTGGCGTGGATCGTGGCATCAGCGCCACCCATAAAAGCTCGGTCGAGCTGATCGACGCGCGCGTCCACGGTACCGGCGCGGCTTCTTCACCGTTCGATGGCGGTGTAGGCATGCTGTTGCTGGGGGCCAATGCCAGCTTGATCAATAGCACCGTGCTGGGAGACCAGGTAGGTGTCACCCTGGCTACCGACGCCATACCCGGGGTGCTCAGCAACCAAGCGTCGCTGCACCTTGACAACTCCATCGTGCAAGGGGCTGCCGGCAGCGCCATCATCGTGAGCGGTCTGGTCGAGCCAGGGCTGCAAGCTGTCATCGATATTTACAAGGGTTCGCAATTGACCGGAGGCAATGGCGTCATCCTCGAAGTGCGGGACGATGCCCAGGCCAAGGTCACCGTGGACAACAGCGTGCTCACGGGAGATGTCGTAGCGGATGCCACTGCCGGCGCGCGCCTGACTTTGCAGAACCGAGCGTGGCTGACCGGCAATGTCGAGGGCGTGCAGACCTTGACGCTGGACGCCAGCTCAGGGTGGACGGTCGAAGGTGATTCGACCATCAGCGCCCTTGACACCCGAGGGATGGTTGACCTGCGGGGCGCCGGTGGCAATGCCGGCTTCACCCGCTTGACCCTTGGTGAACTGGGCGGCAGCGGAACCTTTGCGCTGGGTACCGACCTGGCTGCCGGGCAGGGTGATCTGCTGGTGGTAACAGGGGACGTCTCCGGCAATCACCTGCTGGCAATCCAGAACACCGGGGCCGACGTGGCCGAAGGGCAAGACCCGCTGACGCTGGTACAGACCGGCGGCGGTGATGGACAATTTGCTGTCATTGGCGGGCAGGTCGACCTGGGTACGTTCGTTTACGACCTCAAGCAGATGGGTAACGATTGGCAGCTTGTACAACGCCCCGGGAATGTAGTGACCCCCGGCGCGGCCTCGGTGCTGGGTCTGTTCAGCGCTGCCCCCACGGTGTGGTATGGCGAACTGTCCAGCCTGCGCAGCCGCATGGGCGAGTTACGCCTGGGAACGGCGCAGGGTGGGATATGGAGCCGTGCCTATGGCAATAAATACAACCTTTCGGCAGCCGCTGGTGTGGCTTACACGCAGCGCCAGCAGGGCCTGAGCCTGGGCGCCGACATCCCTCTGCCCATTGCCGGCGGCCAGGCGCTGGTGGGAGGGATGGTGGGCTACAGTCAGTCCGATCTGGACTTGCAGGGTGGTACATCCGGTAAGGTCGATAGCTACTCTGTGGGCCTGTACGGCACCTGGCTCGCCGACAGCGGCTACTACGCCGACGGGGTGGTGAAGTTCAACCGTTTCCAAAACAGCTCTACCGTGCGCATGAGCGACGATACCCGAACCGGCGGTGACTACAACAACCATGGCGTGGGTGTTTCACTGGAAGCCGGGCGCCGGATCAAGCTAGGCAAGACAGTCACCGTCACTCCCTTCGCCCAGCTTTCAGCGTTGAAGGTGCAAGGCGACAAATACCATCTGGACAACGGCATGCAGGCCAGCAGCAAAAAAGCCGATTCAGTGCTTGGCAAAGTCGGCGCGATGCTGGGCCAGAGCCTCCCGCTCAATACGGGCGGCAGCGTGGACTATTACGTGAAAGCCGCCATGGCCCACGAGTTTGCCAGTGGCAACACCGTTCAGGTCAATGGCAATCGATTCACCAATGATCTGTCCGGCAGCCGCGGCGAGTTGGGCGTCGGCCTGTCCATTCAAGTGTCTGAGCAATGGCAGGTGCATACCGACCTGGATTACGCCAAAGGTCGCCATTTGGAGCAGCCCTGGGGTGTGAACGTTGGGGTGCGCTACAGCTTTTGATTCATGCCGCCAGAGGCGGCCTTTGGGTTTTCCCCTGAGATCGCAAACGGTGCGTAGCTGGAGTAGGCCAGGCTGTCAGGCTTGCTCCAGCAGTTGTTATGTAAGCTTTGCCGATATTGTTGATGGTTCTGTACGTAAGCATACATGAAAAGGGCGAATCGCTAACAAACAGACCTGTATTAAATTTTACAGAAAAATAGTTATAAACATTAACTTTCACCTGATGAGTATTTGCTCAGCCCTTCAATAACTTACCCACCTTTCTTCGTTGTCGTACTTAACTTCCCCGCATTTGCACTTCCTGCCAGCTACAACTAACTTCAAGTTCTCAATGCTTCACCGCTCCTCGAATATCCATCCGTTATTCTGGCAAGCAGGAGAACACCCAATTGAAAAATCCACCCCCCGAGCTCCTCCAGGCACTCTTTCGTACATCCGGTACCCGTTCCTTCGGCAGCCCTGGTGTGTTTCACAACGGCCCGGCGCCGAGCGTCTCCGCCCCACGGCTGTCCGACAAGCACCACGGCGGCGTCAACAACGGCGATATCGCTTCAGGCGAAGTGCCCGTGGAAATACCGCGGTATCCCGGCATTGAGGTCGGCCAGGCGCTGGAGGTTTATCTGAACGACGCTCTGGTCGCTGATGGTGTGGTGCCGGACAAGAACCAATCCACGCTGCTGTTCATCCCCAGCCGGGTTTTACCTCGGGGCGACACGCAAAACAGCGTCCACTACCACAGCTGGATCGGCTTCAGTGGCGCCAACGAGCAGGTCTCGTATCCTGAAACCCTGCGCATTAAGACCACCAACCCCGGCAACCCACCGGGTGACCCTGCACAGCCGGGTATCAATCCCAACCTGGCTGCCCCCGTCAATGTGCCTCCACGTATCGAAGACCTGAATCAGGTCACCAGCATTCCCGTGAGCATACTGCCGTACACCCACATGACCGAGGGTGATGTAATTACCGTGTTCTGGGGCGGCGCCGGGGTCGATGCCGATCCCCTCACGGCCAACCAGGTAGGCAGCACGGTCACCGTGGAGGTGCCCGGGGATATCGTTAGTGCTCGCCCGGGCGACGGCGTCGTGGTGCGCTATCACGTGTATGACGCCGTAGGCAACTACTCCCTGTACAGTCAAAGCGTGCTATGCGACGTGGTGCCCATCGCGACCTTGCCGGCGCCGCTGATCGTGGCCGCGCCGTCCGGTACCCTGGACATGGACAGGCTGGCAGGTTCGGACGTCGAGGTCATGGTGCTGCGTGGCAACATCGACCCGGCTGCCGACATCACCCTGCATTTTACCGGTCAGCCCACCGATTGGCCCTACCTGGATTACACCCTGGGTCCGATCAAGCTCGGCACGTCGCCGTTCCACACCTTCACCGTGCCCAACGTGCTGGGACGCAGCCTGGTCAACAGCGAGGCGATCGTGTTCTACGAGGCGGTGACGGGCGGCACTACAGAGCGCTCCCTCAACGCCCAGGCGCAGGTGATCGGCACTGCGTTCGACCTGCCCGCGCCGCAGGTGCCCGATGCACTTGGCGGCACCCTGAACCCACCAGACCTGGGGGCGACGTTCGACATTGTTGCCCCGGCCAATACGGCCTTCATCCACGACGTGCAGGTGCAATTGGTGTGGGACGGGTTCAGCGGGGCCGGCGAGTCGTTTCACCACGAACTGACCAAGACCGTGCTGCTGTCACAAGCCGGGCAGGCGGTGCGGTTCCAGGCCGAAAAAGGCTGGGCCGAAGAGATTTCCGGCGGCTCCGTCGAGGTGAGCTACAACCTCATCGTGCCCGGCACGGCGCCGGTAAGCTACGGCTCCTTGCCGTTGTCACTGAACATCGACGGGCAGGCCACCCTGCTGCCGGCCCCTGGCTTCGAACCGGCACTGACGACCAACGACGAGCTGGATGTGGACGCCCTGACCGGCGAGTTCAATGTGCGGGTCAACGTCACCAACCCGGCGTTCGTCGGTGGCACGCTCAAAGTACGCTGGACCGGCCCCAACGGCAGCGATGTGCTGGAAAAATCCGTCACCTCCACCGGCGTGCTGCGCGTGCCGGTACCCAGAGCCGCGCTGATCGACGCCAACCTGAACCAGAGTGTGGACGTCTGGTACGAGCTGGTCCCTGCAACCGGCCCGTCGGGGCGCTCGCAGCATGTGCTGCTGTCGGTGATCAACGGCGCCAGTCAGCCTTGGCCGATGCCTGAGGTGTGGGATTTCAGCAATGCCCCGGTCAACCCGTTCATCCCGATCAAGCCAGGTACGCAGGAGGCCAATACCGCCACCGTGGTGCTGCGCGATTCACGTTTGAAGCCGGGGGATGTATTGGCCGTGATCTGGCAATTGCCGGATGGCCGCACCCTCGACATCCCGAGCGCACTGGCCATCATGGGTGAGGTGCGCGCGCCGATTCCGGCCAGTGTGGTGGCGGCCAGCCTGGGCAAGACGGTTGAGGTGACGAATGTGATTCTGGTGGATGGGGGGTCTGGTGTGACAAGCCCCGCCTTGGCATTGAGGGTACAGGATCTGCCGGCCACGGCATTGAAACCGCCCAAGGTGGTGCAGGCTAGCGATGGAACGTTGGATCTGAATACCTTTTCCACAGCTGCAACCGTGTCGGTCGATCCTTGGCCGTTGATTGCGACCGGCCAAACTTACTGGCTGCGCGCGCACGGGACACTGGATGACGGCACGACGCGCAGCGAAGAGCTGGCGATGGGGTCCGCAGTGACGGCCGCGCAAGTGAGTTCAGGGCTGCACATCAACCTGCCTCGCAGTTTCCTGTTGCGCCTGGAGAACACTTTGCCACTGACCTTGGAACTGAAAGTGGGCTTGGGCAAGAGTTTAAGTGAACGTGAAGCGGTTATATTTCCTGAAGGAGTGCTGAACATGACTCAGTTGACTTTGGTGCTGCCTGCACCAACTGTGGAAAACGAAACCAATGGGCATTTGGATCCTGCGGCTATTCCCAATACGGGTGTGAAGATCACGACACCGGTGTATGGGGGGATCGAAGCGGGCCAATGGGTAGGGTTGGAATGGACGGCGGTGGATCCAGCAGGGTCCCTAGTGTTGCCCGCTCGGCGA
>Ga0265798_10010823_pt1 | contig 11174 bp, 9 predicted proteins | sample P3T30metagenome_FD_192430 | JGI IMG/M metagenome (GOLD analysis project Ga0265798, IMG submission 192430) | Plant litter microbial communities from East Loma Ridge, Irvine, California - P3 T30 | ecosystem: Environmental > Terrestrial > Plant litter > Unclassified | place: USA: California... | reverse complement strand
CGAGTTGCTCAACTCGTCAAAGAACACCTATAACGTCACCGGTTACTACGAGAACGAACGCTTCTCGGCGCGCCTGGCCTACAACTACCGTTCCAGCTACAAGGCAGGGGTGGACCGTGGCGCCAGCCAGCATGTGGACGACATGCCGTCATTGGCCGGCTCGCTCAACGTGAAGCTCAATGACCACTTGACGCTCACGCTCGACGCCCTCAATCTCACGAACGAGACGATCAAGATGTACGCCGAAAACCGCGACCGGCCGCGCGCGTTTTACGCGAACGGGCGCACCTTTTATCTCGGCCTGCGCGGCAAGCTGTAAATGGCGGCGCAACAGGATTCAGCGCGAACGATTGCGCTCGCCTGGGAATGCGTCAGCAATTTCACGCGCGACGACGCATTTACGGCGCGCCTTGAAATACGCAATACGGGCGCCGTCGCGATAGAACCCGGCTGGGCGCTGTATTTCAACACGTGCCGCAAGGTGGTGCCGGGCAGCGTAAGCCCCGGCTACGCCATCGCCCACATCAACGGTGACCTGTTTTGCCTGACCATGGCGGGCAGCAGCGCGTGGCTGCCGGGCGAGCAGCATACGATCGAGTACGAGGCGCTGCATTGGGCGATCAGCATCACCGATGCGCCGCTGGGCTTTTACCTGATGCCGGGCGCGCTCGACCTGGGCGACCCGCGGATCGCGCCGTTCACACGTCCCGAACAGCGTCACCGCATGCGCGGCGACCTGGTGCCGACTGCCGATGCACCCTGGCGTTTCGGGCAGAACGCGGCGCTGTCGCTCTTGCCGTCGATCGCTGTCGGCCGCATCACGCCGCGTCCGCGCACGGCACGTTTCGATGCCGGCGGCGTCGTGGTGGGGCGCGCCACGCGCATCGAGAACGCTGCAGGGCTGGACGGTGAAGCGGCCTGGCTGCGCGCGCTGCTGGCCGACCTGCCGCTTGAAGGCGACGGGGCCATCGTGCTGGAAACCGGCGCAGTGGATGCCGGAGAATCCGATCCGGCACTGGCGCGCGAAGCCTATCTGCTCGAGATCGTGCCGAACCGCGTACTGGTGCGCGGCGCCAGCGCGCACGGCGTCTTCAATGGCCTGCAAAGCCTGGCGCAATTAGTGTCATCGCAGGGCGAATTGTGCGCCGGCGCGGTGCTCGACGCGCCGCGCTTCGGCTACCGTGGTTTGATGCTCGACGTGGCGCGCCACTTTTCCAGCGTCGACACGGTGCTGCGCCTGCTCGATTGCATGGCCGCCTACAAGTTGAACCGCTTTCATTTTCACCTGACCGACGACGAAGGCTGGCGCCTGGCGATTGCCGCGCTGCCCGAACTGACGCAGGTCGGCAGCCGGCGTGGCGTCGCCCAGCCAGGCGACGCGCCATGCCTGCCACCGTCGTTCGGCTCCGGCGCCGCGATTGGCCGCTCGAACGGCAGCGGCTTTTATACGGCGGCCGATTTCGTCACCATCCTGCGCTACGCGCAGGCGCGCCACATCGAGGTGATCCCCGAATTCAATATGCCGGGCCATGCACGCGCGGCGGTGTGCGCCATGCGCGTGCGCCATGACCGGCTGCTGGCGCTGGGAGACGTCGAAGGCGCGCGGCGTTATCTGTTGAGCGACCCTGACGACGCATCCCGCTACGAATCGGTACAGCTGTGGCATGACAACGTGATGTGCATCGCGCTCGATTCGTGCGACCGTTTCATCGACACCGTGGTGGCCGAAGTGGCGCAGCTGTACCGCGAGGCGGGGGCGCCGCTACGGGTGCTGCACACCGGTGGCGACGAGGTGCCGCTTGGCGCCTGGACCGGCTCGCCCGCCTGCCAGGCGCGCATGCGCGAGCACGGCTGGGACGATGTGCGCCAGTTGCGCGACCACTTCCAGGCGCGCTGCCGCGCGATCCTGGCGCGCCATGGCATCGCCTTCGCCGGCTGGGAAGAAACGGCAGCGCTGCCAAGCCATGATTGCCTGGTCTATGTCTGGAACGATGCACCGGGCGGCGGCCAGGAAGACTGCGCCAGGCGCCTCGCCAACGCCGGCCACCAGGTGGTGCTGGCCAGCGCCGCCAGCCTGTACTTCGACTTCGCCTGCGCCAAGCATCCGCAGGAACCGGGCTATTACTGGGCCGGCTTCGTCGGCACGCGCGATGCCTTCGCCATGCGTCCATTGGATGGCCTGGGCCCGCTGCGGCACGATCCGATGGGGCGCGCAGTCGAGTCCACGCTGCAGCCGCTGAGCGAGGCGGGCCGCGCGCGCATCATTGGCCTGCAAGGGCAGCTGTGGAGCGAAAACATGAACACCCGCGCGCGCCTCGAATACCTGGCCCTGCCACGCTTGACCGCGCTGGCCGAACGGGCCTGGGCGCAAGAGGCGCAGGCGGACGACTGGAACGAATTCGCCAACCGCCTCGGCCAGCGCGTGCTGCCGCGCCTGGACCGCGCGCCGCAGCCCTGGGGCTACCGCCTGCCGCCACCGGGGGCCGTGCTGCAGGGCGGCTACCTGCATGCGAATGTCGAGCTGCCGGGACTGGGCCTGCATTACACTCTGGATGGCAGCGACCCCGATGCGCGCAGCGCGCGCTACACCAGGCCGGTGGCGCTGCACGATGCGCGCGTGGTGAAGCTGGCCAGCGTCGACACGCGTGGGCGCATCAGCCGCATCGTCACCTTGACCCCGGAGTCGCCATGAGCGCGCTGCACGATTTACCCGCTGTGCACACGCCGCCACGGCGCCACCCCTTGCGCTGGGTACCTACCTTGTACCTGGCGCAGGGCTTGCCGTTCTACGCGGTGGCGCTGGTGGCTGGCCAGATGCTCAAGAGCCTGGGTGTGCCGAACGAAGAGATCGCACGCTGGACTGGCTTGCTGGGGCTGGCGTGGGCGTTCAAGGCGCTGTGGAGTCCTTTCATGGAGCTTGCCTCGAGCCGGCGCATGGCGGTGGTGGCATGCCAGTTGGCGGGCGGCGCAGCGCTGGCGCTGGTGGGATTGGCGCTGCAGCTGCCGGCGTGGTTTGCGCTGTGCATGGCGCTGTTCGCGATCGTGGCGCTGGCCTCGAGCACGCACGACATCGTCGCCGACGGCATCTATATCGCCAGCCTGAGCGTGCGCGAGCAGGCTGCCTACGCCGGCTGGCAGGGCGCGTTTTTCAATGCCGCCAAGTTCCTGTCGCTGGGCGGCCTCTTGATCCTGGCCGGCGCGCTCGAAGACCGGTTCGGCGTGCACGCCGCCTGGAGCGCGGTGTTCGCGCTGCTGGGCGGCCTGATGGCGCTGCTCGCGCTGTACCATGTGCGGGCATTGCCGGCCACACCGGGTATGCCGGCGCCACGCAGCCTGCATGCCATCGGCCCCACCTTGCGCGACGTGTTCAAGACCTTCTTCGCGCGGCCCGGCATCTGGCTGGCGATCCTGTTCATCATCCTGTTTCGCGCCGGCGAGGGCCAGATCCAGTCGATTGGTCCCTTGTTCTTGCGCGATGCGCGCGCCGTCGGCGGCCTGGGCCTGAGCACCGCCCAGGTGGGCTGGGTGTATGGCACCGTCGGCACGGCCGCCTTTTTGGCCGGCAGTATTGCCGGCGGCTACTTCACTGCCTGGCTCGGATTACGACGCGCGATGCCGTTCCTGATCGTGGCCATGAACCTGCCCAACGCCGTGTTCTGGTACCTGAGCCACGCCCAGCCCGAGTCGCTCGGCCTGATCGCCGGCCTGCTCGGGGTCGAGATGTTTGGCTACGGCTTCGGTTTCGTGGGCGTGATCCTGTTCATCATGCAGGTGCTGGCCAGCGGGCGCTATCAAGCGGCGCATTACGCGCTGGGCACCGGCTTCATGCAGCTCGGCTTCGTGCTGTTTCGCACCGTCAGCGGCGACATCCAGGCGGCGCTGGGCTACCGCGATTTTTTCTTGTGGGTGCTGGCCGCTGCGCTGCCGGTACTGGTGCTGAGCCGCTTCATGAAGATCGCGCCAGGCCCCGCTTGACCGGCAGCGCCAGCCAGCCTTGCCACAGCCCGGCGCCATCGCGCTCCACGCGCTGGATATGCGGGCGCGTGCTGTCCAGCCGCCACAAGGCCTGGCGTTCGAGCCAGTCTTCGTACATGGCGCGAAAGCGCGGCCATTCGCCGTGAAAGGGCAGGCAGGCGTAATTCCCGGCCGGCAGCACGCGCAGGCCCAGCGCGCTGTCGTCATCGGCTGCAGCGTCGCCCGGCGCGCCGTCGCCCGCCTGGTAGCCGAAGTCGTAGCAGTACTCGCGCTCGCCGGTGAATCCCGGGTCTTCGTCGAACACGCCGTACCAGGCCGCGCGGCTCGCGCGCGCGCAGATGACGGCATTGCAGGCCAGCGACAGCGCCGCGCCGGACTGGCCAAAGAAGCGCTGGTAGCGCAGCGGCAGCGCTTCGAGCCGGCGCACGGTCACGCGCGCTGCAATGCTGCCCGGCGCCGGCGCGCGATAGGGCGCCGCCAGCGCCGCCAGGTTGCCCGGCTCGGCCACGAAGAAGCTGACGTCGCTCTCGCGGCCGACCTGGGCATCCATGTAGGCGCGCCAGCCGCCGTCGCGCCAGGTCCTGGCCGACATCGCGAACTGCTGGCGGAAGGCCTTGGCGAAGGCCGCGTTGGAGGGAAAGCCGCAATCCTGGGCGATGCGTCCCACCGCGACATCGGGCTCATGACGCAGCTGGTGGGCGGCGCGGCGCAGGCGCCGCCGGCGCTGGTATTCGACCGCCGAAAAGCCGGTCAACTCACGGAAGATGCGGTCGAAGTGGTAGCTCGAATAGCTGGCCGAGGCGGCCAGGCTGTCCAGCGCCAGCGGGTCGCCCACCGAATCGAGCATCAGGTCCATCACTTCGTACAGGCGCGAAGCGCGTGATTCGCGCGCGTCGCGCACGGCCAGGGTGGGCGACGGCGAAGGTGGTGAGGCAGGGGGCGGGGCCGTTTTGAAGCTCATGTCGCAAACTCGCATAACGTCATTCCAGAACGGTCCGATCGTGCGGCCAAACCAGGCCGCCCGGCGATCGGCCCGGACCAACCCGTCCGCCGGACCTTCGGGACGGGAGCTCAGGACAGCGCTGCCCCTTCGACGTCACGCTGTTCAAGACGCGAATTCTTGATGGTCAGAGCGACGCCGCATTCGGAGCACACCTGACCGGGGCGGGTGATATGGCCGCAGTCCAGGTGGCGCAATTGCAACGGCGAGCATTGGCCGGACGGCATCCATTCTTCGGCATAACGCATCAACTCAAGGGTTACTGGCAACAACGCCATTCCCGGCCGGGTCAGGCGGTAAGTATAGCGTGGTGGACGTTCCTGGTACATCGACTTGACGATCAGGCCATCGGTCATCATCCGGTTCAGGCGTTTGGACAGGATATTGGTCGCAGCGCCGGTGCGCTTTTGCAAATCGTCAAATTTTTGTGGTCCCTGGAACAGTTCGCGCAGCAGCAGCATCACCCATTCGTCACCAATCAGGCGAGCAGCGCGGCCAAGGGGGCAGGCAATGGTTGGTTGGAGTTCCATACGAATAATTCTACTAGCTTGCAAATTAAAAGTCTATCGCTTAACATGGTGTGACTTTCAAAATGAAACCCAGTGTGCATAACGACGCCGAGGCCGGCACTGCACGCGGCGATTGGCACGATACTGGTGAATAACTAAAGAGAGAGACGAGATGATCATGCATTTGACCAAGGCCGACGAGACGCTACATCAGATCATCGGTGCCGCACTCGATATCGCAATGGTGGAAGGGATTGCCCAGATGTCATTCGGCAAGGTGGCACGCCGTCTTGGTCTGAGCAAAAGCGGGGTATTTGCCCGCACCGGTTCGCTGCAGCGGCTGCAACAGGCGGTGCTCGACGAATACGATCGCCGCTTCGTGCGCGAAGTGGTGGAGCCAGTGCGCGCCGCGCAGCGCGGCCTGCCGGCGCTGGTCCAGCATCTGCGTACCCTTGCGTCGCGAGCGGCCAGGCATCCGCCCGGCGTCGGTTGCCTGTACCTCTCCGGCGCCTTCGAATGCGCCAGTCACGGCAGCGCCCTGCACGAACGGCTTCAGTATGGCTTGGCGCGCTGGCGCGCACTGCTGCGCGCGATGGTGCGCGACGCGATTGCGCTGGGCCAGCTGGCGCCGGACACCAACCGCGAACAATTAACCTTCGAGCTGCATAGTCTGGTGGTCGGCATGGCGCACGAAGCCCGTTTCCTGCACGACCCCGCCACCAGCGGGCGCATGGTGCAAGGTTGCGAACGGCTGCTTGCCACCTATGCGCCGTCGCCGATGCTGCGGTAAGCGGCGCATCGTATTTCCATCGTCCGAAAAGTATCGACCATGTCGCATCGTGTCCTGTTGGCTGCCGACCTTCGTGCTGCGCACGGCGTTGCCGCTGCCGGACCACAAAGACGCCTGCACGTCACGGCCGCGTCGGCTGCCGGGCGTATCCGATCCTCACACCAACGATAACAATCCCACCATGAACGATGTGAATGTGCTGAGCGCGATCGAACAGTTGACTCATGTAGCGAGCCGGCAGCAATTAGCCGAGTGGGCCGGCATTCACCTTCTCGATAACAGCGGCGCGAGCAGTGTCCTGATCGGCTTCGGACGCATGCAGCCGGAATTTTTCCTGACCCCATTTTTCATGTCGTCGTCGTTCCCGGTGGCGCTGGTCAAGACCTTCGATCCGGGCGACTGCTACCTGAGCGTGCCGCTGTTGCACGAATCGCGCGCGGCGCGTTCGCCGGTGCTGCGCGAGCTGTGCCAGGAGGGCAGTGACGCCTTGTGGCAGGCACTGTTTCGCCAGAAAGGATTCATGCGGGTGGCGGTGGTGGCGAATACCGAAACGCATGACGGCAGCACCACTTACCTGTGCATGACCGATTCAGGCAGCGCACGTGATCCGCAAGAGGGGGAACGCTTGCGCCGCACGCTGTCGATCGTGGCGCCGGTGCTGCACGGTGTACTGTCGCGCCTGGCATTCGAGGAAAACCGCCAGGGCCGCGAAGACCCGGCCGACGTGCTCACTGCGCGCGAACGCGAGATCCTGGGCTGGATCCGGATGGGCAAGACGAATTCCGAAATCTCGTGCATCCTCGGCGTGGCGGTGTCGACCATCAAGAACCATGTTCAGCGCATCCTGATCAAGCTGCGGGTCAATAACCGCACGCAGGCGATCGCGAAGTGCCTGCATTGAGTCCGGGGTCGGCCCCGGTGCGCGCTTGCCAAGCCCGGATCAGCGGCAGGCTGTCCACGTCCCAGGGACGGTAGCGTGGATGGAAATAGTGGGCGAAAGAGCGCGCGGTGCGGGTCAGCACGCCCCGCCGGCCGAGCAGGCAGGCCAGCAGCTGCAGGTGGGCGCGCGCCTTGAACAGCATGCCGTCGTACCAGAAAAGGCAGGCCATGCGCATGGCAATCCCGGGCAGCATGATCGCGCCGAGCAGCAGGCCCATGCCCACCACCTGGGCGCCGTAGCGCCCGCCCAGGCAGACGAACACGTCGTAGCACACTGCCTTGTGCGCCAGCTCTTCGACCGCATGCCATTCCCACAGCTCGAACATGACTGGATCGCATTGGCCGAACCAGGCGTCGGGCGTCTCCAGGCCGTATTGCGAGAACGCCGCAGTCCAGTGCTCGACCGCCACGAACAGGGCCAGGAACACGCTGCGCGGCAGGCGCCGCGCGAAGACCGTGAACAGGTCCCGTTCCCAGGCTTCGATGCGCGCCAGCGCAGGATAGGCGGGGTGCAGACGCTCGGCGTTGTAGCGCGAGTGCGCCGTGCCGTGCTGCGCTTCCTGCTCGCAGAACTGGCGCACTTCGCGCTGCAGCTTCGGGTCGTCAATGCGCCCGGCCAGCGGCGTGAGGCTGCGGATGGCGCAGAATTCGATGTTCGGCAGCAAGCTCGACATCGTGTTCCAGAAGTGGCTGCGCGGCGCTGAACCGCCGTTCCAGCGCACCGGATCGACCGCGCTGAAATCGAAATCCGGCGTCGGAAACGCGAGTTCCACCGGTGTGCTGCTGCAGGATGGGCTGGTCGTCATGGGTTCAAGCGGCTTGGCGCCGGTGCAGACCGTGGCCAGCACGGTAGGCGTCCAGGCGCGGGTGGATCACGCGGCGCCACAGGCATGGCGTCAGGGTCAGCAGGAACAGCAGTGGATAGGACAGCGGCAGGCGCGGACTGCCGGGTGCGCAGTGCAGCGCGCCATACGCCCTGGCCGGGTGGATATGGTGGTCGGCATGTTTTTGGACCGAAATCAGGACCAGGTTGCTGAACGGCAGATCGCAGTCCCAGGCGTGGCGCTCGGACACTGGCTCCATGCGGCCGCCGGCATCGACCCGGCGTTCCAGTCCGTAATGGCCTATATAGTTCATCATTTCCAGCACCAGGATCCCGATCGCCGACTGCAGCACGAAGAATGCCAGCGCCGCGGCGCCAAACAGGCCGCCGATCAGCAGCGCCCACAGCAGGCTCATCGAATAGCCAAGCAGGTTCTCGAGGACGATCCGGCGCCGCCAGCGCAGGCCCGGCCGCGCGCGCATTGCGTCCGCACCCCACCAGCCGAACAGATTGACCGCCACCGCGCGCGGCAGGAACGCGTACAGCGATTGCCCGTACTTGGCCGAGGTGGGGTCGCGCTCGGTGGCAACCAGCAAATGATGGCTGTGCACGTGCGCCAGCTTGGCCCCGGAATAGATGCTGGTAGAAAACAGCATGGTGCCGATGACCCGCTCGAAGCGGCTACCGTGGTGGATCAGTTCGTGCGCCGGATTCTGCGCATACAGCGCCGACAGGATCCCGGCGATGAGCACCAGCACGGCGCTTTCCCACAAGTTGGGATCGCGGGTCGCGAGATACCAGGCGAAGAAGAAGATGTTGACGATCTGGAGTGGCAGGCTCAGCACCACGATCGCGGTCTCGCTGGCCGGACGCGTCAACGCCGGCGTGGCTTGCGCGCCGGCGCCGCGCCGCAGGCGGCTGGCGGCCAGGTCGGCCAGCGGTATGGCGACGAAGATGAAGCCGATCGCTGCATACGCGAAGGCCAGGCCGCCATGCGCACGCGAGTACAGGAACCAGGTCCCGTACAGGATCAGCGCAGGCAAGAAGAAGACGATATAAGGTGACATGACGCCGTTCTTTCGGATCACAAGCCGATACGCTGCATCCTGGTGGCATGCTCTTCCTGGATCTGGCCCAGCAGGATATAGACCTGGTCCTTTTCCGAGACGTCGCGCATCTTGCGTCCCTGGAAGATCTCGATGTCGCCCACGTCGTCCATGTACTGGTCGGTGACCAGCTGGTACAGATGAACGTAATGCTCAATCGAGGATTCAAACACCGCCGTCATCAGCTGGTGGAACTCGCGCGCCAGGCGCTGCATGCGGTTGCGCGAGGCGTCGCCGAGCCTGGTGTAGCGGGCAATGATGGCCTCGCCGAAGCGCACGTGATGCACTTCGTCGGCGAACGCGCCGCGGATCAGCTGGGTCAAGCTCGGATCGAACACCGACCAATAGGCCGCTTCGTAGCGGTAGATCGGGTAGGCCATGCCTTCCAGGACGATGTTGTGCGCCATCATGGCGGCGGCGAAATCGCCGCGGTCCACCTGCTCGCGGATCAAGTCGTAGAAGCTGCGCAGCTCGCGTGTGGTCATGTCTTCCATCAATTGGTCGCGCTGTGCCGGCGATACGCCGAATTCGGCAAGGCGCTGGCAGAAGACCTCGTAGTGGCGCGCCTCGTCCACCGCCTGCGTGGCCAGGAACACTTGCGACGCCTCGTCCGGCGCGTACTGCATCAGCTTGGCAATGCCGAGGTAAGACACCCGCTCGGCGGTCAGGAAGGTGGCGATGTCGAGCTTGTAGATCTGGTTGACCAGCCGATCGTCGCGCACTGCGTGATGGACCGGCCCGCTATCGGCGCCGATGCCATAGCGGGTCTGCTTCAGGGTGCGCCAGGGCGCGCGCCCCAGCCAGTGCTGGACGTCGAAGCGGGCCGGGTCCCAGTCCTCGGCGGCGAACTTGTCCTGCGGCGGCGGCGATGGCGCGGCAGACGGTGCGATAGACGGTGCGATAGACGGTGCGGCAGCCGCGGCGGGAACGTCGGCGGTGATCAGGTCGGTCATGGAGGTCATCCTTCGGTATGTACCAATGCGGAACGGAACAGGTAAGCGCTGATTGCGCCAATCGCCAGGCATTCGCCCAGCAGAATCATGCGTGCAGCGGCCGCTTGTGGCTCGGCCATCACGCCGATGCCGGTCGTCGCCAGAAATGCCAGTACGGGCCAGACCAGGAGCGGGTGCAGCGGCTGGCGCACGCCGCGGCCGTCCGGCCGGCGACGCATGCGCAGCCAGGCCAGCAGCACGCATGCGTAGACCATGGCCAGGTGAAAACTGAACAGCATGCTGAGCGACTCGGCCAGTGCCGGCAGCGCCATCAGCGGCGCCATGACCAGCACGCCGCACGAAATGAACAGCATGGCATTGCGCGGGACCAGGCGCGGGCCATGCAGTTGCGCGAACCAGGCCGGCAGCTCGCGCTCGCGCGCCAGGCTGTACAGGATGCGGGCGGCGCCCGACAAGCCGACGTTGAACGAACTGAGCACGGCCAGCAGGCCGACTGCCGTGGCCAGCCAGATGGCGCCGGGTGCATTCAGGGCGCGTGCCAGCTCCAGGTGCGGCAAGGCCATGCTGCCCAATGTGCCCGGGCCAAAGCGGGCCTGGAGCGCGGCGCCGAAGGTCCCGTACAGCAGCGCGATCGCCACCACCGAGCCGATCATCGCCAGTGGCAGCGTGCGCCGAAACGCGGCGTGGCGACCCACGTGCATCACCGCCCATTCGATGCCGATAAACAGGAACAGCGCGCGCGGCACCGCTTCCAGCAGCGATCCGCCGGCGCCGGCTGCCGCTATCGGCAGCGGCGTCGCGGCAGCGTCGTGCAGCGCCAGCCAGGCCAGGGTCAGCATCGTGACCGCCACCGCGAGCGTCATCGCGACCTGCAGCCGCAGCGATAATTCATGCCCGGCCAGGTTGACCCAGACGATCGCGGCCAGCAGCATGGCCAGCACCGCGCCACCGGCCGCGCCGGGCAGCACCCGGGCCAGCATCAGATGGCACAGGTAGACTTCCAGGCCGCCGATCAGCATCACCATCGCCACGTAGAACAGCGTCACCGCCAACGAGAAGCGGTTGCCGAAGGCGGCCTT
>Ga0265798_10010822_pt1 | contig 11175 bp, 11 predicted proteins | sample P3T30metagenome_FD_192430 | JGI IMG/M metagenome (GOLD analysis project Ga0265798, IMG submission 192430) | Plant litter microbial communities from East Loma Ridge, Irvine, California - P3 T30 | ecosystem: Environmental > Terrestrial > Plant litter > Unclassified | place: USA: California... | reverse complement strand
GTGGCGGTGCCGACGAGCATCTCGTCCTGGACCTGGTCGGTGCCGAAGGTCTCGTTCAGGAGCGCGGCGGCGTCGGGGCTGATGTGGACGGTGGTGCCGGTGAGGACGGCGTTGGTGCCCTCCATCTTGATCGGCTCGAGCGTGCCGCCCCAGAGGTTGAAGAGGTAGGCGTCCTCGGCGGCGACGGCGCCGTTGGCGGTCACGGTGCCGTAGAGCTTGCTCTCGCCCGGGTCGATGCGGAAGTCGGTGAGCTCGACGACGGTGTCGCCGGCGGTGAGGCTGAGGCCGGAGCCGTCGTGCTCGATCTCGCCCTGGACGTAGGGGCGCACGTCGCTGTCGGGGCCGTAGTAGTCGACGTTGCCGCCGGTGATGGGGAACGAGAAGGTCCCGGTGCCGGCGTCGAAGCCGGCGGTGCCGACGACTCCGGGGGTCAGGCCGAGGGTGCCGAGGGCGTCGACGAAGGACTGGTCGACGGCGACCTGGGTGTCGACGCCGTTGCTGAGGTCGGCGATCGAGGCGGCGGGGGTCGAGGCGGCGCTGGGCTCGCTCGACGCGGACGACGAGGACGACGCGGTGTCGGTGCTCTCGCCGGAGTCGGTGGAGCACGCGGCGAGGCTGAGGGCGAGGGCGCCGGCGGCAGCGATGCCGATCGAGCCGCGGACGATGCGCTTGCGGGAAAAGGCGTTCATATTCAAGCTCCTGTTCGGTTACCTCCGGTGCGAGGTATAGGGGATTCGCCACCGCTCGTCGAAGGGATTGGGTTGGCGACCTACCGTTACCGCCTCGTGACCTTCCGACGTGAAACGCAGAGTCAGACCACGACTCTCCCTGAATCCCCTGTTTTCTTAGTTACTCTCGGCTCGGCTTGGCTCGAACAAGGGAGTATGTACGTGCAACGTAGCAAGTCTCGAATAATTGCAGCGGCAGCGTGCCTAGTAGGAGTCACGCTCATCGCAAGCTCTTGCAGCGCTGACCCTCTCGCGGCTCAGTATGGAGCAGGGGGAAATAAGAACTACATCAGCGGCAGCGGTGCTGTGACTGAAATACCTGTAGATGAACGAGAAAAACCTATTGACTTTGTCTCAACAGATGAGTCGGGCAAGACTCTTGATGCCTCCATGTACCAAGGACAAGTTCTTGTAGTAAACTTTTGGTACGCCGGCTGTCCTCCATGTCGTGCCGAAGCTTCAGATCTTGAAACCGTCTACGGTGAATTTGAATCGGAAGAGGTGGAATTTCTTGGAGTAAACACGCACGATAGTGCTCAAACTACTAAAGCATTTATGTCTAATCTGGACGTAAGCTATTCATCCGCCATTGATTCTAAAGATGGAGCGGTGCAACTTGCCTTCGCAGGTAAAATTGCTCCCAATTCCACGCCATCAACTATGGTTTTGGACCGGCAAGGGCGTGTAGCTTCCCGAGTGCTTGGGCAAATCAATATGAGTGTTCTTCGCGCGCTCATTAAAGATACCATTGCAGAGGACGATCTATAAAAGAATTAATACTAGCTCATTTTCAAGGTGAGTTCTAGTCGCACTTAAGCCCTACAGACATAGGTCCGCGAGACTCGTAGCCTCGGCCATTAGTGACGCTCGGTCACCTAATGGAGGGAACTCGATGAAGATTCGTTCTGGATTCAAGGTGGCGGTGGCTGCTGCTGCTCTCACGATGGCTGGTCTGACCGTGGCAGTGCCTGCTAATGCAGCCACGTCAGGTGTGCAGGCCGTCGGTACGTGTACCACGGCTACGACCTTTACGGTCGTGGTTTCCGGTGTCACCAAGCGGGTCAACGTGCCCACCACGGCTGGTGGAAAGCGCGACTGCCAGATGCAGCAGGGAAATGTCAGTGGTGCCGTCAATCGCCTGCAGTCCAATCTGCGAACGGGTTGCGAGCAGGTCAGCCCTGGCCCGGCCGTCGACGGCAACTTCGGTCCTGGCACGAAGGCGGCGCTGCAGCAGGCGCAGCGCAACTTGGGCGTGACTGCGGACGGCATCTACGGCACCCAGACTGCCTCGCGTATGAATTGGCTCACTACCGATGGATCGCTGTGCTACCGCTTCCCCTCCTTCAACTAAGAAGCAGCCGCCGATTCAAGCTCGTTAGACCCTGAAATGCAAAGTACGGGTAAGTAAGGCCGCATCGCTACATCAGCGTATGGTGTACCGCTGGCATGGTTACAGGCGAGTGACGAGACGTTCGTACCCAACGTCTAGGGGCGCTGATCGTGTCCGTTGCGATGAAAAGGTAGGCCCCCGGGTGAACGACACCCGGGGGCTTTCGCCTTGAAGCAAATAGATGTTTAGTACTGGATAGTCAGTTGCGGGCTCTGGTAGTTGATGGCCTGGAGGGTAATGTTGCCCGCCGGCATACGGCAAACGAAGCTTTTAGCTGCATCTACAGGTCGGTAGGTCGTGCGGCAGACTTCGCCGCCATCTTTGTTCCGGGCGATTGCGGTGAGTGACTCGGTTCCGGACCCGGTCGCGTTGATCTTGAAGGTCACGTTGCCGGCTGTCGGGTGGGGTGCCGTGAGGTAGCAGAAGGTACCTGAGATTGTGCATCCCGTGTAAATGGCCTGGGTTGCGGCCTGCGCCGGCAGCGAGAAGCCGATCGCAAGAGCTGCGGCTGCGCCAATGGCCAGTAGTGAAGACTTGATCTTGTGCATAAGTTCTCCTTAAGTTAGAAACTTATTTGAGCACTCCTCACATCTACCTCGCAGTCAGCTCTTTAGGGGACAACGTAGAGGCCCCATGGGCCGCTGTGAAGAGCGCCCTACACTGTCGCTGTGCTGCTAGAAATTGGCGTGGCTTTCGCGGCAGGAGCTCTTGCTCTCCTGTCGCCTTGTACAGCCCCAATCCTCCCCGGCCTCTCCGCGGCGCTCTGGGCCGGCGGAGGAAAATCAGGAGGACGTCTCGTTCAAATTGTCCGTCTACTCGCATTTGCCGTAGGCGCCGCAACGATCCTGGTTGGGTCGGTAGCTCTTGCTCTCGTGGCAAGCGCCCCAATTAATTTTGCGGATCCACCATTTTCGATCGTGGCAGGACTCGTGCTGATTCTGACGGCATTTGTGAATCTCGGGTACGTACGCGTGTCGTTGCCTCAGCGTGTTTCACGGCTAGGAAGCGTCACTTCGTCCATCGGAGCGTTGGTTTTAGGGGCTGCATGTGCGGCTGTCTGGTACCCCTGCTTGGGACCATCCTTGGCCCTTACGTACGGGTTGGCGAGTCGTGTCGAAAGCGTGCCTTTGGCGGTCCTTTTCGCCTTCACGTACTTCTCTGGGCTTTTAGTTCCGCTTATTTTGCTTGGATTCGTATTTGTGCGCATGTCTCGAGCGCGACGAGGTCTTAGACGCTTCGGTGTTTTCGCAAACCGCTTTCTTTCATTCGCGCTCATTGGTATGGGCCTGCTACTGCTTACCGGTACCTGGGAATTTGTCTCTCTTTTCATTGTGGACAAGCTTGGTCAGGGTCTAGTTCTCTAGAAGCCCTATCGCCGATGCGTTGCGTTTGAAGTGGGTCGGCGGCGCCGAACGCGTCCGTCCAGCAATCGGAGTGGATCCCGCTGCAAATCGTTTCACCCTTGGGCCTTGTGTGAGCAGACATGGAGTCCTAGATCCGTGACCCGTTGCACCAGCCGTGGTGCTCGGTAACTCTGAAATCTGTCTGCAAATGGCGGGCGGCTTTGCGTCGCGGAAAGCCAGGACAAATCAGTAGCTGCCGTGTCGCAAATTCTTCCCCGAGTTCTGATCGTCAAGGGATGAATGACGGCTTGATGGCACTCACCCGCAGTTTTTCCATGCCCAGCGTCGTTGAACCCGGTTGAGGTGCAGAGGCGTGTCGATTGTGATCGTGAGTGCTGGCGGCCAGGTGGCCGCAATTGGGTGAAGGCAAAAGCGTGCGACGGCTGGGTGGTGCCAGATGTCTGGGCAGTTGGCGACCGCGACGGGTCGTTAAGCGGTCCGATCTCCGGCGGTAACGCGTCGAGGTGGGGTATACCCCAGCGCAACATCTCATAGGTAAGGCGGCGCGCGTAGCATTAGAGCGTGTTCTGCGCCTTTCGCCTCAGGTATGTGTCAGGGTCTAGGGATGGTGCAGCACAAAACGCAGACCGTGGCCTACGTGCGAGTGAGCTCAGTGGAGCAGAACCTTGGACGGCAGCTTGAGGCAGTCGGTGACGTCGATCGGGTGTTCGAGGAAAAGGTCTCCGGGGGATCCCGCGTGGACCGAGTCGCTCTGATCGAGTGCATCCGGTACGCCCGCGAGGGCGACGTTGTCAAGGTCGCGTCCATGGATCGTTTGGCGCGGTCGCTAGGAGACCTCCGCGACATCGTCGACGAAATCACCGCAAAGGGCGCGTCCATCACCTTCGTGAAGGAGCAACAGACCTACAGCCGTGACACTGACGACGCGGTCGGCCGGCTGATGCTGAATCTCCTGGGGGCTTTCGCGGAGTTCGAGCGAACCCTTATCCGGGAACGGCAACGAGAAGGCATCCGTCTCGCGCAGGCGGCGGGGAAGTACAAGGGGCGGGCGCAGAAGCTCACCGCGGAACAGCTCAACGAGGCGCAGCGACTGATCAAGTCCGGAGTGCCCAAGGCGAAAATCGCCCGTGATCTCCACATCGACCGGACGACGCTGTACCGAGCGATCGCGCGCAGCGTTGATGAGGACGTGGTGGGGGAGTGAGGGGGCCCGTGACGGTCTCGGACACGGGGCACCGTCGTCCTCGCGGACTTGGGAACCGCGAGGGGGTGAGGCCTTAATTTAGGGTGCGTTTGACCGCGCACTGCGCTGGAATAGCCCGTAGGTGCTCCCTGCAAGGGCTGCGACAGTGCTGATGACCCCTAGGGTGCTTTGGGCTGTCGACCAGGGCCATTGAGTGACGCTTGCTGCTAGGTCCGGGTTGGAGACGACGATCCATGCCGCCGCGAGGAGCGCAACACCGCTAGCGATGGTGAGGTACTCAGCAGAGGCACGGTCGGCGGAGTAGACGGAGCGCCGCGGCTGAGTGATCAAGGCCGAAGGGGTGGGCGTATCTCTTCGGCTGCTTGGGCCGCTAAGGATGCGGGCAAGGTGCTCCAGGTAGGCCTTAGCCCAAGTTGAGGGAGTTGTGTCCTCCCACCGTCCGGGGTTGAGACGCTCCTCGACGGCATCGTGCTCTATACCTAAAAGAGCGAAACGCCAGTAAGTGTCGGCAGTGTCCCGGCTAGCGCTTGCGGCGTCGTAGCGGTAGCGGTTCCGTGCAACGACTAAGAGGTCGTCGAGCTCGGTAAGGGCCTGCGTTCGACTGACTTGCTTCTTCCTCCTTGGTGTTGTGAGTCGCCGAAGGAACGTGATTGCTTCTTGGAGGATCCGATATTCAAATGGCGCGCGTCTTCGCCATCGAAGCCGTTCGATCTGGATCGTGACGACCAAAGGCGACAGTCCGAGGAACGCGACCGCCGTCAGTGCGAACACATCGGGAAGGGCTTGAGCCAGGACGGCACCGAAGGGAACCTGCAGGATGCAAAGCACTCCGATGAGTGCCGACAAACACCGCGCCGGCAGGAACAGCGCCTGATGAGCCCTCCACGTTGTTTCCGCACCCGCCTGATACCGGGACGCGTACGCAATCCACCGTGACCCAGGTGCTGCAAGGTTTGTGCTTAGGCCCGTGGCATCGGGCAGAGGGAACGACGCGACGACAAGCGGAACGCGTTGCAGGACACGTTCCCACCAGCTCGGTGAGGGGTCACCTCGGTAAACAGGGCCGGTGCTGACCGCGACCGCCAGGGCAGGAAACCAGAGAGCCAGCGCCCAACCGGCGGGCAGGAGCAGCGCCTGCCAAATCGCCGATGCGATTTCCTCCACGGGACGCCGTCGGAGCTACTGTGCGGCTATGTAGGCCTCGCGGACCGTGGCAGAAATCCGCCCCCGATCTGAGACCGTGTGCCCATTGCTCTTCGCCCACTCCCGAATCTTCTTCAGCTCGGCCGGATCGGACTTGGTGCCCGTGTCCACGGTCGTGGTCTTGCGTCCGACCTTCCGTCCAGCGACCACATAGGGCTCGAGAAGAGTTGTGAGCTCTTCGACGTGCTCCGTCGACAAGTCAAGCTCGTATGTGGCGCCGTCCCATCCCACCGTCACCGTACGGCCCTCGCCCTCAGCAATGAGCGATCCGTCGAGGTCGTCGACAAGCTGAACGAGGGTCTTTTGAGCCATGATTATCTCCTGCCGTAAGTCTCGAAGGATTCGCGACCAATTACTTGGTCCTTAAGGATACGCTAGTTCGACGTTGCCCCCAAACTAGTTTAGGTCTGGCTTCGAATAGGCTATGACCGTTAATCGTTACGGTTGATTGGCAAGGGAGCCTTTATGACTCAGATTACGAGTAAGTTCGGAATTACCGGCCCTGTTGAGTTTCTAGACGTGCACGTCGAACGGGACAACCGCCTGTTCATTGACCCCAGCGCAATCCGAGTCGCCGCCAGGACTGGAAACTTATACGGTGTCACGGCCGATGCCACCCTTACGGCATTCTTCGACAACATGCTTTCCAAGCTCCGGTCGACGAACAAAGCCGACCGCCAAGCCGGCGAAGAAGCCTTGCAGCATTTCAGCGAGCTTGGCGAAACGCGCCTCGGACTCTCCCGACGCGGCACCAATGGCCACGGCGCCGCCGATCAACTCGGGTCCCGCATCTGGGCCGAGCTCTCCACGAACCCGCTCTGCCTCCACGCGATCGCAACCCTCAAGTACATCGAGGACGTTCCGCTGTTCGTCGATGGAATTGATCGAGACGTCACCTCGGACCTCACCGCTCGCATCGTGCTGGAGACCCTCGAGCGTTTCACCGCGGACATGATGCAGCGCCACCCTGAGTTCACAGCTTCCCAGCCCGCCACCACTATGACCACCCACTACTGGGATGACACCCACAACAGATGGGACACGAAGACCCTGACGCTTCCCGAAGCAGCCGGCAAGCCACTCCTGCTGGTCCCAAAGACCTTCGTCAACTACAAGCTCCAGATGACCTACGGGCAGTACTACCAAGTGGCACTGCTGGACTACGTCAAGTGGGAGGACACCGTCAAAGTCCTACGCCGTAAGAGGGCAGTCCTAAAGCCGAGGTACACCAAAAAAGCCCTTCGGGACATGCCCCAGTTTTCTCCTGGCAGGGGCACGAGTACGAAGCAGACCGCGAGGATCTACGAAAAGGACGGTACCGACGTACTTGGCGACTACCGCAACTATCGACAAAGTTCCTTTGTCCCACTCAGTGATGCACAGCTCGACCATTACCTAGACCGCCGTCCTTAAGCGCACACATGATAAACGACGAAGTCTTTCCCAACCGTTCACTTGCCCGCAGCGCCCTGGCCGGCGCCGCAACGGCAGCCGCGGGCCAAATACCTGGTCTCGGTATTCTCGTGGGCGGAATACAAGCGGCCATTGAGACCCGACGGCAAGAAGTCCAAGACGAATACCTAGCCGCCCTCGCTGCCCGAGTGCGCTGGCTGGAAAACAATGGTCAGAAAACACATTTCGACCCAAAGGACTCGAGATTTTACGCCGCAGTCAACAAGCTCCTCCGGGCAGCGCACGAGACTGCAGATGAAGACAAACGGCGGCTTCTCGCCGAAGCTGCCGCACGTACCGGCACCAGCGCTACCGACACTCCTGAACAGCAAGAGCGGTTCATCGACTGGATCGCACGGCTACGCCCCTGGCACGTACGGCTCCTCGTAGTGTTTGACAACCCTGGTGCCTGGATCGTCTCTCACGGGGGCGACCCGAACAAATACGAGCGACAGATGTATGGCTCCTTGCACACCTTCATCCGAGAGGATATCGCAAACGGGGACGGAGAGCTTAAGGGGCACCTCACCGACATGGTTACCGAGCTTGATCGCGAAGGCCTCCTGGATCTTCCTGTTCAGACCCTGGACGCGACCACGACAGGATCTGCGCTAATGCACATCCGAACGACACTGCAGGGTCGCAGATTTCTAGCATTTCTTGGTGCCGGGCAAAGACGTACGGGAGAAGTCGGGAACCAGCCCTTTTAACCTCGTCGGGAAGAAGCATTAGGGGCGGGGCTCTCATCGCCCTTTAGGCGGTCGTTCATCGGGACACCTATTCGGCCCGTTCTCGGCCGGCTGATGTCAAGTAGCGCCTGACCTGCTGATTCCCGTATGCCTGTCCCGTAAAAAAGCCCGGTGAAGGGGGTTTGAACGCTACAGTCGCTTCGTGCTCATCGGATACGCCCGCGTCTCGACCTCAGGACAAGATCTCGCGGCCCAATGCGACGGCCTGAAAGCGCTTGGCGTCGACGACGATCACGTGCACGTCGACCACGGGTTGTCGGGAACGACTCGAGCGCGGCCGGGCCTGCGTGAAGCCCTCGCTGCGTGCCGAGTGGGCGACGTGCTCGTGGTCACGAAGCTCGACCGTCTCGCCCGTTCATTGCGCGACGCGACCGACATCGCGGACGAGCTGACGAAGAAGGGCGTTGCCCTGAACCTCGGAGGAGCGGTCTACGACCCCACCGACCCCGTCGGCCGGCTCCTCTTCAACGTCCTCGGCATGGTCGCCGAGTTCGAGGCCGACCTCATCCGGGCCCGCACCCGGGAGGGCATGGCGATCGCGAAGGCCGCTGGCAAGCTCCGCGGCCGCAAGCCCAAGCTCACCGCCTCGCAGGAGAAGCACCTCGTGCAGCTGCACCGCACCGGCGCCCACACCACCAGCGAGATCGCGGAGCTGTTCGGTGTTGCCCGCTCGACGGTCTACCGCGCGATCCAGCGGGCTGAGCCCTTGGACTAGCTCTGTGAAGGCACCGCCGACCAAAGATACCTGAGTCGGCCTGTCGAGCAGGGCTCGCCTGTGTGACTAGCTACATGAGAGTGTGAGTCTGTGCGAGAAGTGAAGTTTGCTAGATACCGCCGGTATGAAGAAGCGCGCGTAGACGCCAACAATTCGATGATCGCGTTGCTGGCCGGTTCCCGCCTCGCGGCCCATAGCTTGCAGTTACACGAGGGTTCTCCTCACCAGTTGCCGGGGTTGTTTCCAACGGTGCGCGACATAGACCGATTTAACCTCCTACCCGGGCGAGCCACCGAGCTGTTGCTGGGGGCAGACGCGCATCTGGCCGCGGTCGCCATTCCATATGCCCTTGCCGTCTACGAGGCGTTCGTCATCGACGCAGTGGATCTGCTTGAGGCGGACGGCAAGTCAGTGGATCGATCGCGGGGGTCGACAAACGCAGGCAGGATGCACCAGACCTTCTTCCAGGCCGTTGGTTCCTCCGAGTCGAACGACACGATTGCCCTGTTCCACGTACTTCGGTGCATGCGAAACGCGCAGATTCACCACGCGGGTACGGTCACACCCGAGCTGGTCTCCGTCATGAGCGGGCTGACCGAGTCGCAAAAGCACCGGTGGGAGAAGCTCATTATGGCGCCGATCGGTGAGGTGCGCCTGGGTGAGCAAATCAAGTTCACGCTCGGCCACCTGATTGCATCCTTCGCCGTGACGAAAGAGGCAGCCCGCGTTTTAAACGAAGTGATGGCGGAGTCGCTAAGCCGGGCATTTTGGGCTGATCAGGCTGTCGAGGACTATATCCAGGGCGCAAAAAAACCGCGGAATAGCAGTGGTTGGAAGCGAGGCCTGATTGGTTCGGCTGCCTTCTACTACAGGCCGCTACAGCTCCAGGAAGACGAGCTTGAGAAGGCTGCTCGCCGCAACGGTGCGTGGACACTGGACTCTTGGTCCTAAGAAACACGGGGGCTCTATCCTATTGAGCTACATCCAACTTACGTTGGAGCCGGGACTTGAACCCGGGTCACCACTGTTTTTGTGCGAATTAAGATTACGAGTCTTATAGCCAATGCATCCGCTGCTGTCAAGGTACACGGCTGCACCTTGTCGCGTCAACCGCCACTTACATCGGTTTCCTCACCGGGCCACTGGGACGGGGTGCGACGCGATGTTGGTGTCGCGGTCCTCGCCGCGGCTCTGAGGAATTCGTTCCAGTGACCACCCGGCAAATCGTTAGGGCACTACAGGGTGGCCTGAAGAACCAGGCGCGCGGGTAGGGATCGTCCATCAAAGCAGCGTGCGCTTACTGCTGCGCGACGTCGCGGTTACAGGCCTCCCGCGACCCTGAGGGTCGCTCCCGTCATGTAGGCCGCGTCTGAGGAGAGCAGCCACGTTACGGCTCCCGCGATCTCGTCGGGCATGCCGGCTCGTCCGAGAGGTATGGACGAGGCGACCTTCGCGGGCCGGTCGGGGTCCTGGTGAAAGTCCGTCCAAACGGTGCCTGGTTCTACGCAGTTGACGCGTATGCCGTCGGCGGCGACTTCTTTAGAGAGCCCCAGGCTCAGAGCGGCCACGCCAGCCTTGGCGGCGGCGTAGTGCACATAGGTCCCAGGGCTGCCGAGGGTTGCCGCTGCCGATCCGATCAGGACGAGAGACCCGCCTGCTCTGGCCAAGTGGTGCACTGCGGCACGGCTGGTCAGGACGGCACCGAGGAGGTTGACCTCGAGGTCCTTCTTGAGGTCGGCGGGGTCGAGATCGAGGAGTCGGCCGACACCTCGGACGGCGCCCGCAGCAGCGACGACGCCGGTCAACTGCCCTAAGTTCTGCGCTTCTCCCAGGAACGCGTCGAGCGATTGGGGGTCTGTCACATCGACGCCTGCGGTCACCGCTTCGCGCCCGAGGGCTCGAACTTCAGCTGCTACCTGAGCCGCGGCGTCGGCATCGTCGCGGTAGCCGATGATCAAATGGTGTCCTTCGGCTGCTAGCCGTCGCACGACCGCTGCTCCGATGCCGCGAGATCCGCCAGTGACGGCTGTGACTGGTACGGGGTTCTGCATGCCGCCATCCTCGTGGACGGAAGCAGCCTGGCTGGCATCGGCAACGCCCGGAAGAGGATCGCCTGCCGGGCTATGCGCCCGAGAGGCCTGCTAGAAGCAGGTGGTACGAGGACTTGCGCGCCAGGTCAGGCGAGGCGGGAGGGCAAGATGAGTGCCATGGCACCCGCAGACCTTCTCCTTGCGACCGGGCTTGCGTGCCTCGTCGTCGCCGTCGGGATGAACGTAGTCACGGCCGTTCGTTTTAGTGGTGGCAAGGCGATGTCGAAAGAGCGTCGCGTCCGCTTCGCTGTGCTCACGGGATCTGTCGCCGTTGCAGGGC
>Ga0265798_10010821_pt1 | contig 11176 bp, 12 predicted proteins | sample P3T30metagenome_FD_192430 | JGI IMG/M metagenome (GOLD analysis project Ga0265798, IMG submission 192430) | Plant litter microbial communities from East Loma Ridge, Irvine, California - P3 T30 | ecosystem: Environmental > Terrestrial > Plant litter > Unclassified | place: USA: California... | reverse complement strand
GTTTTTTCGAGCTACCTCGCCCGCGCCGATGTGTTGTACGTCACGTGAAGCTTCCTCCAATCGAAAGAGCACCCGGTCCTTGTTGCCCTACACTTACCAGCAGGGTTCCTCAACACTGCCATGGCCACACGGGAACAGTCCCCCCCCCAATGGCTGCATTCTTTCTTGGCCTACACCGTCTTCATTTCTTTCTGTTGACTAATGACCTCAATGTTGCAACTGACCGGCGGCAACTGGGTGATCCCGTCATCGCATCTGAGGCGAAAGGCAACAGTGCACCAGCAGTACAGTTTACAAATTTAATGTACATATCTACATTGTCATCACACCCATGTATTCCACCCCTTCTCAACACCAGGTATTCACCATACAGAGAACTCTTAAATTGCCAACGGTATGCACAGCTAGACCGCCACACTCCCCAATTTCAACCCAAGGAACACGCCTCTTGGACAGTGCGCCGGAGCCTACGCAACGTACCCCAACTAACCTCCCACCTTCCGGACATGCCGTCATGTCGTTATACCACGTTCTCGAGAGCGTCCCTACGCTCATGCATGGCCTGTTTGACGGCAGCGTTCTCCTCTCGATCTTTCTGAATACGTTCAGCGTACTTGCTGCGGGCTCTAATCTCAGGGCCCCATTTGTAGATGAAAAACACAGGCAGGCAAACCAGCGACGAGATGGCGAAGAGCACCCATGTCGAATTCTTGACACCCAGCTTCTTGTACATTGGACCGGTGTAGAAGGAACATATTCCAGCAAGGACGTCTCGAGTGAAGCCATTTCCACCAGTAGCCGAAGCCGAGTAAGTTCCTCCGTAAGCGGCAACCATGTAGTCGATTGTAGCGTAATAGATGGCGAGATTTGCGCAACCTATCAAGATGGCAAACAGGAGAGGCAAAATCCATGGAAGAGGAGGACCCCCAACTACAAAGGCCGAGCCGAACAAGCCAATCGGTAGGAGCAATACGACCCAACGCAAGGCCGACAGACGACTCTCTGGCCCCAGTACCTGACCACGCTTACGTTGCTGGTTATGGCGTCGGATGACGGGGTAGTATATCACACCTGCCAACCAGTACCCGATGAAGAGAGCGAAGAGCGCGAGCCCAGCTTGGGTAGGTGTGAATCCCCAGCCCTCGGCTCCAAAAACGTAACCGTAAGATTCGAGGAAGCTGAAGATGAGGGCATCGCTGAATCCACTGAGTAGCGAAAGGAAGCCAACGATCGGTTCGCAGACTAGCATTTTATATGGACGGCCCATGATCTCGAGTACTTTTTTGATACTGATCTCTTCGTGTTCTGTGGGCCCAAAGACGCAGCTGTTTGGAACTGCTTTGCGTTTCTTTGCCGCTGCTCTGTTGAGCATGATCGTTGCTCGGGTTTCGGGGACGGTGCAGAAGTGTATCGCCTGAACGCTAAGGCCGAGCATTAACTGGATCCAAAAGTTCCAACGCCAATCAAGATATTGCTCAATAGGACCACCGCAGATGCCGCCAATGACTGCGAACGAGATTAGCTCTGCAAAACAACACTTCTGGCTTACGTACCTGAGCCCAAGCAACTCCACAAGCTGACCCACAGAATGGGTAATTGCTGATCTTCGGGGTCGAACATGTCTGCAACCATTCCGAGTGTTACGGATCCGCCTGCCGAACACAGACCACCAAGAAGACGCGCAATCAACACATGGTGCCAAGATTTGCTGGCAGCAGCAAGAATCTGCCACATGTTGACAGTGAAGAGGGACATTTGCATGATACGGAACCGTCCGTATTCCTCTGACCACGGTGCCCAAAGTTCGCACCCGAAGCCGTATAGGATCAGGAACCAAGCCATGCCGGCTCTTGCGTTGGTAAAGTGGTCATCGCTCAGGTTGTAATGCTCATTGATCGGGTTGATAGCACTGGAGTAAACTGCCGCATTGTAGTCTGTCACTTGTCAATTCCACGCAACTCACATGACTGATACGGAAAGCCGCTTACTCATACTCGTTTGGCATAAGCCAACAACAGTCAGAATCCACCATTTCCTTTTCGCAGAGAAGACGTATGCCGTCCTCTCGACCGCATTAGCCTCGGTGAGCGTGGTCGCAGCTGGTATCCGAAGCGGGCTTCTTGTGGGTACCATCTCTATCCCATCTTCTGGACCTTTTTGACGACCATTCCAGCCGCCTGAGCTGTCATCATTAGAAACTCTTGCTTCCGTCGACATGTTCCAAGTTGAGGCTTGACTGTGAAAGCGGTAGGTAAAAGAAACGATGATAGTGGCACGTATAGAAGCCTGGTTTCTAGAATTGGTTTCAATTGGAAAAGCAAAGAGGGAGTGACAGAAGGGAAAGTGCGGGGAATGTGACTTATTTCACGGCCCAGTGCGCATGGTCGAGATTCTGGAACGAGCATCATGGGATCTGCCGACTCTGGTGTCCCTCATTTCAAATCACACTATTGGCTTCTCTTCGTATTCGATACGCGGGGGTAGTGTGGGCCCCGTTGGTGGAAGCGCGACACAGCCCGTCCCCAGAACCATGGTTGATTTAATTTTCTCCGCACACAGCTTCTTCGGGAAACAGGCCTTGCTCATGTATAGTTCTTTTTTTTCCTCCTTCTTCTTCTTCTCACTCGATCAATGGCAGTACTCGTAGTCTTTGGGCATACAACTGTCGAAGAAGAAAAAAATGCTACGTCTTCTATCGTAAAACATAACAATAACAAGAAAAAAAAAGAGACTCCAAGTAAACGTAATTCCGTCCACCACTTCTCCATGGTAAATGCTGAATGCTAAATCTTGTAACAGACGCCCAAAGTACAGGTGAACCATGCTGCTTGTTTATTGGCCATGGTAATTTCGATATTGCAACATCAATGATGTGCCGAACCTTGCATTTCCATCTCCCCCGCCTCCGCACTTTTCAGATCTAGTGTACCAAGATAGCCCTTTTGCATTTTCCCCTGTCCACTCTCCCGTCTAGGAAGGGGGGGGGAAGGGCTCATTTCACTCAAACTAGACAAGTTAGCCGCCATAGTGATTGACTGCGTCCTGCGTGGCAGTTTTCATTGTTTCGTTCACGGAAAACAAAACAGCGATTTTCCATGTTTTCATTCCATCTCATCTCATTAGGTTATTCTTCTTCTTCTTTTTTTTCTTTCTTCTTGAATTCCTTCAAAGTCACATGGACGATTTTCAAGTGTCCCCTTCTTTTTACGTAGTTCATAGGCGACATGACTGTATAATTGCGTCACTGGCCCCCTCTTGCTACTCGCCAGACTGGGCAAGCGGTTCATCTCACGACCACTCACGGCTCATTACAGACTGTGAGGCCACTATATTTTGCCCTGCTTTAGCCCTTCTTTGTAGATGCTAAAGACGATGGCCGAATTGCAGTGTGGTTGTAGATTCGAGCTCCGTGTTATAAGACTGATTTCTAGTGAAACAAGCTTACTGCTGTCTGCTTTTGTAAAGTCGTGTGCATGCATGTCAAGAGGGGTTTTTTTGATTCAAGGTTTTTACGGTATACATTGGCTTTTGCGCTTTTCGTGTTGAGCTGTCATTCAGCTATTGACACTGAAGCTGGGGTGGGGGGAGACACGTTGCTTTTTCAGGCGTCAAGTGAACGCAGAGTGACATCTCAGAGGAGGCCTCACAAACCTCCCCGTCAGTCCCACAGCATGTAAGAAGCCAAGAATGAGGCCAACAGGAGCCAAAAATCAGATAAAAAACTAAATCGAATACAGGAAATTCAAAAAATCTTGAATTTGTTGATCATATCCGTCGATTTGGAAAGGCAAAACGTGATACGAAGTCTTCAATGGACCCCGTGGATGCGACTGGAAAGGGGTTGTGGTCTCTGTGACTCGATCGGTAAGACGCCAAAGGAAGTCTGCATGTTACATTAGCATCATTGTAAGACTAGTGTTAGATAGTTTGCTGCCGTACTGTTATGCCTGCTCTAGGCCGCACTTTTAGCATCCCACCAGCACTTGTGTGCAGAGAGAGCTTTGGCGTAGTATCTGTCAAGGTCGCTAGAGCTCATACACATGAGTTCGCGCTCAGTTGCCACGCTGGCGAGATCAAGCTCGTGTTCCATGGCGCGTATAGTCATAACTTTGATTTTGTGTGCGTGGTCGACGTAAGCATGACTGCCACTAACGGTGACTTGCTGAGCGCCATGGAACCGTGTACCAGACGTAACCAGTCTACTGGCTGATGTCGCAGGAGCAGTCACATCTTGGCTGATGAGCGTCTCAGTAGCAACTGTTGCTGACGTAAGGTGTATAGAGGGAGACGACTTTTGAGCCTTTTCCGCTAGTAGTTCCTCTATACGCATTGCCCAGGCTGGTATGCAGTTCTTGGATGTGGGCGTCGAGTGAGCGCCTTTGTTCTCCAAAACACGCATAGGGGTGCTCTTGACTGTGTCGGTAGAAGACTTGCCGTCCACTGTAGTTGTCTGCTTACTGCCGTTGGCCAACGACTGTTCATGATCACCATCGTTGAAGAAAGGCCGCGGAGTCGCACGTGAGGCCTGGGCTGGCCACTGTCCTAGCACACGTGTAGAGGAGGTACTGGCTACTGGTGGTGAAAGCGTAGCCTTGACTTTTATCTTTGACGCTTTGCCTCGACGACCCTGTCCTACATCCCGGTTGAATCGCGAATCACGGACTACTCCCGGCTTTGGTATAGAATCTTTGGGTGGCTGCCCTGGTAAAAATGTTGGTTGGCTGCTGACACGATACTTAGGAGCGGCAATGTCTTACAAGCCTCAGCCTCGGGAGGCGGTGGGGGAAATGAGTCCCATGGGAGAGACAATGCAGGGACTAGACAAGTGTCAGCATGTGATGTTTCACTCAGGGCCTGAGCAGGAAGAGAGCCTACCTGTTTTCTTTGGCGTGATGAATGGCATTTTGTTGTATTCTGTTGCTGTACAGTAGAAAGCAGAGGCGGTGTGGTTTGAGTGGGAGAGCAGGAGCGAGATTCAGTCGTAAAGGCAAGTCGAGGTGACTTCCAAATCGGGCACGTGGCGGGGTTGCTGGGTGACGGCAAAAACAATGCAAGTGACTGTTCGGCACTAGCAAAGTATAGGATAGTGGTGATACGCAACTGTCATGTGTTGTTGCGCAACGAACAGTAAGAGGGGAGAATAAACAACAAGGCTGAGGGAGAAGGAAAGATGGGGGGGAAGAAGCTGAGAGATCAAATGGCCTGCTTGTGGTTGTGACTGCCTCCTTCACCCGGTGCTTCAAACGCAGCCCCACACTAGCAACCAACTAGAGCGAATGCCAGCGTGATTGCTACTCTCACCCTGGACAAGGCACATGGCGATTTGGATGGATGCGTGCGAGGTGTACAGTGTTTCCCAGTTCTCCAACTACGCGTCGTTTGCCTCACCAATCATTGCGTATGCAAGTCGAGAGCGAGAGAGCCAGGAGACATGTACCTTGCACCTCTCTCTTGCTGCCCTTTACACTACCGATACCGACTACTGACGAAGAATGCTGGATACCGCCTCCACTCTAGAGCTAGCTAGTTGGCAAGTCGCGCTTTGCTCATGTGTAGCAAACGCTTGTGCAGGCTTGGACACTGCTCTCTAGCAGGACTTGATGCCGTCATGTTTTACAGCATGTATCGCTGGAGTGATGGTAGGGACGATGCGATGCAGATGTGGGCAAGGGTTGGCGTGAAGACAAGGTTCGGCCTTTGTGTTTTTCCGACGTGGTTCATCGGTACCGGCGGACGATGGGATGACGATAGCGCGCTAACCCGACCTCCTCCGCATCATGTGCAATGACCGCACGTGAGACCGCGACAAATCAACCGGACATCTATTTGTGCGTTGAATCATTGCGCACACGGCCTTGGTGAAGTCTACGCCTTTGTATATATGCTTTTTGTCGGTTCAAGCGCTCTGTCAAGTTGATGTCGCGTGCCAACACCCTGAGCCTCATTGCTTTGCTTAGTTGGGCCGCCGAGGTCCGCTGGTGCACAGGCACATATTGGTGAGCGAGAGCGCGCACAAGCTGTCTACACACTCATCATCTACTTGTTTCATCTTCTCCCTTTCGTCCCAATTGGCCAATCAGCGCATCGCCATCACTTCCATCTGCACCTGCCGCTGAAGAGCAGGACCCACAATTCCCTCGACTACTTGCTACCCTCAACCCAACACTGGCAACCGCATTATCCGCCATTCTCGCACTCATTTCAAAGCTTCTGGACTTTTGCCGGAAAATGGTGAAAAAAGTCACCTATTCACGAAAGCCCGACAAGCGACGATTTCCCGCCGACTTTGACCTGGATGATCAGTCTGACAACAGCCGCAAGAAGGCCAGGCCAGACGCCGGATCCAAACATGAGTCGCGTCCATCCACGGCGCTTGCAAACCACAAAGGAAAGAGGTCCTCTTTGCTGAAGCAATGTGCCTTCGCTGGCCCTGTTTCCATACCCGACGCCGACATGGACTTTGACACTAGGCCCAAAAGTGCAAGTCGACCTTCGGTATTTGGCAAGGTTATCAAACAAGGGAGATACCAGGCTGCGAAACCTGACGAGGGCAGCATTCGGAGTAATCGCGAGGACTTTGTGGACATGATGAACGGCCATAGGAGGAACAGCCAGCTGCCCACCCCGCCAGCCGAGTCCCAAAAGAAGGCTTACCAACAGATGCAAAAGGACGAAGCCTTCTCGCGACCCAGCGCCTATACCCACAGACGGGAGCTGAGATTGATCAACTCGCCGACGCCACCAACGCCGCCGACGCCGACGTCGCAGCTCTTTGGACGAATCGTCACCAATGAGCAACCAAAAGAGCCGTATCGACCAAAGACGTACAAAGCAGAGCAGCTTCGTGCGCCACGCAGGACTATTACAGGACACGGATTATCAACCAAGTCACGACAATCTCACCTGTAAGCGCCGTTCGGGAACCTGTACTGCAGGAACAACGACTGACTAAACTAGGTGGTCTACAAACCAAGCCAACTCCCCTTTTCTGCAACTACCAGAGAATGTTCGCAGTCTCATCTACAAGTATGCGCTGGGTGGCAAAACGATCGACATCAGCTACGAGACGTATCGCATCTTGTTGGATCCCACGAAGCCCTCGTTTGCCAAGCAAGCCGTACCAGTCTTCAGGTACCGTTGCACCATCTATGACCAGTTCTCAGGCGAGCCCACGAACCCCTACAAAGCCATGCCGTTCGTCAAGACTTCCAAAACCCTCACTTTACTCAATAGCGTCTGCCGCCAAATGTACGAAGAATCGGCGACTCTGCCGTACCGGCTCAACTTGATGTGCTTTGACTCCCACCACACCATGGTCAACTTTCTACTCGTGGAGAAACGGCTGTCTCGCCAGCAGCTCGAGGCCTTCACCCAGCTCCTGCTACCGGATGGGCTCCCGGCGTCGAACGTGCTGTCCTGGTTGCGCAATGTTGGTAAAGTGCATCTTGCATTCGAGCAGGACGGGCAGCTGAAGGGATGGTACCAAGTCATCCGTAGGGAAGGCGCAGAGCCAATAATGAGGCGTATGCTGCAATAGGAGGCGTGGGAATGAGCTGATTGGTCTACGAGAAACAATGTTGAGCAAGTGTTGTGGTGTGAAGGTCTAGTGGTAACCTTATAGACGGTGTCTTGGTTGCATGGTAGCTGATACTGCAAGGGTGCTGCGAACGCTGCCTAGGCGCACCACCTTGTAGCCGGTCAGCAGTCGTTCTGTAGCATGAGTCAGATGGGTAGCAACACGGTTAAACTTGGGTCTTCGATGCTGGCGCTGGCCCTCCCCTTTCCGTTTCAGGCGACGGTGGTCAACCCAGTCTGACATGTGAAGACGCACGACGTCGAAGCAGGCGCCCCCCCCCTCCCCTTTTGGGGCGCGGATGACCAAGTCCATCACCCGCATTTTCTTTTTTTTGGGGGGCCGCGCAGGCTGTTGTCTCATGCAAAGCAGGCCTCGTGACTGCGAGAATCGGAGATGGCGGTCAAAACAGGTAGGGATTGCCCCCAGGCCGCCCCACGTCTGCACTGTGCAGAAAGCTTCTCCAGATCTACGCTGCCTGCAGTGTGGGATGGTGGGATCGCGTGGCCTGAAACACGGCGGTGGACAGAACAGAGGGGCACCACCGTTGCCGGAAGCTCATCGCGTAGACGGGCGGGTAGGCAAGGCGGGTGTGAGAGCAGACAGGCTTGGCCGCGCTCAGCACCGTCGCAGCAAACCGACCTGGCGCAAGGCTGCGTGGGTGAGTTTGCTGTGAGCCACGAGGGCTGCATAGATATGCAGCAGGCTGCCAACTTCTGCAAGGTCCCAACAAGAGCGTCGTGTCAGCATCGGCTTGGAGGAATGGGTGCTACCGTACTACCCGACGCGAAACCCATTCTTTGTCTAGCCGCGCATCCATGCATCCTTGAACGATGACGAAGTACCACATCATACCAGACACGCACAACTCCCCCCCACCGCCCACGCATCGACGCAAACCAGGCCGTGGTCCTAGGGCCTGATGCGCGTCCTCAGCCTGCCGACTGGCGACTGGCGGCCAAAAGCATTAGAAGGCATCAAAAGCAGTCGAGCACACGCAGCCCGCGGCGCACCTTCTCCCGCGACTTGCGCAACCATTGGCGCATGACCACCCGCAGTTGACCCATCGGCCACTACTACCTACTCACACCTCACACCGCGCCCTGCACTACGACTCCTACGCTATAGCCTGCCTCCCGTCCCTGCGATATAATATCCGTAGCTGCCGGCTGCAACTCTAGCCCACGCCAATCCCACCATCAACCCGTTGAAACCTTCTCGTCGACCCGTCGACGCTCCCTCTCCCGGGCCAGTTCAGGCTTTGCAGCATCCGCGCATGGCGTGCACCGGCGCTCCATGTCGCTCTTGTCCGATACCATCTTCTCAGGCGCAAGCTCGCGACTGCACGTGCGAGGAGGACGCAGTGGCCCGAGAGCCCTGAGGAAGAGCCAGAGCCATGCCGGATTCCTCAGTCCCCTCGCACACCTCGTCAGGCACCCGGTCGGCACTCTAACCGGCGCCGTAGACTGCGACCATGTACCTGACACAGGCGCGGATGCGGTGGAAGCCAGCCGGCAGCAGATCTTGTACCTGCACATGAAAGACGTGGGTGCCTCAGATTGGTGGTACTGCTGTCACATGCTAACAACGTCGTCATCCAGGCCGAGACATATGACGAATGGAAGGCCGCCGCGACTGAGCTGGACATGCTCCAAGGAAACGAGGCCTGGAAAGAGCTGGACCACTCGACCGAATACAATGCAGAGCTGGTTGCCGCCCGGCTGAAGGAACTCGACGACGCTCGCACGAGCTGCGACGTCAAGAGAATGCTATTCCTGATCCGCACCACCCTGACACGTGGATTGGGCAACATGGGCCATCTGAGCCTGTACAGACACTCGCATATTGGCACCAAGCGATTGATTGAGCGGTACATTGAGTCGGCCCAGCAGACCCTGGCTGCTCTGCTCGACATATCGGAGAAGCAGGGAGCTCAGTGTCCGGTCGAGCCTCGACGTCTGGTCGACCAACTCCTCCAAACACGCCAGTCGTTTGGCCGGAGCGCCTTGTTGCTGTCGGGAGGTGGAACTTTCGGCATGAATCACATTGGCGTCATTGCAGGCCTATGGGACGCCCGCCTTCTCCCCCGCATCATATCGGGCGCCTATGCTGGAAGCATCGTCTCAGCCGTACTATGCACCAGGACCGACGCAGAGATACCCGACGTGATGCACCAGTTTTGCTACGGTGACCTGAATGTGTTTGGAGATCCTGACCGGCCAGACGGCGTCCTGGACAAGGCGATGCGCATGCTCAAGTCTGGCGTGCTTTTTGACATCTCCCACCTCACCCGAGTCATGCGAGACTTGCTGGGAGACATGACCTTCCAAGAAGCCTACAATCGGACTCGTCGTATCTTGAATATTCCCGTGTCGTCTTCGTCGCTCTATGAACTGCCCAGACTCTTGAACTACATCACCGCGCCCAATGTTATGATCTGGTCAGCAGTCTGCACATCCTGCTCCGTCCCGCTCGTTTACAAGAAAGCCTCACTTTTGGCAAAGGACCCCAAGACTGGCGCCGAAGTACCTTGGAATCCCAACCCAAACGCTACCTGGATCGACGGCTCGGTAGACAACGATCTGCCCATGACACGTTTGGCTGAAATGTTCAACGTGAACCACTTCATTGTCTCTCAAGTCAACCCGCATGTCATTCCCTTCTTGGCAAAAGAAGAGGAGATTATGACTGCAGAAGCCGATCAACACATGGCAACGGGTTCTAGCTGGGTGAGCCTTTCAGCCAGCATCTGCAAGGGCGAGGTGATGCATCGCCTCCAACAGATTGCCGACACGGGCATATTTCCCAATCTTGTGACCAAAGGGAAATCCATCCTCAGTCAGCGGTACTCGGGTGACATCAACATATTCCCCAAGATCAACTATGCCGACTTTCCCAGGGTTCTGAGCAACCCAACAACCGAGTACATGAAGGGATGTATGCTCACGGGCCGACGAGCGACTTGGCCAAAGCTTTCACGCATTCAAAATCATGTCGCCATCGAGCTCGCGTTGGACGAAACAATACAAAAGTTAAAAGGACAACTCGTATTCTCGCCTTCACAACAGGAGTTGGGCATCAGACGGACAACCTCTCAGGGAAATGTGCTCTCTCACGTCCAAAAGGCGGCACCGCCCCATAAGATGGCGCGCTTTACACTCAAGACGGAATGCCCTAGCTCAGTTTTGCAAAAGTCAGCGCCTACCAGCCCTCGATTATCCCGTCCCGGCTCCAAAGGGTTTTCCCAATCACTCTATATCCCTGATCAGATCAACACTGCGAATCGTTGGAAGCGCCGATCAACAGGACCTCCGAAAAATGATGCAATCCAGCTAGACCCGGGATCCTCTACCAACGAGACCTCGGACCAAGACTATTTTGCAGATCCAGACTCTGATACAACAGGGAGAGCATCTTCACCTTCACCACTCACATCACCCACCTTCCAGGTCCCTACGCTTTGGCCTTCGACACCTCCGACACTTTTGCGAGCTGTACCACAGCATACACCACCATGTACGGTGACGCCAGTTAATCGTCGTACTGGTACTTTGCTCAACCTTACCATGACGTCTGCCTCTAGCCAGTCGTCTATTCCAAACG
>Ga0265798_10010819_pt1 | contig 11177 bp, 9 predicted proteins | sample P3T30metagenome_FD_192430 | JGI IMG/M metagenome (GOLD analysis project Ga0265798, IMG submission 192430) | Plant litter microbial communities from East Loma Ridge, Irvine, California - P3 T30 | ecosystem: Environmental > Terrestrial > Plant litter > Unclassified | place: USA: California... | reverse complement strand
TTAAACCGCGCTGTCCCGGCCCCGCGGGCCGCGCATCTTTCCCACCCCAGCCCTTAGCCATTGTCTGAAAGACCTATGATCGACGTCCAGGAGATCCATCGCCGCATTGTCGAACTCGACGTGGAACATCGCGACCTCGACGCTGTCATAGACATGCTGACCCGTGACGGTCACGCCGACCAGTTGCAGCTGCGCCGCCTGAAAAAGCGCAAACTGCAGCTGAAAGACCATATCACCCTATTGAAAATGCAATTGGTGCCGGATGTTTCGGCCTGATCCGTCTTCGCTTCACTGAAGTTCCATTTTGACCGATTCCGATTCCGTTCCTGTGCTTGACGAAGGCGCTGACGCTGCTGCGTCCGCTCCTAACCTTCCCCATGCGCCCGTGGGCAAGTTCGATGCCGAAGTCGACCGCCTGTTTGGCGCCGGCGGCCCCCTTGCGCCTGCCGTCGGCAGCTTTTCGCCGCGCCGCTCGCAAACCGAAATGGCCAAGGCCATCGCCCAGGCCATCGCCGACCAGAAAACCCTGATCGCCGAGGCTGGCACGGGGACTGGTAAAACCTTTGCCTACCTGGTGCCTGCGCTGATGTGGGGCGGCAAGACGATTGTGTCGACCGGCACCAAGAACTTGCAGGATCAACTATTTTTGCGCGATATCCCGACGGTGCGGGCGGCCCTGCGCGCGCCTGTTTCGGTGGCCCTGCTCAAGGGGCGCAGCAATTACGTCTGCCATTACCATTTAGAACGCACCATGCAGAACGGGCGCATGACCTCGCGCGACGACGTCGGCCACCTGCGTGAGATTTCCCGCTTCATCAAGATGAGCAGCTCCGGCGACAAGGCCGAGCTGACCAAGGTGCCGGAAAACGCCAGCATCTGGAATCTCGTCACCTCGACCCGTGACACCTGCATGGGCGCCGAGTGCCAGTATTACCAGGATTGCTTTGTGATGAAGGCGCGCCGCGAAGCCCAACAGGCCGATGTCGTCGTCGTCAATCACCACCTGTTCTTTGCCGACGTGGCCCTGAAAGACACCGGAGTGGCCGAGCTGCTGCCGTCGGCCAACACGATCATCTTCGACGAGGCGCACCAGTTGCCCGACACGGCGACCCTGTTTTTCGGCCAGACCGTGTCGACCTCGCAGATCCTGGAACTGTGCCGTGATGTGCTGGCCGAGGGCCTGGCCCATGCGCGGGGCGGGCCGGACTGGGCCAAGGTCGTCACCGTGGTGGAAAAGGCCACGCGCGACCTGCGCCTGACCTTCCCGCAGGATATTGTCCGGATGTCGCTGGCGCAGATCGCGCCCTCGTCGGATTTTTTCCCGGCGCTCGACACCGTGAAAGAAAAGCTGGCGGAGATGGTCACCGTGCTGGAAGACCAGGCCGCCCGCGCCGAGACCATCGAGCAGTGCCGCGTGCGCGCCGTGGAACTGGGCCAGTCCCTCGATGGCTGGAAAGCCGATGGCAAGGGCAAGACCCTCGAAGGCGCCGACGCCGTGCTGTGGGTGGAAGCGTTTCAATCGTCCCTGCAACTGCACAAGACCCCGCTGTCGATTGCGCCGATTTTCAATAACCAGCGCGAGGGCACGCCGCGCAGCTGGATTTTTACCTCGGCCACCCTGGCCGTGAAAAGCGACTTCAAGCATTTCACGGAGCAGATGGGCTTGACGGGCGAACACGCCCAGACCTGGCCCAGCCCCTTCAATTACGAGCAGCAGGGCATTTTGTATGTGCCCACCGGCTTGCCCGACCCCAACGCAATGGGCTATACCGACGCCGTCGTTGACTGCGCGCTGCCGGTAATCGAAGCGGCGGGCGGGCGCACGTTTTTCCTCTGCACCACCATCCGCGCCGTCAAGCACGTCGCCGAGCGCCTGCGCAAGGATTTCGCCGACCGCGGCCTGGAATTCCCCCTGTTCGTCCAGGGCGAGCGGGGCCGCACCGAACTGCTCGATTCCTTCCGCAACGCCGGCAACGCCGTGCTGGTGGGCAGCCAGAGTTTCTGGGAAGGCGTCGACGTGCGGGGCGACGCGCTCTCGCTGGTGATTATCGACAAGCTGCCGTTCGCGCCGCCCGACGATCCGGTGCTGGCCGCCCGCATCGACGTGATGGAAAAGCAGGGCATGAACGGCTTCATGCACCACACCTTGCCGGAAGCGATCATCAACCTGAAGCAGGGCGCCGGCCGCCTGATCCGCGACGAAACCGACCGCGGCGTGCTGATGATCTGCGATCCCCGCCTGATTTCGAAGTCCTACGGCAAGCGGGTCTGGCAGAGTCTGCCGCCGTTCAAGCGCACGCGGGTACAAGAGGATGTTATTGCGTTTTTCAAGACACCGCCCGCCGACGCCTGATCGCTCAGGGCTTGATGACCACTTTGCCCGTCACTTTCCTTGCCGCCATATCGTTCAGGGCCTGCGCCGTTTCATTCAGAGCGTAGCGCCCGGAAATGCGCGGCCGGATCTTCCCTTCCGCCAGCCAGCCCATTAACTGGCGCATGCCGGCCAGATTGGCCTTCGGCTCGCGCTTGGCAAACTCTCCCCAGAACACGCCGACCAGCGAGGCGCCCTTGAGCAAGGTCAAATTCAGGGGCAGTTTCGGGATCTCACCGTTGGCAAAACCCACCACCAGGTAGCGGCCGCGCCAGGCAATCGAACGGAAGGCGGGCTCGGCATACTCGCCGCCGACGGGATCGTAAATCACATCGGGCCCTTTGCCGCCAGTCGCCGCCTTGATGGCTTCGCGCAAATCTTCCTTTGTATAGTTAATCGTGGCGTCGGCGCCGTGCTCGCGGCAAATGGCCAGTTTTTCATCGCTCGAGGCGGCCGCGATCACGGTGGCGCCCAGCGCCTTGCCGATCTCGATGGCGGCCAGTCCCACCCCGCCGGCCGCACCCAGCACCAGCATCGTCTCGCCCGCCTTGAGGGCGGCGCGGTCGACCACGGCGTGGTGCGAGGTGCCGTAGGTCAGGGTGATGGCGGCGGCAGTGTCGAAATCCATGCCAGGCGGCATCGGCATGACGGCCGCGGCGGACGCCACCGCCTGCTCCGCAAATGCACCCTGGGCAACGAAGGCAATCACCCTGTCGCCGATCTTTAGGTGGCTGACGCCGTCACCGACCTGCGCCACCACGCCGGACAGTTCGCTGCCGGGCGTGAAGGGCAGGGCGGGCTTGACCTGGTATTTGCCCTGGATGATGAGCACGTCGGGGAAATTCACGCCGGCTGCCTTGACGTCAATCACCACTTCGCCGGGTCCTGCCGCCAGGGCGGGCAACTCTTCCACCACCAGGCTGTCGGGCAAGCCCCACTGGGCGCAGCGCACTGCTTTCATCATCCGTCTCCTTGATTTTATAAAAATAGTACGACCGTTTGATTATGCCGGATTTCGCCCCGCGTGTGGCTTCTCCGTAGCGTTACCCCGACCTTTGCGTGCGCACAAGGGGCGCAAGCGATGGGCTTGTTACAGTCGTGACAGTGTCGTTGGCATTTTGCAAATAAGGAGGCTGCAATGGCGATCCGTTATGGCTGTTTCTTCAGTTATGCGCAAGGCCGCTACGACCTGATGGTCAAGTTCAAGACCGAACTCACCGCAGCGCTGCGCTGCTATCTCGAACCCTATTTCGACAACGAAACGGAACTGTTCATCGACACCGAGCAGCTTGGCGGCGGCGACGACATCGAACGCAAGATTGCCCGCGCCATGTGCCAGAGCGTGGCCATGATCCTGATCTACACCCCCAAATACGAATCGCACCCTTTTACCCGGCGTGAACATGCCGCCATGCAGTTAATCGAGGCTGAGCGCGCCACCTGGTACGCGCTGCCCAGCCACCTCACCATTCCTGTGATCATGACGCGCCATCCCGTATCGCTGCCGCCGCAAATCGCCAATTCCAGCATGTATGTCGATTTCTCGCGCTTCACGATGGCAACGCCGGACCTGAAGTCCAATCCCGACTTCATCCCCGCGATTGAAAAGATCGTCACCCGCATCGTCGAGCACTATGAACTGCAAAAGATCTGGACACCGCCAGGTCACGATTGCAACCAATTCGTGCTTCCCGATGTCCCACCTGAATGGCGTTCTGTTCCCACTTTGTCGTTCCCAAAAAAATAAGGATAACCATGGAAAATACCCGCTTTGCCTTGCCGCTGTTGCCCACACCAGGCAAGTTGACAACCGTCTATGCCGTTGATGGAGGCGCTGCCCGCAACGCCGTTCTCTCGACCATGGCCACCCTGCTGGCCGAACGGGCCCGCGCCGGCACGCCGGTGCTGATGATTGACTGGGATACCGAGTCGCCGGGCCTGCATGACGAGTTCGGCCGGGGCGGCACCCGGCCCGGCCTGCTGGAATATTTCGCCGCCTGCCGGGCCCAGCTCGACTTGTTGCACGAGCATCCGGCGCCGGACCGCCAGCGCTACGAACGAATCGCCGGCGAGCGGCCGGCCAGCTCCTGCCCGGACCAGGCCGAACTACGCCGCGCCCGCCAGGTCTTCGAGGCGGTCGACTGGGAACCCTTCGTCGAACGGGTCGACGACAGCCGTCCCCTGTACCTGATGCGCGCCGGGGCGTTTGAAGACAGTTATGGCGAACGGGCGGCCGCGGCCGACTGGGAGGGCCTGTTTGCGGCCAGTCCCAGCCTGTTCCGCTGCTTTGCCGAACATCTTTCGCGCCGTTTCGGGCACGTCCTGGTGGCCAGCCGAGGCGGGCGCTCGGCCGCGGTCAGCGTCTGCACCAGCCTGTTGCCGGACCGCCTGCTCATGCTGTTTTCGCCGGGACGGCGCAGCCTCGACGGCGCCTGCGGGGTGGTGCGGCGCGCCATCGAATATCGCAGCAGCCATGAAGATGCCCAGCGCGCGCTGCTGGTCTACCCGATGCCGGTCGATCTCGATGGCGCCGACCTGGGGCGCCGCCTGCGCTGGCGTCATGGCGATCCCGGCAGTGAAGCCGGCGGCTACCAGGCCGTACTTGAAAAACTGCTGCGCGACAGCTACGCCATGCCCGACCTGTCGCTCGACAGTTATCTGGACCATGTACAACTGCAGCAGCTCAACGCCATGTCGGAGGCGCTGGCGCCACGCCTGCCGCTGACGGCGGACCGCTTTTCGCTGGCGCGCGGCGTGTCCGACCTGCTCGACTGGGTTGCCGACGGCGCTTTCCCCTGGCAGGCGCGCAGCGAACTGGCGCTGGGCCGGCGGATCCAGCAGGCGCGCGCGGCCGACCCGCAAGGCGTGTCGCCCGCCGCCCAGACCCGGCTGGCGGCCGATCTGCTCGAACTGGGCCGCCTGCAGGAAGGCCAGGGACGCCAGCAGGCGGCGCTGGCCAGCGTCAGCGAAGCGGCCACCCTGCAGGCGCAATTGTGGGGGCCGGATCACGCCGACACCCGCGGCGCACGGGCCAGCCTGGCCGCGGCCCTGCGCCAGTGCGGCAGCAGCGAAGCGGCGATGGACTTGTACGCCAGCCTGTTCGAGGAGTACGGCCGCGAGCTGGGCCACGCGCACGCCGACACCCTGGCTGCCCGCGCCGGCCTGGCCGCGGCGCTGGCCGATTGCGGCCGCTTCGATGCGGCGCTGGCCCACGCCGAGCAGGTGGTGGCCGGCTGGCGCGAACGCCATGGCCTCAATCACCGCGCCACGCTGGAAGCCCAGGCCGCCCACGCCAGCCTGCTGGCCCAGGCCGGTGATCTTGGCCGGGCCCGCATGCTGCTCGAACAGGTGCTCGAGGGCAGGGAAAGGGTGCTGGGCGCCGAACACGCCGACACCCTGGCTGGCATGGCTCAGCTGGCCGACGTATTGGCGCGCATGGGCCATCTCGACACGGCGCGCGGCCTGCAGGAGCAGGTGCATGCCAGCCGCAAGCGCTTGCTTGGCAATGACCACGCCGACAGCATCGCGGCCGGCATGGCGCTGGCTGAAACCGTCGCCGCCCAGTGCGATCTGCCGACGGTCGGCCAGTTGTGCGGCCCGCTGGCGGCCGCCTGCGAACGCCGCTACGGCAGCGCTCACCTGCCTGCCTGCAGCGCCGAACTGCAAATGGCCAGCGCGCTGGCCCGCCAGTCCGGCCTGATGGGCGCGCCTTCGCCATCTCATCCGTCGGCGCCGGCGCCGTCCGGTGTGCGCCCGCTCGCCAGCCTGGCGGCGCCCAGCGCGCCGCACGCAAGCGGCTTCGTATCGTGTTCGGGCAGCCTGGGGGAGGGCAGCCTGGGGGAGGGTGCTTGGGACTTGGGCGGCGGGCATCATGTCGACGCCCTGGAAATCGAACGGGGCGTGATCCGGCTCGAACAGATGGAGGACCGCAGCGCCGACGAAGCGCGGGAGCTGGCCGATCGTCTGCGTGAGCCGGTCATGATGGCCGATCTGGCGTCGCCCGTGCGCCAGCGGGGCGTGCGCGCCATCGTCGACGTGTATTTCCACCAGGGTGACACCGACGCGCTGATTGCCTTCATGCAGGAGCAGCGGCCGATGCCGATCCGCTGACGGCGCCGCCCGGCAGGCTGCCGCCGGCTTGCCGGGCAGCCTGCCAGCGCCTTCGCGCCTGCAAAAGCGGGCTCGGCGGGCGCCGTTGTTGGATGACTGTTGGCTGTTTGTTGTCTGTTTGTTGGCTGGATGGTGGCTGTTTGTCGGCTGTTTGTATCGTGCTCGCCCGCTTCTGTTGCGTGCCGGTGCACCGGTCAAGAATGTTTTATTGGACGTGAACGATCCCGCGGCGGCATCGGGTAAAATTGCCGTATGAGAATACTTATCAGTAACGACGACGGCTATCTCGCCCCTGGCATCGAAGCGCTGGCCAATGCCCTGGCCAGCGTGGCCGACATCGTCGTGTTCGCGCCGGACAGCAACCGCTCCGGCGCGTCGAACTCGCTCTCGCTGGACCGCCCCCTGTCGGTGCAGCAGGCCGCCAACGGCTTTTATGTGGTCAATGGCACGCCCACTGATTGCGTCCACGTCGCCCTCACTGGCGTGCTGGACTACCGCCCCGACCTGGTCGTCTCCGGCATCAACAACGGCCCCAACATGGGCGACGACACCCTGTATTCCGGCACCGTCGCCGCCGCCACGGAAGGTTATCTGTTCGGCATTCCCGCGATTGCCTTTTCCCAGGCCGAGCACGGCTGGGCCCATATCGATGCGGCGGCCAAGGTGGCGCGCGACATCGTCCTGCGCCGCTTCGACGAATTGCAATCGCCCTGGCTGATGAACGTCAACATCCCTAACCTGCCGTATGAGCAGATGGGCCCTTTGACCCCGACCCGGCTGGGACGCCGCCACCAGGCCGAGCCCGTCATCCGCGCGAACGATCCCCGTGGCCGCCCGATTTTCTGGATTGGCCCGCCGGGCGCGACGCGCGATGCGGGCGAGGGCACGGATTTCCACGCCACCGCCAGCGGCCTGGTCTCCATCACCCCCTTGCAGATCGACCTGACCCACCGCGATCAATTGCAGCAGCTGGCGCGGGGGCTGGCGTGACGGAACGGCGCAGCACCTTTCCCTTGCCCCTGTCGTCGGTGACGGGACCGGATCGCCGCACCAGCGGCAGTCCCACGCCCGCATCCGCGTCCGCCAGCGGGGCGCGGGTGGCCACGCCCCAGACCGCTACACGCAATGCGTCAAGCGAACAGCAAAAATACCAGCAGCAGGCCCGTCCCAAACCAGTCAGCTACGCGCCGGCCGCGGTGGCGGCCCCGTCCAAATCGCACAGCCAGGCAATGCAGCGGGCCCAGGCCGCCCTGCCTGCCGCGCCGCGTCCGGACCTGATGACCTCGGCGGCCATCCGCCACGCCATGGTGGTGCGCGTCGCCAAGCAGGGCGTGCAGGACAATGTGGTCCTGAACGCCCTCGACAGCGTGCCCCGCCACGCCTTCATCGAGCCGGCCCTGTCCGCCCAGGCGTATATCGACGCGTCCTTGCCGATCGGCCATCATCAGACCATTTCCCAGCCGTATATCGTGGCGCGCATGATCGAAGTGATGCGCAACGGCCGCCAGCTCGACCGGGTGCTGGAAATTGGCACCGGCTGCGGCTACCAGGCTGCCGTGCTGTCCTGTATTGCCAAAGAAATATTTTCCATCGAGCGCATCAAGCCTTTGCACGAGCTTGCAAAGGCGAATTTACGACCATTACGCATTGCTAACCTGCGCTTGCACTACGGAGATGGTATGCTTGGCCTCCCGCAAGTTGCTCCCTTTGATGGCATCATCCTCGCCGCCGCCGGCCTGGAAGTGCCGCGGGCCCTGCTTGAACAACTCGCCATCGGCGGCCGCCTGGTTGCGCCGGTGGGCGCGCAGGTACAGCATCTGCAACTGATTACCCGCAGCGGCAAGGCGGAATGGCTGAGCGAAACCCTGGAGGCCTGCCATTTTGTTCCCTTGCGTCCCGGCATCGTGTAGCGCTGCCCCCATGTGTAACCAATAATGATGAGAATGAAACAAACCCGTCTTGTACTGTTGCTGACCCTCTCCCTGGGCGTGCTGGCCGGCTGCAGCACCGCCAACCGCCGTGCCCCCATCATCGACCGCCAGCCCGCGCCCGTGACCGTGCGCCCCGCGCCCGTGGCCGCGCCGCAAGCGCGTGATGACGACAAGGATGAAGCGCGCGGCGTCTACGTTGTCAAGAAAGGCGACACCCTGCTGCGCATCGCGCTTGACCACGGCCAGAACTACCGCGATATCCTCGCCTGGAACAATCTGCCCGATCCCAACGACATCAAGGTCGACCAGGTGCTGCGTGTTTCTCCCCCGGCCAAGGCTGCCAGCAGCGTGGTGACCACGGCGCCAGTGACGATGCCGGAATCGCGCCCGCTGCCGGCGACGCCCAAGAAAGTGGTGCCGCGCGGCGAGAAGAAACCGTACAGCGAAGCGACCCTGGCTGAAATGAAGAAGGACGATGACGGCAAGCCCGACGCGAAGAGCGAGGGCAAGCTTGACGCGCGTCCCGCCGCCCCCGCCGTGGCCGCCGCGCCTGCGCCCAGCGTGGTCACGCCAGGCAACAGCGCCAAGGCCGATGACGAAGACAGGCTGAGCTGGATGTGGCCGTCCGAAGGGCGCATCATCGCCACCTTTGACGAAGGAAAAAACAAGGGCGTCGACATCGCCGGCAAGCTCGGCCAGCAAGTCTCCGCGGCCGGCGCCGGAAAAGTCATGTATGCCGGATCGGGGATTCGTGGTTATGGTAATCTAGTCATCGTCAAGCACAGTAACAGCCTGCTGTCGGCCTACGCCCACAACCGCGCCATCGTGGTCAAGGAAGGGCAGACTGTCAGCAAGGGTGAGAAAATTGCCGAGATGGGCGATTCCGATGCCGACTCGGTGAAGTTGCACTTTGAAATTCGCCAGCAGGGCAAGCCGGTCGATCCGTCGAGGTTCTTGCCCAGCAGGTAGCGCGGCGTCGGCGTGTGCTGGCCCCAGAGACAGTGATTGAGGGCCCATGACACTACCGACTCAGCAGCGCGACAAGGACAGCGGCCCGGACGATGAAGGCTTCGATCCGGCATTGATCGACGGCGCCGCGCTCGATGACGAGGCCGATGACGAGCTCATCGACAGTGACGATGCCGATGGCGCCGGTGCCGTCGCCGCCGCTCCCGAAGTCGTCATAGCCGGCGTCGATGAGCTCAAGAAGGTGCTCCAGGCCGAGCTTTCCACCGACACCACCCAGCATTATCTGAACCAGATCGGCACCCGGCCTCTGCTGTCGGCCGCCGATGAAGTGCGCATCGCCACCCTGGCCAAGAGCGGTGATTTCCACGCCCGCCAGATGATGATCGAGCACAATCTGCGCCTGGTCGTCTCGATCGCCAAGCACTACATCAACCGCGGCGTGGTCCTGCTCGACATGATCGAAGAGGGCAACATCGGCCTGATGCGGGCGATCGACAAGTTCGAGCCGGAACGGGGTTTTCGCTTCAGCACTTACGCCACCTGGTGGATCCGACAGAGCATCGAACGGGCCATCATGAACCAGGCCCGCACCGTGCGCCTGCCGGTGCACATGGTGCGCGAACTGAACCAGGTGCTGCGCGCCAAATACCACCTCGAAGCCCAGCACCACGACGGCAAGGATGCCACCGTCGAAGACATCGCCCACCTGGTCGGCCGGCCCGTCGAAGAAGTGCAGGACATCCTGGCCCTGTCCGAGCACGCCACCTCGCTCGACGCGCCGCTGGACAATGATCCCCAGTCCAGCCTGATGGACATGCTGCCGGGCGACAGCGACGACAGCCCCGACGCCAGGGCCGAGCACCTGGAAATGACGGTGCTGGTGCGCGACTGGCTGACCAAATTGCCCGACAAGCAGAGGATCGTCGTCATGCGCCGCTTCGGCCTGGACAACGACGATCCGGCCACCCTTGAAACCCTGGCCGAAGAAATGGGCGTCACCCGCGAACGGGTGCGCCAGATCCAGCAGGAAGCCCTGGTCAAGCTCAAACGGGCCATGGCCGCCCGTGGCGTCGTGCGCGATTCCTTGTTATGATGCGCGCGGACCCGCAGGTCCGCAGCGCACCCACGATACTTGACTCCTCAACAATAGTTTGACGGCTGGCCCCACCGCCCGCCGCGCCCCCTCTATGCCAGATACCCAGATCGACATCAAATCCCTCGACATGGACGCCCGCGGCGTCGGCCACCTGGCCAATGAGGACGGCTCCCCCGGCAAGGTGATTTTCGTCGAAGGCGCCTTGCCCGGCGAGCGGGTCAGCTTCCTGACTTTCAAGCGCAAGAAGAACTGGGAAGCGGCGCGCATGACGGAGTTGCACAAGGCCTCCTCGATGCGGGTTGACCCGCTGTGCCCCCATTTCGACTACTGCGGTGGCTGCTCGATGCAGCACCTCGAGCCATCGGCCCAGGTCGCCATGAAGCAGCGCGTGCTGGAAGATAACCTCTGGCACATCAGCAAGGTCAAGTCGGAAAACATCATGCGTCCCATGCACGGTCCCACCTGGGGCTACCGCTACCGGGCGCGGCTGTCGGTGCGCCACGTGGCCAAGAAAAACACGGTGCTGGTGGGTTTTCATGAAAAGCGCTCCGCCTTCGTGGCCGACATCCAGACCTGCAAGATCCTGCCGGCCCACGTCGCCGCCATGCTGATGCCCCTGCGGGAACTGATCGGTGCGCTGTCCATCTACGACCAGGTGCCGCAGATCGAAGTGGCGATCGGTGAAGGCCTCACGGTGCTG
>Ga0265798_10010818_pt1 | contig 11178 bp, 8 predicted proteins | sample P3T30metagenome_FD_192430 | JGI IMG/M metagenome (GOLD analysis project Ga0265798, IMG submission 192430) | Plant litter microbial communities from East Loma Ridge, Irvine, California - P3 T30 | ecosystem: Environmental > Terrestrial > Plant litter > Unclassified | place: USA: California... | reverse complement strand
CTATTCGGTGTCGCTTCGCCTCGCCGAGCCGAACCCATTGCGGCCGGGTCGTCAGCCCACCGCCACGGGCATGTACACTTTCGCCCCGCCCGGCACGGTCACGATGGTGGATTTCGACGGTGGTGCGCATCACCGGGGCGGGCCGCTGTCTCGCGAGCATGTCGAAGCGGTGCTGCGCCACGTCTCGGGTACCGATGTGACCGTGACGGCGCTCGATCTGGCGACGACGTGGACCGACCGGGCTTTCCTCGCGGCCGAGTACCGCAAGGGCCGCGTACTGCTCGCCGGCGACGCCGCGCATGTTCACGCCCCACTCGGGGGGCAGGGCCTCAACCTGGGGCTGGGTGACGCGATGAACCTCGGGTGGAAGCTCGCTGCGACGACCTGCGGGCGGGCGCCCCCATCGCTGCTCGACAGCTATCAAGAAGAGCGACGACCGGTGGCCGAGCAGGTGCTGGACTGGTCGCGCGCGCAGGTCGCTCTGTTGCGACCGGATCCGGGGGCGGCGGCACTGCGGTCGATCGTCCGAGAGCTAATGGATACGCGCGATGGCGCCACTTACTTCGCCGCACGAGTCTGGGGCGCCGGGCTGCAATACGACGACGCGGCAGCTCATCCGCTGGTCGGCCGGAGTGCGCCCGACGTTGCGCTCGCGAACGGCCAACGGCTGAACGACGTTCTGCGCGACGGGCGAGCATGGCTGCTCGATCTTGACCCCGCCGCGCCGCTGCGCGCGGTCGCTGCCGAGTGGGCCGGGGAGCTGGGCTACCTCGCCAGCACTATGACGCCGGACTTGGATTGCGCCGCTATACTGGTGAGGCCCGACGGCGTGGTCGCCTGGGCCGGCGGGGAAGCCGATCCCGACGAGTTGCAGCTAGCCATTGACCGCTGGCTTGGCGAGCCAGCCCGACAGCGGCCGGAGAAAGATCAGGCCGTACCGCCCGCGGAATAGTCCATCGCGGCAAGGTCGGTGAGCAGATCGGGGCCTGAAGGGTCCCAGCCCAATCGTGCCCGCGTCCAAGCATTGGACGCGGTCATGTCGAGTGCCGCGAACGGTGCCATCCAACCGAAGTATCGCTCGACCTCATCGGCCGCGACCGAGCGGACCGGGAGCCCGGCTCCCCTTCCGATCGCCTCGGCGATGGCACGTGCGGGGACGCCCTCCTCGACCGAAGCATGATAGCGCGCACCCGGCTCGCCTTTTTCAAGGGCCAGGACGTAAAGCTTTGCCACGTCGCTGACATGCGCCGCAGACCAGCACGTCTGCCCTTCACCCACGTACGCCACCGCTCCGGCGCGGCGCGCTTGGGCGACTAGCGGGGTAATCAGCCCGGCCTTCGTGGTATCGTGCACCTGCGGAAGTCGGATGGTGCGCACGTCTATCCGTTGCCCGATCAGCGCGGCGCCGGCGAGTTCGGTCGCGATGCGCGGATTGGCGTGGTGCGGGTTGAGCACATCTTCGATTGCCGGTCCGCCCTGGAGCGGCGTGCCGATGCCCACCCCGGACGTAATCAGCAGCGGCTTGTGCGTCCCCGCCAGAACCTCGCCGATCGCGGCGATGTTGCGCTCGTCCTTTTTCGTGTTTTCGAAGAAGGTCTCGAAATTGTGGTCGAACGCACAGTGGATCACGGCATCAGCCGCCGCTGCGCCGCTAGCCAGCGTCTCGGGACTCTCCAGGTCCCCGCGATGGACCTCGACGCCAGCCGCTTCGAGTTTTCGGGCGCCGGCATCGGATCGAGTGAGGCCCAGCACTCCATGGCCGCGGGCGAGCAGTTCGGGGATGATATGCGAACCGATGAAACCGGTCGCACCGGTCAGGAACACGCGCATGGAAAGTCTCCTTCTTGTCCTCGGCTATTTCGCGATCCTGTGCACCCTGTTAAAGTAGTGGCGTTATCGTGGTATAATTTGCAACAGGATCGATCATGGCCAGCAAGGCACCCAACCAGCTCGGCACGTATCTGCGCGATCGGCGCATTCGGCTCGATCCGGCAGCGTTCGGGTTTGGCGGCGGCCGCAGGCGCACCCCCGGCCTCCGCCGCGAAGAGGTGGCGAGCCGGGCGAACATTAGCCCGACGTGGTACACCTGGCTGGAACAGGGACGCGGCGGCGCCCCATCGGCCGACGTGCTCGATCGCATCGCCAAGGGCCTGATGCTGACCGAGCCCGAGCGCGAGCACCTCTACATGCTCGGTCTCGGTCGTTTGCCCGAGGCGCGCTATCAGCCGGTCGACGGTATCACTCCGCGACTGCAGCGTGTTCTCGACGGGATGGCGCTGAGTCCCGCGATCATCAAGACGGCAATGTGGGATGTCGTCGGCTGGAACCGTGCCGCTGCGATCCTGCTGACCGACTATGCCAAGCTGCCACGCGAGGGGCGCAACATCCTACGGCTTATGTTCGGCAGCGATCATGTCCGCGCACGGAACGAGGATTGGGACAGCATCGCCCGCTTCGTGGTTGGCGCATTCCGCGCCGACGTGGCGCGCGCGGGGGCCAACAACAGCGCGGAGGCCGCGAAGCTGGTCGCCGAGCTCTGCCGGGTCAGTGCCGAATTCGAGGCGTTGTGGCAGGACAATGACGTCGTCGCACACGGGGAAGGCGTTAAGCGCATCCGTCATCCCGACGCAGGACTGCTCGCGATGGAATTCTCCTCCTTCGCCGTCGAAGGCAGGCCGGAACTCGGGATGATCATCTATAATCCCGCTTCACCCGACGACGCCGATCGTCTGCGCGCACTGCTGGACTCGCGCCAAGGTGGATGATCCTGATGAGCGCTGCTTGGGCTAACCGATCTCAAGCCCGCGCTGTTCACCCACATCACCGTATGAGCGGCCATCGATGGAGCAACCGTAGCGGCGGCCCGACGTTTTCGGCGCAACGGAGATTGCCGATGCTAGCCCTCGCACTTGCCCTTGCCGCCACCACTCAACTCGATCGATGCCTTAACGAAGGCGAGGCCGCGCGTGGCGTTACCCCCGCCATGGCAGCCTGTTATGTCGCGGACTATAAGCGCGCCGACGCGCAACTGAACGCCACATATAATGCGGCGATGAAGCGCATTCCGGTTGCTCGTCGGGCCGCTCTGCGCGCATCGCAACGCGCATGGATTAGAACGCGAGATGCGGCTTGTCCGATTGACGACCGCGTCGGCGCTGGCACGATCGAGACGTTGAACCATCCGGCCTGCCTGACAAAGCAGACTACCCGCCGGACTAGCTGGCTGACGCGCTTCCGCTAATTTCGTCGGGGCCCCACCTATAGCCAGATTCGATGACCCAGTAGCAGTCAGTTAGAGCTCTAAAAGCTGCATCCACAAGCGGACATTCGTTCATCAGCCCATGCGAGCGCTTTTTTTACGTTCCGTAACGCCGTTCAATCTCGTCCAATCGCAGTGTAATTGCCCTGCTAGGCAAATGGATGGTTAGCCTGCGCCGCTCCTGTTCGTTGAAACAAGCGGCCTTGATCAGCAGATCACGTACGGCCGCGCGACCAACGACCCTGTCACCTCCGAGCCATCCACTACCGAGGGCGATCTCAGGTGCTAGGATGAGGAGGCCATAGGCGTCAGGGGAAACAGGCTCGGTTATGACATTGATACCCTTTTGACCCTGATCTCAACTGGTCCGATCGACGACGTAGCCGTTCTTCCAGACCGAGACGATCCTGCGAGTAGCGGCGATGTCGCGTGTCGGATCACCATCGACCAGGATCATGTCGGCCTTGAGGCCAGCTGCGATGCGACCACGATCGGCAGTGCCGAAGAATGCCGCAGGAGCCGAGGTTGCAGCGACCAGCGCTTGCTTTGGCGTCATGCCCGCACGGACCATCAGCGCCAGCTCGAGATGCAGCGATGCGCCGAACGCGGTCGTTGGATTTGGTGCGTCAGTTCCGGCGATGATCGTCACACCCGCCTCTGCGAGGCGCCCCGTATTCGCCGAGGCGATCTCGAAGTCTTTGAGACGTGGGTTTTTCCAAACCATCCCAAGCATGCCGCGCTGTCTTGCACTCAGATAGGGCGCGACCGCGGGGTCCGCCGCCAAGCGGCGCGCATCGTCCGCGCCGGCTAAACCAGCATAGGTGGCGAGCGTCGCGGTCTGCGCTACGCCGCGCGCCTTCATCTCCGCCACCAGGGCATCATCGATGGGGATGTCACACACCGCGTGTTCGAGCGCATTTGCACCGTTCATGAAAGCGATGCGGGCATCGGCTAGCTGCTGGACGTGCACGACCACCGGCTTGCCTGTCGTTCTGGCAGCGGCCAGTACGACCGCGAAGCGCTGCGGTGAGAACGCGGGTAAACTCGCGGGGCGGTCTGGTCGGGCACCATCGTCCTGAAGCACCTTGATATAATCTGACCCGGCCTCGATCCGGGCGCTCATGAACGACGCCGGATCATCCCCAAGCGCAAGCGTCGGCGGAAGCGCTGTCCCTTTGGGCATGTCGCTGAATAGTTCGAGTGGATGGCCTCCTGGTGGGGTCGCGCCGATGCCGGCCGTAAAGGTGTCGGCCTCCCCGACCTGAGCGAACGAAAAGCGTTGCTTGCGCCAGTGGTCGATCGTCGCACGATCGGCGAGCGAGTACATGTCGAAGACCGTTGTCACTCCGAAGCGTAGCGCGTCGGCTTGTGCTCCAGGGAAGACGTGAACGTGGCCATCGATCAGGCCGGGGATCAGCACCCGACCGCGCGCATCGATCAGTTCGACGCCGCTCGGCGCCGCCACCCGCCGGGCGACGGCGGCGATACGCCCATCCCGCACGAGCACATCTCTAACGCCGAGCATCCGAGTGCCGTCGAACACCCGGGCTCCGCGAATAAGAACGCTGCCATCTCGGGCCTGCGCTGATGTTGCCGCCATCACCGTCGCCACCATCAACGCCAGATATGCCCCAAGTCTCATGCCGACCTCCCACGTTCCATAGGCGCTACGGAAACTGGCGGCGCGATGCGGGCAAGCGTCATGGCCTGACCCGTGCAGCGGGGGGCGTCGATCGTGCCGGCTAACGTCGTGCTGCGGCCAGACGCGCCTCAAGCACCGATCGGTAGGAGCGGCTGAGCGGCACGATCGCGCCATTGGAGAGCCGGATATCGCCGTCGCCGTTGCGTCGGTCGACGATTGCGGCGATCCGGTCGATCCGGATCAATGCCGAGCGATGGACGCGGACAAACGCGGGGCCAAGGCGATCGAGCAGATCGGTGATCGGGATCCGCAACAGATGCACGTCACCACCCGCATGGATGCATAGGTAATGGCCCGCGGCATCGACCCGCTCGATCGCATCAAGCGCCACGAAGATGGTGCGGCCACCGTCGCGTATCTCGAGGTGCGCCGGCACCGTCGCTTCAATCGCCGGCGGATGAAGGAGACGCCGAACGCGGGCAAGCGCGCGATCCACGTCCGCCGGTGTGGCCGGCTTTAGCAGATAGTCGATCGCGGCCACGCCGAACGCGGGCAGTGCGTGCTCGTGAAAGGCGGTGAGGAAGACGAGCGCCGGGCGCGGCTCGCGCAGACGCTCAGCAAGCATCAATCCGGTGCCATCGGGCAGCTCTACGTCGAGGAAGGCAAGGTCCGGGCGCATCGCCTCCGCTTTGGCTAGCCCTTCTTGCAGCGTGGACGCCTCTGCAACCACCTCGACGTCGTCATGCGTCGCTAACAAGCGGCAAAGTCCCGCCCGCGCCAGCGGCACGTCCTCAACGATCAGCGTACGGATCACGGTTCCAGTCTGCCATCGATATGTGGCATGTCGATGCGCACCACGAAGCGGTCTGGACGACGATCCGCCGTCATCGTTCCCGACCCATCATTCCACGCCGTCAGCCGCTCGCGGACCCCCGCCAACCCCGAGCCAAGGCCGCGCGAGGACAGGTTTGCATCCGCGATCGCGTTCGCGATCTCGATAACTAGCCGACCATCGTCAACATCACCCATGATTGTCAGCCAGCCGCTTTCGGCCATCCGACTCAATCCGTGAACAAACGCGTTTTCGGCCAACGGCTGTAGGATCAAGGCAGGCACCCGTGCCGTCCAGGCTTGGTCCGACATCGTCATGCGTACATCCAGCTCAGCGTGCAGCAGCAACCGATGCAGTTCGATATGATCCTTGGTGAGGGCAACCTCCTCGGCCAAGGTCGAATCCTCCGCGTCGTTTGCCAGTGTCGTGCGGAGCACGTCCGCCAAACGCGCAATCGCATTCTGTGCCGCCGTGGCGTCACGATGGGCAAGCTCGGCGACTGCGCCCAGTGCATTGAAGAGGAAGTGCGGGTTGATTTGCGCACGCAACGTTTCGAGGCGCGCCCTTGCAAGCATCCGTTCCCGCTGGCGAGTCCGCTCTACCCAGACGAGCGTCTGCCCGATGCCGACGACTGCACAGTAGACCGGGACCGAGAAGAAGGAAGTGATCGCAACACCGGTAGCCAGTTGGACCATCGACGATGGTGCTCGACTGCCCAACGCCAATTCAAGAGCCACCTCGAGGCCGAGACCTACCGCAGTAATTGTCGGAATGACGATGATCCCGGCCAGACCGAGGAGCGGGAGCGACCGTACTGCTCGGCCGGGCATCAGCGGCAACCGCGCGCTTAACCTCAGCAACGTCGGCGTCGACAACGCCCAGGGTAGGAAGAACACGGCCATCGCGCCGACCGTCTCGGGCAGCGACGCACGCTGTCCCTGTGTAGCGCCAACCAACCAGACCGCCGGTGCATAGGCGAGTGCGACGACTGCCCAGCCCGCCGCAGTCGTCCGCTTTGCGGGCATGAGACCTGCCGATAACATTCCGTCGCACATGCCTCTTAGTGCATCATCGCCGCAGCTAGTACGACGCGCTTTCGCTGTGCAACGATAGCCTGAGAGCATTGCTGATCCGCAGCGCCTGCCTCGACCCATAACCGGACACGCACGGGCCCCTGCCGACTTCTTAGCTCCGGACACTCATTCATACCGACCTCGAACGGCGAATAACGGCATTATCGATCCTGCTTGTTCCGCGCGCATACTCGAAAACACACAGACAGGCGCTGTAACTCGCGCTTGTCCGAGAATAGTCGGTCCTTACCGCAGACCCGCAGCGGCGAGCAGCAGCAGCAGATCAAGACGCTTGACGCGTTGGGACGGGACACTTGCCGTCTCGATCCACTCGTCGAGCGAGTGGCCGCGATCCCCAGTTGCAGCGCGCGATAGAGTCACGGCCGGGATGCCAAGGCTCATCGGCATGTTCGCGTCGGCCGAGCTGCTGGTCAGTCGCGGCGCGATCTTCTCTTCGCGGTAAGCGGCGATACCGAGCCGGACAAGCAGGTCGGTCACCGGCGTGGCGCCCGCGGGCCGATCGCCACCCGGCACCTACTCGACCGTGACCGCGCCCTGCCTCCCAGGCCGGCATGCCGGTGAGCGCGGTGAAGGTCGCGGTGGCGAGCAGAAGCCCGGTGTGGCGTAAAATAGTCATGCCTCTGTCCCCTTTGTTGAGCCTTATGGTCCTTTTGTTCGTCCTGCGGTGGTTGCGGGCGCTCTGGTCGCCTCGCGTCGCGCGGCCGCTCTGACGGCGGCCATCGCGGGAGCGGTCGGGTCCCTTAGGACCCCCCGTTCAGAAGGTGGCGCGCACGCCCAATCGGAAGGTGCGGCCGAGCACATCGAACAGCAGCGAGTTGACGCCGGGGCTCACCCCGGTGGACGGAGCCGCGACGGGGTCTTTGTCGAAGAGATTGTCCACGCGGAAGAAGGCGCTGACTTCGCTGGTCAGATTGTAGCTGCCGCCGAGATCGACGTAGAAGGCGCCCGGCATGCTGTTGTCGTCGACGGTCGGGTTGTTGTTGGTCGAGACCGGGCAATTGCTGCGGCACTCGATCCACTCGTTCGAGTAGACGCCGTCGCTGATGAAGCGCTCGGTCAGCGACAGACTGAAGCGATCGGTGTCCCAGCTTTGCGTCAGCAGCCCCTTCCAGTCGGGCGTGGTGCCGCTGTTGACCCCGGCGGTGTCGATCGGGATCGAACCGACGACGTTCGACGTCGTCACCAGTTCGATGACGTGAGTAGCCAGGCCGCGCAACGTGATGCGCCCGGGCAGGCCGATCCCGGACAGCGGGAAGCGATACGACGCCTCGATGTCGAGCCCTTTGGTGCGGATGCTCGCGGCGTTGAAGGCAGTGACCTGCACGTAATTCGCCCCCGGCGTGGGGCTGTCGAGCAAGGTGGCGGCGCACTGGTCCTGCGCGCCCTGCTCGCACAGGTCGACGATCTGCTGCGCGCCAAGCGAGATGATCGCGTCGCTGATCTTGATGTCGTAATAGTCGACCGACATCGCGAAACCGGGCAGCCAGCTCGGCTCGGCATAGACGAACCCGAGTTCGGTGCTGCGGCCGATCTCGGGGCGCAGGTCGGTGTTGCCGGCGACGCGGTTCTGAATGTTGATGACGTTGCCGCGGTACAGCACAGTCGAGTTGGTAACGATCTGCGCCGCGAACAGCTCGCTCAAATTGGGTGCGCGCACGTCGCGTGAGGTCACCGCGCGCAGCCGGAAGCCGTTCAGCGGAGTCTTCCACACGCCGCCGATCTTCCACGCCTCGACGGTGCCGGAGGTGGTATAGTCGGTGACCCGGATCGCGCCGTTGACATTGGCTTCGCCGAGGACGATCGAATCGAGGATCGGGACGTTGATCTCGGCGTAGGCCTCCTTGACGCCGAAGCGACCGCGCCCGGCCTTGTAGTTGCCCGCGTACCAATTGTTGCCGATTGTGGTGTTGAGCAGCGGGTCGGCCGGATACAGCGCCGAGTTCGAGGTCGCTGCGCTGACGCCATTGCCGTAAGGATCGGCGACGGTGCGGTAGATCTCCTCGCGCCCCTCGACGCCGAACGCGATCGCCACCGGGCCTGCCCAGGACGAGAACGGCTCGCCGGTCACGTTGAAGCTGGCGACATTCTGCTCCTGACGCGAGCGTTGCCGTGGGCCGTTCTCGGGCATCACATACGCATAGGCGGCGGCGGTGTTGTTTACGTCACCGAAGGCGTTGAACGGCACGCATCCCGCCGCGCGCGCGACCGAGCTTCGGCACACGATGCTGCCGTCGGGTGCAGTAACCGCGTCGATCGCGGCGTTGAAGTGCGGCTGCAGCGAGATGTTGCTGACATCGACCGCGATCGTGCTGACGCCGTGTGCGCCATAGGCGTTGACGCGCCACTCGGTGCCGGCAATCGCCACCTTGCCGTCGACGCCGAGCACGTAGCGCTGCTGGTCGCGGCGCGTGCGCACCGTGATCGGGTCTTGGAACTGACCGGTGACGGTACCGAACTGAAAGCTGGTGACGCCGTTAGCGGCGCATCCGTCGCGAACCGCGGCGGGAAGGAAGGCGTTGTCGCACTGGACGGTCAGCCCGATCCGCTCGGCGCCGCGATTTGGGAAATTGCGTGACAGCACGCGCGCCAGCGTGGCGGTGGCGAATACCTCCATGCCGTCGGTGATGTCGAAGCCGACGCGGCCATAGCCGACGCCGCGCTCGAGCCGGCTGGCGAGACTGGGGGATTCGCCGATCTGCGCGCTGAGATCACCGCCGACGCAGAAGGGGTTGAAGCACCCCGTCACCTGACCGTTGCCGAGCGGCCGGCCGCCCGAGCCATAGTCGAACTGGTACGGCACGCCGCCGGGGCCGAAGGCGGTGCCCTGAAGCGGGCCGGAGGTGATCAGCCCGTATTTGGCATACTGGAACGGCTGCGCGCGGCTGATCAGCGTATAGCGCGGCAGACCGTCCACCGTCGCCGCGTTCGACCGGCCGAGGAAGGCGGGCGCGTTGTACCAGTCGCGACCGTTTACTCCGCCGGAGACGCCGAAGTCGCCGGCGGGGGTGCCGCCCTCATAGCTATATTCGCCGCTCACCTGAACGTGCAGGCGACCGTCCTTCGATGCGCCGCCCCAGGCGACCTGCGCGGTCAGGTTCGGGTCGTCGCCATAGGTGGTGATGCCGGTCTGCAAATTGGCGCGCACCCCGGTAAAGCGCTTGTTGGTGACGAAATTGACCACGCCGCCGACCGCGTCCGAGCCATAGGACGCAGAGGCACCGCCGGTGACCACATCGACCCGCTCCACCAGAAGCTGCGGGAACTGGCTGATATCGGGCACGCCGATGAAGTTGGCAGGGGTGACCCGCTGCCCGTCGAGCAGCGTGAGCGTGCGAAGCTCGCCGAGACCGCGCAGCGCGAAGGAGCTCAGGCCCTGTTGACCGCTGCTGGTGCTGTTGCCGCGGGTCTGGCGACCCGAACTGCCCTGCAATGCGGGCAACAGGCGGATCGCCTGGAAGAGGTTGGGTTGCGACAGTTTCTCGATATCGTCGCGGTTGACCGTGGTCGTCGGTGTCGGCTGCGAATAGCCGCGCGAGGCGAGGCGCGAGCCCGTCACCGTAATGTCGGCACCGGTGGTCTCAGCCTGCGACGGCTCCGGCTCAGCCGCGGCGGCGGTTGGCTCCGCGGCCGGCGCTGCAACGGCCTCACCAGCCTGTGCGAACGCGATACCCGGTGCGAGCAGCGCCGACGCTGAGGCGAGCAGCAGCATTGTAGTCTTCAAGGCCATTTCCCCTGTTGGAATGAACCTACCCTGCGAACGATTATTTTGTAATTTGGTTATATAATTGATGCAGTTGGTTATAATGTCAATATAACCAGTGTGTGACGTTCCATTGCTGAGGCCGCTCGACACGACGCCAAGTCCGCGTCAGATCGCTTCGGTTAAGCAGTGTCGCGCCGCTGGAAACGTCCCGGCTACCATCAGCCGATTACCAGCGAGTGCGATTGGTTTGAGCGAGCCACTAGGTCCTTTCACTTCTGGCATGCTTTGAGTAAGCGCAGACCCTTCGACGCCGCGGTACAGGCGATGACCACGACCTAGGTTCGCCATGCAGATCAACATGACACTTCTAAAGAGCCAACACGCTGCAATCGTTGCCGCCAACGATGACTTAGATGAGTTGCTCTCTGGGACTTACACCACGGCCTCGGCACGCTTGCCGGGCGTGCGAAGCAAGCTCGCCAAGCTGATAGCCGAGCACATGGCGGCAGAGAACGAGCAGCTTCACCAACCGCTTCAAGCAAAGAATCTGACCGGGCGCATACCGGACTACGAAGAGATCGCTAGCCAAACCCGAGAGCTGCGAATATCGTACTCAGTTCATATCACCAAGTGGCGAATGTCGGCCAT
>Ga0265798_10010817_pt1 | contig 11178 bp, 9 predicted proteins | sample P3T30metagenome_FD_192430 | JGI IMG/M metagenome (GOLD analysis project Ga0265798, IMG submission 192430) | Plant litter microbial communities from East Loma Ridge, Irvine, California - P3 T30 | ecosystem: Environmental > Terrestrial > Plant litter > Unclassified | place: USA: California... | reverse complement strand
TGCTGGCCGAGTCCAAGCTCGATAGCACGCCGATCGGCAGTACCCGCATCCGCACCAATCTGCAGCGCCCGCTTGGCGTGGAAGAATCGGTAGTGCTGCCGGACTGGTTGCAGGGCAAGCGTCTGGTGGAAGCGACCCGCCTGGCGATCGACGAGGGCCGGGTGGGCCGCATGGTCAAGATTGCACTGGTCAAGGCGTGCTTCATGTATTGCCAGGATAACGCGATCGACTTTTCGGTGGCCACGGGCCGCCCGCCGGTCGACCGGCAGTATGAACAAATGCTGTTTGTCGATGTGTTCCCGGAAGATGGCCTGGTGCCGCTACGGCATGTTGGAAATATCCCACACCGGGTGATGGCGTTTGAAATCGCCACCTTCGAGCAGCGCTGGGCCGAGGCGCGTCATCCGATGTTCGATTTCTTCTTCAATACACGGCACCCTGACATCGACATCGGCTCACGGGCGCTGCCAGCAACGCAGTCTTGGCCGGCGCCTGAGGAGCTGGCCGTCGCGTGACGCCCCGGCGCGTGGCGCCGATGGGCGTCGTGCGACCACTAATTGCATGACGGCACTACGGTAAAGCTGTATCCTTGCGCTTTATGGCCGCCGTAGTCTGCACGGTGGACACGTGCATTACCAAGGCCGCTCATGCCCAAGCTTTCCCATCAGTTCCGTGCGTCGCTGCCGGCCGCATTGCAAGCGGTTGTCGAGCAGGTCCTGAAGATGTTTTCGTATTACCTCATTCCGATCGGGATCGTGGTCGTCTCGCTGATCGCGCTCGTCTTCTGGCATGACGAGTACCGCACGAGCGGCGATGTGCCGCTGACGATGCACGTGATGGTCGACGGGGCCGGCACGCTCGATCCGGCGGGTGCGCTCGTGCCGACGCGCGAGCGCCCGCTGACCAATACCCATGACACCCACCTGTCCGAGGCGCCCGTCTGGTTCGTCATCGAGCCGATGCCCCGCCCGGGCGAGCAGGTGCTCGAATTTCCGTCACGCCATGCATTGGATATCGCCTGCTGGAACGCGGCCACGCTGGCGCCGATCGGCCAGGCCAGCCGCAGCGAAGGCAGCCCCCTGCTGCGCGCCGACAAGGCGGGCTTTGCGCTGCGCATCGAGCCATTGCCGCGCCAGTTGCTGTGCCGAGGCACGTTCTCGGGGCCGGCGCGCCTGTCGGTGGTGCAGTGGCCGGTCGAGGAGTACGCGTTGTCGGTCAAGCAATACCACCGCAAGTCGGGCCTGCTCGACGGCGGCATGATCGTGCTGGCGCTGTTCATCATCATCACCGCGCTGATCAACCGGCAGCCGGTGTACGTGATGTTTGCCGGCTGGCTGATCCTGAACCTGCGCGTGGGCGCGCTGTCGGCCGGCTGGGACATCCAGTGGCTTGGCCAGGCCGTACCGTCCGAGTGGCTGCTGCGCAGCCGCGCGGTCACGCTGACCATGTACGGCATCGCGACCTTGACGCTGTATCAGGCCCTGCTCAGGGAACACCTGGCCGAGATGCGCTACGTGGTGCCGATGCGCGTCATGCAGTGGCTGTGCATGCCGATGCTGGCCGCCGCCATCCTGGCCCCGTATGGCATGTACCTGCCGCTGATGTGGGGCATCCTGGTGTGCTGCTTCTCGTTGATGACCATTGGCCTGTTCAAGATCATCATCGAATCGCGCACCCGGGTCGCGGGCTGGTTCGCGGCCTCGTTCGCCGTTACCTTCATTGCTTCGCTGGCCGAAGTGGCGTCCGCCGCGTTCGGCATGCGCGAGTTGCTGGGCGTGATCAACAGCGTCACCGCCGCGCTGGCGTCGAGCCTGCTGGCGGCGCTTGCCGTGGCCGAACAGATGCGCATGGAAACCGAGAAGCGCCAGGAAGCCCAGGAAGAGCTCGAACACGCCTACCAGGCGATGCCGGTGGGCCTGTTCACGCTCGATATCTACGGGCACTTCCTGAGTGTCAATCCGGCCTTGCAAAAGATGTTGGGCATCACGAACTTCACGGCGGGCCGCACGGCCTGGCGCCAGTTCTTCACTGAAGCGAGCTGGGCCAATCTGCACGAGCAGGTGCATGCCAGGGTAGAGGCCGAGATGGAGCTGACCAGCCGCGACGGCACGCAGCGCTTCCAGGTCAGCGCCACGCTGGCGCGCGCCCGCATCGAGGGCGTGCTGCAGGACACCACCGAAAAACACAAGGCCACCGAGCAGCTGCGCTTCATGGCCAACAACGATCCGCTGACCAAGGTCTTCAACCGGCGCGGCATCGAGCGCGAGTTCAGCAATGCCAGTGCGAGCCTCGCGGCCGGCCGGCCGATGGCGCTGGCGTATGTCGATCTCGACCGTTTCAAGCTGATCAACGACCTGTTTGGCCATGCGGCCGGCGATGAAGTGCTCAAGCAAGTGTGCGAGCGCATGAGCGCGATGCTGGCCGGCGGCCAGCAGCTGGGCCGCGTGGGCGGCGATGAATTCGTGATCGTGATGCCGGAAACGGCGATCCCGCTGGCCTCGATCATCAGCCGCGGCGTCGTCGACCGCCTCGGCAGCACGCCATACAGGGTAGGCGACAAGGCCTTCCACGTGCGCGCGTCGGTCGGCCTGATCGAGGTCGTGCCGGGCATGCCGATGAAGGACGCCGTCTCTACCGCCGACCGCGCCTGCCGCGAAGCCAAGACCGGCACGGGCGACGGCCTGGTCGTGTACGAGCGGGGCGCCGACGCATTCCGCCAGCGCGCCGCCGAACTCGACCTGGTCGAACGGCTCTCCGGCCCGGGCGCCACCGACAACCTGCTGCTCGAGATGCAGCCGATCATGTCGCTGCGCACACCGCACGAATCGCTCAATTTTGAAGTGCTGCTGCGCATGCGCGAAGCCGATGGCCGCATCGTGCCGGCCGGGCCCGTGATCGCCGCCGCCGAAAAGAGCGGGCGCGCGAGCATGATCGACCGCTGGGTGCTCACCAGCACGCTGGCCTGGATTGCCGCGCACAACGACGAGCTGGTCAACACCCGCTTCGTGTGCATGAACCTGTCGGGCGCGTCGCTCAACGACGAGCGCTTCGTCCAGGACACGTTCGAGATCCTGGGCCGGTACGTGCACGTGGCCAGCCGCCTGTGCCTGGAAATCACCGAGAGCGTGGCCCTGCACGACCTGGACAACACGCGCCGCTTCATCGACCAGGTGCGCGGCTTTGGCGTGAAAGTGGCGCTGGACGACTTTGGCGCCGGTTATACGTCATTCTCGTACCTGAAGGAATTGCCGGCTGACGTGCTCAAGATCGACGGCAATTTCATCGTCAACATCAATGCACATCCGGCCAATGTGGCGATCGTCGAGGCGATCGTCAGCCTGGCGGTGAACCTGGGCATGAAGACGATCGCGGAGTGGGCCGAAGATGCGGCCACCGTGCAGACGCTGCAGGAGATTGGCGTCGATTACGTGCAGGGCTATGTGGTGGCGCGCTCGATGCCGCCCGAGCGCTTGCTCACGGGGCGCTCGAGCGCGGCGTTTATCCAGGACCCGGCGTTGCTGGCGATGCTGGACGAGTGGGACAAGCCGCCGACGTCGCATCTGGCGAGCGTCACGCGGCTGCATTGAACCAGAGGCGGGGCCTTAATCGAGTCGGGCCAGCGCAGGCGTCGGACGCACGTCGCTGAGCACGAACTGTGCACGCGCCGCCTTGAGCGTCGCGACGTCGCTTGCCAGAGGCCTGGCTGCCACGCGTTCGATCGGCATGGCCATGCGCCGCACGGCGCGCGGTGGCGGCAACACGCTGGCGTCGGCAATCAATGGGTAGGCGCTGACACGGGTCATGCCATCGTTGGCAGGCTCCCTGGACAGGCGCACGGTCGTGGCGCCGGTATCGCAAGGATGATCGGTCAGGGTCACGCGGCCTTCATCGTCGACACATTTGACGATGCTGGTTTCGGAAAAGGCAGCTGGTGCAGCCATCGTGGCGGCAGCCAGCAGGCACAGTTGGCACAAGTGACGCTTCATGATCGACTCCTCGCATTGCTTCGAATTCAGAAGTTTCATTGTCTTATTTGCATCAATACTGCTCTGTTCGCGAACTCACATACCGCTGTAGGCCTGCGCGCCGTCCGCCTGACAGCCTGTCAAGCAGCATTTTGTATTACGCGTACACGCGCGTATAACGATGTGAACGTGACTTGCCAGGAGAACCGATATTGAAAACCGCCGTATTCAGTGCGCGCCGCTACGACAAGACCATGCTGGCACAGGCCAATGACGCTGCCGGTCATGCGCTGCAGTTCATCGAAGAACGCCTGAGCGTGCAGACGGCCAGCCTGGCGGCGGGTTGCGTCGCGGTCTGCGTATTCGTCAACGACACGGTCGATGCAGCCGTGCTGGAGATCCTGGCGCAGCAGGGCACGCGCCTGGTGGCCACCCGTTCGACCGGCTACAACCACATCGATGCCGCGGCCGCGCGCCGGCTCGGCATCGACGTGGTGCGCGTCACCGACTACTCGCCCAACTCGGTCGCCGAATTCGCGGTGGGTCTGTTGCTGGCAGTGAACCGCAAGATCGCACGGGCCAGCGTGCGCACGCGCGAAGGCAATTTCGATCTGGACGGGCTGATGGGCTTTGATTTGCACGGCAAAACGGTGGGCGTGATCGGCACCGGCAAGATCGGACTGATCTTCGCCCGCATCATGGCCGGTTTTGGCTGTACGCTCGTGGGCCACGATGTGGTTCCCACGCCGGCGTTCGAGGCGCTCGGTGGGCGCTACATGGACGTGGACGAGCTGCTCGGCTGCAGCGACGTCGTCTCGCTTCATTGCCCGCTGCTGGAAGCGACGCATCACATCGTTGACGCGGCCGCACTCGCGCGCGTCAAGCGCGGCTGCGTGCTGGTCAACACGAGCCGCGGCGGCCTGGTCGATACCGACGCCGTGGTCGGCGCGCTCAAGACGGGGCAGCTGGGCGGGCTGGCGATCGACGTCTACGAACAGGAAGCAAGCCTGTTCTTTCAAGACCTGTCGTCAGCGATCATCCTCGACGACGTGATCCAGCGGCTGGTATCCTTCCCGAACGTGATCGTCACCGGCCACCAGGCTTTCTTCACGGTCGAGGCGATCGGCCAGATCATGCGCACGACCATCGACAGCATCAGCGCCTTCGAGCGTGGCGAGGTGCTCGTCAACCGGATTCCTGTCTAAAACAAGGGGAGAGCACATGCACATCGAGACGGTTCGCTTTGACCGGGTGTTCGACGTCCAGTCGGGTACATTCAGTTTTGAAGCGGGCGGTAAACGCCAGTTTGCCGTCATCTTCGATAACGAGCTCGTGCCCACCGCAGGCTCGACCTTTGCCGTGGCCCTGGACGAGCCGGGCAACTGGCAGCAGGTGATCGGCTGGCGCGATGTGTCGGGCTCCACGGTGGGACTCAAGCGCAGCGCCGTGTGGGTAGCCCTCGACCTGCTGTTCGATATCTGGATTATCGGCATTGTGATCCCGATCCCGATCGCGGCCCTGCTGTTCGGCGGCCCCTGGGCCGGCCTGGTGGCCCTCGTGGCGATGCTGGTGGGCGCCGTTGCCATCGTCGTTGGCTGCGCCCGGCGCAACCGCCAGATCGAGCGCGCGCTGCTTGCGGTGTCGCCAGGGCAGGCCGGTGCAGTCACAACGCCTTTCGCTGGCCAGCGCATGCCGGCACACCGTCCGGATCCCACGGCGCCTGCACGCTGAGCAGGGCGCCTTTCGGCCCGCCAAGCGGCGGGTCGAGCACGAAGCGCGGCACCACGAACGTCAGGCTTGAGTGCGGCAGCGGCACGTCATACGTGCCGCCCGACTGGCTGCGCCTGACCGCACCGCCCGATCCCACCAACGTGGCAAAGCCGAAGTCCTGCATCACATTTGCAAACAGCACGCTCGACGAGTAGGTCAGCGGACCGATCGCCACCTCGACCTTGCCGTTGAAGCGGACGGGATTGTCGGGCTGCGGCTCGCGCCACGTTGCGATGTGCGTGTGGACGATCTGGCCGACCTGCTCGCCGCGTTCGGGATTGGCGCGCAGCACGCGCTTGACGGCACTCGAACCGGTGCGGTAACGCGTCGTGGCCAGGTACGGCATCAAGCCATCGAGCCACAGTACGTCGTCGCCGCCGCCGTTGGCGCGGATGTCGATGACGAGGGTCTTGATGTCTTCGCGGCGCAGGCGCGTGAAGGCGGTTTTCGTGAAGGCGACGAAGTGCGCCAGGTGGCTCGAATCGAACGAGCTCACGGTCAGGACCGCCGAGCATCCGGGGACGGTGTCGAGACGGTACAGGCGCGCGACGTCGGCTTCGTCCTGCAGCAGGCGCGGCTTCTGCGCGCTACCGGGGACATCGAGTTCACTGCGTCGTCCGTCGCGTTCGAGCACGAGCCGGTAGCGCGGCGCAGGGCCGATCGTTTTCCAGTGATACAGCCACCAGCGCTGCGCCAGCAGCGCCGTGCGCATGGCAGGGGTGTCGCCATGCACGCGCGCCGCCAGATTCGCGACTACCGCCTCGCCCGGCACGCCGTCGATGGCGACGATGCGCGCGCCAGCCAGCGGGGAATCGGCGCCGCCCAGCGCCGCGTCGATCACGGGCCGGCCCTGCCCGTCGAACGCGACTTCGAACGGGAACAAGAGGCCGCCGGCGGCCAGGTGCGCGTCGGTGGCGGCGCGCCACCCGCTCAGCGTGACTGCCAGGTGGCCATCGGCCAGCACCGGATTGATGCGGGCCAGGCGGCGCCATGCCTCGTCCGGTGTCATCGATGGCGGCAGGTCGCGCCGGATATCCTCCAGGGCCACAGTCAAGGCACGGTCATTCGTCGAAAATCCCGGGTCGGGATGCTGGTTGCGCACGGTCTCGAGGATGAGGTCGATGTCCTGTTGCAGCGCCTGCGCGCTGATGGCAGGGGCTGCGCAGGCAGGGTTTGTGACGATGAAAAAAACGAGCAGTGCGAGAATGTGCAAACGCAAGCGATGCATATGTTTCCTCGGTGTGTGCGACGTGGAGCGTCTTTAGGCGATCAATAAATATACCAACAATCAAGCGGCAAAACTATCTATTCTGCAACATCTGCATGCGATTGCCGGGCTGATGGCCCGCCGGGTTTGACGACCGGTCGGGCGGCCGATAGACTGCGCCATCGTCTCCACCTGCCCGCGCCCCTGAAAGGACCGCCTCCATGACCATGCCCCAGCTCCCCACCTATGACGACGTCGTCCAGGCCGCCGAACGCATCGCCGGCGCCGCGCACCGCACGCCGGTACTGACGTCGCGCACCGTCAACGAGGAGTTCGGCGCCGAGGTGTTCTTCAAGTGTGAAAACATGCAGCGCATGGGCGCCTTCAAGTTCCGTGGCGGCTACAACGCGCTGGCCAGATTCAGTCCCGAGCAGCGGCGCGCCGGCGTGGTGGCCTTCTCGTCCGGGAACCATGCACAGGCGATCGCGCTGTCGGCGCGGCTGCTGGACATGCCGGCCACGATTATCATGCCCGAGGACGCGCCGGCCGCGAAGGTCGCCGCCACGCGCGGCTATGGCGCCACCGTCGTCACGTATGACCGGTACACCGAAGACCGCGAGCAGATCGGCCGCGCGCTGGCCGAGCGCGATGGCCTGACCCTGATCCCGCCGTACGATCATCCGGACGTGATTGCCGGGCAGGGCACGGCGGCCAAGGAGCTGTTCGACGAAGTCGGTCCGCTCGACGCGTTCTTCGTGTGCCTGGGCGGCGGCGGCCTGCTGTCAGGAGCGGCGCTGGCCACGCGCGCGCTGTCGCCAGATTGCAAGCTGTATGGCGTCGAGCCCGAAGCCGGCAACGATGGCCAGCAGTCATTTCGCAGCGGGCAGATCGTCCACATCGACACGCCGCGCACGATCGCCGATGGCGCGCAGACGCAGCACCTGGGCCAGCTGACGTTTCCGATCATCCAGCGTGACGTGGACGACATCCTGACCGTCAGCGACGATGAACTGGTGGCGTGCATGCGGTTCTTCGCCGAGCGCATGAAGATCGTGGTGGAGCCAACCGGGTGCCTGGGATTTGCCGCGGCGCGCAAGATGAAGGACAGCCTGCGCGGCAAGCGGATCGGGGTCTTGGTCAGTGGCGGGAATATCGATCTGGCGCGGTTTGCGAGCCTGATCGGCGGTTAAATTTCGGACGTTGCCAGCCGCACGTCGTACCCGCGCAGGCGGGTACCCAAGTAAGTCGCGTGCCACATACGCGTTTATGGCTCGCGACGTGGAACTTGGGTACCCGCCTGCGCGGGTACGACGGTCTTCAAGCTAGCGAATAAAATAAGTGCGCGGACAATATCAAGCCGCCAGCGGCAACGCCACCTGCAGCAAGAACCCGCCACCTTCGCGGTTGCTCACCTCGAGCCCCGCATTGTGGCGCGTCAGCACCCGCTCGACGATGGCCAGCCCCAGCCCGGCGCCATTGGCTTGGCCCCGCGCGCTGTCCAGCCGCGTGAAAGGCTTCATCAGTTGCGCGATCTGGTCTGGCGGCACGCCCACGCCATGGTCGCCGATCTCGATCACCGCGCGCCGGCCGTGGCCCGTCGCTTTCACGCGCAGCACGATGTCGATCTCGGTATAGTCCTGCCCCGGCGTGATGCCGTAGCGGCGTGCGTTCTCGATGATGTTGTTGATCACGCGCCGCAGGTCGGTCGCGTTGCCCTGCACGTGCACGCCCGGCATCAGGTCGGTCTTGATGCGCAGGTTCTGGATGCGGCCGGCGTCGCGGCCCACGTCCGACAGCAGCTCGGACAGATTCACCGGCACGAAGGTGGCGGCCTCGGTCGGCTTGGCGTAGTCGAGGAACTGGCCGATGATGGCGTCCATCTGCGCGATGTCCGACTGCATGCCGTCGCGCGCCTCTTGCGACAGATTGGCCATTTCGACCTCGAGGCCCATGCGCGCCAGCGGCGTGCGCAAATCGTGCGAGATGCCGGCCAGGATCACGGCGCGGTCTTTCTCGACCTGGGCCAGGTCTTCGACCATCTGGTTGAAGCTGCGATTGGCCTCGATGATCTCTTGCGAGCCTTTCTCGGGCAGCGGCGCCGGGCGTTCGCCCTTGGCGATGGCGCGCGCGGCCGACGTCAGGCGCGCCAGCGGGCGATTGACGAGGCTCGAGATCAGCGCCGCGCCGAGCACCGACAGCAGGCCGACGACCACCGCCCAGCCGAGCCACTGCACGCGCGTCAGGCCGGCCAGCCGCTCGCGTTCGAGCATCAGCCAGTATTTGTCGTCCTCGATATTGAAGCTGATGTAAAAGCCGGGCACGCCATTGACGCCGCTGGAAAAGCGCGTGTCGGCGCCGAGCCTCTGGCGCACGATGGCGGCGATCTCGGGCATCAGCGGATTGTGCGGCGGCGGGTCGATGACGTCGGTGTCTTCGAGCGTGAAGATGCGGATGCCTTCGTTCGATGCCAGTTCGAGCAGCAGCTCGAGCCGCATGTCGGGCGCCGAGTGGGTCAGGGCGGCCTTGGTGATGGTCACGACCGAGACTACGGTTTCAGCCGTCTGCTGCACTTGCGGGCCGCGCTGGTAGACGTTGATCATGCCGATCCAGGCGCCCATCGAGACCGCGGTGAGCACCGACATCAGGAAGAACGTGCGCCAGAACAGGCCGCTCTTGAACCAGGCGAAGCGCACGGCGCGGTGCGCGGCTGCGAATGAAGACAAAGCGGGAGGGATCACTAGCGCGGCTGACCCTCGGGGATGAACACATAGCCCAGCCCCCAGACAGTCTGGATGTACAGGGGGCTGGAAGGATCGGGTTCGATGAGCTTGCGCAGGCGCGAGATCTGGACGTCGAGCGAGCGGTCGAAGACTTCGTATTCGCGGCCGCGGGCGAGCTCCATCAGCTTCTCGCGCGACAGCGGCTGGCGTGCATGACGCGCAAACACCTTGAGCACCGAGAATTCGCCGGTGGTCAGGGGCACGGTCTCGCCGTTCTTTTTCAGCGTGCGCGTGCCGAGGTCGAGGATGAAGTCGCCGAACTCGAACGTTTGCGGGGTCTCGGATGGTGCGCCCGGGATCTCGTCCGGGCCCTTGCGGCGCAGCACCGCGCCGATGCGGGCCACCAGCTCGCGCGGGTTGAACGGTTTTGGCAGGTAGTCGTCGGCGCCCATCTCGAGGCCGACGATGCGGTCGACGTCTTCGCCTTTGGCGGTCAGCATGATGATCGGGGTCTGGTCGCCGGCGCCGCGCAGGCGGCGGCAAATCGACAGGCCGTCTTCGCCCGGCAGCATCAGGTCGAGCACCAGGAGGTCATAGCGTTCGCGCAGCCACAGCTTGTTCATGGCCGGTGCGCTCTCGGCGGTGACGACCTGAAAGCCCTGCTCGGTGAGATAGCGGCGCAGCAGGTCGCGCAATCGCACGTCGTCATCCACGACCATGATCTTGGCGGAGTGGCCGCCTTGCGTGCCGGTACCCACGTTAATGTTCGAAGTCGATGAAGTCATGGAACTGTCCAGAATTGTCAGATGAATGTCGCTATGGTAACTTCTTATGGCTGCGCCACGGGCACGACTCAGCTCAGCCATTACAATGTGTTACAAACTTTACCCAATTAGCCTTACCCCGCTTTCGGTATCAACCTACACTGGCGTCAAGTGATCAACACAGCTTATCCGTTTATCAGGCATCACGGAAGAGGAACACCATGAACCACGCGCTCAATGACAATCCAGCAGCACCCGGTACCGCTCGCGGCCGGCTGGCCCGGCTTGCGCGCCTTGGTGTGTTCGCCTGCGTGCTGGCCGCCACCGGCGCCGGCGCGCTGGCCCAGGACCAGGACCAGGACCGCAATCGTCGCAGCGACGACGCCCAGGCGCGCGAGCGTTACGAGATGCAGGCACAGCGCGACGCGCGGGCGTTTGACGTGCGCGAGCAGGGCCGCCGCAATGTCGAACCTCAGCAAGACTCGGCACGGGAAGACAGGCCGCGCGGACGCCTGTCGCCGGACGAGCGGCGCGACCTGCGTCGCCAGATCAAGGAAGGCGCGGACTTGTATCCCAACTCCCGCCGCCGCTAAGTCGCGGCAAGGTCGGCAAACAACGGCGCCTGTGGCGCCGTTGTCGCATCTGGCGTTTGACGGATCGCAATCAACCGTATGGCCCCTCGCTGCGGCCAGCCCTGCAGCGCTGCACTGTAAATTTTCTTTTTGCAAATCTTATTGCTATATATTTATTTA
>Ga0265798_10010816_pt1 | contig 11179 bp, 11 predicted proteins | sample P3T30metagenome_FD_192430 | JGI IMG/M metagenome (GOLD analysis project Ga0265798, IMG submission 192430) | Plant litter microbial communities from East Loma Ridge, Irvine, California - P3 T30 | ecosystem: Environmental > Terrestrial > Plant litter > Unclassified | place: USA: California... | reverse complement strand
CGCGATGCTCCGGCGCGATGGCTGGACGGTGAACGTGAAGCGCGTCGAACGGATCTGGCGATGCGAGGGCCTCAAGGTTCCCGCTCGCCAGCCGAAGCGGTCGCGCCTCTGGCTCAACGACGGCTCCTGCCTGCGGCTGCGGCCGGAGCGGCCTGACCACGTCTGGTCCTACGACTTCGTCGAGAACCGCACGCACAACGGGCGCAAGTACCGGATGCTGAACGTCATCGATGAGTTCACCCGCGAGTGTCTGGCCATCCGCGTATCCCGCAAACTGAAGGCGCTGGACGTGATCGACGTGCTCTCGGATCTGTTCAGCTTACGCGGTGTGCCAGGCCATGTCCGCTCGGACAATGGACCGGAGTTCATCGCCAAGGCCGTTCAGGACTGGATCGCGGCGGTGGGATCGACGACCGCCTACATTGAGCCGGGCAGTCCGTGGGAGAACGGCTATTGCGAGAGCTTCAACGCAAAGCTGCGGGATGAACTCCTCAACGGCGAGGTGTTCTACACCCTCAAGGAGGCCAGCGTCGTGATCGAGCAATGGCGGAAGCACGACAACGGCATCCGGCCGCACTCGTCGCTCGGCTACCAGCCGCCTGCGCCAGAGGTCGTCATCTGGCCAACCGAACCGAGCGGATCAGTGCCGTCCGCTCGTTCTGCCATCGTCACACGACCGACGATGCACTAACTTCGAACCTGGGCCACCGAACGGGGGCAGGCCAGTTCGGCGATGGCGTCTTCGATCCCATCGAGTCGCTCCCTCGGGTGTACGGGTATGGTTTTCGTATTCATAATCCATTCAACGCCTCAATAGGTAGTGTCCAACACGCATCGGTTGCGGCCACCTGTCGCTTATCCCTTGAGGTTGCATATCGGGGCTCGATACAAGGTGAAATTCCCCTGGCCGGGATAGAAAATTTCGATGCCGAAAATGAAGCAGCACCAAAACCGGACTTGCCCCGAGGCGTTTCAGCGAGCCCTCGATGCACTTGATGTGATCGGGCGATGGGAATGGGATGCAGCCACCGATCTTGCTCGATCGGATACGTTCGTAGCCCTGCTGTTCGACGTTGATCCGGTAGAAGCCGAAACCGGTGTCCCGATCACTGAGTACGTCAATGCCATCCATGCTGAGGACCGGGAACGCGTCGTCAACTTGATCCGCAGCAACGCTCGCGAAGGCAGCACATACCTAACCGAGTACCGCGTACACTCGGCTGATGGCCGGACGCGGTGGGTATTGTCGCGGGGCCGTTTCAACAGCGACCATGTTGGCAGGCCAGTAGGTGGAAGCGGCATCCTCGTGGATGTCACCCAGATGCGGATGAACGAGGGCACGTTCTTTGAGGCCGAGATCAATCCAGCGGAGCCGCCATTGGAGCGGGCCGCCGACCACGCGATGGCGGCCCAGCAGGCGATCGTCGAGTTGCAGGACCCGGTCCTGAAATCTCAGGCGGATGCGCTCTTGCTTGGATTAGGACGCAAACTGGCCGAGCAAGAAGTTCAGGGGCAGCGTAAGAGCATGAATTGAGCACCGCTGGGCTCGACCCCGCCCCCCGATCTGATCGCAGGCTGGCGGGGAGGCCGTCTATCTCCACCGGTGGTCCAGCTGACACGCAACGTCGCTAGAAATGCAGGATGGGACGCGGCAGTTAGTGGGCTGTACAGCCGTCTTGAAGCGAAGCGTCCCGACGCGGGATCACTAGCGCATCAATGCGATGCTACCCTTCGTTGAAGAAGTCCACGTTGCCCGTATCCAGACTGTAGGCGGCGCCGACCACGCGCAGCTTGCCGTTCTTCTGCGGATCGGTAAGGATAGGCTCTGCAGCCGAGCGCAAGCGGGCTACCGTGCGGTCGACGTTGGCGCGGACCGAGTTTTCCACGAGGTCTCCCGGCTTATCCCGAACCGAAAGTACCGCCGGCACGATCGGCTCGATCATCTGGCCGATGGCGCCCGGGAAGGTGGTGTTGTTCTTGACCACGCTCACGGCTGCCTCGACGGCACCGCAGCGGCTGTGGCCCATCACCAGGACCAACGGGACGCCGAGTTGTGCCACGGCATACTCGATCGATCCGAGCGCCGTCGTGTCGATGGTGTTGCCGGCATTGCGCACGATGAACAGCTCGCCGAGGCCGCGACCGAACAGGATCTCTGGGGAGACGCGGCTGTCGGAGCAGCTCACCAGCACGCAGAATGGCGTCTGTCCCAGGGCGATCTCGATGCGCCGTTCCCGACCCTGCGCGGAGCGCACCGGCGAGTCCGTCAGGTAGTTGGTGTTGCCGTCCTTCATGGCCTTCAGAGCCTGATCCGGCGTCATGTCGGTCTTCTTCGCGTTCGGTGAAGCGGCCAGGGCCAGGCTTCCTGTAGCCATAGCCGCAATCATCCCGACTCCGAGGCTGCACCCGCATCCAAGAAGGTGTCGACGGCTCAGCGTGTGCATCGTGATGTCCCCCGGTAGCCCATGCTGTTGTCGACAAGCGACGATACGAAAGTCTGACAGGCAACGATTGCGCACAAGGCCTTAATCCAGTGGTGGTCCGACCAACTGCAATTTTTATTGGTCCCCTGCTGCCTTACCGCTGGCTGTCACCATTGTGGTAGCTGAACAGCGTGTGATTCACCGGCTTGCTTGCCCTTAGGCCTTGGTCCTCGCTGCAGGTGATGGCCCCTCGGTGGCTTTGCTCCAACGAGGGCGGCCCTCTCATTCTTCCCTGACACGGCCATCGCCAACGCCCGGAAATCGTTGCATAGGCGCGGTTCAGCGACCTCTACCGCGTGAGGGTGTGGTCGGCCCCAGGCTTCCGATCAGTTCGCGCGGAGCGATGCCTAGTCCACCCTGCCCAAGGGAGGGGGCATCACGGCCTCGCCTTTCAAGGGAGAGGGATCAAAAGCGTGACCAACACGCCCACTGAGGTTCCAGATCTGGGGAAAACGAGGCCAGCGGAACCGAAAAAGGGCTGCCGACAAGCGGCTGTCGGCCTCGACCGATCAGGCCGGACGGGAATTCTCGCGGGTGGTGGCCTGGGCCGAGCTATGCGTTGAGGGTCTGCAGACGGACGATATGAAGAACGGCGTCGGCCGATGGTTGGACGACCGAAGAAAATGAGAGCGAGCCCGATGATGCGTCCAGCGCAGGTCCGGAGCCGGCCCCTCCGCTTCCGTCGCAGCGTCGTGCGTGATCTGCGCAACCGCATCCGTTTCGCCCTCATCGGCCTGCTAGTCCTTATCGGACTGCACGTTGCCGCGATGATCGCCTTCGAGGGTCTTAGCCTGGGTGAAGCGGTGTGGCTGACCTTCACCACTATCACCACCACTGGTTACGGCGATCTCTCCGCCAAGACACCCAGTGGACGGGCGGCCACCATCGTCCTGATCTACCTATCAGGCATCTTCCTGCTAACCCAGGCGGGGGGAGCTTTCTTCGAGTTCCGGATCCTGCGGCGTGAACGCAAACGTCGAGGCGAGTGGAGGTGGGACATGCGCGACCACATCGTCTTCGTGAACGCCCCGGCCGATGAGCCCGGTGATTATCTGCGTCGCCTCCTCGACCAGCTGCACCGTTCGCACGCCAACTTCGCAAGTGTGCCGTCGCTGATCCTGACAGAGGCGTTCCCGGATGGCCTGCCACCAGACCTCGAAGATGATCCGTTCATAGTCCAGCTCAAGGGACGCTTCGACGACCCCGCGGCACTGGAAGCTGCCGGCGTCGATCATGCCCGAGTGCTCGTCATCCTCGCCGAGCAGGAGGGAGAACGTCTGTCCGATAGCCGGACCTTCGACATCATCCATCGATTGCGCGAGCGGGGTATCAAAGTACGTATCGTCGCCGAGTGCGTCGATGACCAGAACCGTGAGCGCCTGAAGCGAGCAGGGGCTTCGGCGATCGTCAGGCCCTTACGCGGCTACCCGGAGATGATCGTCCGAGCCATCGTTGCGCCCGGCACCGAGTGGATCATCGAGCGCCTGTTCTCGAGCGAGGGTGACGAGTGCCTTCGCTTCGACGTCAAGATTACCAATGTTGTCTGGGCGGACGTTGTATCAGCCATCTTGAACGAGAATTTCGGCACGCCGGTGGGCTACGCGGATGTCCAGGGTGAGCCGCATAGCAACCCGCCGCCACATACTGCCGTCACAGGGGAGGCCTTGTTCGTCTTGGTCGACGAGACCCAGCGACCAAGCAGCGTGTCGATCCAGAGGTTGCTCGACCGGCTGGCCGGCAGCAGAGCCGTTTGAAAACTGCGATCACAGAACGCTACGCTCGAACGGTAGCTCATCCTGACCGCTCTGCGTGTCACGCCCGCTGCGACGATCGAGGAAGCGTAGCACGGGCGTGACTGTCACCCCGTGCAGGACGATGGATACCAGAACAGTCAGCCCGGCCGTCGCCCAGAGCAAGTCCGGCGCCTCGAACCGTGCGTGGTTCAGCGCGAACGCGAGATAGTACATCGTGCCGAGTCCCCGGATGCCGAAGAAGGAGATCACGGCTTTTTCGTCAGCCGGTAATCCCGAGCCGAGTAGTCCAATCCAGCCGCTGATCGGGCGTACGATCAGAAGGGCGAGGATGACAAAGCCGACCGCCGAGAGGCTGAGACCATCGAGTAGGCCACCGGCCCCAAGTGCCAATCCGAACCCGACGAGCAGGACCATCATCAGCAGGCGCTCGAGTTCCTCGGCGTAGGTGTGCATCTTCTGATGGTAGTCGTGGCTGTGATGAGAGGCGCGCAGCGCCAGTGCAGCTGCGAATACACCGACGAAACCGTAGCCGTCAGCGACCTGGACGATCCCGTAGGTCAGGCAGGTTGCCCCGAGAGCCACGAACCCGTCGCCGGTGCGAGACAGCTTGGACGCGTTCGGCAGGTGGAAGATAAGCCAGCCGAGACCTCGTCCGATCAAGCCTCCGAGTGCCGCCCCGACGACGATCTTCCAGACCACGTCGACGGTCAGCCAGTGACCTAGCGACAGATCAGCGAAACTGCCGGCACCGGCGAGTACGATGGCGAGGTTGACGAAGGGGAAGGCGAGCCCGTCATTGAGGCCGGCCTCCGAGGTCAAGGCAAAGCGCATCTCGTCCTCGCCCCCTTCTGTGGGATGCCCTACTTGGACATCGGAGGCGAGGACTGGATCGGTCGGGGCGAGGGATGCGGCCAGGAGCAGAGCGGTTGCTGGCCCAACCTCGAGGAGCGCCCAGGCGAGCACGGCCAGTGCCAGGATGGTCAGTGGCATGGCAATGCCCAGTAGCCGCCAGGTCACGGCCCAGCGGTGCCAGCCGATCAACCGGTCGATCTTAAGTCCAGCTCCCATCAGCGAGATGATGACCACACCCTCAGTGGCATGCTCGACCAGTGACAGGTGCTCGGAAAGCTTCAGAGGCAGTCCGGCGACTACGGGTAGCAGGGACAAAACCGCACCGGCGCCGACACAGCAGATGGGCAAAGACAGCGGGAGTGCCCGGAGTACCATCGGCAGCCATGCCGTCAGCAGGACCAGGGCACCGAACCCGGCGAGGACGACGACATAGGTTTCCATTGTAGGGCGAACCAATCTTGGATCGCGCCGTTCCGTGAATGCCCCAACATTCGTATCGACGACATCGCGAGGCGTGCAGCGCACAAGCATGTGACGACGGCCGGCCGTGGGCCGGTTCCCTGCGTCCCGCTCGTGGAGCCGCGGCCGGGCAGTCGCGTGAGGGTCGGTGCGGCGGGGGAACTGCACACTGCAGGCGCCGGCTCATGGCCCTCAGTCACGGCTTCAGTCAAAGCCCCGACTGGACGCTGCCAGAGACGTGGACGAGCCCCATGGAACCGGACGACCAGATCCCAGATGAACAGATCCGCGAACGGGCTCGTGACATCGGGACCGACATCATCGGCCTGAAGGTTATGACCTGCAGTTCTGGCTCATGGCTGAGCGGGAGCTGAAGGCGGAGCGCAGGGCTGACACCGCCGCGAAAACCGTCGTTCCAACTGTGTGATGGCATCCCGGCTATCTTTGTTGCCCCCAGAGGCGCAAGGTGCCGACATCACCGGATCGGCTGAACCAGGCTCCGGTGGCTGAGGACCCTGTGCCCTCGCCTGTGACGAACAGGCAAGCTCATGGCAGACCTTCTTCAGTATCCGACACAGCCCCGCTCGCGACATGCCCGGCGGGCCTATCAGGTCCGCAAGTTCGCCGCGGACGGTGGCATGAAGACATCGCGGACCATCACAGCCCGCAACGATGCCGATGCTACCCGCCAGGCCTTAGATCTCGCCGATCAGCACGGTGCTGAACTGTGGTCGGCTAGTCGCCTCGTAGGGCAATTCGGGCTGCTGGACGATCCAACCGCAATCTCTATCAAGATGCTGGCTGATCGATCGACAATCGGCTGTTGAAGGCAGCGTTCCTCATCCGCTTGTCATGGACAGCTTGCATGGTAGATCAGAACCGGTCGTTGATGTGCCCAGTGATGCGCAAGCTGATCACGATGATCGCGCGCAAGTCGCGATCACCCGGTCTTCATGAGCATGGTCAGTTGATTGATCAGCTCACGGCCCTTGAGGTCGAAGGCGTGGCTAAGGACGCTCCGTCGCGGACGTTGGAAGCCATTCGGTCCACGCGGCTGAAACTGCGGGTTGGGAGTTTGATCCTGAAAACTCCGCTTCGCCGAGGGCACTGAGCGGCATGACATGTTCATGGAGGCCCAATGCAACCTGCTGATGCAGCCGGCACCGAGGCGGCTCCGACCTTTACGTAATCTGCAGGCTCTTCCCGGGTGACGCAGGTGGGATCGCTAGGTCTCTGACCACTGTTATCCAGCGAGGGGAATGGAGAAGAGGTGACTGTGAGGTTCCAGACGAGCTTAGCGGTTACGGCTCTTGTCGCCGGGCTAGCAGGCCCAGCTCCGGCTTGCGCTTGGACTTCACCGGGCTGCACCAATCTCCCCGAATATGAGCGCGCCCTCGGCGCTCTCCAGGGTATGACGAGCGCCTGCGATATGAGCATCGAAAAGGCGACCAGGATCGCGGCTGCTCACGGATACAGACCAGGAGGCTTGTTCGGGGCGCTCCTGAGTAGTCCGTCCCGTCCGGTAGCCGAGGCGGTTCCGATCTCGGGCTACTCGCAGAGCCGCGGACCTCGGCTTTACCACCGCCGCGCTCGCCACGGCGCCGCACATCGCCGTGAAGCCGTCGCTCGCTGAAGGCATGAGAACCGAGCAGGACGCTTGCGGATTGAGGCCGAGCGCTTAACGAGGCACAGCGTTCAAGGAGCGTGATCATTCGGTCGTCGTTTGCGTGATGCGGGCCGAAGCGACGTCCTACTCAGAGTTGGCAGCTGCTCGGAACAGCGAGTGGAATGCAAGACGTCGAGTGTGTCTGATCCGCTCTCGCCCCAACGGTATGGACCAGTTTAGCTCCCCTGAACGAGGGGCTGTCCATGAACCGATACATCGCCGCCATCCTGCTGACCACGGTTGGGCTAGGCGCTTGCCAAACAGGCGCTCCAGGATCGCAGCCATCCGCTTCAGGGCTCCGGGGTGCCGCGCTCCTCCAGGAAGAGGTCGCCCGCCTCAAAGCGGATCGCGATGCCGGTCGGATCAGCTACACGGAGTGGGCTGAACGTACCCAGGCGGCTGCGCGAGCCAGTGTGCCGCTGAGCGCGCAAGAAGAGGACGCGCTGGAATCCCGCAAGCAGCTCGCACGCCGTGTGGACGCTGGAGAAATGACGCCGGCCCAGTTCGATCGCGAGAATGAACGCGCCCTGCAGCAGCTGAAGGCTCAACGCGGAAGAGCCTGACCGACGACAGCTAGGCTCGCGCCTGCTATAAAACCGCCTCTTCCCGTCAGCGCGCCCGAGGCGTTCGCGACACCGCAAAGCGTGCGGCGGGCAAGCACGTGACGACAGGCGATCTCCGGGCCAGTTCCCCGTAGGGCGCCCGTGAAGCCTCGGCCGGGCGGTCGCGTGAGGGTCGGTGCGGCGGAGGAACTGGACACCGCAAGCGCCGGCCCATGGCCCGTTATTGTAGGCGGCTCGATCCAGCGTTGGCCCTGATCCATCGCGGCGAGAGAATGTCGCCGTCCTGTCTGGTGATCCAGGGCTGCGCATCGTCTGCGTCTATGGCTTCAGCCGCTGCCGCAAGAGCCTGGCGTGGCGTTGGGAGCTCGTGACCCTGCGCGATGTGCGCTGGGTCCCCGCCAGGCCACACACTCAGCGCGGCGCGCTTTTCGAGGTCAGCTCACGTCATGCTCTGCTCACGGCTGTTGCGGGAGCGAGAGTGCCTACCGCCGACATGCGGCGAGCGAGGGACAATCTGGTTAACGGTCGGTGTCTACAGACCGTATCGCGACCAGGCAAATGCGACCGCACGCTCAATTGAAATAGCTGAGCCGTGAATAGGGAGGCGGTGAGGCCGCTCCATTCGATTGAGGTTCAGCGGTTGCGAGGTGTTCCGCTCGTCCAGCTTGGCTTCGGGCCTGATCCGGCGTCGTTGGCTCCCGTGCTGTTCGTGGTGCCGGAGCGGCTCATCCCACCAGTTGAAGGGCCGCTGCCGGCCGCACCCGGGGATGAGCCTGAGCCCGCATCGTTCGGGCCGGTACTGTTTGCGGTTCCTGAACGGCTTGAGCCGCCAACTCCACTTTCAGCAGCGAAGGCTGTGCTGCCGAGGGCGAGAATGGCTGCAACAACAAGCAGTGGTGCCTTCATAAGCGCTCTCCTATTGACCCGCCTCCCGAGCGCTTTGGGACCCTTGGACAGCTTTACGGTAATCGTCTTTCCGTGAAGCTGTTTCTCGATTGGATAGTAGCTGCTCGTAGGCGTCGCCAACCGTTCGTGGCTCCCGACAAGAAGCCTTAATGAAAGCTCGGATCGTTCCTGCAGCCGGGCTGAACGGCACCCGTGAAGTCACGGTTAGCTATCCCGAGAGAGCAAGCGGAACGGCAAGCTTGGCAGTCGGTTCCACCGACATGAAACGCCACAGATCCACCCTCGCCACCACCGCGATTGCTGCCTTCGGGCTGCTGGTCGCCGCCCACGTCCTACATCCGGGCAACTACGAGAGGTCGGAACGTTTGTTAGGGTCGGTGTAGTCGCTGATGGAACGGCGGCCGGGCCGACGATCTGGGCCGATCCTCCGCATAGGCTACACGGCAGTGAGCCTGCTGCGTTGATGGCAGACAGCGCCGCGCTGTTGGCACATCGCCCAACGATGCCCGTACCGCCGGGGGAGAAAATTGCCCAGGCTTTCGAGCGCCTTGATACATCCAGCTGCCCAGAGCAGGACCGCCGACGGCGATCCGATCGGTGACCTGATCCGCAATCTTGACCGCGATCAGGATAGCTGACTGCTTTCTCAGCCGTATCTCGGGCGTAGGGTCCACCGAATGGATCCCCCATCGCCTTGCGCCGGAACAGCGTTTTTCGACGCCGTCTCTGATGCTCCGGCCGGTCGTGGATCATGTGGTCGCGCTGGCAGAAGGCCGCGAGGTTGGCGTCCGCGTTGTCGGCCGTGTCGTGGTCTCGTTGCACGGCTGCCAGAACGACATGGGGTCGGCGAGCGCGACCGAGGATATCAACGCCAGACCTGATTCGGATCCGGCTGCCCCAGCCATCGCGCCAGCGGCTGGCCTCAGCGTCCCACCAGCGTCCATCGCCGAGGTGGTAGACTAATCTGCCCGTGCGGTCGCCCGCAGCGCTCACAGCGGCCCTGCGCCCGACCAAAGCGGATCGCCGTCGATACCTCGCGCCAGTCTATCGGATAGAATAAGCGGTGTTCGGGCCGGATCGGCATGGTGGCGGCCCTGTGCCACAGGTCGTGAAAAAGCGTAGCGATACAACCTCCAAGAAGGCAGAGCCCGACCTGGCGACAGCAAAGGACGTGGCAGCTTACGAGGTGCCGACTACCTCAAGCGCCCGCTTCTGCAAGGAGGCCGGGACGTTCTGCGAATTCGCACAGCGGGTCTGATTGCGCCCGCTCGCCTTGGATTCGTAGAGCGCCGTATCCGCGAGGCGGTAGAGGTCCGTCAGCGCGATGGCTGGCTCGCCCGTCGGCACGGCACACGCCAGCCCAATGCTCACCGTGACCGCTCCTGGCCCAATGCCGGCTGATCCGATGGCCAGGGTTGATACCTCGGCGTGGACCTTCTCCGCGATGCGCAGGGCACCTGCCTGATCAGTATCCGGTAGGAGGATGGTGAATTCCTCACCACCCACCCGGCAGACGAGATCGTGGGGGCGATGAACGCTGGCCGACAGGCGGCGTGCTAAGCCTTGCAGCACCTCGTCGCCGACCTGATGGCCGTAGTGGTCGTTGAAGCGCTTGAAGTGGTCTGCATCGACGATCAGGAGGGAGAGCGGTTTACCCAAGTGCTTCGCGCTGCCCCCCGCCCGGCTGAAGGCGTCCTCGAACGCGCGGCGGTTCGGCAGGCCTGTCAGGACGTCCGTCAGCGACAGCTTGGCGAGTTCGGCCTGCATCGCTGATCGGCGGCGCAGTTCACGCCCGAACAGGAGCGACAGCGCGACGGTCAGCCCGCACAGCGCTAGCACGATGACGCTGATCACAAGCGCCTTCTGACGCCACTCGGCCTCGATCTCTCTCGTGCCAAGTGCCACGTTGAGGATCATCGGCAGATCTCCCACCTGCATAAAGGTGTAGAACCGCTCTACGCCGTCACGCGCCGATGGACCGACGAAGCTGCCGCTGCGGCTGCCCGCGAACCGCGCGAAGTTCGGGCCACCCGCTATGTTCACGCCGATGTCGGGGACAGCGTAGGGGTGGCGCATGACCCGCGTGCCATCACGCAGGTACAGGTTGATCGCTCCGTCGCGCCCGAGACCGATCCGGTCGAACAGGTGTGTGAAAAAGGACAGCTTCAGGGTTCCGAGGACAACCCCGCCGAATGTGCCATCGGGCTTGTCGATGCGACGGCTGAGCACGACGATGTGGGTGCCCGTCAGTCGGGAGACCAGCGGTTCGCTGATGTAGAGGCCGAGATCGGACCGGGCCTTATGCGCTTGGAAGTAGGCACGGTCAGCGTTGTTCACCTTGCGCGCGGACAGGGTACTCGCGTCGATGATGCTGTCGCCGTTCTCGTCGAGGACCAGCATGACGCCCAGGTCCTGGGCCGTAGCAGCGCGATCAAACAGGACGAGCTGGCGCAGCGCGGGGCTGAGCTGATCGAGGCCGGGGGTTTTGAGGTTGTC
>Ga0265798_10010813_pt1 | contig 11179 bp, 9 predicted proteins | sample P3T30metagenome_FD_192430 | JGI IMG/M metagenome (GOLD analysis project Ga0265798, IMG submission 192430) | Plant litter microbial communities from East Loma Ridge, Irvine, California - P3 T30 | ecosystem: Environmental > Terrestrial > Plant litter > Unclassified | place: USA: California... | reverse complement strand
TGGTCGAGCATCGCTTTCTCGAGATGGTGCACCATCTCCCCGTTGGTGCCACGGTCGTTCGCGAGCCTGGCGTAGCCCAGGGCGGTGAGATTCCTCCTGCATCGAAGCATGGCGTCTGCACCAATCTCCAGCAAGTGGCGGGCGGTCTCGAGGCAGCCGGTACGGACGTTCATGGAATGCTGTCCCTGCGCCGCATACGTCAGGGCGCTCCTTCCCATCGTGTCCTGAGCGTCCACCGAAGTGCTGAGCAGTTGGGCCAATTTCCGTGTGACCGTACGGTTCATCGAAGCATGGATCAAGGGAGTGCGGCCGCCATCATCTCTTGCATCTGGCTGCGCGCCCAGGGACAGCAGGCAATTTACGAGATCGAGCCGTGCCTTGTTTGAAATGCGCGTGGTGCTTGCTGCGAACGACAATGGGGATCGGCCGGATTCGTCCCGAGGTTCGTTGACATCCTGGGCGCTGCTCGCGACGAGTTCATGCACCCGTTCCGTATTCTCCGCCGCGATGGCGATATACAGCGAATAGGGGAAAACATCGTCTTTGCTTTCCGCAAGTTTGCCATTGCAGTGATGGCAGGTCTCGGCAGCGCAGTCCGTACACAAACGATCCAGAACGCGCAGGCATTTGGTGCAGACACGGCACGCATCCAGTGTAGCCGGGTTGATGTTACATGCATGGCACGGGCCAAGATTCATTCGAAACGTCATTCAAACCTCTGAACTGGTGGTGAATTGCAGTCGATGCGGTCCTCTACTGTATTGTAAAGCACGTATTTCTTGTGGGAAAGGGATGCATGCGATTGCTGTCGTGTCTGCGTGGGGTCGTGGCACCATGCTGTCGCCCGCGAGCGACGGTGGTTCGAGAGGCATCGGACAAGGATGGCCCTGGAACGGCATCGGGTCGTCCACGACAGCGCTCCAGATACTGCTGGCCGCGCGTGCACCCGAGCTTCCCATTCGGCCATTGAGCGATGGCGTTGCGGCGCCATTTCTGCACGCACGAAGCCAGTTAAAGCGTTGTCAAGGCGACTGAGCGATGCTAGTTCAGGTAAGGCTTACCCACTACGCTTAATTTTGTGGGTTGACTCGCTTAATTTGGGAGAAAGTTTTCCAGCGCGAAATTCGGTCCGATAAAATAGGATTTCCCTGTTTTATCAGCTGGCCCAATCCTTCAATAACACCTCGCCTCCAAAGGCTCGTCACTATCGTTCTAATTCAAGACAGATCGGATGAAATACCAGGACATTCAAAAGACAATCGACGCATTGGCGTCGGACAAGCCGGCGGAGACACCCATCGTGGCCGCCTATGGCTTGATGAACGCAGGCAAGAGCTTCTTGATGAATATGCTGACCGCGCATATTGAGCAAGAATTTTTCAAGACAAATGACGTGCGCGAAACCGTGGTGAACGCTCGCTTTGAATGCAGTGAATGCACCTTCCTTGACACGCCTGGGCTGGATGCGACACATGAGGACGATGAGCATGCACAGCGCGGCGCCCGCGAAGGCGACATCGTACTGTTCGTGCACCAGCCGCAGGGCGAGCTTGAAGCCGTCGAGATTAGCTTCCTGACGGCACTGCGGGACACACTGGACGAGCAAGCGTCCAGTAGCATCGTTGTGGTCCTGAGCAAGATCGACAGGGAAACCGCAGACAAGATCGACCTGATCGAACGGTGCGTCAAAGAGCAGTGCGAACAGGCGCTCGGTTTTACTCCGCGCATTTTCCGCGTTTCAGGCAAGCGTTATCAGAGCGGCATGCGCAAGGGGCAAGCTGTGCTGGCAGCTGCCAGCGGCATCGACGCGCTGGCCGCACACCTGCGCCAGCAGGCCGGGGATGTCCGCACCGTGCGCATGCGTAAGCGGGAGCTGCAGATCGATGCCCTGCTGGCACAGGTCGCTGAAGGCCGGCGCAGTGCGCAGCACGATCGGCAGATCCTGCTGGATGCGGTCACGGCGGGCTTCGCCACATTCAACGAGGAGGTCGCGCAGCTGCGCCGTTACCTCGACGCCAGCTCGGCTGCATATAAGAAGATTTAAGGAATCCCGATGGCACTACCCTGGTTAATTGGCGCTGCAGTCTTCGGCCTCAGCGCGGCGATCGTCAAAGCAGTCAGCGACGATGACTCATCGAGCAGCAGTTCCAGCAGCATCGACACCGGCGAGGAGCGCCGCCGGCGCGAGGCAGCGGCAATGAAGCAGCTCGAGCAGGAGCGCGAACAGAAGCGGGCCAACGCGCGCGTGCTGTTCGCCGAAGGCGGCGCGCGCATGGGCGACAGCCTGTTGGAAGCCCTCGACGGCGTGGCCAACGTTGCGGAAACCGGCTCGCCATCCTTCGTCGCAAGCCTCGGTGCGAACGGTCATACGCTGCCGTCGGCCGAGCCCATGCGCGCTGAGGAAATCAAGCAAGGCCTGCGCGATGCATTCGCGCCCAAGGATATGGATGGCGCCCTCACGCGCATCGTTGGCAACCTCGACTTCTATACCCGTGTCTACGATGTGCGCTTGCAGGGCAACCGGAAGTTGTACCACGAGTTTGCCCGGATCGAGGCGCTGGACAGCGACATCAAGGCATGGGACGAGATCGAGCAGCAATTGCTGGCGCTGAAGGCCGGCGCCCCGCCAGCGGCATGAAGAAAGAAAGATTGATGAGCACTACCATCCGTCGTACGGAGCTCCTGGCCTCCTTCCAGGAACTGCAGGAAAAGTTCAACAATACCCTTGACTGGGCAAAGGAACAGGAAAACGCCTTTGACGGCTTGCGCAAGGCATTCCTTGTCGACGTCGACAAGCAACTGGCACAAGCGCGCAAGCAGCTCAAGAAGGATCACCCTGCCCATGGACAGTTGAGCGCCTTCATCGACCTCATGGAATCGACTAAGGGTGAATGGAAAGTCAAGGTCCTCGACCGTGAGAAAGGCGTCTGCTTCCAGAAGGACTTCGGGGACTCTCTTCTGGTATTTGTCAATGGCAAGGTCAAGTCGGGCAAGAGTTCGCTCGGCAACTACATGGCGTGGGGTCACACGGATCCGACGCCGGAACTGAAACGTCAGGTCGCTCGCGAGAACGCGCCCGACTATTTTTCGCGTGACCAGACCGAAGTACTGGGCGGAGACGGGAAGGACGAGGCACGGGACCGGCGAGAGTTCCGGGTCGGCGCCGTCGAGGCGACCAGCTCGATCCAGGGTTTCCGCTTGCCGGGCCTGACCTGGGTCGATTCGCCTGGACTGCATTCGATGAACCGCGCAAACGGCGAGCTGGCGCTGCGTTACGTGGATCACGCCGACCTGATCGTGTACACCATGAAATCCGATTCCCCAGGCCGCGAGAGCGACATTTCGGAAATCAAGCGCCTGGTCGGACAGGACAAGAAGATCGTGCTGCTGCTGACTGGCAGCGACGACGTCGAGGAAGAACCAGCTCCGGACGGCGAGACCCTGGTGGAGACCTTGGTGATGAAGGATGCCGCGCGCTGTAGAGGGCAGATCGACTACGTGCGCGCGGCACTGCAAAAGGCGTGCGGCGCCGCGCTTGCTGAAAGCGTCGATATCGTGCCGATCTCGGCCCGCTATGCGCAGCTTCACGACGGCGACGAGGCAAGGCTTGCAGAAAGCGGTATGGGAACACTGTTTGCGACTTTGCACCGGATTGCGCATTCCGAGGGCCTGGAGATCAAGCAGCGCACGCCGATTGCGAATCTCTACCATTTCCTGCAAGCGTGCCACGTCGATCTGCATCCCTACGAAACGTTGATCGCCGGTTTTCGCCAGCCCTTGCAGGAGGCAAAACTGCGGATGGACAAGCGCCTGAACACGATCGTCCACGCGGCGCAGGCGGAATTGCAGGATTTCGTTGACCAGTATTTCGAGCGGCTCGAAGCCGACCGCCATGGTGCCGATCTGGCCACCCTCCTGGCCGCGTTCCAGAAGGCGTTGAATGTTCAGATGCAGCAGACCGTGAAAACCCATCTCTCCGATGTCTTCGTAGACATGATGTCCGGCTTTGCAACTGCCATCGAGGACACCTACCAGGCCAGCGAACTGGTGCGCCTGCCGGACTTCGAAGTGCAGAAGATTATTGAACGGATCCCGCGGGTCAAGTCGGGCACCCGGGGCCGTAACGGCTTGTTGGGAAGCGTCCTGCTTGGTGCGGTTGGCTTCGTGTTGGGCGGTCCGGCCGGCGCCGGCATCGGTGCGAGCGTCGGCGGGACGCTGGGAGGGGCGACCGGCAACAGCGCATCGACCAGTTACAGCGAGATCGAAGTCATGGTCGGCGACAACCTGCAGGAGATTCGCCTGCAAGCCGTTCGGAAGTGCCAGGAAGCGCTCGACATGCAGATCCGTAGCGCCGCCGCTGCCCTGTGGCGCTCGGTCGAACGAGAAGTGGACAGCCTGCTCGACCCGCTGGCCGGCACCATCCGGCAGTTCGACACCGACCTGCAGACGCTCATGCGCCTCATCGAAGACAAACAGGAGACCTTATGAGCATCAATCCCACCCAGTTGATGGGCGCCTACGAGCAGGCACTTGGCATCGTCGCGGCCAATCCCGACCTGGCTGCCCAATTCGCGTCGATCGAGACGATGTTCGAGGACAAGAAGGGCAAGGCCGATGCAGTCATCATGGTTTACGGTGTCTACAATGCCGGCAAGAGTACTCTTATCAATGCCTTGATCGGCCGCGAGGCGGCCGCTGTCGACGACGTCCCGAAGACCGATACGGTCACCGCCTATCAGTGGGGCAGCTACAGCATCCTCGACACGCCCGGGGTGGATGCGCCCATCGAGCACGAACAGGTTACCCGGGTCGAGATGCTCAAGGCGGACGCAGTCATCTTCGTGGTAGACCCGCTCGGTACTATCGAAGAAGAGAAGACTCTGGATGTGCTGCTCGACATGGTCGAGGCAAGAAAGCAGATCTACCTTGTCTTTAATGAGAAGAAGACAGTGGCTCCGGACACCTTCGTCCAGCTCAAGGGCCAGGTTCGCGCCCGCCTGCAGACAATGGCTGCCGCGCGCGGTTTGTCCGACGTACTCAAGGACATTCCGATCTCCAAAGTCAATGCGCGTCGCGCGCTCCAGGGTATCGTCAAGGGTCAGCCCCTGATGGTCGAGCTGAGCGATTTCCCGGCCTTCGAGCAGCAGCTCAGGACCTTCCTGCAGCGTATCGGCTCCGACGAGATCCATGGCCGCCTCAAGCGGGAGTTGCAGGGCTTCCTAGAAGCAGCGGTCGAGCTCTTCCAGTCTCGTTCTGAATCAGCCACTGTCAAGAAATACGACCAGCTGCTCCAGCGCATCAACGCCGAGAGGGCACGCTTTTCGCGAGACATGACACGCGTGCTGGCGCGCCAGCGCAGTCATGTATACGAGATGAGCAAGGTGCATCTGCGTACCTCGCCGCAGGAGTGCCAGGGTCAGCTTGAACAACTGCTGCAAAAGGCCGGCGAACAAGTCAGCCACAGCCTGGAAAACGAACTGCAGGCGGTGGTGTCCCTGGTGCAGACCGAGATTGACGAGTTCCAGGTCAAACTGCCGCACATTGACCACCCGGAGGCACCTAATGCCGCTCCGGAATTCGAGGGCGGCGGCGCCGAGGGGGATGACGGCATGGCGCCTTTGCACGGCACGGCGGGGCGGCCGCTACCGATCAAGGAAACCGTCCAGCAGCTCGGCGGCCTGGCCAAGCCGGAACACATTGTCAGCGGACTGAAGGTCATCAAGAAGACCATGCCCGGCTTGATGAAGGGAATCGGCATCAAGACGATGGAAAAGTGGGGAGCCGCGATCGTCGGCAAGTGGATCCCTTACGCCGGGCTCGCAGCGTCGATCGGCGAAGGCCTGTATACGCTGATCAAGGGAGATCCGGAGGCAGAGCGTCTGCGCCAGCTTCACGAGGAGGAGCAACGCGCGCGAGAACGCGCTGTCCAGCAAATGGAAGACTTCGCACAAGGCTTGGCGGAAGGGTTCGAGAATTCAATGGCGGCGATCATTGCGAAAGAAAGCACCGCGTTCTTCGGCGAGGTGAACGAACAGGTCGTTCGCCTGCGGACCTGCTTCAGCGACGCCGAGCAGGAAAACAGTCGCCAGATCGAACAGGTACTGGGCATCTCCCGCCAAGTTGCTGGTGCCTGATGGGCGAGTCAGTACTGACGCCTTTTCCGTGCAATGGATGCGGTAAATGCTGCCGCCTGGTCGACCGCAGTCCCGAAACGGCATGGCTGGACCGCGGGGATGGCATCTGCTGGAACTTCGACGAGGACGCGCGCATCTGCAGGATCTATGAGCGACGACCGCTGGTATGCCGGGTGCAGGACTACTATGTTGCGCACCTGGCGAAAGGGATCGCATGGGATGAGTTCGTGAAAGTGAACCTTGAGATCTGTACGCGTTTGTAATCCGATAAAGGAGGGCGACGCGAGCCTGCGCAATCTCCACACGGTGGTGATGTGGCTGCAACAGTCGTTAGCCCTTAGAAGACGCGAGCGCGCCTCCTGGATGACGTTTCACCTCCTCCTCAGACGCATGCTTACTTCCTCGCATCGACTTCGAGGATTTCCCGCAGCTTGTGGAATCGACCCTCGCCAAGGAAGTCTATGGCTCCGGCACTGCCAAGCGAGAGCATATCGTTGGCTCGTCTGAGACGATGGAGGAGCGGAGAAACAATACCGTCAACCAGTTCTGCAAAACCGACGACGTCCGAATAGGTTGTGGGTATTTTATAGCCGCCGCGTGTCGAGCTCGCGATAAGTACGTCACGATCACGTAATTTTGACACGACGTTAGACCTGAGATAGTGCCTGTCGACGTCCTCGAAGCCAAGCGAATGTAGATGCTCTAAAAGCTCGTGTGTAGGAATGAGCTCCTGGTCGTCAGCAAACCGTGCGCGAAACAGCAGGTAGCTGACAAAGGCATGCTGAATCCGCCTTTCAACGTCTTCAAAATCTGAAAAATCGGACAGGAATCTCGCTGCAGCGCGAAACGAAATGGTCTGGACCTGTGCGTTCAGGCCGGTTTCGTCCGTTGCTGACGGGCGATGAGATTCAAATCGGGGCGGCCACTCGTCGATACGGATCCGCTTGGCAGCGAGGAAGTCTAGAAAGACTTTGCGGGCATCGGCAGTAGCCTTTTCTTCGTAAATCTTGGCAGCAGTTCCTACAAGGAAATCAGCCAGCTGCACGAGCACCTGTGCCCTGCTGTCGACTATTTCGACGTGAGGTCGGGAGAAGAGGTCGGGAGTGTGGACAGTCTCGATGTACTTCTTGAAGCTCTCGATGAACTCGGACCCGCCGTGACCGTCCGCATGTACGGTCAACTCGGTCAGGTTCTGGAATAAGGCGCCGTAAAGTCGACCGTTGGCGAATTTGATGAAGGAAGTCTTGTACGCCAGTCCGCTGTCCCTGTCGATGCGCGATTTGTCGACCGCAACGGCATAGAAGCGGAACGGAAGCGGCTTCAGCGCATTCAGAACTCTCGTTCGGCGGTCCTCCTTGACGCGACTGGATTTCATCTCACCCGAGCCGAAAAACTCTTCCTTTATGGACATGACCGAAGCGGTCAGCTCCGGTACCGCAGCCTCTTCGACAACGACGGCCAGAACCAGAAAGTATTTCGACGCCCCGTCCTTTTCAGTGGAAAGATCGTGATTCCCTGATTCATCGATGTAGGCTGCATAACGGGTCATTGATGTTCCCGAGGTTCAGTTTTCGTGACGCTGGATGGCAAAGGTCAACCCTGGATGCGCAGCCGAGTTCTTGCTGCTCACATGAGCCTCTCTGCTGGCGAGAGGCCTCCAGAGGAATTAGAGCGGATAACGTACCGCGTTCAGCTTCTCCAGCGACTCCGCAGCTTCAATCAAATCGTCCGCCCTGAGGATGAGATGAAGGAGAGCGTGCCCGCGATCCTGAATTTGCTTGAGCCAGTATCCCATCAGTTTCGCCAGGAGCTGAAATTCGGGCTGATCTGGCCAATCGTTGTCTTCGCTTTCCCAAACATGGGACAACGCTTGTTCCAGTCCACTCGCTTCCTCGTCATCCATGGTTATCTGCGACCTCGAGGACAATCTGCCGGTGTCGACGCTCTCCCGAACAAGTTCCAGTTCAGCCTGCATCCGCTGCAACCATTCCGTGATGCCGGCTTCCTTCGCGACGAGACCGTCCAGCAACGCGAACACGTGGCTCACTAGCGTTTGCATGTCCTGAAGCGCGGGCAGAAGCGCTCGGGTCAGTAGATCATCGGGGGCAGTCGATTCTGCATTCCGTGGGTTGGTACTGCGGCCGCTTCTCAAGCGTTCGCCAAACGTATGCCGGCTGGGCGCTTTTAGCGCGGGCAGAATCAATCTCGGTACGGATCTGGACATCGTGCATCCTCATTCTTGCGGAATTGTGGTGACGCATGGCTGGCTGGAGCAACCAGCATGCCGAGAAGTGTACCTCAAGAAATAGCCTTGAGAAGCTCATTGCCGGTTGCAACTCGCCACATTTGCGACGTCACCGGAACGATCCTGAGCGACGGCTTGATCCGGGACACCGGCAGTAGTCCATCCGTAGGCGCCGACTCGGCAGTTTGGGGGCCTTTTTGGGGGCTTTCAACAGCAAGCGCAGACTAGAAACCAGTATCCATGCGGGTTACAGCAGAGATTATGGCTCCCACCGTCGCCGTAAATTCTCGTACGCACGTGTCTCTATGGTTGAGGCCTCTCGTTTCAATGGTATCTGCTATGGTATCGTTGAGTCCGTCCCTAGTCTTGTGTAATAAAATCAATGCGTTAGCTCATCAATTAATAATCGAGTGGGAGTGAGGGTTTCCTAGGGAACGCTCATTGTGCAGTGTTAAAAGGCTCGCTTCGGCGAGCTTTTTTTATGTGCTCGACCGGTCCGGGGACATGCCTTGGTGCGGTGTTGGCGTTAGCGCTCGGAACAGATTGGCAATTGGCTCACAAGCAGGAAAATGCCCTGCAAATCAATTGGTCCAAGGCCAGGGCGGGCATGCAGTACCGCAGTGCGGCCAAGTCCAGTGCATGGTCGGGAGCCAGGTTTGCACGTTTTTTTATTGCCCGCCGCGAACGCCGGCACCGACGTGTCGTCGGCTTGCAACGTATCCGCAGCCAGCACATGCTTGCCGATCGCGTCGACCGAGAGAGGCGGCCTGAACCAATCACTCACAATTTGATCAAAAATCAAAACTGAAGCATATTCCAAGGGGACTATTGGTTTAATATTAAAGCACCAATGCTGCACTATGCTTCCCCACGAGGAATTTCATGGTCATCGCGGTCCTGACACCTGTACGCTTGTTTGCGGAAAGCCTCTCCATGGCCTTGCAGGCAATCGACCCGGCGGTTTCAGTACTGATTTCCGGCTCTTTTTCCCAGCTGCGTGCCACCCTAGCCGGCACCCTGGTCGATATCGCCCTGATCGACGTGGGACAGGAAACTGTTCTCGATGAAGTACGGGAACTTTCCGCTCACTGGCCGACCGTGGCCTTTCTGGCGCTCGGACTGAATCCGCACCAGAAGGATGTGGTGCGCTGCGCGCGCGCGGGGTTTGCCAGTTACGTGCCACATGGGGCATCGATGCAGGAGTTCCAGCAGATCCTCCAGGATGTCGTGGCCGGCCACCTGCGCTGCGGGCCAAATATTTCCGCTGCCCTGTTTCGCGCGCTGTGCTCACCGGGCCAGGCCCAGTCAGTCATGCCGGTCACGGAAGCGCTCACCGCACGCGAATGCGATGTCCTGCGCGAGCTCGGTTACGGGCATGCCAATAAAGAGATCGCGCGCACGCTTGGCGTGAGCATCTCGACCATCAAGCATCACGTTCACCGGATTCTCGAGAAACTCAATATTCGGTCGCGCGCCGAAGCCATGCGCAAGGTGCGCGACACGCCCTGGATGCTGGGGCCGGTCCAGGTCAATGGCACTGCCCACCGCAGGGCTGATAAAGGAGACTTACCGATATGGACAACAATCAATTGACTGGTCAGGTAGCGAGTGCCGCCGGCAAGCCGCCCAGCCTGGACGACAAGCAGAAAGCGTTACAGGCAGCCAAAGCCGAGGCTGACCGCTTGCGTGACGAAGCACAGGCCAAACAAGAGGAGGTCAAACAGCGCCAAGTGCAGGTCGATGCGCTCGTGCGGGCGCTGGAGAGCTATAAAAAGCCGGCGGCGGATGCGATGAAGAAGGCGCTTGAAGCGGCAATGATGCTGATCGCGCGGGAGGCAAAGTTTGCCGCCTTGACGGTTAAGGATCAACGCGACGCGATCGATAAAAAAATTGTCGATTACGACGCGGACATCGCGGCCAGAACTAGCCGCTACGAGAATCTGCAGACCGCGGCTGCGCGCGACGCTGACGCAGCGCGCAAGGCAGCGACGCTTGCCCTGGACGCGGAAGCCCAGTATGAAGCGTCCAAAAATACACCCAAAGCGCTGGAGGGCAAGATGAAAGAACTGGTCGCGTTGATCGATGAAGCGGCCAAGGCGAAAGGGCAGGGTGCGTACCCGGTGATGTATTTCCTGATCGGGCGGGCTGAGGCGCTGGCGCAGCAGCTGGACATCCCGGCCGCCGAAGCATATGAAGCCGAGCTCGTCAGGTTGCGCGACGTCGCGGACGGGGACAGGGCAATGGCCGCACAGACCGCAGCTGCAGCCGCTGCCAGTGCGAGCGCCGTGCTCGAAGAAGCCAAGAAACTCGCCGCGGCAAGCGGGACCCTGCGCAGCGACTTGCTCAAGGAGCTCAAGGATATGCCGGTCCTGGCGAGCGTCCAGTGACTTGCTGACGTACGCCAAAATCCGTCACCAGCGCGACAATCTCGCCATGACTGTCGCGCCCCCAGTAGGAAGAGTAGGCGCCATCGCCGAGGCCGCTGGCGAACAGGGCCATATTGTGCGCCGTGCCGGGAATCCGGTGCATCAACCAGTCGCCGATAGCGCCGGGCGCCGACGCGTTGCAGGCGAATCCGGGCGCCAGCATATCGGTGTAGTAGTTCCCATCCGGATGCGCCTGGTAGAACGCGTCGATGACCTTGACCAGTTCAGCACGCGCCGCTGCATCCATGAAGGCGCCCAGGCCGCTGTCGACAAAATAACCGACCGGTCCGTTGTGTTCCAGCGCGGCTGCCTCGAGCGTGACAATGGTCGCACCAGGCTGGATCATCAACCATGCCGACGCGACGCGCACCCCC
>Ga0265798_10010812_pt1 | contig 11183 bp, 7 predicted proteins | sample P3T30metagenome_FD_192430 | JGI IMG/M metagenome (GOLD analysis project Ga0265798, IMG submission 192430) | Plant litter microbial communities from East Loma Ridge, Irvine, California - P3 T30 | ecosystem: Environmental > Terrestrial > Plant litter > Unclassified | place: USA: California... | reverse complement strand
GAAGTTCATGGGGAAGGCGTCGGTAGCCTTGAGCATCATTTCGAGGTAAAACGCGCCCGGCGTGCAGGTGGTGGCCGTGGTGCCGGCGGCCGGACCGGTGCCGCCGCCCACCATCGTGGTCACGCCCGAGGCCAGCGCCTCGGTTATCTGCTGCGGGCAGATAAAGTGGATGTGGCAGTCGATGCCGCCCGCCGTGAGGATGTGCCCCTCGCCGGCCACCACTTCGGTGGTCACGCCCACCACCAGGCGCGGGTCCACGCCGGGCATGATGTGCGGGTTGCCCGCCTTGCCAATGCCCACGATGCGCCCGCCCTTGATGCCGATATCGGCCTTGTACACGCCGGTATAGTCGAGCACCAGCGCGTTGGTAATCAGCAGGTCGAGCGCGTTGGCCTGCCCAATGCCGGCCGCCTGCCCCATGCCGTCGCGCAGGGTTTTGCCCCCGCCAAACTTGCATTCCTCACCGTACACGCAGTAGTCGCGCTCGACCTCCAGCAGCAGGTCGGTATCGCCTAGGCGCATCCGGTCGCCCACGGTCGGGCCATACATAGCGGCATACGCCTGCCGGGAAAGGGGTAGGGACATTTTTGTTATAATAAAAGGTCAGTGACTTATTTTGAATGGCTGAGAATAATATTTCCCATAGCTCTTTCTATTCCAGCCTGTACCTGTTGTTTTGCTGTAAAAAACCTCAAACCTTATGTATTTGCTGTACTTTAGACTAGGTAGCTTGTAACTAATATTTACTATTTTATCTTTTCCTAAAAATACCAGTGTTGCCGCAATATTTTCATTGCAATCAGTATTATTTTTTATGTCACTTATTAAGCATTCCCAATTCCCACTGCTAGCATTAGGTTTATCCGAACTGTAAAGACTCACACTGTAAAATAAAGAATCCCCACAGGTGTTTTTGAATTTTATAGCGTACTCGTTCTTAGCCTTTAACTGACAAGAGAGGTCTAGGCATTCGTCCATTGGACGGTTGGCAAACAACTCTAAAACAAAGGGAATTAAAAGTATTGCTAGCATTACTGCCGAATTCTAATTAGGCTTATTGTTACCCCAGCTTCCCCAGCGCCTGCTGCTTGCCGGCCTCATCGAGCGGGCCATCAATCCAGCCGTTGCCGCCGTACACGCGTCGCTCGCCGGCTAGGGCTACTAGCTGCACGCGCTTGCGCTCGCCCGGCTCGAAGCGCACCGCCGTGCCGGCCGGGATGTTAAGCCGGAAGCCAAACGCCGCCGCCCGGTCGAAGTCCAGCCCCGCGTTGGTTTCGAAGAAGGGGTAGTGCGAGCCTACCTGCACCGGCCGGTCGCCCCGGTTCAGCACCTCCAGCTCGATGACGGGGCGGTTTTCGTTCAGGATAATGTCGCCCTCGGCCAGCAGGTACTCGCCCGGCACGGTGGCGGGCACCGGCGCGGCGGCAGGGGCCGTGCGGCTCAGGCCGCTGCCGTAGAGGGCCAATTCGGGCGCGCCGTGCTCGCGGCAAATGGGCTGGTGCACGGTCACGAGTTTGGTGCCGTCGGGGAAGGTGCCTTCTACCTGCACCTCGTGCAGCAGGTCGGCCACGCCCTCCAGCACGTCGCCTAGGCCGAGTATCTGCTTGCCCTTGTCCATGAGCGTGGCTACCGATTCGCCGTCGCGAATAAACTCCAGTAGCTGAGTGGCGAGCAGGGCGGCGGCCTCGGGGTAGTTGAGGCGCAGGCCACGGGCGTAGCGCTTTTGGGCTACTACGCCGGCCTGGTGCAGTACCAGCTTGTCGAGGTCTTTGGGGGCGAGGTGCATAGCGGTAGGGGAGGTGCGGGCCGCTAAAGTAGGCGCAGGGTGCGGTACCGGCAAGCGCGTACCCCCGGATGCACCCGGCAACTGGCGGTACAGCGTGGCGTAGCCGGAAAGGAAACGTTGTTTAGTATTTCAGGATTGAGTAATAATTTTAAACACAACTATTTTGCAAAGTGTTTAAAATTATTACTCAATACCAAAATACTAAAAAGGCTGCCTCATACGTGCGTCCAGACCATCCAGGCGCCGTAGCCGATGCTGAGCACTGATGACAGCACGACTGCGCCGGCCTGCAAGCGCCGGCCCAGTCGCATCCGGGAGGTGAAGGGCAGGCGCATGAGGCCAGCGGCGGCGAGCATCCCCAGCATCGACCCCAGCCCGAATAGCAGGATGTAGACGATGGCCCAGCCGGCCTGCCGGATTTCGCTCATCACCAGCAGCACCAGCGCGCCGCTGCCCGCCAGGCCGTGCACCAGCCCCACGGTGTAGGCAAAGCCCGCCCGCTGCTTGGAAAGCTGGAGCGGGCGGTACGAATTTTTATCAACCAGCCGGCTGATACCCAGGCCGACCAGCATGAGGCCCACCACCGCCTCGAAGTAGGGCGACTGCAAAAACGTGGCCCGGCTGAAGATGATGAGCGCGCCAAACACCACGAGCATCGTGGTGTGGCCCAGGCCCCAGAGCAGGCCGTCTTTGAGGGCCGGGCGCAGGCGGTCGTGGCGGGCCACGAGGGTGCTCATGGCCACTAGGTGGTCGGGCTCGAAGGCGTGGCGCATCCCGACTATCGCCGCGAATAAGAGGGGCAAAATCGGCTGCATGGGGGGCTGGGCGAACGTGGGTAAATAAGTAGGCGCGGGCCGCCTAGCGGAGTGGGGCCGTGGTAAGCGGCGTGACGGGCGGGTGCAATGGCCGGCGGCCCTGCACCTCAGGCATGGAGACGTTGGGCAGGCGCGGCAGCACGTAGCGGGCAAAGTAATCGGCCTCGTCGAGCAGCGGGTAACCCGAAAAGATGAAGGCGCGAAAGCCCATATTCAGGTACCGATTGAGCTTCTCCACGATTTGGTCGGGGGTGCCAACCAGCGCGCCGCCCGCACCCGAGCGGGCCTTGCCGATGTCGGTCCAGAGCAGGGGCTCCACGAAGCCCTCGTTGTCGGCGTGCTCGCGCAGCTCGTTTTGGCGGTGCACGCCCAGCGACCACGAGTCTTGGGCGCGGCTCTTGATTTCGGCACCTTTCACAGGGTCAAATTTTGACATGAGCTTGCGGGCGTAGGCGCGGGCTTCGTCCTCGGTTTCGCGCACGATGACATGGATGCGCAGGCCAAAATCAATCTGGCGGCCGTGGCGGGCGGCGCGGGCGCTGAGGTCCTGCATGGTTTCGTAGAGCATTTCCTCGGTTTCGGGCCACATCAAAAACATGTCGCAATACTGCGCACACACGGCCCGGGCGCCCTCCGAGGTGCCGCCGAAGTAGAGCAGCGGGCCACCGTTTTGCTGGTAGGGCTTGGCCGGGTCGGCGGGCATGTCGAACTGGTAGAGCTCGCCCTTGTGCACGATGCGCTCCTGCGCCCAGGCCTGGCGCAAAATCTCGATGGTTTCGGCGCAGCGCTGGTAGCGCAAGGCCGGGTCTTCGCGCAGGCCGGGCAAGTCGGAATTGATGATGTTGATGGTGAGGCGGCCCGCCAGCATGTGGTCGAGCGAGGCCAGGGCGCGGGCCAGCATGGGCGGGTGAATCTCGCCGGTGCGGATGGCCGTGAGCAGGTTGATGCGCGACGTTTGCGGGGCAATGCCGGCGGCGAAGGTCATCACATCCTGCCCCACGGTGTAGGAAGTAGGTAGCAGAATATTGGCGTAGCCCAGCCGCTCGGCGGCCAGCGTGATATCGCGGCAGTGCGCCCACGAGCTGCGGTAGGCGCCATCGAGCACGCTCAGGTACTGCGTGTCGCCCCCGCAGAGGTCGTCAAACCAAGAGATTTCGGCCACGCGCTGCGGCGTGCGAATGGCTACGGAGGTGATAGGGGAGGCTAAGGACATGGGATAGTAAGTGGGCAAGCTCGTGCGGGGGCACCCCCTAGCCCTCCTCCAAAAAAGCGGGCGACTAGCTGCTAGCTCTAGTTTAGAACTAGCGTTAGTTTCCCCTCTTTTTTGGAGAGGGGGCTAGGGGGTGAGGTTGCCGTTAGAGCGAGGTAGTTTAGTAAACAAAAAGTAAAGCCCGAGGCCAGCCACGGCGGCCACGGCTACGTCGCGCGCCTCGTTGCCCTTGCTGCTGCCCAGGAGCCACAGGCATAAGATTATGCAGGCCACCGCCACGGCCCCGCCGCCCCACACCCGAAACGGCGCGGGCCGGCTAGGGTAGCGGCGGCGTAGCACCGGCAGCGCGGCGCAGGTGAGGGCAAAATAGGTGAGCCGAATGATGGTACTCAGGGTGAGTGCGTAGAGAAAGGTGCCCGAAATGGCGAGTACCAGCTTTAGAGCCGCCGATACCGCCAGCGCCACGTAGGGCGTGCGAAAGCGTGGGTGCAGCTTCCCAAAAAACGCCGGAATCTGCCCTTGCTCGGCCAGGGCAAACAGCAGGCGCGGGCCCGTGAGCATAAGGGCGTTGAGGGTGCCCAGCGCCGTGAGCATGGCGGCAGCCGCTACGCCGCCCGCCGCCGCAGGCCCCATAAAGCGGGCCGTGGCAGCGGCCAGGGGGCGCTCGGCCGTGGCCAGGCCCGGCAGCGTACCGATGCACACCACTTGCACCAGCAAAAACAGCACGGCCACCGTGCCGATAGCCGTAAACAGCGCAAAGGGCACGTTGCGCTGCGGCTGCTGAATTTCGCCGGCCGGAATGGCCGCCACATCAAACCCCGAAAAGGTGAAGATGAGCAGCAGTACCGCCCCCGAAAAGCTGGGGTAAGTAGGCCGCACTACGAAGGAAAACGCGTGCCAATCGACGAAGCACAGCCCAACCGCCGTAAACAGTACCAGCAGCACCAGCTTGCTCACCGTGAAGAGGTTATTGACCAGCGAAGCTACCCGCACGCCCACCAGGTTTAGCCCGGTGAGGCTAGCCACGAGGCCCGTCATGAGTGCCGCCCGGCCCACCCCGCCGCCCACGGCTGGCCAGAAATACGCCGCGTACTCCACAAATAAGTTGCAGAGCGCCGCGAAGCTAGCCAGCCGCGACACCCATAGCAGCCAGCCCACTTCAAACCCCACCAGCGGCCCAAAGGCCTCGCGGGTGTACAGATACGGCCCGCCCGCGCCGCTAAAGCGGCTGCTGACCTCGGCAAAGCACAAGATGATACCCGCCACAACCGCCGCGCTCACACCATACGCCACCAGGCTATAGTCGCCGACCAGCGCGTAAATCTTGGCCGGCAGGCCCAGAATACCGGCGCCAATCGTGATGTTGACAATGAGCGCGACGAAGTCCCAGCGCCGGATGCCGCGCACCAGGTTGGGCTGCGGGGCCACCTCAGGGGTAGAAAGCATGCAAAAATAGAAAACCCTAAAAACCGGCTGGCAAAGCCTTATTTCACCACCTCAAGCGAGCGCGGGGCCACAACAGCAGCCATAGTTTTTAAACGGTTTTCTGCGCATGAGCTAGCGGTAGGCAGGCAATCAAAAACAACGCGGGGCACGGAGACAGCGCCCCGTGCCCCGCAAATATAAGGCGGTGGGCCAAGCGCCCTACACTGCCTTAATCATCCAAATCTGGCAGCCAAAATGGCCGCTGTTGCCCAGCGCCTGCGGCAGGTAGCTGAAGCCCAGCCGCTCATAAAGCGGAATGGCCTGGGTTAGCTCCTCGGTAGTTTCGAGGTACACGCGGGCGTAGCCGTTGGCGCGGGCGGTTGCCAGGCACTGGTTGATGAGCGCCTTGCCCACGCCCCGGCCCCGGGCGGCGGGCAGCAGGTAAAGCTTGACCAGTTCTACGGTGTCGGCGGGCAGGTTTTCGGTGGGGAAAATGCCGCCGCCGCCCAGCACTTCGCCGTGTAGCTCGGCTACGAAGTAGGCACTGCGCGCCGTGTGGCTGAATAGCTCGTGGAGGTGGTCGGTGGCCTCGTCGTAGTACGCGGTGCCGGGCTTGGCGGCCCCGTACTCCGTGAGCGTATCGCGGATGGCGCGGGCCAAGGCCGCATTATCGCCGGGCGCGATGGGGCGAATGGTGATGGGAAAGTCCATAGTACTAAGGCTGGCCCGGCGGGTGCCAGGGTAGGGCAGGGTACCGCGTACCCGCCGGGCTAGGCTTGCAGAATATTGATTATTTCAGCAGCTCGTGCAGCACCGTCTGCATCGAGAACGTGCGGTTGCCCGCTTCCTGGATGATGAGTGAGCCCGGCGCATCAAGCACTTCGTCAGACACTTCCACGTTGCGGCGCACGGGCAGGCAATGAATGAACTTGGCATCGTCGGTGAGGCGCATGTGCTCGCCCGTGAGCATCCAGCTGGGGTCGTTGCTGAGCACCTGGCCGTAGTCGCGGTAGCTGCTCCAGTTTTTGGCCTGCACGTAGTCGGCGCCTTCCAGGGCCTTGCGCTGGTCGTACTCGATGGTGGCGCCCTTCGTAAACTTGGGGTCCAGCTCGTAGCCGTGCGGGTGGGTAATAACAAAGTCAACCCAGTCAATTTCCGAAAACCAGTCGGCAAACGAGTTGGGCACGCACTGCGGCAGGGCGCGTACGTGCGGCGCCCAGGTCAGCACCACTTTCACGCGCTCCTTCTTCTTGGTTTCGGCCACCGTGATAAGGTCGGCAAACGATTGCAAGGGGTGCAGCGTGGCGCTTTCCAGGCTGATAACCGGCACGGTGGCGTAGTGCAGAATCTTGCTCAGCACCTCCTCGCTGTAGTCGGCCTCCTTGTCCTTGAGCGTCGGGAAGGTGCGCACGCCCAGCACGTCGCAGTACTGGCTCATCACCGCGATGGCATCCTTAATGTGCTCCTGCGTCGAGCCATTCATCACGGCGCCGTCGGCCATTTCCAGCGTCCACGAGTCGGCCCCGGCGTTCAGCACCCAGGCTTGCGCGCCCAGGTTGTAAGCCGCCTTCAAGCTGCTGAGCCGCGTGCGCAGGCTGGGGTTGAAAAATATCAGCCCCACGGTCTTGTTCTTGCCAACGTGTTGGTAGCCAAAGGGATTTTGCTTGATTGCTAAGGCTTGAGTCAGGAGCGCCTTGTAGTCGCCCGCATCGGCGAAAGAGAGGAAATTTTTCATAAGTCAGAATTGGCCCGCAAGAACGGCAGAAAATGCAGGGCCGGGCTAGCCAGTAGCAGGAGCGCAACGTAGCGCAAGCGCCTTATTACGCGTGAAAGCACAGTTGCTAGTTGCCTGAAAATAAGGTAAAAATTAACCTTTGCTAGTCGGGCTCGTAAGCGGCTTCACTCAGTACTTTTCCTTAGGCCTACTGCCCCGCATGAAACATCTACCTACCCTATTGCTGCTGCTAGCCCCCGCCCTGGCCCAAGCCCAGATTACCGACGCCAGCATCGTAAAACCCGGCACTATCGCCATCACTGGCGGCGTGGGCTACACCAGCACCACCACCAAAGTGACGAACGGCTCCTCCTCAGCTGATTACAATGTCAGCCAGTTCTACATCACGCCCGGTATCGGCTATTTCGTGGCCAATAACACGCCCGTCGGCATCAGCCTGAGCTACTCGGTGGGTAGCTCGCCCAACGCCGCCACCACTACCGTCACCGGCCCCGTGCGCCCCGCCCTCGACGGCAGCAAGGTGCTGCGGCTAGGTGGCTTCGTGGGCCACACCAAAATGTTTACCGATAATTTCGGCATCTTCGGTACCCTCAACGGCGGCTACCAGAACGTGCGCAGCCAAGACTACTCGGCTACCAACCCCATCCTCACCGCCGACACCAAAGGCTCGGGCTACTACGTGGCGCTCACGCCGGGTATTTCCTACTGGCCCGTGCGCGCCTTCAGCGTAAGCGCCACGATGGGTAGCCTCGATTTTAGCCGCATCAATTACGACTACCCCACCAACTCTGGCACCGAGCCCAGCAACTACAGCAACCACACCAACGACTTCGGGGCCCGCTTCGGCCTAAACCAGTTTGTGCTCAGCGCCACGTACTTCATCGGCCGGCCCGATTAGCTAGTCACCCTCCGGCGCCCACTTAAAAAGCCCTGGCTGTTGCGACAGCCAGGGCTTTTAGTTTTTGAGAAGGCTTGCTGAGCAAGGCCGGTATTACCCCGCCTTGTACTCGTTCCAGCTCTTAATCTTCAGGTCCTTCATTTCCAATTCGCAAAACGCATTGATAAATGCGCTGGCTAGCCGGGCATTGGTCAGCAGCGGAATGTTGAAGTCAACCGACTTACGGCGGATTTTATAGTCATTGTCCAGCTCGCCTTTGGTGAGGTTCTTGGGGATGTTGATGACCATGTCGATTTTCTTCTCCCGCAGGTACTCCAGCACGTTCGGCGACTCCTGGCTATCGGGCCAGTGCAGCAGGGTCGAGGCCAGGCCCACTTCGGCGAAGAATTTGTGCGTGCCCTCCGTGGCGTAGAGCGTGAAGCCACGCTCGGCCAGCAGCTGGGCCACCGGCAGCAGCGTCACCTTCGAGGCGATGGGGCCGCCCGAAATCAGCACCGAGTTTTGCGGGATGCGGTAGCCCACCGACAGCATCGACTTGAGCAGCGCCTCGGCGGCCGTGTCGCCCAGGCAGCCCACCTCGCCGGTCGAGGACATGTCCACGGTCAGTACCGGGTCGGCGCCCGCCAAGCGAGTGAAGGAGAACTGCGACGCCTTGACGCCCACAAACTTCGCATCGTATACCAGCTCGCTGGCGTCGCGGTCCACGGGTAGGCCCAGCAGCACCTTGGTCGCCTTCTTAATCAGGTTGTTGCCCGATACTTTCGACACAAACGGGAAGCTGCGCGAGGCGCGGATGTTGCACTCAATTACCTTCAGGTCGTTGTTCTTACCCAAGAACTGGATGTTGAACGGCCCGCTGATTTCGTAGCGCTTGGCGATTTTCTCGGCAATGGCCTTGAGGCGGCGTACCGTTTCTACGTACACCTTCTGGGGCGGGTAGTACATGGTGGCGTCGCCCGAGTGCACACCCGCAAACTCGACGTGCTCCGAAATGGCGTAGCTCACGATTTCGCCGTGGTCGGCCACCGCGTCCAGTTCGATTTCCTTGGCTTCCTGAATAAACTCCGACACCACTACCGGGTATTCGGAGCTTACCTCTTTGGCTAGCTTAAGGAAAGTTTCCAGTTCGTAATTGTTGGAAACCACATTCATGGCGGCGCCCGACAGCACGTAGCTCGGCCGGATGAGCACCGGGAACCCAACCTGCTGTACGAAGTCAAACACGCCTTCCAGCGTCGAAAGCTCGCTCCAGCGCGGCTGCGAGATGTCTAGCTCGTCCATAATCGACGAGAACTTATGGCGGTTCTCGGCCTCATCAATGCGCTCGGGCGAAGTGCCTAGCACCGGCACATTTTCCTGGTGCAGGCGCATGGCGAGGTTATTCGGAATCTGGCCGCCCGTAGAGAGGATAACCCCGCCCGGCTGCTCAAAATCCAGAATATCCATCACCCGCTCAAACGACAGCTCCTCGAAATACAGCCGGTCGCTGACGTCGTAGTCGGTCGAAACGGTTTCGGGGTTGTAGTTGATAACGATGGTTTTGTAGCCTTCCTCGGCGGCCGTCTGGATGGCGTTTACGCCGCACCAGTCAAATTCCACGCTGCTGCCGATGCGGTACACGCCCGAGCCCAGCACGGCTACCGATTTTTCGGTTTCCGGCTTCAGGTCATTCTCAGTACCGTGGTAGGTGAGGTACAGGTAGTTGGTTTGCGCCGGAAACTCGGCGGCCAGGGTGTCTATCTGCTTTACCACCGGTATGATGCCCAGCGACTTGCGCAGCGTGCGAATGCGCAGCTCGCTATTACGCAGGTCGTTTTCGCCGTAGAATTTCGCGGCTAGCTGCTGGTCCGAAAAGCCCAGCTTTTTAGCGCGCACCAAGAGTTCTTTGGAAGGGGTGGTGCCATCACCGAGCGGCAGCAGCTGCTGGCCTAGCTCAAAAATGGTGCTGAGGCGCTGCAAAAACCACAGGTCGATTTTGGTCAACTCATGGACTTGCTCCACCGTGTAGCCCAGCTCAAACGCTTGATTGATAGCGAAAATGCGCTCCTCATTTGGGTCGCTCAGCAGCTTGTCAACTTCGGCGGTAGTTACCTCGGCCTCGGGGCGGTTGGCCACGAAGCCGCGCTTGCCGGTGTCCAGCATCCGCAGGCCCTTCTGAATGGCTTCCTCAAACGAGCGGCCGATGGCCATCACCTCGCCCACGCTCTTCATGCTGGAGCCAATCTGCCGGGTCACGCCGTCAAACTTGCCCAAGTCCCAGCGCGGCAGCTTCACCACTACGTAGTCGAGTGCCGGCTCAAACAGCGCCGAAGTCGTCTGCGTCACGCTGTTTTTCACCTCAAACAGGCCGTAGCCCAGCGCCAGCTTGGCCGCCACAAAAGCCAGCGGATAGCCCGTGGCCTTCGAGGCCAGCGCCGAAGAGCGCGACAAGCGCGCGTTCACCTCAATCACGCGGTAATCTTCCGAAACCGGGTCCAGTGCGTACTGAATGTTGCATTCGCCCACGATGCCGAGGTGCCGAATGGTCTTGATGCCAATCTGGCGCAGTATGTGGTATTCGCGGTTGCTCAGCGTCTGCGAAGGCGCAATTACGATGCTCTCCCCGGTATGGATACCAATCGGGTCGAAGTTCTCCATGTTGCAGACCGTGATGCAGTTATCATAGCAATCACGCACCACTTCGTATTCCACTTCCTTCCAGCCTTTCAGCGACTCTTCCACCAGAATCTGGTCGGAAGTCGTGAACGCTTTTTCGGCCAGCGCCCGCAGCTCGTCCTCGTTATCGGCAAAGCCGCTACCCAGGCCACCCAGTGCAAACGCCGCCCGAATAATCAGCGGAAAGCCGATTTCCAGGCCCGCCGCAATGGCGTCGTCCATCGTGGTTACGGCGCGGCTGCGGGCGGTTTTTACGTCGATTTCATTGAGCTTGTCAATGAAAATGTCGCGGTCCTCGGTGTCGATAATTGACTGCACTGGCGTGCCAAGCACGCGCACATTGTACTTCTCGAAAATATTGTTTCGGTAGAGCTGCACCGCGCAGTTCAGCGCCGTTTGCCCCCCAAACGCCACCAGAATGCCGTCGGGTTTTTCCTTCTTAATGACCTCCTCGACGAAATACGGCGTGACGGGCAGAAAGTAAACGTCGTCGGCAATATTGTCCGACGTCTGCACGGTGGCAATATTGGGATTAATCAGGATGGTCGTAATGCCTTCTTCCTTCAGCGCCTTCAGCGCCTGCGAACCGGAATAGTCAAATTCGCCCGCCTCGCCGATTTTCAGAGCGCCCGAGCCGAGAACCAGTACTTTCTTGATGT
>Ga0265798_10010810_pt1 | contig 11184 bp, 6 predicted proteins | sample P3T30metagenome_FD_192430 | JGI IMG/M metagenome (GOLD analysis project Ga0265798, IMG submission 192430) | Plant litter microbial communities from East Loma Ridge, Irvine, California - P3 T30 | ecosystem: Environmental > Terrestrial > Plant litter > Unclassified | place: USA: California... | reverse complement strand
CCGTGGCTGATGCCGTTGGCGATGCCCGTGCCGCGCGTGTCGGTGAGGAACTGCGTGCGGAAGCCGATGAGGCCGCGCGAGGGGACGATGAACTCCATGCGCACCCAGCCCGAGCCGTGGTTCGCCATGTTCTCCATGCGGCCCTTGCGGGCGGCCATGAGCTGCGTGACGGCGCCCAGGTACTCGTCGGGCACGTCGATGGTCATGTGCTCGAACGGCTCCTGCAGCTTGCCGTTCTCGTCACGACGCGTGACGACCTGCGGCTTGCCGACGGTGAGCTCGAAGCCCTCGCGGCGCATCTGCTCGACGAGGATCGCCAGCGCGAGCTCGCCGCGGCCCTGGACCTCCCACGAGTCGGGGCGTCCGATGTCGACGACCTTGAGCGAGACGTTGCCGATGAGCTCGCGGTCGAGGCGGTCCTTGACCATGCGGGCGGTGAGCTTGTGGCCCTTGACCTTGCCGATGATCGGCGAGGTGTTCGTGCCGATCGTCATCGAGATCGCCGGGTCGTCGACCGTGATGGTCGGCAGGGGGCGGACGTCCTCCGGGTCGGAGAGCGTCTCGCCGATGGTGATGGTGTCGAAGCCGGCGACGGCGACGATGTCGCCGGGGCCCGCGCTCTCGGCCGGGTAGCGGCTGAGGGCCTTCGTCACCAGGAGCTCGGTGATGCGCGCGTTCTGGACGGTGCCGTCGGCCTTGACCCAGGCGACCGTCTGGCCCTTCTTCAGGGTGCCGTGGAAGACGCGGAGGAGCGCGAGGCGACCGAGGAACGGCGAGGCGTCGAGGTTGGTGACGTGGGCCTGCAGCGGGTGCTCGTCGTCGTAGCTCGGCGCGGGCACGTGGGTGAGGATCGCGTCGAAGAGCGGCTCGAGGTCGTCGTTGTCGGGCAGCGAGCCGTCGGCGGGCTTGTTCGTCGACGCCGCGCCGTTGCGGCCCGAGGCGTAGACGACGGGGACGTTGAGGATCGCGTCGAGGTCGAGGTCCTCGACCTCCTCGCTGAGGTCGCTCGCGAGGCCGAGGAGGAGGTCCTGGCTCTCGGCGACGACCTCGTCGATGCGCGCGTCGGGGCGGTCGGTCTTGTTGACCAGCAGGATGACGGGCAGCTTGGCCGCGAGGGCCTTGCGGAGCACGAAGCGCGTCTGGGGCAGGGGGCCCTCGGACGCGTCGACGAGCAGGACGACGCCGTCGACCATGGAGAGGCCGCGCTCGACCTCACCGCCGAAGTCGGCGTGGCCGGGGGTGTCGATGACGTTGATGGTGATGGGGCCGTCGCTCGCGTGGGCGCCGTTGTAGAGCACCGCCGTGTTCTTCGCGAGGATCGTGATGCCCTTCTCGCGCTCGAGCTCGTTGGAGTCCATCATCCGGTCTTCGGTGTCGAAGTGCGCGTCGAAGGAGTTGGTCTGCTTGAGCATGGCGTCGACGAGGGTCGTCTTGCCGTGGTCGACGTGGGCCACGATCGCCACGTTGCGCAGGTCGCTGCGGATGGCAGTCGCCATGGATGTGTTTCCTCACTGGAAGTGGAGTCTGGGAGAGGCACGGGCACGGGCCCGGCGGTCGCAGTCTACGGCACGCGACGAAAGGGCCCCTCCGCGGCCGCCGGGAGGCGGGGCGGAGGGGCCCTGACGCGGTGCGGGGTGCCCGGTCGGTCAGCGCCCGAAGGCGAAGTTCGCGCCGGGGATGGCCTCGAGCAGCTCCCGCGTGTACTGCTCGCGGGGCGACGCGAAGATGTCGTCCGTCGTGCCCGACTCGACGATCCGGCCCCTCTGCATGACCGCGACGTTGTCCGCGACGAGGCGGACCACGGCGAGGTCGTGCGTGATGAAGAGGTACGTGAGGCCGAGCTCGGTCTGCAGGTCGGTGAGCAGGTCGAGGATCTGCCCCTGCACGAGCACGTCGAGCGCCGAGACCGCCTCGTCGAGCACGATGACGTCGGGCTTGAGCGCGAGGGCACGGGCCACGGCGATGCGCTGACGCTGACCGCCGGAGAGCTCGTTCGGGTAGCGGTTGACCGTCGAGGCCGGCAGCGACACCTGGTCGAGCAGCTCGCGCACGCGGGCCTGGCGGCTCGCCTTGTCGCCGATGCCGTGGGTGACGAGCGGCTCGGCGATCGTGTTGCCCACGCTGTACATCGGGTCGAGCGAGCCGTAGGGGTCCTGGAAGACCGGCTGCACGCGACGACGGAAGTCGAAGAGCTCGCGGCCCTTCAGCGCCCCGACGTCACGGCCGTCGATGCGGACCGTGCCCGAGGTGATCGACTCGAGCTGGAGCACGAGCTTCGCGACGGTCGACTTGCCCGAGCCCGACTCGCCGACGAGCGCCATGGTGGTGCCCTTGGGGATCGAGAACGAGACGTCGTCGACGGCGCGCAGGTCGGTGGTGGAGAAGCCCTGCTGGCGGATCTTGTAGACCTTCGAGAGGTTCTTCACCAGGATGTGGTCGGCGGCGAGCTTGCCCGCCTCCTCGCGCTCCCGGGCCTTCGCCAGCAGCTCCTGGTCGTCCGACCCCGCGGCCGAGACCTCGGCGCCGTGGGTGACCGACGGCGTGAGCTTCGACTGGATGCGCCGGCTCGCGAGGCTCGGCGCCGCCGCGACGAGCCGCTGCGTGTAGGGGTGGCGCGGGTTCGCGAGGATCTCCTGCGAAGGGCCCGACTCGACGACGCGGCCCTTGTACATGACGACGAGCTTCTCGGCCCGCTCGGCCGCGAGGCCGAGGTCGTGCGTGATGAAGAGCACCGAGGTGCCGTAGTCGCGCGTGAGCGTCTCGAGGTGGTCGAGGATCCGGCGCTGCACCGTGACGTCGAGCGCCGAGGTGGGCTCGTCGGCGATGAGCAGCTTGGGCCGCGACGACAGGCCGATGCCGATGAGCACGCGCTGGCGCATGCCGCCCGAGAACTGGTGCGGGAACTGCTTGAGCCGGTCGCCCGCGTCGGCGAGGCCGGCCTCCTGCAGCACCTCGATCGCGCGCTGGCGCACCTCGGCCTTGCCCGAGGCGACGCCGTTGGCCCGGATGGCCTCCTCGACCTGGAAGCCGATGCTCCAGACGGGGTTGAGGTTCGACATCGGGTCCTGCGGCACGTAGCCGATCTCGCGACCGCGGATCGCCTGCATCTCGGAGCGGGACGCCTTCGTGAGGTCCTTGCCGTCGAAGAGGATCTGGCCGCCCGTCACCGCGCCGGTGCCCGGCAGCAGGTCGATGATCGACGTCGCCGTCGTCGACTTGCCGGAGCCCGACTCGCCCACGATCGCCAGGGTCTCGCCCTGGCGCATCGTGATGTCGACGCCGCGGACGGCGTCGACGTAGCCCGCCTGCGTCTTGAAGCCGATCTTGAGGTCGCGGATCTCGAGCAGCGGGGCGCCGGGGGTGCCCGGCGTCGGCTGCGTCGTCGTGGAGGTGTTCGTCATCGACGGGCCCTCGCCTTCGGGTCGAGGGCGTCGCGCACGACGTCGCCCATCATCAGGAACGACAGCACCGTGATCGACAGCGCGGCCGCGGGCCAGAACAGGGTCATCGGCGCGGTGCGGATGCTCACGCTCGCCTGGCTGATGTCGTTGCCCCACGACATCGTGCCGCTGGGCAGGCCGATGCCGAGGAACGACAGCGTGGCCTCGGCGACGATGAACGTCCCGAGCGACACGGTGGCGACCACGATGACCGGCGTGATGGCGTTGGGGACCACGTGGCGCAGCAGGATGCGGAACCGCGAGACGCCCAGGGCGACCGACGCGGTCACGTAGTCGCTGTTCTTCGCGCCCAGCACCGAGCCGCGCATGACGCGCGCGATCTGCGGCCACGCGAAGAGGGACAGCACGAGCGCCACCGTGAGCGGCGTGCGCGAGGGCAGCACCGACATGAGGACGATCGCGCCGAGCACGGTGGGGATGGCGAAGAAGATGTCGCCGATGCGCGAGACGAGAGCGTCGAGCCACCCGCCGTAGAAGCCGGCCAGCGAGCCGACGACGACGCCGATGAGGGTCACGAGCACGGTGGCCAGGAGGCCGACCGTGAGGGACGCGCGGGCGCCGTAGACGACGCGGGCGTAGACGTCGAGGCCCTGCCGGGTGAAGCCGAAGGGGTGGCCGGCCTCGGGGCCGGCGTTGCTCTTCTGCAGCTGGGCGCCCGAGATCGGGGACGTGCCGGTGAAGACCTGGGGCAGGAGGGCGACGATGACGACGAGGACGATGAGCGCGGCGCTGATCCAGAACAGCGGCCGCTTCTTCATCGAGTCCCACGCGTCGTTCCAGCTGCTGCGGGGCTTCTCGGACTCGTCGACGGCGTCGACGGCCCGGATCGGGGTCTCCTCCAGGTCGGCGACGAAGTGGTCGGCCGAGCGGGGCGAGGTGTCGTTACTTGGCATAGCGGATCCTCGGGTCGAGAACGGCGTAGAGCAGGTCGACCAGCAGGTTGGCGAGCATGAAGATGATCACCATGACGGCGACGAACGACACGACGGTCGGCCCCTCGCCGAGCTGGATGGCGCGGTAGACCGTGCCGCCGACGCCCTGGATGTTGAAGATGCCCTCGGTGACGATCGCACCGACCATGAGCGAGCCGATGTCGACGCCCAGGTAGGTGATGACGGGCACGAGGCTGTTGCGCAGGATGTGCACGCCGACGACGCGCTGGCGGGTGAGGCCCTTCGCGGTGGCGGTGCGGACGAAGTCGGCGCTCATGTTCTCGCTGACCGAGGCGCGGGTGAGGCGCACGATGTAGGCGAACGAGACCGACGCGAGCACGATGGCCGGCAGCACCAGCTCGGACCAGGGCGCCTGCGAGCTCACCGTCGTGCGGAAGATGCCGAGGTTGATCGCGAAGACGTACTGGAGCAGGAAGCCCGTCACGAAGACCGGCACCGAGATGAGCAGGAGGCTCAGCACGAGCGCGCTCGTGTCGAAGGCCTTGCCCTTGCGGAGGCCGGCGACGAGGCCGACGACGATGCCGATGACCGACTCGAAGAGGAGGGCCAGCATCGCGAGGCGGAAGGTGATGGGGAACGCGCGGACGAGCTCGTCGAGGACGGGGCGCCCGGCGAAGGTCGTGCCGAGGTCACCGGTGAACAGTCCGCCGATGTAGAGCAGGTACTGGACGATGAACGGCTTGTCGAGGTTGTACTGCGCGCGGATCTGCTCGAGGACCTGCGGGCTCGGCTGCTTGTCGCCGAACAGCGCCGCCACGGGATCGCCCGGTACGGCGAAGACCATGAAGTAGATGAGGAAGGTCGCCCCGAAGAAGACGGGGATGAGCTGGAGGAGGCGGCGTCCGGTGTACCAGAGCATCAGGCCTCCTCAGGGACGAACGGGAGCATCGTGTCGCAATCGATCGAGGTGTCGGGGACGCCCGCCGAGGGGGTCCGGAGCAGATCTCTCTGCTCCGGACCCCCTCGGGAGCGCTGGTGGTGGGCGGGTGCCCGGACGCTGCTAGTTCTTCGTCACCTCGTAGTAGAGGGGGACGGAGTTCCACCCGAACTCCACGTTGTCGACCGTGTCGCCGTACACGCCGGTGACGTTCGAGTACCACAGCGGGATCGCCGGGAGGTCCTCGAAGAGGAGCTCCTGCGCCTGCTGGAAGGTCTCGGTGGCGTCCTCGACGGTCTCGGCCGTCGCACCCTCGGTGAGGAGCGAGTCGAACTCGTCGCTGGAGTAGCGACCGTAGTTCGAGCCGGCGCCCGACTGGTAGAGCGGGGCGAGGAAGTTGTACGCGGACGGGTAGTCGGCCTGCCAGCCCGACCGGAAGGCACCGGTCATGGCGTCGCGGTCCTCCTCGTCGAGGAGCGTCTTGAAGTCGGGGTACGACTTGCCCTCGGCGCTGATCTCGAGCGTGTCGGCGATGCTGTTCGTCGCCGCGTCGACCCAGGCCTGGTGGCCACCGTCGGCGTTGTAGCCGATGGTGAAGGTGGTGTCGCCGTAGGGCGAGATCTCCTCGGCCTGCTCCCACAGGTCCTTCGCCCGGTCGGCGTCGTAGTCGAGGACGTCCGAGCCCTCGAGGTCCTCGCTGTAGCCGTCGATGACGGGCGACGTGAAGTCCTTGGCAGGCGTGCGCGTGCCCTGGAAGATGACGTCGGTGATGTCGTCGCGGTTGATGGCGAGCGAGATCGCCTGGCGGCGGAGCTTGCCCTCCTCCGTCGCACCGTCGAAGTGCTCGAGGTACTGCGGGATCGTGAAGGACTGGAAGATCGCGGCCGCCTGGTTGACGTTGCGGTCCGGGAAGTCGTCCTGGTAGGTCTCGAACGCGCTGTCCGGGACGGCGTCGAGGATGTCGAGGACGCCCGACTGAGCGTCGGCGTAGGCCGCCTCCTGCGTCGTGTAGAACGTGATGGTCAGGCCACCGTTCTGCGGGGTGCGGGGACCGTCGTAGTCCTCGTTCGCGACGAGCTTGATGTCCTGGTTGTGGGTCCAGGCTCCCTCGCCGTCGAGCATGTAGGGGCCGTTGCCGACCGGGTTCTCGCCGAAGGCCTCGGGGTCGTCGTAGAACGACTCGGGCAGCGGCACGTAGGCCGAGTAGCCCAGGCGCAGCGGCCAGTCGGCCTCGGGGGCCGAGAGCTGGACCGTGAACTCGGTGGGGCTGACGACCTCGAGGGCGAGGTCGCTGTCCTCGTCGTAGCTGAAGCCCTCGATGTTGTCGAAGAAGTAGCTGGCGCCCTGGGCGTTGCTCAGCTGAGCGGCCCAGTTCCAGGCCTTCGTGAACGACTCGGCGGTGACGTCGGTGCCGTCGGTGAAGGTGAGGCCGTCGCGGATCGTGACGTTCCAGAGCTGGTTGTCGTCCGACGAGATGTCCTCGGCGACGTCGTTGACCGACTCGCCCGAGGCGTCGTAGGTCGTCAGGCCCGAGAAGATCGAGTCGATGATCTTGCCGCCGCCGACCTCGGTGGTGTTCGAGGGGACGAGCGGGTTCTGCGGCTCGTTGCCGTTGGTCGTGATGATGGCGCTGGTGTCGCCCGAGGCGGTGTCGTCGCCCGAGTCTCCACCACTGGCGCAACCGGTCAGGACGAGTGCCGTCGTCCCGAGCACGGCGACGGCCGACAGGGCCATGCGCTGCTTCTTCAATGTTCCTCCTGATGCAAGGTGTACGCAGGGCTGCCCCTCGGGGTGCCACGCGTGGGATGGAAGTACCCTAAGCGGCGCTGGGAGCTTCGCCAAACGTCTCGGGGAACGGTTACACGACGGAAACCAAGACGCTCGTCCCGAGCGTGCAGGATCGATCCGTTGCGCGACAGGGTGCTCTCACGCAAGGATCGGCTTCCCGTCGCGGACCAGCTGGCAGGTATCATCTCGCGTCCACCGACCCGACACCTGCTGCGCATCAGGATCTGCCGTGCCTGCTGGCCTAGCATCGCCGCGTGACCGACGCCCTCCCGTCCCGCCCCCGCCTCCGGGCCGAGATCGCCATCGTGCTGGGCCTGTCGCTCGGTGCCAGCGCCGTCTACTCGATCGTGTCGATCGTCGCGCGGCTCACGCGCGACCAGCCGCTGTCGCAGCAGACGGCGACCCTCAACGCCCCGCTCAGCGAGCGCGCGCTGCTCGACCTCGTCTACCAGGTGCTCGCGGTCGCCACCGACCTCGTCCCGGTCGCCCTCGTGGCCTACCTGCTCTGGAGCACCGCGCGGCCCCACCTCGGGCGCCTCGGCCTCGACGCCGCCCGCCTCGGCCGCGACTCGCTCGGCGGCGTCGCGCTGGCCCTGGTCATCGGCGTGCCCGGCATCGGCCTCTACCTCGTGGGGAAGTCCCTCGACCTGACGGTCACCGTCGTGCCGACCGACCTCGGCGAGCACTGGTGGACCGTGCCCGTGCTCCTGCTCTCGGCGCTGCGCGCCGGCCTCACCGAGGAGCTCATCGTCGTGGGCTACCTCTTCGCGAGGCTGCGCGACCTGGGCTGGCGGACCTGGCCGATCATCGTCGCCGCCGCGCTCCTGCGCGGCAGCTACCACCTCTACCAGGGCTTCGGGGCCTTCGTGGGCAACGTCGCGATGGGCCTGCTCTTCGGCTGGCTCTACGCGAGGACCGGGCGGGTGCTCCCGCTCGTCGTCGCGCACGTGCTCATCGACGCCACGGTCTTCGTCGGCTACCCCTGGGCGGCGAGCACGTTCCCCGCGCTCTTCGGCCTGCCGGGCTGAACGACCCTCCCCCACGCGGCACCGCCGCCCTCGTGGAGGGCGGCGGTGCGGTCGTGCCGAGGGCTCGGCTCAGGCGAAGGCCTCGATGGGCGGGCAGGCGCAGGTGAGGTTGCGGTCCCCCCAGGCCTGGTCGATGCGGCGCACCGGCGGCCAGTACTTCGAGCGCACGAGCGACGGGACCGGGTAGACGGCCTCCTCGCGCGTGTAGGGGTGCGCCCACTCCCCCGTGACGGCGGACGAGGCCGTGTGCGGGGCGTGCCGCAGGGGGCTGTCCTCGACGGCCCAGCGGCCCGCGGCGACGTCGTCCGCCTCGCGGCGGATGGCGATCATCGCGTCGACGAAGCGGTCGATCTCGGCGAGGTCCTCCGACTCGGTCGGCTCGACCATGAGCGTGCCCGCGACGGGGAACGACATGGTCGGGGCGTGGAAGCCGTAGTCGACGAGCCGCTTGGCGACGTCGTCGACCGTGACCCCGGTCGCCTCCCGGAGCGGGCGCAGGTCGAGCACGCACTCGTGCGCGACGAGGCCGCCCTCGCCCGAGTAGAGCACCGGGTACGAGTCGCGCAGCCGCGCGGCCACGTAGTTCGCCGCGAGCACGGCGGCACCGGTGGCCCGGGTGAGGCCGTCGGTGCCCATCATGCGGACGTAGGCCCAGCTGATCGGCAGGATGCTCGGCGACCCGTAGGGCGCGCTCGAGACCGGCACGCCGCCGTGCGCGAGGCGTCCGCTCTCCGTGCCCGAGGCTCCGGGGCGACGGTCGGCCTGCTGCGCCATCGGGTGCGACGGCAGGTGGCGCGCGAGGTGCGCCTTCGCCGCGACCGGGCCGACGCCCGGGCCGCCGCCGCCGTGCGGGATGCAGAAGGTCTTGTGCAGGTTGAGGTGGGACACGTCGCCCCCGAAGTCGCCGAACCGCGCGACGCCGAGCAGCGCGTTGAGGTTGGCGCCGTCGACGTACACCTGGCCGCCGGCGTCGTGCACGGCGTCGGTGACGTCGCGGATGTCGTGCTCGTAGACGCCGTGCGTCGACGGGTACGTGACCATGAGCGCGGCGAGCTGGTCGGCGTGCTCCGCGACCTTGGCGCGCAGGTCGGCGAGATCGACGTTGCCGCCCTCGTCGCAGGCGACGACGACGACGCGCATCCCGGCGAGGACGGCGCTGGCCGCGTTCGTGCCGTGCGCGCTCGAGGGGATGAGGCAGACCGTGCGGTCGGCGTCGCCGCGCTCGAGGTGCCAGCCGCGGATCGCCAGGAGGCCGGCGAGCTCGCCCTGGCTGCCCGCGTTGGGCTGGAGCGACACCGTGTCGTAGCCGGTGAGCTCGGCCAGCCAGCCCTCGAGCTGGTCGACGAGCTCGAGCGAGCCGCGCACGTCGCTCGCCGGGGCGAACGGGTGCAGCCGGGCGAACTCGGGCCAGGTCACGGCGGCCATCTCGGTGGCGGCGTTCAGCTTCATCGTGCAGCTGCCGAGCGGGATCATGCCGCGGTCGAGCGCGTAGTCCTTGTCGGCGAGGTGCTTGAGGAACCTCATCATGCTGGTCTCGCTGCGGTGGGTGCGGAAGACCGGGTGCACGAGGTAGTCGCTCGTGCGCCGCAGCGACTCCGGCACGCCGAGGTCGACCCCGGCGGCCTCGACGGGCTCGAGCGAGACGCCCAGGACCTCGGCGACGACCGCGACGTCGTCGTCGGTCGTCGTCTCGTCGAACGAGAGCCGCACGCAGTCCTCGTCGACCTGGTGCAGGAGGTACCCGCGGGCGTGCGCGTCGGCCACGACGGCGGCCGCGCGGCCCGGCACGAACACCTGCAGCGTGTCGAAGAAGGCGTCGTCCTCGAGCTCCGGGTCTCCGGCGACGATCGCGGTGGCCAGGCGACGGGCGTGCCCGTGCGTGCGGGCGGCGATGTGCCGCAGCCCCCAGGGGCCGTGGTAGACGGCGTACATGGCGGCCATGACGGCGAGCAGCACCTGCGCGGTGCAGATGTTCGACGTGGCCTTCTCGCGACGGATGTGCTGCTCGCGGGTCTGCAGGCTGAGCCGGTAGGCGGGGTGCCCGTCGGAGTCCTGCGAGACGCCGACGAGGCGGCCCGGCAGCTGGCGCTCGAGGCCGGTGCGCACGGCCATGTAGCCGGCGTGCGGGCCGCCGAAGCCCATGGGCACGCCGAAGCGCTGGCTGGTGCCCACGGCGACGTCGGCGCCGAACTCGCCCGGCGCGCGCACGAGGGTGAGCGCGAGCAGGTCGGCCGCGACCACGGCGAGCCCGCCGTGGGCGTGCGCTGCGTCGACGATCGCCGACGGGTCCCAGACGAGGCCGGAGGCCCCGGGGTACTGGACGAGGACGCCGAACGACTCCGGCAGGTCGGCCGGGTCGAGCGAGGAGAGCTCGAGCTCGACGAGCCGGATGCCGACGGCCTCCGCGCGGCCGGCGAGCAGCGCCTTCGTCTGCGGCAGCGCGTCGGCGTCGACGACGAAGACGTCGGTGCGCGCCTTCGAGGCACGGCGCGCGAGCAGCATCCCCTCGACGACGGCCGTGCCCTCGTCGAGCATGGAGGCGTTGGCCGTCGTGAGCGCGGTGAGCTCGGACACCATCGTCTGGAACGTGATGAGCGCCTCGAGCCGGCCCTGCGAGATCTCGGGCTGGTACGGCGTGTAGGCGGTGTACCAGCTGGGGTTCTCGAGCACGTTGCGCTGGATCACGGCCGGCGTGACGGTGTCGTGGTACCCGAGCCCGATCAGGCTGCGGTTGACCACGTTCTTGCGGGCGAGCGTGCGCAGCTCGGCCAGCGCCTCGGACTCGCCCACGGGCGCGGGCAGCACCGACGCGGCGACGGCCTCGGCCTGCACGGCGTCGGGCACGGCGGCCCGGACGAGCGACTCGACGCTGTCGTGGCCCAGCACGGCGAGCATCGCCTCGTGGTCGGCGGTCGTCGTGCCCACGTGGCGGTCGACGAAGCCCTCGGCCGCGGTCTGCGGCCACTCCTCGTGCGCCGCCATCAGTCGGTGAGGGCGACGTACTCGTCGCGCGAGAGGAGGCCGCTGCGGTCGTCGGAGCCGAGCTGGATGGTGATGAGCCAGCCGTCGCCGTAGGG
>Ga0265798_10010808_pt1 | contig 11186 bp, 8 predicted proteins | sample P3T30metagenome_FD_192430 | JGI IMG/M metagenome (GOLD analysis project Ga0265798, IMG submission 192430) | Plant litter microbial communities from East Loma Ridge, Irvine, California - P3 T30 | ecosystem: Environmental > Terrestrial > Plant litter > Unclassified | place: USA: California... | reverse complement strand
CGTAGAAGTTCCACACTGTGACTGGGTCTTCCTGAAATCTCTTGAATGACGCCAGCTCTTTGACATTAACCTTACTTCGTGATGCATCTGTTCCACGCCAGGTTGCCAGGCCGGATGGCGCACTTAGTCCAGCACCTACAACACACAAGATTCGCGAAGATGTTGCTAGGATATTTGCAAAACGCGACCAGGCGGAATCGTCGTCTGCATGAGTACTATCCATACTGAACTTGTGATAGAGAATTGTCTTGTTGCAAGGTCTGCTGAAAAGTTGGAGAAGCTGTGCTGACGTTGTTGGTAATTAAGGGTTGTTGACTTTATGATGCTTGAGCGGTCAGACGAAAGCGCGGATGCGCCTCGGCACCCCAGGGTCGCGTTTGTGCACGGTGCACCCAGTGAGCCATTTCGGGTAGTAAGCTACTCCACTAAGATTTTAACATTTTGGGAATTAAAGCTGTAGAACTCTATGAAGTAGCTATTATTTGTATCAAATCTAGATACTCTGGAAAAAGTACTATCTTCTATTCATCTTTAAGCTTGTTGTTCGTAATAGTCACTCTGTAAATTCAAAATCCTTTAGTTAATGCTATACATGATCTGTAGTAAATACGCTCCATGTCTATCCTCTTGGCGCAGTCAACTTCTCTACTACTAATCCTGCTAGCATCCGAATCCTCATGCCCCTGGCCACCAACTGCCCAAATGTAACTCCGAGACCAAAACTCTTCATTAGCCACCCTCGCAGCTCCGCACCAACCATACTATCAATTCCAAATGTCGTGAGATCTTCGTCGACATCAACGTCCGCCACTGGCAGGAACAAAAGTTTAGATACTCGCTCAACTAGCACCGTCTGTGCTAATTCCTGAAGCCCTGCTCCTTGCTGGTCAGGCTGAGAGCCACCCCTCTGAGCATCTCGAAGTGCCGCTGCCCGACCCAGCAATTCGCTGAGCCCGCCTGCGGACTTGGTCGCACCGCCGGTGACTGAAACCTGGCGCAGTTCGTGGAGATCGGCAATGGCACGCACGAGGCGCGAGAACCGTGGGTCAGAGCTCCAGATGAACTCTGCGTTGGGATCGAGCCGGTATATCCTGATAGGCTCAAGACCCTGCAACAAGTGGGCGTCAGAACATGGGTCGAAACGGTCGGCAGCATCTGCAGGTGGGACTGCAAACGCGATATCAAGAAGCTTCGTGAGGTCTTCTTGCGTGGTCCCATAGACGCCATTACGCTGGAGTGAGCGTTGGACATCCGGGCGTCGGCTAGCAAAGCCGACATCGGAAATCATGCCCATAGCAAGAGAGAGCGCAGGAAGGCCCTGGGCGCGCCGAAAGCGAGCAAAGGCATCCTGGAAACTGTTTCCTGCGCTGTAACTGGCTTGGGTGGCGGTGTTGACAACAGAGACGATAGAGCTAGTCATTGTGAAGAAGTCGAGCGGCTGGTCCAGTGTCACTTCGTGTAGATTGATGGTTCCGCTAACCTTGGGATCGATGACCTTACGAAGCTGTGCGTAGGTCATGCTTTCGAGATTGACATCCTCAAAAACTGCCGCAGCATGGATTACACCCTTGATATGTCGCTCAGCCTTGACAAGTGCGAGCGCAGAATTCAGCTGGTCTTTGGAGGTGACGTCACATTTGATGGAGGTACAGTGAATATCCTCACTACTCGATAAGGTCGGTGGTGGCGCGCCACTTCTCGACAAGAAGTACAGGTGTCGTGCCCCACGCGCTATAAGCCATGAACTTATGGTATAGCCAACGCCGAGGCCAGAACATCCGGTTAGGATGTAAGCTGCATTCGGATCGAAAGATGCTCGAGATGCTGAGGGTACAACTTGGACGATAGAGCTCGGGTTGTTGTAGGTGACAACCACTTTGCCGACATGAGTGCCTTTGCCCATGAAAACCAGGGCCTTTTCAAGTTGCGAGACATCAAACGTAGTAACCACGTCGATTGGCTTCACTATACCCTGTCGGTACAGTGCGGCAACCTCTGCCATCAAACTGTTTGACTGGGTCAGCTTTCCTCTCCAGAATCTTGCGTCGAGTATGCATGGGCGAGATACGGCTTACCTGCCAATGAATTCTGGCTTTTGCTGATGCATAAGGCCGATGTCGAACGACGAGAACGTAGCATTACGCTCGAAAACCTCCATTGCCAGCTTGCCTCGATTGATAACGTCTAGACGACCCATCTCGATGAATCGGCCCATGGGCGCCACACAGCGCCATGATTCTTGCATATGCTCACCAGATGAGGAGCTCAAAATAACGTCAATGCCTCCAGCATCGCGTAATTGACGCCAGGTGTCATGGTCCCGAGAGGCGAGTATATGATCCCTTGGAATGCCGAATTGTTGTACAAGTACGTCCGCTTTTCTAGGGGAGCCCACAGTCACATAGATGTCGCCGCCAAGGTGGCGCGCAATACGTATCAATGCCATGCCTAAGGCACTTGTTGCGGATTGTATGAGAACCTTTTCTCCCTTTTGCAGACGCGCCAAGTGCATCAGCGAGTACACCGCCGTAATGTAGCTCACTGGCAGCGACGCGATCTGATCCGACCGCTCGTTTGTGTCGAATTTCTGAACAGAAACAGCACTTGTTCGCACAAAGTTTCCGAAGTTGCCCGGGGCCATGCCACAGACACTGTCACCAACAGCAAAGCTCTTGACACCTGCACCCATCTTTGTGACGATGCCACAGCATGTCAGACTATAAGTGTTCAAATCGAAGCGACCTGTGGCCACAGCAAGATCCTGGTCATAAGATTAGCAACTTCTCATTGGTTGAAATTGGTGACTGTACCTTCATGTTGATTTCAATGGCTTCAGACTTGATCTCTACCCAGTCTTCAGGCAGAGGAGCATCCATGTCATCATCTCTTTCAAAACGCAAAGTACTCAGTAAGCCAGCCTGACTAAAAGCCACCTTCACTGGGCCAAGTTCGCTCCATGGCTTCGAGAGGAGATCAGTGCCAATATCTTCTTGCACGCGATATTGCGCATTCATCAGAGTATCAGGAACGACTCGGCTGATATGCATAATGTCCTCGTGCAGAGCACAGTAATTCTCGGCTTCTCCTACGGAGTCCTGACGAACAAGGTCTGCGAATCTGGCCTTGATATGCTCAAATACATTTGGCTGTTTCGCGTATTCTGGACCTAAGCAAAACTGCGACATTCTGATATGCGGCATCTCGCGTGGCACGGTGCGAAGAAATCCGATGGTGAGTCCGGCTGAAGGAGATGTCTGCTCCAGCATATCAGACTTTGTAAGCCAAAGTAGGGACGAAGATTGGCGCAGTACATCCTTTAAGCTAAGGAATGACGCTTCATCTCCGAGGATATTCGCCGTATCTTCAAGATCGAGCAAAGATATCACATGCGCCCCTTGGTGAGGGACTTTGTCGAGCAATGTCGCGTAGGTTATGTGATAGCGATCATGATCGAGCTGATCGATGAGTTGCTGGCTGAAGATTTGTTGCTCAGTATTGCCCAGAATTGTGATTGCCTCTTTGACTGCAGAACGTCCGTTGGAGTGAACGGTCGGCTCGGTAGCTGTGGTCACCATAACAGATGCCACGTCGACACCTTTCGGATAGTCGTTGAGACAAAAGTCAATACCGGAGAACCCATGTGTAACAAACTCGTGCTGCCACCGTGCCTCTTCGACAAAAGGACCATCAGGCCGACCGTCCTCCTGGCCTCGCCAGAAGCCAGGAAACGTGCCAGAGAGCATGCCGGCAACATCAAGAGGGCGGGTCATTTCGACAACAATCAACCTGCCACCCTGTTTCAGCAGTTTGCGACTGTTCTTTACCGTTCGGGACAATGAATCTGTGGCATGGAGCACCCTTGACGCAATCACAAGATCATACTGAGCTTCGAAACCTTGGATCCGGGGGCCCTTGTCAATGTCTAAAACATTGTATAGAACTGCCTTGCTGGTTGCGTATCTTTCCTGGGCCACGGTGATGAAAGACGGTGATTTACTTGTCAAAGTGTAGTCCTTGTATCGCTTGAAATCGGTTGTTGATTCCAATTTTGACAACAGATGACCAGTTGGACCGACGCCCATCCCGGCATTGATCTCGAGAATGCGGAGATGTGGGTTCTTATGGGCGCAAAGATCCACAATATGAGTCAACTGCTCATATGCTTTGTCAAACGTGATGCTTGAGCTCCATATGTTCTCGAGAAGGTCATCTGTTTGGGCAATCTCCACGCTGCTCATCTCGCCTTTGAGAATCATTGGGAGATTATCGTAGATGCGCTTCATCAGAAGCATCTCCGGATCTTGCCCAAGGCTTTCGCAGATTTGCTTGATTCGCTCGGCACGCTCCTGGTGTGTCTTGCCGAGTGCATCGAGGCCAAAGGTGGTTTTCCCCTCGGCTGCGCGAGTGTGAAATCGATGAGTCCAAGAGACAAAGTTGGTGTGTTCATCTGCTAGGATAGCACCTGTGTCTTTTCTATATTCCTCGGAAACGGATATTGACATATAGGTTGCCAGCTGTTCGAGGTTTTGTAGGACATGGATGGCCTTGTCTTGTTGTCCGGCCACAGGAAACAATAGCTTCGCTTGGTGGTCAGCTAAGGAATCGATGTCTGGCTTCCAGCATAATCGAAAGAACGGATTCTTCGACAAATCTGTATCTTCCTCGAATTGTCCCGGCCCTTGGTAGGATATGCATTTCAGGAAATCCATGTCCATAATGATCTCGCCAGTCTCACTAAGCAGCTGAGACTTTGCATACAATCCACGAGGACCTTTCGTAGCTCCTGAGGCGATAGCAATGCCATTTTGGAGGTGCTTGGCGGGTGTGTTGTTCCATATAGTCAGGCTGTCGATTGTGACAGGCACGAAAGCAGATTTTGCAGATTCGACACTGCCTCCATGTGAACTGATGAGCGCCAGTTGAAGGCAGGCGTCAATCGTTGCAGGGTGGATACGGTATTCTGACTCAAGTTTCATGGTACCGGCGCTGGGATCGAGTTTGATACTCGCTCGGCATTGGTCTTTGGTAACCAACAAGTTGTTGAGCCCTTGGAAGACTTCACCGTAGCCTAGACCCAGCTCTTCGAAACGATTGTACCATTGCTTAATGTCATTTGGTACGAAACCAGCAGTACTGATGTCTGTGACGGAACAGGATTCTAACAAATGTCAGAGAGTCTTGAGTTGAAGTGCTTCAATAGTTTAATCTTACCTCTGCTGGATTTTTCTGCTCCGACGGAGCCTGAGCAGCACTGCACCCAAACTGTAGAATTCACCTTGAGGGCGGCGATCTGAAAGTCAAACCAGATTGTTGACTGTGAGTTTCCACCTTCTAGTGCCGATGATTGCATACTCAGAATGACCTCAACACCCAGTTCATCGTCTGGTATCTCCAAAGTTGATGTTATAGCAACGTTGCGGAATGAAATAGCAGTCGTTTTGTCTGCTCCATCGATCGTGTCCTCGTAGTGCTGAGTGAAAGCCTCTGCTGCCATGGCAAGGAACCCAGCACCTGGAAAAATGACCTGGGGGATCAATTTATGATCTGCTAGCCACGGAACATCCCTGACTCGCAAAATATTTCGCCAAGAAGGGCTCAGATGTGAAGAGCTTGACTGTTTGACTCCAAGTAGATCGTGTCGCAAGCGCTTGCGTAATCTCCACTCCTTGTTGGCCCTATTCTCATGGTAGATTATCGGGCCATAACTGTAATTGTAAGTCGGCATGTCAAGACATATTCTCGGTGTGCGTAGAGAATTTGAATCGGAGATGGAGTTCACGACTTCGAGATCGATCGGGCAATCTTCCTGGAACAGCCGGCCAGCCATTGCGAGTATGCTTGACATATCATCCTTTCCTCTCGATAAAGTATGCATATAGATTGGTGGCTGGATACCTTTCGCTTTAGTGCTTTCAAAGATCTGCTTCAGCGGGCCTTGGAGCGCAGAATGTGGGCCAACCTCGATAGCCACCTGGAAGCCTTGACCAGCACGGAGTTGCAACTGCTTGACGGCCTCGCTGAATTGAACCGGTGACTCAAGATTCTTTCTCCAATACTTGGGAGATATCGCAAGCGTGGACGTATCTTTCCATGGATGTACAGAAGAGACCCACAATACGGATGGCAATGTTTTCGTGTCCAGATGCAGCCCTCGAACTACCTCCATACCTTCAGTGGCCAGATGTTCATATGCTGCGCCAAGTAGTGCCATATCCGGAGAGTGATAGGCATTGCCGCCAGTTTTCAGAATTCTGTTGAAAATGGCATTGCTTGAAAGACGCTCAGAAAGTATCTCGATTGCAGGCGTCCTTCCGGATATTGTCACACTGGACGGAGAGTTGATGGCCGCCACGACAAGGTCCTCAGAGAGGTCGCTGAGGTAGTCTTCGATTTCGGTAAAGCCAATCCCCACAGCAAGCATGGAACCAGTACGACTGTTCTTTGCGACTACATAGCCTCTGTAGAAGGCCATAGTGACTGCCTCCGCCGCTGACAGTCTACCGGCTGCGTATGCGGCTGCAATCTCTCCTGATGAGTGGCCAACCGTGCCCGAAATTGTGATGCCAAAACTCAAAAGTAAGTCGACAAGTGCGACCTGTAGAGACGTGCACACTGTTTGCGAAACAGCAGGCTCATGCACCGACGAGCCTAAGCCACCAGCAACAACGTCTTCAATACTCCATTCTGGTCTGCCAGGCAAAACAGACAGGATTTTATCTTGTCGTCTGATCGAATCTCGAAAGACGGGAAAGTGGTGGAAGAGGTCACTGCCCATGTTTGGCCATTGAGCTCCTTGTCCGGTAAATACAAGGCATATCTGGCAGGATGATTCGCGTTTCTTGATTTTCTGGATGGTCAAACCTCCGGCAAGTTGTGAACATAGATCTTCTGATGATGCGACGACAAAGGAACGGTAGGAAAACCGAGATCTCTTCAAAGTCAGTGTATAGACAAGATCTGGAAGATGGAACTTGGGGATGAGTTGAGCGATTGAAGCGATGTTCTTCCGTAATGAGTTCTCATCCTTGGCCGAGAAGATGAATAGAAGAGGGCGCTCGTGCTCGTTGTTGGCTGGGGTTCCATCTATATGTCCATTACTTGACATTTGTTTTGCTGTATACAATGACAAAGCGCGCTCGGAAAGTGTCCGGGGAATGGATTGACGCGAGATATACTCAGCGACAACGGAGCTTGGGTGTTCCAGAATCACGTGAGCCTATAAACATCTATCTGTTAGCGATGATTCTACTTTAGCCGACGCAAATTTCCTTACATTCGATCCTCCGTAGCCAAAACTGTTGATAGAGGCCCGCTTCAGGTGAGGGCGAGGCCATGGTCTTGTTTCTTGTACAACTTCTGTTCTTGTGCCCTCGAAATCAATGTTCGGATTGAGTTTTGTTATGCCACGCGTCGGTGGAATAGCATCTCTCTCCATTGCTAAGACAACCTTCATCACACTTGCCATAGCGCTGGCCGACTCACTATGACCTAAATTAGGCTTGACACTGCCAATCAATAAAGGTCTAGTAGTCTTGTGCTCTGCGAAGACTTTGCCAATACCTGCAACCTCTAACGGATCTCCGACCTGTTACTTGCGTGTTAACCTTGCAATGTAGAAATAAGTGGAATACGCACTGGAGTACCGGTGCCGTGGCATTCGAAGTAGTCCGTTTCAGCTGGATCAAGATACCCGGAATTGATATATGCCTGCCTGATGACAGCCTCTTGAGCGACTGCGCTTGGGTGAGAAATGCCGTCTGACCGACCATTTCTGCCAAAACCTCAGTAAACTCAGTCATAAAACACGTGATGCAGGATACTTACGCCGATATCGCTGATCCCCGTATAACTGCCCTTATGTTGTGATCTCCTGCCAATGCTCGGCTCAAGGGCATGAGGTAGAGCGAGCCGAATCCGTCTGCTCTAGCATATCCATCTGCGGAAGCGTCGAATGTGTGGCTGATCGAAGTAGGAGAAATTGCCCCTAGCTTAGAGATAAATATTTGGGAAGCTGGTTCGAGGATGATGTTGCTGCCAGCCACAATGGCACCGTCGCAATCTCCGTTGCGTATTCCATTGACAGCAAGATGTAATGCATACATCGAGGAGGAGCAAGCTGTGTTCATAGTGACACTTTTCAGGAGATCAGCAATTCTCGATCTTCTTGAATATCGACAAGATATCTGACGTACCTGGGCCCCTTGAAGTCAAATGTATAGTTGATACGGTTACTCAGAATTGTTGTGTCACCTCCTGTGGCCATGTAAGGCAAAGGGTAATCTGCGTCGCGGAACTGCATATTCTGGTGATCGGAACAGAAATTGCCGACATAAACGCCAGTTCTTGAGCCGTAAAAATCTTCCCATGGTATACCACCGTTCTCAAAGGCCTCAAAAGTTACTTCCAAGAGCTTTCTTTGTGCCACATCTGCTGTTCTTGTCTCAAGTGGGCTCATACCAAAGAAGTTATGATCGAACAGTCTAGGGTTTTCCTCGAGAAAAAACCCTCCTTTTGTGAAGAAAGAGCCCGGTCGTTGTTGGTCTGGATGATACCATCCATCTATGTTAAAGCGATCTGCCGGAAATTCGGATTGACCAGAGCGCTTGGACTCGAGCATATCCCACAGCTGAGATGGGTTTGAGATACCACCAGGCCATCGGCAAGCTGTTCAAGGCTTAAGTCAGCAATTTGAGCGTCAGCTGTGATATGATTGGAGACTTACCCATTCCAACGATGGCGATAGGTTCAGGGCCTTCCCCAGATTGTGCTTTGCCTTGATTGGCTTCATGATCGAATGTTTTGGCCTTTTGAGATTGAAAGTCTCCCATTGTTCGTAGTCGTTGAGACTTCAGCAGTGACAGCGTAGAAATACTGCTAAGCAAGCTACTATAACTGGCTTAAATTACGAAACGAAGGACTCCAACACCAATATTTTTAATATACCTAGGTACATCATATCAAAGTACCAAATCTATGAGCCGCTATAGGGAGACCCTGTAATCGACAAGGTACACTCTCGCGCAAGAAAGAACATGCATACTGCATGCCCGCTCACAAGATCGGCGGTTCGGGTGTGTCGGATCCCGCGAATCGCAGCTCGGCCGCAGTGTCTTACATCCAGTTCCACAACTTTGATGCCCGTATTGCGCTACTCCGAACGAGTCGGCCCCGACCCTTGTACTCCACTTACGGTACCGCCATGGTATTCACAATTCCATGTTCAGAATCCATAGTCATACCGACAACAATTTTGTCTTGGATACCGGATGATGTAATCTTTCAGGTCTCGATTCACACATCGACACATAGTGAGAGCAAGATTAAGCTAGAAAAAACGGATACTAGTTTTATGGTGTAGAGTTGATCTGTTTTTGGAGATGATATGGTGGCTTTGGAGATCACACGATCTGTGTCGTGGCTAACACAGATCATCACATGGCTTCAGAATTGCCCTAAATCACCGTTTCCAAAACCAGACTTGAAGCTTCATATGACAAGTCAAAAGAACCTTCTATAATCATAACGTGATGAATCTCAGACCGGGACATGTTGATCGTCTGGGTAATCATTCTGTTATTTTCTGATAACCTTACGTGTAAATTGCAGATAGGGGCAAGAGTCGAAATCAAAAGTTTGCATTGTGGATCTATATCACTACTATAGGACTCTGATCACAACTAGTGGCTTCTAGCAGCTAGTTCGCTATAAAGCTATTTCATACGCCTTGTTTTGTGCTCGGAGTACTCAGTGGCCGTTAACGCCGTTCGTACCGCGACTCTGGCTAAGAAGTCTGACTTCCAACAGACCCATGGGACCGGTGCTATGAACCTTGACAAGCTGTGAATGGAATGTGTTAGCGTCTTATTTAGGAGAATGGCTACAACAGCGTGGCATGGTTGACTTACATCCAGACGCGAATCCGCCTGACGTATGAGCTTTCTGAACTCATTTACCGATCGTTGCTTTGCGCCGAAGCACACCCACATACATAGATCCATCTGGCGGAGACTCCACTCCTCCCATGCCGGTTTCTCGCCTGGGTCGGGCAGGACGGTGTCGTTGATCAGAAGAGGTGTCTCTGAGGCACATTCTTCTAACGCTGGAACAGTGGCCTGCAGCAACTTGATGAATTGCGAGTCATTGAGGTTGTGAACGACCTGTCGGATAAAAAAGGCACCCGCGTCTCGAATTGGCTGCGGCTGGTAGTAGTCATGTTGCTTGAACTGGATCCGATCTTTAAGCGAGCCAGTCCAAAGGCTCTCGCCTTGGGAAAGCATTACAGGCGATGCGTCCTGCACAATGAATTGGAGATGGTCGAATTTCTGCACATCTGCTCTTAGATTGCGCTCGGTCTTGAGAAATACATGAGAGGTAGTTCACTTACCTGGGCTAATGAGAGTGAAACGTGTCCAGAGCCGCCACCAATATCAACTACTGTGCCTTTGATTTTGGCCCAGTCAAACTCTTCATGAAGCTGCTTGGTTTCGCGGTCGACTGTTGAATAATCATTTTAACTGCTGAGGCGCTACATTGTTCGGATACAGGAATACGTACGCTGCGTGAGCCCAGCCATTGCATTGGCGAACCTTTTGGCCTTGTCTGGTTGTGTCTTGTACCATTCGTACGTGGACTTTCCGTATTTGGTGTAGAAACCACACTTCTCTGGGCTGCTCTCAAATGGAGATTCGCGTATAGACTGTGAGGCCTCTGCTGCTGCACGGAACATTTCATCTGCTCTACATTTGCTTAGTAATCGTACGGCAGGGTGAACTGATGACTTACTGCATCAGGAACACATCTTTCAGAAGCGGCTCTTTCACAATGAGGGCACTTGCGGCAGTATGCTCAAAAGCAGTACCGCCTTGAACAGGAACTTCCTTAAAGACTCTCTGCGTAGCCAAAGTCCTAAGAATTCTCTCTGTCCTATCCGAGTCCATACCAGCCTTCTCGGCGAGTGCAGTAACGGAAAGCGTGCCATCCAGAGGCACCAGATTGAAAAAGTCAAATTCTAGCGCAACCTGGTAGGCAGCCAAATCGTAATGGCTGACAAAGAGATGACGATATATGACCTTTGGGCCACTGATCAGCCGCACGAGATCGAGCGCTGCCGTGTTGATCTTCGCTGTAAGGTCTGCATAGCGCTCAGTTGTCGGACGCGCCGTGGCATCTACCGAGAAGTCAAACTG
>Ga0265798_10010807_pt1 | contig 11187 bp, 10 predicted proteins | sample P3T30metagenome_FD_192430 | JGI IMG/M metagenome (GOLD analysis project Ga0265798, IMG submission 192430) | Plant litter microbial communities from East Loma Ridge, Irvine, California - P3 T30 | ecosystem: Environmental > Terrestrial > Plant litter > Unclassified | place: USA: California... | reverse complement strand
GAGCCGATGTAGATGATGCGGCCGCCGTCGGCCAGGCGCGGAGCGGCGGCGCGGGTGAGGGCGACCGGGCCCAGCACGTTGACTTGCCATTGGCGATCGAGGTTGACGGTGTCGAGATCCGGCGCATCGACAGCTTGTCCTTGAACCGCGATGGCGGCGTTGTTGACCAGGATGTCGAGGCGGCCGAAGTGTTCGAGGACCTGTTCCACCAGCGGTTTGGCCGCGGCCGTGTCGGCCTGGTCGCTGCGCACGGCGAGGGCGCGCACGCCTTTCGCCCGCAGCTGCGCCACGACGGCCTCGGCTTTGTCTTGAGAAGCGACGTAGCTGATCGCCACATCTGCGCCCTGATCCGCCAGCGCCAGCGCAGTGGCGGCGCCAAGTCCACGCGAACCGCCGGTGACGAGTGCGACTTTACCTGTAAGTACTGCAGTCATGAATATCCCTTTCAGTGTTCCGTAACGGTCGTTACGATAACGATCAGTATATAATTTTGACCTGTGAGGCTGTCAAGGCTTTTCCGTAACAACCATTATGAAAAGAGGGATATGGGACGCCATCGTGAATTCGATGTGGACAAGGCGCTTGATGCGGCCCTGTGCGTGTTCTGGCGTAAAGGGTATGAAGGCGCGTCTTATGTCGACCTGACCGAGGCCGTCGGCGTCGAACGGCCGGCTTTGTATGCCGCTTTCGGCAATAAGGAAGCCCTGTTCCGCCGGGCCCTTGCCCGCTATAACGAACGCTTCCTCTCGTATATCCCCGAGGCGCTCGCCCTGGCGACCGCGCGCGAGGTCGCTGCTTACGCGCTGCGCAAGGCAGTCGAACTGAATACCATGTTCGACGATCAGCGCGGTTGTCTCGGCGTAAACGGCGTGCTGGCCGGATCGGACAGCGCGGAACCGGTGCGCCAGGCCCTGATTGAATTCCGGGCCCACGGTGAAGCGCAACTGCGCGAGCGCTTCCAGCGGGCCCAGGTGGAAGGGGATTTGCCTGCCTCCGCCAAGCCGGCGGCGCTGGCCGCTTTCCTGATGGCTGTGATGCACGGGATCGCGGTGCAGGCCAAGGCGGGCTTCAGCCGCGAGATGCTGGAGGCGGTGGCCGAACAGGCGCTGTCGGCCATCCCCACACTTCCTCCATAATCGGCAGGCAGGATGTCCTTTCCCGGACAACTCTACTTTCCTGCCATGTCATTCCAACGCCTGTTCTTCGCCATCCTGTTCCTGAGTAACGCTGCGGCGCATGCCTCAAGCACCTTTACTTTCTCGAACCCGTCCGGCTCGCACCCGGTCGGCGTCCGGGTCATCCAGCAATACGACCACAGCCGCTTGTACAAGGGCGACATCGACCTCGCCACCGGCGCCAGGGTCGAGGGCGAGCGCACCCGGCCGATCCAGACCGTGCTCTGGTATCCGGCGGCGCGCGGCGGCAAGCCGGTCAATTACCGCCAGTACCTGAATACGATCCCGACCGAGGATGCATTCACGCTGCCGGCGATCGAGGTCAAGCGCATGACGGACGCCTGGATCGACAGCCAGGCCGGCGCCCGCCGCGAGGCGCTGCTGCGCGACGTGAATGGCCCCATGCAGGCGGTGCGCGATGCGCGTCCGGTCGAGGGCAAGTTCCCCGTGGTGATCTATGCGCCCAGCTATTCCGCCAACGCCATCGAAAACGCCGACCTGTGCGAATACCTCGCCAGCCAGGGCTATATCGTGCTGTCCAGCGCCTCGGTCGGCGCGCGCACCCGGTCGATGACGGTGGATCTGGAAGGGGTCGAGGCCCAGGCCGCCGACATCGCTTACCTGATCGGCTATGCCGCAACCTTGCCGCAGGCCGACACGAGCCGGGTCGCGGTGGTCGGTTTCAGCTGGGGCGGCCTGGCCAACGTGTTCGCGGCGGCAAAAGACGCCCGCATCAAGGCGCTAGTGAGCCTCGACGGTTCGCTGCGCTACTGGCCCAAGCTGGTCGACGGCGGCAAGGAGGCCGCGCAGTACGTGACGCCGGCGCGGGTGACGACGCCGTTGCTCTACCTGGGCTCGCGGCCGCGCACGGTCGAAGCCACCCTGCGCATGCCGAATCCGCTGAATTACTCGTTCATGAACGAGATGAAGTATTCCGATGTCTATATCGCGTCCTTCCCGGCCATGCAGCATGGCAGCTTCTCTTCTTATGCCATGCGCAATGTGCAGGATGACTGGTTCGGCGAATACACGCGTGTGGAAGTGTCGCTGGCGCACAGCTGGGCAATGCGCTACACCCGGCATTTCCTGGACGCCTATCTGAAAGGCGATGCCGCCGGGCTGGCTTTCCTCAACAATACGCCGGCCGCCAACGGCGCCCCGCCGCGCATGCTGAGCCTCGACGTCCGCCGCAAGACGGCATCCGCTCAGCCAAGCTTGGAGGACTTCGTGCGGCGCCTGGCGGAGGAGGGCTTCGACAAGTCGGTCGACGTCTACGCACGCTTCACGGCGCAACATCCCGGATTCAAGCTGAGTGACAACGAGCTGTTTTCCTGGGGCGTGCGCCTGAATGAATTGACGGACTACGCGCGTGCCCGCGAGATCTTCCGCCTTGGCGCGCAGCTGTATCCGGACAAGACTTTTCTGGTCGAGGGCCTGGCGGAAATGCAGGCGAAGACGGGCCAGAAAAACGACGCGCTGGCGAACTATCGCAAGGTGCTCGCCCTCGATCCGCAGCATGCCGATGCGGCAAAATACGTGAAGGCGAACACGCCCTGACCCCTGGTCAGGCCCTGAAGATCTTCAACAGGGTCGCGGCCGGCGAAGCCGCGCCAATCTTGCGGCCACCTCGGGCAGCGTCGATGACCTCGACCAGCTCATCGTATTTGTCGGCCTGCCGGTCTTCGAGGTTGATCATGTTCATGGTCCAGCGCGGGAAAGTGCGGAACTTTGCAGGTTCGTTGTAGAGCACACGCGAATGCTTGTGACGCGGATCCTGTTCGATCTTGGCGAAGAGCGCAGCGAGCGTCGGCGCTGGCCCTTCCAGCACCTGCAGGAACCAGCCGCCGTTGTAGAACAGGCTGCCCGTCACATCGATGTGCTGGTTGTTCGCCTGGGCAGTGGCCTGGATGGCGCGCAGTTCTTCGGCGGAGACTTTACGTACGGACTGGCTGAGATACACGAGCTGATTGATCGACATGGCTTACCTTTGGCAGAAAGAAAGGAGCGCAGCTTAGCGCAGCTTTTTTGTTGCCACATGGAAATTTCGAATCGTGCGGCGGGATCCCCGGGTCGCTGCCGGTTCGCGCCCGGCGGCACACGCATTTTTCACCGCTGTTAAAATGCAGCCTCGTCCTGGAAAGGTCACAATACATCACGAGGAACAGAACATGATCAAAGTTGGCATCGTTGGCGGAACCGGATACACGGGCGTGGAATTGCTGCGGCTGTTGGCCGCGCGTCCCGACGTGCAACTGACCGCGATCACTTCGCGCAAGGAAGACGGCCTGCCGGTCGCCGATATGTTCCCCTCCCTGCGCGGCGTCGTCGACCTGGCGTTCTCGAGCCCGGACAAGGCCGACCTGACCCAGTGCGACGTGGTGTTCTTCGCCACCCCGCATGGCGTCGCCATGGCGCAAGCCCCGGCGCTGCTGGCGGCCGGCGTCAAGGTGATCGACCTGGCGGCCGACTTCCGCCTGAAAGACCAGGCGACCTTCGAGAAGTGGTACAAGATCCCGCACACCGCCCCCGAGCTGATCGAGGAAGCGGTATATGGCCTGCCGGAACTGAACCGCGAAGACATCAAGGGCGCGCGCCTGATCGCCAACCCGGGTTGCTACCCGACCACCATGCAGCTGGGCTTCGTGCCACTGCTCAAAGCCGGCCTGATCGATGCAGGCAGCCTGATCGCCGACTGCAAGTCGGGCGTCTCCGGCGCCGGCCGCAAGGCCGAAATCGGCACCTTGTTCTCGGAATCGAGCGACAACTTCAAGGCCTACGGCGTACACGGCCACCGCCACACTCCGGAAACCTCGGCCCAGCTGGCTCGCTACACCGAGCAGAAGGTCGGCCTGATCTTCACCCCGCACCTGGTGCCGATGATCCGCGGCATGCACGCGACCCTGTACGCGCGCCTGACGAAGGACATCGACGACGCGGCCCTGCAGGCGCTGTTCGAGGACGCCTACAAGGACAGCCAGTTCGTCGATGTGATGCCGTTCGGCTCGCACCCGGAAACCCGCTCGACCCGCGGCTCCAACATGCTGCGCCTGGCGCTGCACCGTCCGGAAGGCGGCAATACCGTCGTGATCCTGGTGGTGCAGGACAATCTGGTGAAAGGCGCCTCCGGCCAGGCCGTGCAGTGCATGAACCTCATGTTCGGCCTCGACGAAGCGACCGGCCTGAAGCAGATCGCGCTGCTGCCTTGAACCTGCCCTGACGTGAATGAGACGGCCGCTTTCGAAGCGGCCGTTTTGCTTCTTGTCGACCCAATCTAGATCAAGGTCGCCCTTGTTGAGCACGGTAAATTGACTGATGCGCAGTTTCCATTTTGACGAGGGGAAATCATGTTCGGTCGACAAGCCAAGAGCGAAATAGACAGCCTGGTCGGAATCTCGGCCCGGATCGAGGGCGACCTGTGCTTCACCGGCGGCCTGCGCATCGACGGCGAGGTGCACGGCAATGTGGTGGCGGCGGAAGGGGCCGACAGCATGCTGATCGTGTCCGAACATGCGCGCATCGAAGGCGAGGTGCGCTGCGCCAGTCTGGTGGTGAATGGCTATATCGCCGGAGCAGTGTTTTCCTCGGAACTCCTTGAATTACAGCCGAAAGGCCGCATACATGGTGATGTCCACTACCGTTTGCTCGAAATGCATGGCGGGGCATTAGTAACTGGGAAACTGACCCACGAACCTGCCAGCGAACCAGTGTTTCATCTGGCCGACGCCGCCATCGGGTCGGCAGCATGAGTCCAGCTAACGGTCTATAATGGGCGCAATTCGAAATTCATCAGGAGTATTCCCATGACCGCAGTCGCCGAAGTGCAAGACCTCGACACGATCCCCGTCCCGATCAACTTCACCGACAGCGCCGCAGAGAAAGTTGCACAGCTGATCGAGGAAGAGGGCAATCCCGACCTCAAGCTGCGCGTCTTCGTGCAGGGTGGCGGTTGCTCCGGCTTCCAGTACGGCTTTACCTTCGATGAAATCGTCAACGAAGACGACACCACGATGGAAAAGAACGGCGTCCAGCTGCTGATCGACTCGATGAGCTACCAGTACCTGGTCGGCGCCGAAATCGACTACAAGGACGACCTCGAAGGCGCCCAGTTCGTGATCAAGAACCCGAATGCAACCTCGACCTGCGGTTGCGGTTCGTCGTTCTCGGCATAACGATCTCCCCAGGCAGCCCGGTGCAACCGGGCGCTTGACGGCCCGGTTGATCCGGGCCGTTTCTATTCCGGGAACTGATTTCCCCTACGCGGGATACAATGCACCCAGGATTCGTGAGCCGCGGGCGCCGGTCACCGCGGGAAGATTCCCCGGTTCACGCTGCGTGAACCGGTATCCGAGCCAGGCAAACGCCAGCGCCTCCACCCGGTTCGGCGCCACTCCCAGCGCCGCCGTGGATTCCACCGTTACACCACCCAGCGCCTCCCCGATGCCGCGCAGCAGCGTCGCATTGTAGGCGCCGCCTCCACAGGCATACACCGCCTCCACCCCTGCATGTTCCGACCGGATCGCCTCCGCGATCGTCAGCGCCGTCAGCCGGGTCAGGGTCGCCATCACATCCTGCGGCGCCACGTCGCCGAAGCGCGCCAGCTTGGCATCCAGCCACTGTTCATGGAACAGATCGCGCCCCGTACTCTTGGGCGCCGGCTGGCGGAAGTAGGGCTCATCAAGCAGCGCAGCCAGCAGTTCCTCGTGGACCGTGCCTCCGGCAGCCCACGCGCCATCCTCGTCATACGCCTTGCCCAGCCGCCGCCCGATCCACAAATCCATCAAGACATTGCCCGGTCCGGTGTCGAAGCCGGTCACCCGCCCGTCGCCGTGCAGTACGCTGATGTTGCCGATGCCGCCGATATTCACTACCACGCGCGCCACGCCCGGCTTGCCGAAGGCGGCCTCGTGGAAGGCCGGCACCAGCGGCGCGCCCTGGCCGCCAGCGGCGACGTCGCGGCTGCGGAAGTCGGCGATGACGTCGATTCCCGTCAATTCCGCCAGCAGGGCGGGGTTGTTGGTCTGGCGCGTGAAGCCGAGTTCGGGACGATGGCGGATGGTCTGGCCGTGTACGGCCACGGCCGCGACCGGGCCGCCAGCCTGCGGCAGCAGCTGGCGCACGCAATCGGCGTAGCACAGGGCCAGCGCATTGGCGGCCAGCGCTTCGCGCTCGAGTTCGTTTTCGCTGGCGGCCTGCAGGGCCATCAATTCGCTGCGCAACTCGGGCGGGAAGGGCGCAAAGGCCGCCGCCAGGGTCGCGATGGCGCCGCCGGCGAAGTCGGCCAGCACGCCGTCGACGCCGTCGAGGCTGGTGCCGGACATCAGGCCGATATAGAGGGAAGAAGTGTCGCGCATGAATGGGTTCTCGAGGGCAGGTGAGCAGCAACGCAGTCTAAACCGGCGCGGCGAAAAGCGAAAGCTTGGCTGTTTCGCCATGCAAAACCGGAAACAGGATGGATAAAACCGGTGTTCTTCAGAGAATAACCAGCGGTTGCGGTCGGCATACTGCCGTCATGACGACCATTCCCTCTTCCCTGTTCGCGACCCAGTCCGGTTCCCAGGTATCCGAGCTGTACACCTCGGCGGCCAAGTCGCTGATGAACCAGAACCCGGCCCTCAAGAGCATCGACGCCCAGTGGAAACGCGACGAGGCGCGCCTGTCGAACCTCGGCAAGATCGCCCAGGCGCTCGACGGCTTCGCTGCCTCCGGCGCCAAGGTGTCCGGCGCCTTTGATATGGCGGCGAGCGTCAGCGGCAGCGGCATCAAGGCGCGGCTGGCGTCGAGCACGGCGACGCCGGGCGTGCACAGCATCGACGTCACGCAACTTGCCCAGGCGCAGCAACTCGCGACCCGCGCGCTGCCGGGCAAGGACACGGCCATCGGCGCCGGCGGCACCAGCCTGATCCGCATCGAGTCGGGCCAGGGCGCTTCCCTGGTAACAACGACCGTCAAGATCGCTCCCGGCGACAATACCCTGGAGGGAATTGCCGCCGCCATGCGCGAAGCGGGACTGGACGCCAAGGTGGTCGCGGACGGCAAGGGCTACGCGCTGAGCCTGTCCGGCAAGCCGGGCGCGGCCAACGGCATGCAGATCCAGGTGGCGGGCGATGTGGCGCTGCAGGCTCTGCTGGGCTTCGAAGCGGGTGCGCCGAGCGGCATGCGCCAGGGGGCGGCGGCCCAGGATGCCCAGCTCACCGTCGATGGCAAGCGCATCACCAGCAGCACCAATACGATCGACAGCGCCATTCCCGGCGTGTCCCTGAGCCTGGTCGCGACCGGAAAGCTGGACGTCACGGTGACCCAGTCCTCGAGCGCCGTCGCCGCCAACGTCAAGGGCGTGGTCCAGGCCTTCAATATCATGCACGCCAGCCTGTCGGAACTCGGCAGCAAGGATGGCGACGCGCGCGCGGCCGTGCAGCAGGTGCAGGATCAGGTCGGCAAGGCGCTCGGGGCGCTCGACCCCAAGGCGCTGGCCGAGATGGGCCTGGCCTTCCGTGGTGGCACGCTGGAGCTCGACGAGAGCAAGCTGAACGCCGCCATCGCGCTCGACCCGGCGCGTGTCGCCAAGTTCTTCAGCAATGGCAAGGACGGCGTGGCCGACGCGCTCGCGACCGCCGTGGCCCAGCAGTTCTCATCCGGCAGCGCGCTCTACAAGCAGGCCGATGCGCTCGAGCAGGACATGGAGTCGCTTGCCGAAAAGCGCACCCTGATCGCCGAAACGGCGAGCCGCCAGGCGACGCTGTTGATGCAGCAATATTCGGCGGCCGGCAGCGGCGCTAGCTCCCTGTTCGGCATGCTGCAGGGGACCACGATGTCGGCCTTCGATTTCATGGCGTAACCAAGAAACCGCAAGGTTTTGAATATGCTAACAGACAATAATTTTCCGCCAACTCTGCTGGCTTGATGATAACAAGTCGTTGTTTTATAACGACTTAGTGTTAACAATTACGTAAGCAGATTGTCGTAAAAGTGCATTTATTGAAGGCAAATAAAGTTCTCTAGAGTAAAGTCAGGGCTGTCAATACTCTCACATTGTCACAGTCCAGCGCTTTGCTCCGCCTTTTATTAGAGAACGATATGAACCTCAGTAACTTCAAGATCGGCACCCGTCTGGGCGGTGCGTTCGCCGCCATCCTCATCCTGATGGCAATCATGCTGGCGACGGCGCTGTGGCAGCTCGGCCGCATCGCGGACGCCAAGGAGGTCATGGCTGCAACGAATCGTGACGCCAAGCTGGCGGCAACCTGGCTGCAGGGCATCGCCACCAATGGTGTGCGCACGCTGGCCAAGGCCAAGAGCACCGATGCGGCCGACGAGGCCTACTTTGACAAGGAAATGAAGGCGACCAGCGCCGAGGTCAGCCGGCTGCAGAAGCAGCTCGAAGAGCGCCTCGACAACGAGCAGGGCAAGACCCTGCTGGCGAGCGTGGCCGAGCAGCGCAAGTCCTATGTCGGCATCCGGGACGAGCTGTTCAAGCGTAAGGAAATGCTGGATGGCGAGGCGCCCGAACTGAAGGCCATCGTCGCCGACAAATTGCTGCCCGCAATGAAGAAATACGTGCAAGCCGTGGAGCAAGTCGTGGCCTTTGAGGAAACCCAGTTCGCCGCCGCCGACGCGCGCATCGATGCGTTGCAGGCAAGTGCACGCGAGCTGCTGGTGACGCTGGGCGTGCTGGCACTGGTGTGCGGCGCCGTATTCGGCTGGCTGCTGACCCGCAGCATCACCCGCCCGCTCGGCCACGCTGTCGCGCTGGCCCGCCAGGTGGCGTCGGGCGACCTGACCGCCGACATCCAGGCCGCGTCGAAAGATGAAGTGGGCGCGCTGCTCGAAGCGCTCAAGCGCATGAACGACAGCCTGCTGCAGACCGTGAGCCAGGTGCGCGCCGGCACCGAAACCATCGTCACCGCCTCGCAGCAGATTGCCACCGGCAACCTCGACCTGTCGGCGCGTACCGAGCAACAGGCCGGCGCGCTGGAAGAAACGGCCTCGTCGATGGAAGAACTGACCGGTTCGGTCCGCCAGAATGCGGACAATGCACGCCAGGCCAATACGCTCGCGCAATCCGCCTCGCAGATCGCGGCGCGCGGCGGCAGCGTGGTGTCGGAAGTAGTGTCGACCATGGAATCGATCAACGAATCGTCGAAGAAGATCGGCGACATCATCGCCGTGATCGACGGCATCGCGTTCCAGACCAATATCCTTGCGCTCAATGCGGCAGTGGAAGCGGCGCGTGCCGGCGAGCAGGGCCGCGGCTTCGCCGTGGTCGCTTCCGAAGTGCGCAACCTGGCCCAGCGCTCGGCCGGCGCGGCCAAGGAAATCCGTGGCCTGATCATGGATTCGGTCGCCAAGGTCGACGCGGGCGGCCGCCTGGTCAATCAAGCCGGCGCCACCATGCAGGAAATTGTCGAGGGCATTACCCGGGTGACCGACGTCATGGCCGAGATCACTTCCGCCAGCGCCGAACAGGCCACCGGTATCGAGCAAGTGAATGCCGCCATCACCCAGATGGATGGCGTGACGCAGCAGAACGCCGCCCTGGTAGAAGAAGCGGCGGCAGCGGCGGCGTCGATGCAGGACCAGGCGGCGATCCTCGCCGAGCTGGTCAGCACCTTCAAGGTAGCCGGCGAGGGTGCGCACGCGCCGCGCCTGCGCGGCCAGGACGCCAAGCGCCTGGCGCTGGCAGCCTGATCGCCAGGAGGCGGCCCCTTCGATGGGGCGCCTCCCGCTCCGTCAAATACCCGGCCGCGGTTCCGGATTCTCTACAGCCGACCACACCACCGCGGCGATCTTCCAGCCGTTTTCGGTGCGCACCAGCTGCCAGCTTTCCTTACCCCAGTTGTTGCGGTAGTCGCCGACCATGAAGCTGTAGTCGAACAGCACCTGTGCCATTTCCCCATCGGTATCGATGCGCACGTTCTCGAAGGTTTCGGTGCGCGCTTCCGGTGCGCTGATGATCTTGTCGATGAACTTGCGCGGCGTGCCGCCCGAGATCTTTGGCGACGGCTCCTTCGGATCCTTCAGGCTGGCGCGGTAGCGCGCCACGCTGCCGTCCGTATAGGAGCCGACCCAGGTGATGTCTTCACGCAGGAACAGACGCAGGAAACCGTCGCGGTCCCTGTCCACCATCGCCTTGCCAAAGGCCTTGATGATGGCTTCGATCTGCTTGCGGCTCTCGATCGGGTCTTCCGCCCGGGCATGTTGGGGCAGGGCGGTCAACAGGGCAAGTGACAGGCTGATACCGGCGAACATTGGCTTCATTGGACCTCCTTGGCAGGGAAAAATTGGCTGTAGCTGGTGTGCGGCGCGGCGCCGACCTGTTCGGATTTCTTCATCAGGTAATCGAAGCCGGCCCGGTCTCCCTTCAGGGCGCCGTTCAGGAAATTCACGACATAGCGCGCGCTCAATGCATACGACTGCGCCACTTCTTCGCGGCTGTATTCCTCGAATACCAGCGGATCGAGGCGCAGGTAGCTGGTGGCGAAGAAAACGTGCTCCAGCGCATACATGGTCACCATATACACGTCGGCGCCCGTCATCTTTCGCAGGATGCTGCCGGACACATCCGGCTTGTGCTTCAGCCCGCGTTCGAAGGGTTGCGGACGCTGGGCCAGGTACAGCAAGGGCGTGCGCAGGCGTTCCGGTTTCAGGTAGGGCACTTGCGACAGCATCGCGTGGCGGTAGCGTATCGTGCCGTCCAGGCTGACCAGGGCCTTGATGCGATCGTCCTGCGCAGCGGCCAGCACGTTCGCCATGCCGCCCCAGGAAAAGCCGACGGCCGCGATGCGGCCGGTGTCGGCCTGCGGCAAGGTCTGCGCATAGCCGACCAGGAAACGGATGTCGGCCGCTTGGGCTTCGGCATGCGCCAGGTCGTCCTTCTGTGTGCGCGTCTCGACGCCCAGGGCCGGGCTGGCGATCACAAGGTAGCCGTGGCTGGCGAGGAATTCCATCAGCTCCGCGTTTTCGAAGACATTGCTGCTGATACTGGGCGAGTAGATCACGACCGGGAAGGCGCCCG
>Ga0265798_10010805_pt1 | contig 11188 bp, 10 predicted proteins | sample P3T30metagenome_FD_192430 | JGI IMG/M metagenome (GOLD analysis project Ga0265798, IMG submission 192430) | Plant litter microbial communities from East Loma Ridge, Irvine, California - P3 T30 | ecosystem: Environmental > Terrestrial > Plant litter > Unclassified | place: USA: California... | reverse complement strand
TACCAAAACTAAGAGGTGGGGTAGCCCCGCTTCTACATGCGTCATGGACGAGGAAACGTGTTGCAAATTCTCAGCAGTCACTGGATTCGTTCAGAATAGATTGAAGCCATTATATTGCAGTAAAGTTTGAAGTCTTTCATCAATTATCCGGTATGGTGTGTAAGTAATCCCTTCAATCTCACTTCGGCGCAACATCATCTAATCCCTTCTTCAGATCGGCTAGCATCGCTCGCTTTCATCTTGACAGCTCCGAGCAGAGCCGGGTTCGACTCCCGTAAGTACCTCTCAGCACCTACAGCGTTCGAAACTTGGATCTAACAGCGACCAGGGTACCGGAAACTACACTATCTTTTTTATTGAGGTTTGCCTCACTCCGACCTGTCCTACACCCTGTCTGGTACAGGTTGAACCTTGCATTAAATGGCCTTTCTTTTTGTTTTGTACAGATGAAGTTATGAGGTATTGAACTACCGCCTTTGGAGTGCCTTTAGGACGGGATGTAAGACAAAGAGCACAGGTGATGGCTGGCTGTATAGCGACACTAAGAATGTTGTACCGATCCTTACTGCTGGGTGTACCCAACCTTGGGTGTAAGATCTCCTCGTGGCCGTCCAAAGCAAGGAACTGTCTCTCTGCGGTATTGCAAGCTCAGTGAAGAATCAGACAATTCCAAGAATTCGCAAGACCTTCTAGCAGGCTTCTTCGCACTGGATGCATAGAACCTTCAATCACCTGCAAGCCTTGCAATATATAATAGCTGAGTATCTACACGAAATACAGTCCTGGATAGCTTTGCAGGGCTTTTGTGCGGCGAATACCTGATCCTCAAGCCTGGTCACTTTCGCCCACAGCTGGCAGCATGCAGTACGATACTGTGAGAACATACACGTACACGTATAAAACCATTAATTCTGCTTTCCTACCATTCCATAGTATTTCGAAAATAGCCAGGTGAATTATTAGGGCTGCATAGTGGACTTCGACGGGAAGCAGCAACATGGAGGCGGCAACGTGACGACGCGACCGCCACGCGACGAACTGCTGCGTACAATCACGACCGGCCCAACACCGCCACCACCACGCAGCCACGGTCTCAACTACTCCCATGGCTGCGATTGCGACGCCAACACCCACGCGAAAAGGGCACAGGCCTAGTTCAAGCCTCAATGGCCATGCGCCGCCATCTGCAGCACTTGAGGCGGTAGGCGCGCGACCGCGTCGCACCCAGCGACGCCCCACCAAACAGGCCTCATATGAGCTCTGCAACCATGCCAAGGCCTACCTTGAAGCCGGACAATGTATGCGACACCAAGAATAATCCACCTGAAATGTAGCTCATCTTATTGTAGACGCAAGTGGCTATGACTTCCTCCACAGCCTTCTCGCAGCCGGCACGTCCATCTCGACCCCCGCACAACCATACATCGGCTTCATAGCACCACCCGCATATATCGCCCTCGCCGCCTCACTCACTGCATACCCCAGAATCACGACAAAGACCAGATCACGGGACCACAAGAAGGGCAGCGACGCAGCGTTACGGTACCTGCGATGCATACACACAACCATCGACGGGCCCGCGTACTCCACCATACGAAGCGCCTTCAGCTTCTCAGAGGACAATGCGCGACGCCGTGCTCCTGCTCATCGCAGCGCTGCAGCCAGCCAATCACCTGAGCCAGGTGGTGATGTTGAGCGCGTAGCAGGTGATGCAGCAAATTCAGAGAGCGTATGGACACGTGCCGAGGACTTCTGGCACGTCGTTGGCTGGGCATTCAACTGCTCGAGGATGCACAAGAAGCGATGGGCACGGTGGAAGCCTTGGCTCAGCATGATGATTTACTTCCTCGAGGCAGACTGGCAATTCTGCTTGAAGAGAAGCAAGGAAGAGGGCGTCGAGTCTGAGGCGGCACTACGGGACAGCCTACTGTGGCACTACATCACTGGCAATACCAACTCAGCAAACCGCGGAGCCAGACGAAGGATTGTCAAAGCCATTCTTGCTACTGCCTCTTTTGAGTCATTAAAAGACTACCCTGAGATATGGGACAAGGAAACCGATGGACCACCGCGAAAAGCAAAGGACGACAAACAGCTTGGCAAGGTTGACTTCGAAACCGGCGACATGGCCGACTACGACGGCGACGAAGAGATGCAAGACGCACCGAGTGGTGATAGCGACGAAGAGCCACCGTCGAGCGATAGTGATGATGATGAAAGCATCAAGAATGTTCATGGTGCCACTCGCCAACTAGGCGGTATGAACGCCGTGGATCTGCGACAACGACTCATAGCCTTGGTATGTGCATCTGTTAGGTCTGTTGCATCGTCGCTAATCGTACACAGCTCGCTCAAGTCGCCGCCAACCTACCAACCGAGTTCACAACGCTGAGCGACTTCTTCGACAACGTACTCGAGGACTTCAACCAGCTTCCCACCATCACATTCAAAGTCTTGCTTTCCACATCCCGCATGCCAGGCCTTTTCCAGCTAGTCTTCTGCGCAAATCTCCTACTGCCCCTAGTCAGCGGCACACTACCCGACTACTTCCGCTACGAACCACTTCAGGAACACTTCGAGTCCACGTTCCTGCTTCTCAGAAGCACAAATCAGAGCTTCGCAACAAACGCAAAGATATCGATCATACTCGAGCAAATGGTCCTTTACATGGTGAGGCAGGACGCGCTTAAACCTAGTGAGAAGCTGCGAGTCGCCATGGAAGCTGGTATCGAGGCACGCCATAGCGTCTATGGCACGGGTAAAGGCAAGAAGGGCAATGCTGAAGAAGAGCAACAAGCGAAAGCGTTGATGGAGAACTGTTCGGAGCGCATGCTTAGTATGCTGGAGTTGCTGGAGTGGGCAGCTGGGAAAGCACCGGAGCCGCTGGGTCAGGGAGGTAGTGCGTTTTTGTCGTTTGGGTCTGGGTCGGAACTTTTGCCTGGGCCAGATAGTATGAATGAGGAGGAGGACTAGGGAGGGCATATTTGCACGTTTCTTGTATCGTGCAAGAGCAGCAAATGCAGCCGGGCTTCCGCTGGTCACCGTGATCAAATCGCTTTTTCACTCACTTGCATAATGGCAAACACAAAGTCGCGGTCACGTTGAACAGTAAGAGTCAGGGTGAACAAGAGTAGCAATCGCTTTGAGAATCCCGTGGACTATACGTACCGTGTGCCTCTCTTTTTTAGAACTTCAACTTAGACAGCACAGTTCGACTATAACAGCACAAATATCACAGTACAGTGACACTAAGTTGACTAAGGTATTCAGATTGGCCTTTCATTCACTAATCGCTCCTAAATTCACTATACATGTCTAGAAATGTCCAATAACTTGCGCGGCCGTGGGTCTTATCGCTCTCGTGGCGGTCGAAGCGGAGGTGCATTGGGGCGTCCTAGTTCGAGTGTTTCCAATCAGCAGGTGGGTGTCTACACTAATCTTTCTGGAAATGCTCTGACAGTTTGTAGTCAGATGGAGGCATCCAGCTCTCGGCAGCAGAAGCGAGTTCTCGTGGTGGTCGAGGCAGAGCTACATCCAGGCCTTCAAACTCGAGCAGTTCTAGTCAGGTGGTACGTGTGTACTATCCCCATGCTGAACTGTACTAACAACTAGAAGATGGATGGAGGCATACAGCTCACTCCAGCTCAAGCGATTCGGAAAAGCGAAGCAGATTACGCTTCAGCTCGGTCTTCAAGCCAAGACAGCAAGAGGGTGAGAATGATCTTCAAGCAATAACAGTACCTCCAACTAAGATCTCTAGACAATCAATCAAAATCAGCAATACCGCCCACCTCCCATACCCCTCCAAACCAATTACAGCTGCCGCCTCCTCGGCACCACCCTCCACGGCCACCACCCCGACGATCTCCTAAACATGATCCCAGAGCCTCTCCAAGCGACTCCTCTTCTCGCCAACCACTCCAACTCCTTCCGCTCCATCCCACCCGACCTCATCACCGCACTAACAACACCCTCGCCCAACATACACGCCGAGCCCGACTGGCATGCCCTTCTCTCTCCCTTTTCCTCTCCCAATGCGTACCAAGGCTTGTCAGACCTGTAGGACGTCTACATCCGGCTCACACGCGTCGGCATCCCAAACGCAATCATCGACAACCGGCGTTTCCTCTTGAATTTCTACTTGAGGAAGCCTGCCGCAGGCGTCAACGCACCGTTCCGATACGACACCTACGGTCCCGTGACAGATTACGTCCCACTATCACGCGGCACCCGCGTCTCAACTTATTCTATCTTCGAGCACTCGCCCACACCTCATGGCTATCGCTTTGTACAGTAGCTCGGACTTTTGATGTACGTTCCGATGGGCGCGACGCCGGTGCAGCTGGTGCATCGGCAAAGCGTGCTGGATGGGTATCTGGAGGAGGATGGGGGCGCGGTGAGGAGCCTTGATGGGAAGGTGCTTGAAGAGAGGACGGTGGGCGTTTTGAGAATCTATTGGTGGTTGTGGGGGATGCTGAGGGAGTTGCAGGTCGTGCAGGAAAGGGGGTGGGTTGGGATGATGGGGAGTATGGAGGGATAAGGGGGTGGAACATGTTGAGAGGTTTGAGGGAGAGGGAAGAGAGGAAATGAGTTGATGTGTTGGATACATTGAGCTTTGAGAGCGAGAGAGAATGGTTGGAATGAATTGGATGGTTTCAGGGCGGATGATGGAGCATGCGCACGTCCTGGGTATTAATGTCGAACCTTGCAATCTACGTGCCGTTGCTATACCAAAATATGACTCTGAACAAGTGCCCTCCTTTTTGCGAACCTCTTCTTTTGCTAATCAATTTTTCAACGATTAGACACTGTCAAAAACATCGTCGCCATCCTTCAATTGTCATCATCATATTCGCGCCCCAGTCTGAACGCCACCACAAACTCCCCAGTCTTCCCCGCATCCGCACTAATAACCTAGCGCGACTCGGCACTTCCACAACACCAATCTCGCAACATCAACCCAACCACCATTTCCCTTTCAGACTTCACTTCCTTCCTGTGGCGTCAAGACATGCAACGCAATCGCCGTTCGACAATGTTTTCGCACTCGACATGCAAGGCACATTTGCCGTGCCGTTCAACCGACGATTAACACTAGTATCCTGGTACGATACCCCAGACTGTGCTTGCTTACGAGACATGGGTTGCATTGCTTAGCGCCATGGTGATAACGGGAGGCTGCGCTGAGTGGGCGGATGATGTCGATGTTCTGGGGATGCTGGTACCATGCTGCTGAGTGTTGATGCAGTTAGTTCATCTACCACATATGCTGGCATGCGGCGTAGGACCAGGCTGCTGGGACGTGTGCAAAGTGCTTAAGAGCTGGGTAGCCGTGGGTAAATGTGTTTGGTTCTTGTGTTGCTCTTTCACGAATTTCGAATAACTGCGCCGAAGTGAAAGCGCCGTGCTATAACATTACGCCAGGGAAGCTATAAGTTTACGGCAACCGAGCTATATCCCCGACATCTGGCTTTTCTCAAGCAGACTTGACTGACTGGACTATTCGAGGAACGACAGAGAGCGTGCAAGTAACGCTACAGGCACGGCTAATAACTCATTGTCCCAATCAGCCACACGGTGATAACTACGAGTAGCTTCAGCAATCCGTCCCACGAAACCATCGCTTCAAAAGTTTTGCAAACCCTTATTTATCGCTCACCATGAAGGATAACGACTACACCGACCGAGTACGAGACGCCATTCCACCTTAGCCCCTACAATGCTAACACAGATCAGGAGCGGCAGCAGATTGGCAGCGAACTGCACACCGAGCTCTTGCCTGGTACGGAGATCATGGCTGATGTTGGGTCTCACCACTTTGTGAAGGGCGCACATCGACAAGTTCTCGTGCCACAACCTAGCGATGACTCTAACGATCCACTGAATTGGAGCAATCCCTGGAAATTAGCATGCATCACTTCTGCGGCGATGGTAACTTTCAGCCAAGGTTTCGGACCCCTAGCGCTTGTGAGTGCTTTATGTACGAAATGCATGTGAGATCGTCACTGACTTCGATCCTGTGATTTTGTAGGCTCCGATGTTCCCGGCGTATATTGAAGCTTTTAATACCGATTTGGCGGGCGCAGTGCAGTTTACAGGACTGTGTATCCTAGTGCTAGGCTTCAGCAACTTCATCTGGTATGCAAGATTCAAATCTGCGAAACAGCCGCATACTGACAAGTTATAGGGTCCCGATAAGTTCGTCCTTCGGTCGCCGCCCAGTGTACCTCTTCTCGCAGCTCATCAACTTCGGCACTTCGATATGGCGAGCCAAGGCCAACTCGTACAGCTCTTTCATGGGGGCATGCATTCTCAACGGTATTGGCGCTGGACCGGCAGAGACCATCATGCCGGAAGTCATCGCCGACATCTTCTTCCTTCACGATCGCGGCAAGTGGAACACCTTATACTGGTTCGTATATATGGGATCGATCATGGTTGGCCCCATCGTGTCGGGTTCCATGACCGAGACAGTCGGGTGGCGCAGTTTCTGGTGGCTCAACACTGGTCTTATCGGCCTGTCATTTCTTATGGTCGTCTTCATGTTTCCTGAAACACGATTCCAGCGCCACATCCCGCACTACAACCAGAACACGTCTGGGAGCTCGCTCGACGAGAAGACAAGTCCAGCAGAGGCCATCAGCGACAAGCCCAGTCCGGACGACAACAAGATCGAGCACGTTAATACCGCGTCTTCCGTCTTACCCAACGCCGAAGGCCTCACCGTCATCGAAACAGCAGCTCGCGATCCCCACCTCGGCCGCGGCGCGCCAGCCAAGTGGCAATGGCGGATATTCCAGCCCAACGCCAGCCCCTTCCGCAGCATCTTCCTTGATCTCTGGACGCCATGGAAACTCTTCGCCTTTCCTATCGTCGAGTTCGCCTCGTTTGTCGTGTCTTGGTCGTGCTCTAGCTTCCTCACTATTAATCTGACACAGAGTCAAGTTCTCGCTGGACCGCCGTACAACTTCAAGCCCATGACTGTCGGCTTCACGAATTTCGCCATTGTGATTGGTGGCTTGATTGGGCTGGCTACGGCTGGGCCGCTGAGCGATTGGGTGTCTGCAAGATCGACGAGGAAGAATAAGGGCATCAGAGAGCCGGAGATGAGGTTGCCAGCTATGACACCTTTCGTTGTTATTATGTTTCTTGGGAATATTGTGGTGTCGGTGGGATATGAACGGAAGTGGCCGTGGCAGGCTATTGTTGTTGTTGGGTTTACGTGTGCTGGCATTCAGGTTGCAGCGCTACCTGGTATCGTCAGCACTTATGCGGTCGATTCGTACAAGCCGGTTGCTGGCTCGCTGTTCGTCGCGATTACGGTCAACAAGAATGTGTGGGGATATGGCTTTAGCAAGTTCATCACACCGTGGTCCATCGAGTCTGGGTATGTTTTGATTCGCCTTCGAGGTAATTGATACTGACTGGACATAGGTTCATCGACCCCATCATAACCAATGCTTCGCTCATCCTTCTGTGGTGCCTCTTCGGTATCCTTTTCTGGTGGAAAGGCAAGACGTTCCGCCGCTGGAGCAGAAACAGTAGCGTACATCGCCAGGGCTCGCTGTAGTCTCGACGTAGCGACGCCATCAATATCTCAAATCCCAATTGAAAGACATGATCTCCTCCTCGTCTCACTCCTCCGCAACCACAGCCTTCTTCGAACCCTTGCTCCACTCTCCCTTCTTGACATCATCAGCAATCCACTCACACTCATCCGCCCTCCCTTCAAGATCTTCCCACCCGAAGATTTCCATCTCCTCCAACACTTCGTTGTTCTGCCTCAGCCACTGCCACTGCAGCGCAATCTGACTCGCCATACCCACCAAAATGTCGCCGCTCCAGCCTGCGACTTCCCCATCCGTCAAGATAAGGTACGTGTCCAGAGCTGTAATGTGATGCTTCATGCGCTCCCGTACAGCATGCGTAGTCCACCCACCCACCGGCGCAACAATAAGCGTCGACACGATATTCGGCATCAACGCGCGATGCGTCGAAGAAGAGATGGGTTCTGGAGGCCTCACGTTCGCTGGCGGAAGCGATGCGACAGCCATAGGGTGCCACGTATGATCCATCTTCCACTCGCGCAGCATATCGTACCGCAGCACCAGCCGTATCGCGAGCTGCTTCTTGCGGTCGTACAGATGGTCCATCAGCACACGGTTCTCGGCGATTTGCTCCGGTAGCAGTGTGCGCGTGACGAGGAACAAGAAAGACTCGAGTAGTGCCCGTTTACTCCCGCTCCCGCCGTTCAAATCCATAGTGCGCAACAAGTCCGGCCAATTGGTCGCCGTGTTCACAGGCTGGAGCAGCGCGTCCACAACACATTGCGTACCGGCGTTCTCGCTGCCCCAATCTAGCACCGCGTCGAGACTTGCTTCGAGCGTGCCTTCAAACGGGCTCGGCACTGTGGGTGGTAGGCTGTAGTGCGCGGGTATGCGCGTCGCTTGGACAGTGACTACTTCGAGCTGCACATCGCTGTCGATATTGTCCTGGCGCACGCCTCGCGTTCCGGCTCCGGAGCGTCGTGTGGGTGGTGGGGTTGCGTGGGGCGTGTAGGGCGAGTCGGACGTTACGCTTTGAGCGAGTGAAGTGCGTCGAGCGGTGCGGCCGCGGGAGGTGTGGGCCATAGTTGGGCGTGGTGTTGATGGGAGAGTGACAGACAATGGGGATAACAAGATCAGTGTAGTCTGCGGTAAGAAAATCTGAGATAAGATGATGTCATAGGCGTGATGCGTGCGACTGACTTAGGTGAAGGTGAAGGTGATGTGTTGGTTCTTGTCCGGGTCGGCGCGGCAAGCCTTTGCGACCATGTGTGTGCGTGTGTAGATAAGAGAGCCGCGTTTATTACTTCTATCGCAAGGCTAGCGACAACGTCTCCAGATTCCATGATTTATGTATTTCGTTTTCACCGTTCATGCACCTCCTTCGCCGGTGGGACGCCGGCCGGCCAACAGATCCCCAATGCAGAGTATGTGGAAGCCGAGAAATCTTGTGCAAGATCAATTCCGGCGTGAGCGCCTAAGGCCGCGGTAGAAGTTCGATCGTGCACTTGAGGCCTCAATGATGTATACAAGGCTTCATCATATTTATTTGCTTGCTATATCCCACATGTTGCCCCAAAAGTCACTCTTTACACTCAATACTGAAGCGAAGCTGAGCGACACTTATGGAGCACCAGCTTGGGCGGCTTTAGTTCCCCAATTATCTGTGACTGTGTGTTAAAAAGTCAACTTGTTTCCCATGGTGATTGATCATTTCACGCGAACTCGGTGACTCTCTGATATGCCTAGATCCAGACTCCGGACTCGATTTGGGTACGGCTGTCTTGGTTCAAAGACAAGAGAAATTACAGCAGCAGCGAAATGGTGAAAATTTCTCATTCTGACTAGCTTATTTTGGCCCACGTGGTATTGTACACATCGCTAAGAGCTTCCAAAATTGCTTTACGTGCTCATGACATGTAGGGTGATATATGGCGACTTACAAAGAGTGGATCATGCATTGCCCGTCATCGTCGGATTAGATGGTTGATACTTGATCAGCTTGATGGCCGACGCATCCGAAAATTCAACGTTTCCTATTTCCCGCAACTCATTCCATAGTCTTTCCAAGCGAACTTCGTACTTGAGATCACCTCCATTGTCGTAAACAGTCAAAGGCAGAAGCGACGCAATCGCTCGTGTTAGGAAGCGGTCGCAGGCGTCAGGATCGGAATGTCCGCTGGCGAAAACAACCTTCCAGGGCTTTGGCATGCTCTCTTTCCTCTTCTTGAAGGTGTTGCTTGCGAGTTCTCCTGTCACTACCTTCTCAAGGGTACGTAATTGTGTTGATGGCTTGACTAGCTCGATGTCCAGTCGCAGCGCCGAGTCGTGAAACAGCACTGACGGAACAAAGAAGCGACGAACTTTGGAGAACAGCTTGCTGGTTTTCTGTGAGGAGGCACCGTTCCTCATGGGCATGACCTTGTACAGATGTGTACTCCAGTCATCGAGAACGGTGTTCAGCCGCTCAAACATGAGGCGGCGGGCCAAAGTATCTTTTTCTAAGAGGAATTCAGAGAGCTGGGCCTTAGTGGTTGGGGTCGATATCGGATGCGCCGTGACACGGGTGTGTATTTCATCCGCCACTTTTCGAGGGTAACTGCAACTGAAACCGTGTTTGCCGATTTCGTAGACGAAACCAAGGTGATCTAATGCTTTGGCTATTGCGGCGAAAGCCTCAGATGGCAATACTCCGATCTTCAACTCCAGTACGTGTCTAAAATAGACCGATTGATCGTTGAACCTCTGGGCTGTCATGGGTGTTATCGCATCTAGCAAAGCCTGGAAACTTTTCTGCGCGTCAAGAAGCGGCTTGAGTGGCCCTGCTTCCCAAAGACCAATGTTCAATCTGTACAATCGGCAAATGAACTCATTCATCGATGTCGCCTCGAAGTGGAGGTTGCTACTCGGCCTTGATAGCGCGAGGCTGTCATGCCGCGAAGAGGACAACTCCAGGCCGGTTGCGTTGCTACCGAAGTTCGCTCGAAGGCTTTCCTTGGTTTCGTTATCCGGATACTTATTACCACTGTCGAGAGGAGCAGAAAAAGATCTTGAGAGGTGTTGTTGCCTCAATGGCACGGTTGGTGATGGAGCGTCTTTCCCTCGGGAAGTTGCAGGAAACAGCTTTTGAGATCGCCCTCGTACTGCGGTGTGAGGCGCATCATCATGAAGTAAACTGATAGAATTGGACCGATGCTGGATGAATACATGTCCGCTACGCTGGGACTGGAGTTCGTGTGAGGCTGGGAAATCTCTAGGGCCATCTGAACCAATTAGAACTCGATCTTCCAATCGCCCTTGCTGGGCAGCGTCTAACGATGTTGGGATTTGTCTTCCATGAGGGTAATATGTATCTTGCACCGCTTGTATCCCAAGTGCTGGATGTAGTGTCGCCAGCTGACTCATGTACGCGGACATGTCGATATCCGGACCGGATCCGATTGTCGGCTCCTCCGCGGAGCTAATGCTTGTCGCTCTTCTAAGTGATAGCGACTGTTCAAATGTCCCTGGCTCACCAGAGCTGATTGTGTATTTGAGCAGGTCAGATTCGCCGGCAGTTGCGGCTACAGATGGGAATGGCGATGATGTAACTATGTCACGCTGAAAGTGCCCGGCATTGGCTGGGGCCAATAGAGCATCTCGTG
>Ga0265798_10010804_pt1 | contig 11188 bp, 8 predicted proteins | sample P3T30metagenome_FD_192430 | JGI IMG/M metagenome (GOLD analysis project Ga0265798, IMG submission 192430) | Plant litter microbial communities from East Loma Ridge, Irvine, California - P3 T30 | ecosystem: Environmental > Terrestrial > Plant litter > Unclassified | place: USA: California... | reverse complement strand
GAAGACGAGAGGCGGCGGTCCTTGTCACGACATCGATGATTTCTATAATACCCTTCCTCATACAAGAAAACACGAACAACTGCACTGCCGTCTACATTAGCATAAAAGCTGAAGTTATGTAAAGCCCTGAGGTAATGTAGACTTCTAGGAGGTAGGTGTCCGAACTTTTCGTATGAGGTGTTTACATCACTTTGCCTACAATTTGGAACTTTCTCATGCATCACAACATCATCGGTTGGAGTTGGAGTTGGAGTTCAAGTGGATATATTCATGTACATAGGTAGGCGGAAATATCCATCCAACGCCTAAACCTAAACAAAGAAATTCGTGCCAAATCGCTCAAAGAAGACAGAAGGCTGCAGAAGGAGACCGTTCCTCTACTTGCGCTGACCGTACGCCTTGGTGGCGTAGTCGCCCTTGTGGACAATGAGGTCCTGCAAAACGAAGTCAGTGTATGTCTCATGTGCAATAGGTACAGATTTTCACTTGCCTCTGGGCGATAGTTCTCGCGGCCGGAGAAGTACTCGTCGAGGATAGCCTTGGTGCCGTTGGCGTATCGCTCCTGGGCGTCGATGGAGGTACCGGACATGTGAGGAACCATAGCGTTACCGCCGCCCCATGGGTTCTGGGCGTAGCGGAGCGGGTGGTCCTTGGGAGCGGGCTGAGGGAACCAGACGTCACCACCGTATCCACGGAGGTGGCCGTCCTTGAGAGCCTGGGCAACGTCCTCCTTGACGACGATGGCACCACGAGCGGTGTTCACCAACCATGAGCCCTTCTTCATCTTGGAGATGAGGTCCTTGTTGAAGAGACCGCGGGTCTTCTCGTGGAGCGGGCAGTTGATGGTGACAACATCACACTGGGCCAACATCTCCTCGAGGTTCTCGACGCGACGGCAGCCAATCTCCTTCTCCTTCTCAGGAGAGAGGGGCTGGTAGTCGAAGTAGAGGAGCTCCTTGCAGTCGAAGGGCTTGAGACGGCGGAGCACACGCTCACCGATACGGCCAACAGCGACGGTACCGACAACCTTGTTCTCGAGATCGTACTCGTTCTTGGCGACCTCGGCGACGTTCCACTCTCCCTTGGCGATCTGCTCGTGGGCGGGGACGAAGTTGCGGACAAGGGTCAGGATGGTCATGACAACGTGCTCGGCGACGGAGACGACGTTGGAGCCAGTAACCTCGGCGACGGTGATACCGCCGTTGGTCTTGTTGGCGGCATTGAGGTCGACGTGGTCAGATCCGATACCAGCAGTGACGGCAAGCTTCAGATTCTTAGCCTTGGCCAGGCGCTCTGCGGTGAGGTAACCGGGGTGGAAACTGTTGATCGCGATCTGTTAGCTGATGCTGGCTCGGATGGTGTTTGCAGCCTTAGCGCGTCCGGCCGAAGCTTGACGCGTGCATGTGGGGCGCTTAGCGGCATTGCGGGGTAGCTCTGACGTACGGAGTGGTAATGATAACCTCAGCATCAACAAGGTGCTTGTCGAACTCGGAGTTCTCGCCTTCCTTGTTGGAGGTGGTGACGAGCTCGTGGCCTTGCTCCTCGATCCACTTCCTGATGCCTAGCTCGTTCTCGGTAGTTCCGAGCATGCGAGGCTCCTGCTCAGCGTGGACACCACCCTAGTGTTGTCGTTAGACATGCCAACGCGCATTGGGAGTACCATGGACACTTACATCGTAGAGGACGAGAAGAACTTTGCCCTGTTGTGAAGCCGTCGCGGTCAGCGTTCTGAAAGCATTCGGTTGGCGGAGCGACGAAGTTAATCGAGGTCCGGCGCGTGCGCTGAGGAGGGAGGAGGCAGGGCGCGCAAGGCGAGAAGCAGATCGGAGAAATACCATTTTGACTTATTGAACTGATAGTAGAACAATTGAGGCTCCGAGGGAGAGATATATAGTAGAAGCCGGCAAAGGTACAACGAATGGTACGTATTCCTGACGCAAGGTATGTCAGCCTATCGTCCCGGCAGGGGGGAAGTGAGGGGTGCGTGGGTCGGTATACCTCTTGCGGGCCGAAGTGACGTCGTTGTATGGTAGAGAAGTTAAATGGAAGACCGGATGCTACACTGGACAATGTTGGTGTTGTGAGAGCAATTGAGGGGTTCGTGAGGGGGCTTTTATATACCGCCGAGCAGCCGCACGATCTTCTCACTACTTTCAGCCTCTGATCCCTGGGTCACCAGGCAGACGAGGTCGGTCATCCCCACTTGGTGATGCGACATTCCCACACAGACAAGTGGTCGCTGCGGGTGTGACGGTCGTGTTTGGAATTACTTCGCATCGCTGATAGTGCGGGGTCGCGTCCAATGGCGCGAATCAGCTCACAGACGCGCCAGGGGAGCTCTACCAGCTGCTTACCCGTTTGATACTCACGAAGCTTCGCCGAGAAGCCCGTAGCGTAGTCTGTGGGCGTGGGTCAACACGGTAGCTCCAGTAGCGCGTGGTCGTTTGACCCGATCGAGCAAGAATGTACGTAAATCGAGGCCTGGGAGTGGCACTTCACTGGCGTACGCTAAAGCTCCATATGGAGAGCTCCCGAATAGCTTCAATTCGGCATTGTGGAAGGATCAATATGGTTTACGGAGCTGGTATTGTGACTCTCAGAGGCCCGAAGGTCGTGATGAAGTGTTGTTCGAATGGCTGTCCGCAGGGCTTTCGCTGGGTTCCAGCTTCCAATGCGACCACAGGAAAATGCATCTTGCGTAGAGAGAACTGTGGGCTCGGACGACACACCCACAGCATCTCTGGAAGGTCGTGCCCGTGCTAGCGATGGCAAATCCAAGGAAAGTGGGCTTGCGTCCGAGCAATCTAGATGCCGCTTTGTACTTTGTCCGCGGCAGCACAGGAAATGCGGAGCTGCAGCGGTTCAAGCTCGCAGTCTGCGGATGCGAGATGTCGCCGTTGCGCCTGACAAAACTCGCGGGAAGCCAGGGCGACGGTCGGCGCAGGGGGTTTGTCTCGGTTTAGACGGCGGCAGGCTGGAGATCGTTCTTATCTTTCGGCCGAAGCTCGCTCGGAAGGTGCGCGCGCGCCAAATTCGCGTTTCGGTAGTTCCAGCTTCCAGCTTCCAGGTACCCCACCACATCCACAGAATGACACTACGCATCCCTTCTCCCGATGTAGCTGAGGAACCCGATGGTGTCATAGTGTCATCTTGCCGACATCTCACGGAGCCATCTTCTGTCGATGAATGACTTAGTTATCCGGTCCCGCTCTTGCCTATCGTTGTATTAATCATACAGCTTCTCCGGCAGCTCCGCCTCCTCTGTATCACCTTCATCACAGCTCTAAGATCAAGTCGCTTGATCTCCTTGTATACTACTGTACTGGCTTTAACAGTAGCCTTCCCGCCCTACACGAGATTGTTCAAGACCCCCGCATTGCTACATTAACGATCACAATTGTGAGGTGTGCGCCGTACAGGCCATGATGTCGCCATACCGTCCCAAAGCCAGACAGTCTGTAGAAGAGCTTCCTGTAACTCTCGGTGCTCTATGTATCCGCGAATCGTATCCGTGTCGCATTCTACGCGACGGGAGGTAACTGGAACGAGTGTTGGTCTTGCTTTACCACCTGGGTAGCTACAATCCGTCCTGGATTAGCTGACGACAGTAATTCGGAATACGTCGGATAACAGTACACAGAAATCGTGAAGGAATGGAACATGGACTGCATTGCAAGAGCTCATGTGCATGAATATAGAGGGTTCTACCCAGCGATTTTAGCGCTCTCTTACCCAGGATACTAAATGGCGCACAAACAAAGCGAAGGTGAAGGCGAGCGCGAGCAAGCCCAAGCTCCAATTAAGGCCCATAGCGCAGTCACAACCTTTCAGTCGCCATCCTTTCTACACTCTTCTGAATCAGCCTTTTGATTTAGGGCGCGAATCGAGGTTCTTCTTCCACCACGGTCTCAAAGAAGGCAGAGTCTCCACGCTGGCTATTCCACGGAAGCGCACGTCTGAGGGTGAGTCCCCATCAAGCTGATAGCGAAAATCGTATACTGACGTCAACATAGGTACTGCCACAATGTCTACAACCGGAGGCAACGCAGAGGTCATCGCGAAGAAAGGCGATGTCATACTCCAGCTAGGCAAAGACGGGGTCGCAGAGGGTGTTCGCAACGTCCTTGTCGCATCCGTGGCTCTTAGCCTCGCTTCACCAGTCTTTGCAGCTATGTTCGACGGTCGCTTCTCCGAAGGCCAGAATCTCTCGCCAGCTTCACCACGTACAGTTCCGCTCCCGGATGACGATCCTGAGTCCATCATCATGATCTGCAAGATCGCACACTTCCAGACATCGCAGCTTCCCGTCAAAATTACCGCCATGGCAGTTTCCAAACTCGCGCTCGCATGTAACAAGTACGACTGCGTGGATGGGGTCCGATCATGGGCTATTATCTGGATCGCCGCCCTTCTTGAAGATCCCGATGCTGCGGACTTCGAGAAGATGATTCTTGCTACACATCTCCTTGAGTTGCCGAGTGAATTCTCCAGGGTTTCTCAGAGACTGGTGCGAGACCAAACCACGATCCTCAGTGTTACAGAAGCCATGGACGGTCATGAATTTCTGCCTCTGTTGGTATATGAATATATCCTACTTCACCAGATCTGTTATCAGAATGAGATCACCAGGATATTCGCTTCGATCGTTACAGGAAAAGAGTCCTGCAATACGAGCAGCCAGGCCGTTGTTACTTTCGTCAGGTACCTCCAGAGAAACGATCTATGGCCTATCAAAGAGTACTCGGCACCGGTCATCAAGTCCAGACTTGTAGCCGTGCCTGAAGCAACCACCCCTTATGGCAACGTCACTAACGCAAGTTGCCGTACCTCAGCCTGCGTCTGCAAGTCTGATGCTCGGCTCATCAAGGCCATCCTTATAGCCGAGCTCGATAAGGCATACAACATGATACAGGGTGTCTGCTTAGACTGTGTTCGTCAAAAGCTACTCGGAGAGCAAAAGCGGGAGTGTCGCGTGCCCCATGCGACGAAAGAAGCAACGGTTTACCCTTGATCGCCTTACGAAATGCACATCAAGGCACGCGTACGCTTGTCATAAAGTCTGGAGAAAGTATGGTGTTCTCGGCAGCGGCCTATGTCTTTTCTCTCAGATGGTTTCGAGACGCAGGATACCATGGAGCCCTAGTTTTCACCAAGGTTGGGCCCGAAAATAGAAGCTCTATCGATTCGGTTCTAGCGAGGCTTCTTCTCCTTGTAGCCCTGCGTGGGCATCACATTAGCCTCAAATAGAGTGCAATAAGCTTTCCAAAATGAACAAGACTTTCTCAACGTGACACTCTTCGAATTTGATATCACGTAGTTTTCTAAGTAGCTCTGCGGCACACCTCGCGAATTTCGGCACTCATCAAACTCGGTACATCTCTCAACGCCACGCCGCAAGGTTCTTTGGCTCCAAAAACCACCCCATTCAAGGAAAAAACTGAACACCCTGGGGCCTGCATCAAGATAAAAACGTGCAAATTAGGTGGCCCAACGGCGACGTAGGCTCCAGGGTGTTCAGTTTTTCCCTGGTATAAGGTGACACTTACATTTCAGTCTTCGGCTCGAGGGCAACCTTATTGCGTGTCCCTCTGGCCAAAAAGCTCGTTACTGTTGCCGCCCACGTATGATACTCTACCCACCACACTTAATCCGTATCTCACATGCAGTGCCCTAATTTTACCTGTATCAATGACGTACAGATTCGTACACCTCTCTATCTCTAAGCGGAAGGCGCAGTGATGGTGATGCATTGATGCATTGTTGAAAAGGACACCGACATGGTACCATGGTCGTTAGGTAACGGATTGGCTGGCAAAACAGCTGTAGGCCGAGATGATATGGTTGACATGGTGGCGCCCCGGAACGAGAAGATGTTCTTGTTGATAAGAATTTAGGCGCTAAACGCATCATATGCGCTGCTCTTAAGACCCGTCCGCCAGTATCGTGAGTTCGTAGTTTAGCCTAGTTAGTCGCCAAGATCCAGATCCAGTCGGTAGAACTAGCTCTGATCATCCCAGGAGAAGGCGCTATTCCGGACTTCGTGAGTGATGCGTAATACCTAGGTACTGCCGAAAGCGCTAAGCTGGGTTCAGCGGAGATGATGCGCGAGCTTGTGTGTGGGTATCTCGCGGGAGATCGACAGGAGTGGCCAGCATTCGCCATTATCATCCCGGACTTCGGTGTCGTGATGTAGGGAAGAACTGGTTCGGGGTTTGAGGGTCTTCGGAGGGGTTCAATTGGGCCGCTCGCGGGGTCAGAATCGTCGTCATCATAGTTTCCCCTGTCCAGCTATTGCCACTTGTTGATGAGATGCGGTCAACCTCAATTCGTACTCATCTTCAAACCACCAAGTCGAGTCGGTCATAGATGATGAGACGGGTAGGACACGAAGTTCAGCTGCTCGCCATACCTCGCTTGCGCGCGACGTCCAAGTCCGAGCTCCACTGGCGCCTCGGCAACTCTCGCCGCTTCCCAAATGTCCCTCCGCTGACATCTCCGTCCGCTCTCCAACAGCCTGCGCTTACAGATCTCTGACATATCTGCTTCGGCATTTCTGGCTAAATGAAACAAGCTTCAAGTCCGCCCGACGCCTGATCCTTCGATCCCTCATCTCTCTGCCTACCAACGATTCGCCATGTTCCTTGTGATTGGGCACGTGGTGCGTCCGCCTTGGTAAACCCGTGCATATCTGTACCATTCCTCAGCTCTTAGCATGATGTCCTATACGCGCGACATTCGTCCCGATGCTATTAAGGCCCAACGTTCGATATTGAGTACAAGGTCACCCCGTATGCCATGCGATTATTTCCTTCTCGCCTATTCGCCAACGTTGAAGTATCTAGACTTCGTTTTCCTCAAATTGGGAAGCGAGCTTGTCTACCGTCATCACGAGGAGGGGATCCGAAATTGGTTTCCTGGGGAAATTAATCTATCCCGCAGCATTCTTGGGGTAGGTTTCGCAAGGGCGTGTCTCTTCCCCGCCAAAGGGCCTAGTGCTTGCTCCTAGAGAGACGGCGCGAGGGGTTTGTCAGGCACGCTCTTTGTTGTATAGCGTGGCACGGTACGCCTGAGCTGTGCTACGGTCGATCAATATAAAGAGCCTGGGTACTTGCTTTCCCCAGAGTAGAATTCATTTCGCTACAACACTACCGACTGAACCTTGGAAAGCTTGCATACTCGTCTCTCTTCTCTCGGAACGCAAACCAACGTCTGCGCATCATGTTTGCCAAAATCCCCACCACGCTTCTCCTGCTCGTCACCTCGCTCGCACTACCTACATACGCTGGTATACAACAAACAGACTTCAGCGGCATTGGTCACATCTACGTCTTAGCCTCCGACAACTGGGGCACCGCAACCCCAGAGTCAAGTGTAGGATGCCTGAATGCGCATGGCAAATTCGTCCATGACAGTGGGAGCGGGAAAGAATGCGGGACATTCGAGCGCATGGATGACTACCCTTATACTCTTAGCACTCACAATGGCAACTGCACATTCCAAGACGCTAGTCAAGAAGAGAACGTCGACAGCCACTACGGGCAGGGCGATTATGCGTGGACGTGTACGGAGCGCAACGTTGACATTTACGACGAGCTATACACTATAGTACGTATTGTTCTCAACTTGGCTCGCCAGAATACGTTGCTAATGCGCATGTAGACCGGATTCCCATACGTCTTCCTCTGCTTCGGAGATGTAGCATGCTATTACGATGCTAAGCGTACCCCTACTGTCAACGAATCTCTTCCACTATGGCAATTCCGTTGGGGATCGCAGCAGACCGGCATCACGCCGGGGCATGTTATGCTGCAACTCATGTGGAAGAAGCTTGGTGATACACCAAAGAGAGAGCAAATGAGCGAGATACCAGGCCCAAGGATCCAGCTTAGTGAGGGCATGCAGATATCGCTACTGGGTCAGAAGTCAAAGGCATAGTGTTGAGACCAAGCAATTGGTAAGAAGCGCAACGCGTCGGAGTACTGAGTTATGATATCCATTTTTCCATTGATGAAGGGGCGGGCGGTCTTGGATGTGTTTCATCTGGTGTGAAGCGACGTTAGCAATCGCTAATGAGTCCGGGTCGTACCGCATATGTAGTCAATTTGATGTGCGATGCCAGCTTGCATGCGCAAAGTAATCTCGGAACAGTGCTGTTTCAGATCACCACACGGCATGGCTATCATTAAAACCTTCCACGCATCCGTAACACCGTGAATCATAGGTCAAAGACTTAAAAGATGAAGATAGGATATCGGGTTCGTTAGGTGAGATTGCTGCCGACATCTGAAGTCACAAGCTATTAGTCCACCACTCATTAACATATATGGCTGTCATCAAGTTTATGCAAAACAGGGCCTAAGTAGATGAACCACCGCCAACAATAGATTGATGTTACCATTGTCGTAAGAATGACCGATCCAAATGCAGTATAGTTACAATGAGGCCGATATATTAGTCGGCGGAAGCAAGGTTTACTATGAAAGGTCAGTGAATGATTGACGTCGTCGAAGATAATGCGAGTCAATACCTGACCTAGCACGTCGTTGTTGGGGCCGTGAGGAGTAGTCTCGACCCTGACAGTGCTCGAAGGCTCGTAGGTATTGAGATGTACATGCTGGCACTTGTAGGAGCCGTATGTGCCAGTCAATGGTAGAGGAAGCTTGTGGACATCGCCGCAACCGACGGTGAAGGCGGCTTCCTCGTCCGACATTGAGCCGCCGCAGTCCTTGTTCTTTTGGTTGTTAGTTCGTACGACCGATCTCAATCATGTGTCGAATACGTACCTTCCAAAAGTTGCACTCGATGGACTCGACGCAGATCATGATTGACATGATGTCGTCGTTGTTGCTACAACACGTCAATGACTGCGATGCAAGAGTGATGAGATTACGTACAGTGGAAAATACCTAGGGCTTTGCTTGTCCATGAGGAGAAACGTAGGCGCGGATGAGAACTCTGCTTGAGAGTACACGGCGCCGATATCGCGGACGTCGTCGTTGTTGATCATGCCGATGTGCGGACTAGGAGCCGCAAACGCCGTGCCGATGACGATGAGGAAAAGAGAGAAAATGTGCTGGTAGTACATTACTTCGAAAGATATTTTGTCTTTTGTCTTTATAGTTCGTGAGAAGTTTTATAGTTCAAGAGCGCGGCAGTAGAGGGAATAAGTTGAGGGTGGAAGTGTGGAGAGGAAAACTCTCGGAGGAGGTAACCGCTGCCATTTATGTTCCGCTGGCACCAGGCAAACACTGACCAGCCTCGCAATTGGCGACAAGATCGATTGCCACCTTCCGAAGGCGCAAGGGTGAAGGCGAAAAGATCCCGCCCTTTCTTTTCCGGACTCTCGGTATAGCTCCGCGGTAGTCATAGAGCGCTCCGCGAGATCGTTCCCTCTGTCTCTGCTCGGACCCACCATGCTGATATATCGGTGAGGGTGAAAATGAACTGCCATGCAAAGAAGCCATAGATGTGTGAGTCTCCAAAAGTTCCTGCCCGTTTCTGACCGTACCCTTTTCTTTGTTTCAACGTCTACTTAACACGAGGAGATCTTTAGCCATGCATTGAGGGACGGCAGGGTCACATCCGAGCTCTTGCATAGTCTTCTTTCGCTACGCTACCGCCTGCGTGGAAGTGTAAACGAATATGCGATTGTCCAGCTTGCGTCAATCCGCATCTGGCACTCAAAGTGATTGGAAGGGTAATATATAACTCGCTGGTGGCCATGCTCGCTTTCGGCTAGAGTGGGAAACAATCAAAACCTTTGTCATCGATAGCGACGCGTATGCTCTTGGTTGAAGATGACGATGGAAGTTTAAGCTGAGTATGACTAGTGCTAAAAACAAGTACTCGTAGTTCTCTTTCAGCTGCGATACTACGCCGTGGTATACGTCTCGCTGGAACTGAATGTTATCTAGACTATTAGCTCTTCGATCGAAATTACAGCGGATGCATCGCCGAACGGCATCGCTATATCTGCGACTAGCTTCGCTGTATAGATCGTCTACAAGTCGATTCGCGGTATTCTATTTAGTTAGAATATCAACTTGCCGTACACCTGTTTTAAAAAGGCAAAACCTATTTAGCTACCTCTAAACGCTATTTAGCTACCTCTATAAAACTAGATAATAAGCCTCTAACGTTTTTTGCAAGTTAAAATATCTATACTTATTAATAGTTTAAAATCTTCTTTTTAATTAGGTAATTTAATATTAGATTAAGGTTACTCTAAGCCTTCTATAGCTCTTCTAAGGCCTTCTATAAAGTTTTTTAAATATTAAAATATAAAATAATTATAGTAATATAGGCGTTTTATTTATGTAATTTTTATTTATTACTTTTAGGCTAGAAATATTATATTTTAGTAATATTTACTACCTAAATCTATCTAATAGCTTTACTACCTTATATTTATACTATACTACTATATTATAGCGTAAGTATACAAAACTTTAAAAGCTTATTTAAGTAGTACTTATTAACTTTTAGAAATTTTTTAAAAAGATTCTACTAAAGAGTAGTTAAGATATAAAAAGTAAAGAACCTCTCTAGGTTTTAGAGATAAGGCCTACTACGTTATATTTTATAATATTATACTATATTATAAATAATAAATAAATAAACTTTTAAGCTATTAAAACTAAGTCTAATAGACTTAGACGCCTCTTACTATCTATATATACTTTTCTTTCTTATATATTATAGTATAATAGAATATTAAGTAGAAGTAGAAAGTATTTAATCTATAATTAGTAGAATAGAAAAGCAAAGCAAGTAGTAATAAGTAATTAGTATAGTATTCTTATCTAAGAAAGCTACTCTCTACTTTAAAGAGCTGTTAGAGTACTTATTCTTCTTCTAATTATATAATCTAATTAGGTAACTAATTACTATACTATATTTTTCTCTCTAGCCTTTTTTACTTAGCTTTCTTAAGTAGCTTATTATTACGATTTAAAGAAGAAACTTAGAAACTAAAGTTCTATAGGCATCGGCGCACCTAAAACGCTAACCTAATAGCCGTAAGTAGTTACGTAACTTACTTAGTGCTTAGTGCTCTTAGTATAACTAAGCAATACTAATTAGACTATAGAACTGCTTAGTGCTTAGTGCTCTTAGCACAACTAAGTAGTACTAAGCAGAATAACACTTATTAAGTATATAGCTTAGACACTAAACTCTTATAGCTTAG
>Ga0265798_10010803_pt1 | contig 11189 bp, 10 predicted proteins | sample P3T30metagenome_FD_192430 | JGI IMG/M metagenome (GOLD analysis project Ga0265798, IMG submission 192430) | Plant litter microbial communities from East Loma Ridge, Irvine, California - P3 T30 | ecosystem: Environmental > Terrestrial > Plant litter > Unclassified | place: USA: California... | reverse complement strand
CCCCCTGCGCCGGCAAACTCACGTGCGGCAGGAACAACAGCACCACCAGCGCGACCAGCACGATGACGGTGCCGGCCCCGAAGATGTTGGCGATCGCATGGCGGTAGACCGCCTGCAGCGCCGGATCCAGCGTCACGCCCGCTCCCGCCGTGGCCGCGGCGGCGATGCCGTGCGCATGCAGCTGGTGCGCCAGGATCGCGCCGGAGCCGGTCACGCCCAGCAAGCCGCCGAGCGAGCGGAAGAAGGTCAGCATCGCGGTGCCGACGCCGCGCCGCTGCAGCGGCAGCGCGTACTGCACGACGATGGTCATGTTCGGCATCACCAGGCCCAGGCCGGCGCCCAGCATGAAGATCGCCGGTTCGATGATGGCGTAACCCTGGCCGCTGTCCATGCCCCAGGCCAGCACGCCAAAAGCCAGCACCGCCACCGCCAGGCCGCCGACCTGCGCTTGTTTATATTTGTTGGCGCGCGAGAGCACGCGGCCGTTGAGGGTGCTGGAGATGATCATCCCGACCATCATCGGCACCGTCAGCATGCCGGAATGGGCCGGGCTGCTGTTCATGACGAGCTGGAAGAACAGCGGGAAGAACACGCTGGCGCCCATCAGGCCCATGAAGGTCAGCGCCATCACGATACTCGCTACGTTGAACACGCGGTTGCTGAACAAATCGGGCGGCAGCACCGGCTCGGGCACGCGGCGCAGGTGGAACACCAGCCAGGTGCCGAGCACCGCGGCCAGCACGGCGCATACCTTGATCTGCGGCGCATCCCACGGCCACTCGGTGCCGCCCAGCGCCAGCACCAGCAGCAGGGCGACGATGGTCCCGGTCAGCAGCACCGAACCGAGATAGTCGATGCGGTGGGCATGGGTGCGCACCGGCTTGCGCAGCGAGCGCGCGATCGCCCAGAACGCCAGCGCGCCGACCGGCAGGTTGATGAAGAAGATCCAGTGCCAGGACAGCAGGTCGGTCATCACGCCGCCCAGCACCGGGCCCAGGATGCTGGTGATCGCGAACACGATCGCGATCGAGCCCTGGCGCTTGGCGCGGTCTTGCGGGGCCACCAGGTCGCCGATGATGATCTGCGCCAGCGGCATGAAGCCGCCCGAGCCCAGGCCCTGGATCGCGCGGAACACGATCAGCTGCGTCATGTCGCGCGCCAGGCCGCACAGCACGGAGCCGACCAGGAAGGTGGCCAGTGCGGTGAAGATCATCGGACGGCGGCCGTACTGGTCGGCCAGCTTGCCGTACAGCGGCATGGTGGCGGTCGAGGCCAGCACGTAGGCGGTGACGACCCAGGACAGGTGGGCCATGCCGCCCAGGTCGGCCACGATGCGCGGCAGGGCGGTGGCGACGATGCTCTGGTCGAGCGCACCGAGGCCGAGCACGGCCATCAGGGCGAGGTAGACCGAGCGGATCTCGCGCTCGGTGACGGGGGCGGCGGTGTCGAGGTGCGGGTTCTGTGTCATGGCTGGGCGATGATGGTGAGCGGTTCGATGGCGGCGGCGAGCTGGCGCAACTGGTCCGGGGACAGGCGGGCCACGCGCTGCGACAGCCAGTCGATGCGCCGGGCGCGCAGTTCATCCATGCGCGCCTGGCCTTCCTTTGTGAGTTGCAGGCCGCTCCTGCGCCGGTCGTGCGGATCGGGTGCGCTGCGCGCCAGCAGGCCGGCCGTCTCCAGCGCTTTCACCTGCGCGCTCATGGTCGGGGTGCGCACCTGCTGCATGCGCGCCAGTTCGGCCACGCCGATGCCGGGATGCTCGCCGACGCTGTGCAGCAGCATGGTCTGCAGCAGCGACAGGCCGCTGTCCTGGCGTTCGGCGTCGCGCCGCATGGCGCGCATCAGGCCTTTCAAGGCGCTGCGCAAGTCTTCGGCGACTTGCTGGACGAGGTCCGGGGTGGTGGTCATATCGTTGAGTTAGGTAGGCTACCTAACTATATTACACGAACTGGCCAGGGACAGGTATCCTTGACGGTGATGTCCAATGATTATCACTCGAACAGGGAGCACACAATGAAGCGCTTGACCGCAGCAGATTTCGACCCCGAAGTCCTGAAACTCTTCGACGGCTATGTCCACGGCCAATTGTCGCGCCGCGATTTCCTGTCGCGCGCCGGACGCTACGCCGTCGGCGGCGCCAGCGCGGCCACGCTGCTGGCGCAACTGTCGCCGACCTTCGCGGCGCCGGTCGTGGCGGCAAGCGATGCGCGCTTGAAGACCAGCTACCAGGAATTCCCGTCGCCGCAGGGCTACGGCAAGCTGCGCGGCTACCTGGCAATGCCGGCCGACGCCAAGGGCAAGCTGCCCGCCGTGCTGGTGGTGCACGAGAACCGCGGCCTGAACCCGCACATCGAGGACGTCACGCGCCGCCTGGCGCTCGAAGGCTTCATCGCGTTTGCGCCGGACGCGCTGTTCCCGCTCGGCGGCTATCCCGGTGACGAAGACAAGGCGCGCGCCGTGTTTCCGAAGCTGGAGCAGGGCAAGACGCGCGCCGATTTCGTCGCCGCGGCCCAGTTGCTGAAGACGCTGCCGCAAGCCAGCGGCAAGGTCGGCGTGGTGGGTTTCTGCTGGGGCGGGGGCATGGCGAATTACCTGGCCACGCAGTTGCCGGACCTGGCGGCCGCGGTGCCCTTCTACGGTGCCCAGCCGCAGGCGGCGGATGTCGCGCGCATGAAGGCGCCGCTCTTGATCCACGATGCCGGCAAGGACGAGCGCATCCTGGCCGGCTGGCCCGCCTACGAGGCGGCGCTGAAGGCGAACAAGGTCCAATACCAGCACTTCGTCTACGAAGGCGTCGAGCACGGCTTCAACAACGACACCACGCCGCGCTACGACGACGCGGCGGCCAAACTGGCCTGGAGCCGGACAGTCGCCTTCTTCAAGGAAAAGCTGGCCTGAATCAGGCCGGGCGCGTGCTGTTGATGCCGTCCATGAAGCCGCGGCTGAAGTCGTCGAAGCCGGCGCCGAAACACAGGACCAAGGCCGCGGCCAGCAGCAGGTTGCGGTTGGTCTTGCGGTAGCCGATCACGAGCAGGACCAGGCCGAGGATGCCCAGCAGATAAGAAAAGTAGTGTGCCATGGATGATATGCCAATCAATTGCCGTCCGGAATGAACGAGCCGACAGGCTAGCAGATCGGCAGCCGCATAAATACACACATTTCCACGCGTTGAGACAAAACAAAAAGGCACCCGAAGGTGCCTTTTTCATTGTTGCGGTGGTGAATCAGACGTAAGCGGCCAGCGCCGTTTTCATCTTCTTCAGCGCGGCGGTCTCGATCTGGCGGATCCGCTCGGCCGAGACGCCGAACTCTTCCGCCAGCGTGTGCAGGGTCGCACCCGAACCGTCGTCGTTCGCCAGCCAGCGCGCTTCGACGATGCGGCGCGAACGCGGGTCCAGCTTGCCGAGCGCGGTTTCCAGGCCTTCCGACTGCAGGCGCACCACTTCGTTGGCTTCCAGCACCTTGGTCGGCTCCTGCTGGTCCGAGGACAGGTAGGCGATCGGCGAGAATTTGTCGTCTTCGTCGTCGGTCGGCGCTTCCAGTGCGATGTCGCGGCCCGACAGGCGGGTTTCCATCTCGACCACTTCCTCACGCTTCACGTCGAGCAGCTTGGCCAGGGCATCGACTTGCTGCGGCGACATGGCGTCCAGACCCTGCTTGTTGCTGCGCAGGTTGAAGAACAATTTACGCTGGGCCTTGGTCGTGGCGACCTTCACCAGGCGCCAGTTCTTCAGGATGTATTCATGCATCTCGGCCTTGATCCAGTGCATGGCGTAGGACACCAGACGCACGCCCTGGTTCGGATCGAAACGTTTGACTGCCTTCATCAGGCCGATATTGCCTTCCTGGATCAGGTCGGCGTGCGGCAGGCCATAGCCCAGATAACCGCGTGCGATCGAGACCACCAGGCGCAGGTGGGACATCACCAGCTTCTGCGCGGCGTCCAGGTCGTTCTTGTCCCGCAGCTGCGTTGCCAGCGAGACCTCTTCCTCGTGGGTCAGCATCGGCAGGCGGTTCACGGCCGAGATATAGGCGTCGATATTGCCGAGATTGCCGCTGAAACCGAGTCCCAGAGCACGGCTGCCAGCAGGAACCAGTGCGGATTGTGCGGACATAGTCATTCCCCCCTGTAGAGTAAGCTGTACTGCATCGTCCATCTGCCATGATCCGTACCCCGAAGGCGTAACCGCATGGCTTGTACCGGATGCGAGACGTTGTGCTATCAAGCCACCAAACGTCATGTACGGACACTATATTAGCACTCTCTTGAAGTGAGTGCCAGAAGCCTCCATGTTCCCGGTGACCCCTTTAAGTTTCACTAAAGTGTTGCTTTTAGGAATTAAAGTGAAGGGCGTTTCAACTGTAGGGCAGCGTTGAACAATGCAGTTGATTTAACTCAAACGACACACATATATCGTTTGAATTCCGTTGAAGACAGGTTAGGCGGAACAGTGTTCGCCTTCTGTGGGGTGGCGCACGTACGCCTGTAGGCGTAAACCTCGCGTCCGCCGCAGGTTTGACTGGCCAGCAGCGGACGGGTTATCGAAACAGCAAACCGAAAATATAGGAAGTTATACCGGATCAGACGGGTTGAATGGCAACCCAGGTGGCGGGAAGGCGGTCGTGCTGGCCCAGCCATTGAACGAGCTGGGGATCGAGCCAGCCGATGACTTCCATGCCTTTTGATATACTGCGAGAGCAGCCCTAGGCTTTGTCCTCTCCCAGCCTCCATACTGGTGATGACGCTAGGTCAGTTTTGGTCCTGCCCTGCAGGACCACCCGAATTCAAGAAAAGCCCGCCTTCTGGCGGGTTTTTTGTTTCAGGAGTGCTTCACTTCAAGCGCGCCAGATGACGCTGCACCGACAGCAGCGCGCCGACCAGCCCGAGCCCGGCGCTGATCGCCAGCAAGCCGGCCACGCCCAGCGGCGGCAGCGCGGCCAGCTGGAATTCCGACGCGTACAGGCGCGCGAACTCGGCGATGGCCGTGTTGAGCGGACGCAGCGCCAGCGCCACCGCGCCCAGGGCCACGGCGCCCGAACACAGGCCGAGCAGGGCGCCGGTGTAATAGAAGGGGCGGTGGATGAAGTTGTCGGTGGCGCCGAGCAGCTTCGACACCGCGATCTCTTCCTTCTGGGTCAGCACCTGCAGGCGGATGGTGTTGAACACCACCGCGATCACCACCACGCCCAGCGTCACGGCCAAGAGCATCAAGGCCAGGCGCAGCACGCCCAGCAGGGCGGCCAGGCGCTTGACCCAGGCCGAATCGACCTGCACCGATTCCACGCCCGGCAGCTGGCGCATGTGGTCGGCAAGCAAGTCCACGCGCGCGGCATCGGCACGCGCCGCTGAAGTGGTGAAACCTTCCAGCTTCATCACGTAGCTGTCCGGCAGCGGGTTGTCGCCCAGGGTCTCGATGACGTCGGCGATGTCGCTCCTGGCCTTCAGGCTGTCGAGCGCCGCTTCGCGCGGCACGAAGCTGATCTTCGCGTGGCTGCCGGCCAGCAGCTGCTGCAGCTGCGGCGCCAGCGCCTGCGCATCCTCGCGCGCCACGCCGGGTTTCATGAACAGGCTGATCTCGGGATCGACCGAAAGCTGTTCGGACAGCGGGCGCACGTTGTCGAGCAGGGTCAGGCCGGCGAAGGGCAGGGCCAGCGCCACCGCCACCACCAGTACGTTGAACAGGAAGCTGCCCGGCGCCTTGCGGATGGTGGCGAGGGCCGAGCCGAAGGCGAAGCGGTGCTGGCGGAACCAGATGTTCATGCCGCACCTCCAGCCACCAGGCGGCCCTGTTCCAGGCGGATCACGCGCGCGGCGCTGTCCAGGATCTGTTCGTCATGGCTCGAGATCACGCAGGTGACGCCGGCGGCGTGAAAGGCGTGCAGGGCGTCGATGACGCGGTCGGCCGCGGCGCGGTCGAGGTTGGCGGTCGGCTCGTCGGCCAGGATGATCTGCGGCCGGTTGACGATGGCGCGCGCGATCGCCACGCGCTGCTGTTCGCCGCCCGAGAGTTCCATCGGATGCGCCCTGGCGCGTTCCAGCAGCCCGACCTTGTCGAGCGCGGCGCGCGCGCGTTCGGCCGCCTGCGCCTTGGGCGCGCCGGTGACGATCAGCGGCAGCATCACGTTGGCCAGGATGTTGCGGTCGTTCAGCAGGCGCTGGTGCTGGAAGATCAGCCCCAGGTTGCGCCGCAGGAAAGGCACGCCGGCCTTGCCCAGCTTGCCCAGGTCCTGGCCGTTGACGATCACCCGGCCCGAGGTCGGGCGCTCGATCGCGGCCACCATCTTCATCAGCGTCGATTTGCCGGCGCCGGACGGGCCGGCCAGGTACACCAGTTCACCCTTGCCGATGTTCAGCGACACCTCCGAGAGGGCGAGCGCGTCGGCCGAGTATTTTTTCGAGACGGTCTGGAATTCGATCATGCGCGCGTCATCCCGGCTCAGCCCAGCAAGGCCTCGGCGAATTCGTCGGCGCTGAAGGGCTGCAAGTCCTCCAGCTTCTCGCCGACGCCGATGAAGTACACCGGCACCGGACGGGTGCGTGCGATCGCGGCCAGGATGCCGCCCTTGGCGGTGCCGTCCAGCTTGGTGATGACGAGGCCGGTGAGCTGCAGCGCATCGTCGAAGGCCTTCACCTGCGCCAGCGCGTTCTGGCCGGTGTTGCCGTCGATGACCAAGAGCACTTCGTGCGGCGCGTCATCCATGCCCTTGCCGATCACGCGCTTGATCTTCTTGAGTTCTTCCATCAGGTGCAGCTGGGTCGGCAGGCGGCCGGCGGTGTCGACCATGACCACGTCGACGCCGCGCGCCTTGCCCGACTGGACCGCATCGTAGGCGACCGCGGCCGGGTCGCCCGAGGCTTGCGAGATCACGGTGACGTTGTTGCGCTGGCCCCAGACCATCAGCTGCTCGCGCGCGGCGGCGCGGAAGGTGTCGCCGGCGGCCAGCAGCACCGACTGGTCGAAGCTTTGCATGTGCTTGGCGAGCTTGCCGATCGTGGTGGTCTTGCCGGCGCCGTTCACGCCGGCGATCATCATCACCAGCGGCTCGTGGCGGCCCAGTTCCAGCGGCTTTTCCAGCGGACGCATCAGGTCGACCAGCAATGTCTTCAGCGCGCCCTTGACGGCGGCGGGGTCCAGCAGCTTGTCTTCCTTGACCTTGCGGCGCAGGCTGTCGAGCAGGTACTGGGTGGCGTCCATGCCGGCGTCCGACATCAGGAGCGCGCCTTCCAGCTCTTCGTACAGGTCTTCGTCGATGCGCGCGCCGACGAACAGCAGCGATAAATTGTTCGAGGTCTTGGCCAGGCCCGCCTTCAGGCGCGTCATCCAGGATTTCTTCTTTTCGACCTCGTTGCCCGGGCGCTCGGCGGTCTCGGGGAAGAGCTGGCCTTCGTAGCCGTTCGACAGCAGGGCGGCGTCGTGCGCGATCTTTTCGGCGATCGGGTCGATGTTGGTGGCGTCGCGCGCGGGCGGCGATTCCGGCTCGGGCGGCGCCGCGGGTGGAATGTCGGGTGCAATCTCGGGGGCGAGCGCGCCGTCGCGGCCGCCGAACAGGCGGCTCAGGAAGCCGGGCTGCTCGGCAGGCTGCTCGGCGGGCGCGGCGGGTGCAGCTGACGCGGCGGCGTCGGCCGGTGCCGCGGTCTCGGCTTCAGGTTTTTTCTTTTTGAAGAAACTAAACATTGTGTATTCGGGGAGGGGACTGCATGCCATGTCCGCCGGGCGGACATGTGGAAAAGGGTCGCGCGTATTCTACCAGAGCGAGCAAGTGTTGCTCCGTACGTGATGACTGGAAGGCAAGCTGCCGTGCGCGCCGAATCGGCGGCGTACCTACTGGAAGCCGGACGAAATGTAGCGCTGATGCTGCTCATCGGTTTGCGGTCCCGTCGGTGTCTGGCACACTGGAGGCATCTTGCTTCGCAAGGAGGATACCGTGTTCATCGCCAGATTCCTCAAGCGGCTTGCCGGCGGGGCCGCAACGCTGCGCCACGTCATCGTATGGATCTTCATCGCGCTGGTGGCGCTGTTCCTGACGCATCCCTCGGGCGGACCGTTCAGCGCGACGGGCATGCAGGTGCCGTGGCCGGCCGAGCTCGGGCTGGACGGCGGGTTGCTGGAGAGTGTGCCGGCTCGCTGATGGCAAAAGCTGCATAATTGATCCACCTCACCCGCTACCAGCGACCAGAAAACGAAAGGAAAACCGTGGATCTCCAACTGACAGGCAAACTCGCACTGGTCACCGGCAGCACCGCCGGCATCGGTCGTGCAATCGTCGAAGCGCTGGCCCGCGAAGGCGCGCGCGTTATCGTAAACGGACGCACCCCGGCCGCGGTCGATGCGGCCGTCGCGGACATCAAATCCTCCACCGGCGCCGACGTGCTCGGATTCGCCGGCGATCTGGGCACCGCAGCCGCCGCCGAGACGCTCGGCCGCCAGTATCCCGATGTCGACATCCTGGTCAACAACCTGGGCATTTTCGAGGCGAAGCCGTTCGAGGACATCCCCGACGAAGACTGGATGCGCTTTTTTGAAGTGAACGTCCTGAGCGGCGTGCGCCTGGCGCGCCTTTACCTGCCATCGATGCGGCAGCGTAACTGGGGCCGTATCATTTTCATTTCGAGCGAAAGCGCAATCCAGATCCCCACCGAGATGATTCACTACGGTACCACCAAGACCGCCCAGCTCGCGGTGTCGCGCGGCCTTGCCGAAGCGGTGGCCGGCACCGGCATCACGGTCAACAGCATTCTGCCAGGTCCCACCAAGTCGCGCGGCGTCCGGGACTTTGTCGATTCGCTGGGCAAGGCGCAAGGCATGGCGTTCGAGCAGACCGAGAAGGAATTCTTCGAAAAAGCCCGTCCGACCTCGCTGATCAAGCGCTTTGCCGCACCGGAGGAAGTCGCTTCGCTGGTGGCGTACGTCGCCAGCCCGCTGGCCTCCGCCACCACCGGCGCAGCCTTGCGCGCCGATGGGGGCGTGGTCAAGAGCGTGGTTTGACTAGCGCGCTGGTTACGTAAGCGCCTCGGGAAACGGCTTTGCCCTCGCAGGGGCGCCGCTTCAGGCGCCGACTTGCTTACTTTGCCTTCGCCGCCTCCGCATTCTTGCGAATCGTCTCCAGCGTCGCCCCCGGCGTGATCAAATTGCCGTCGTAGCGCAGCTCGATCACGAAGGGCAGCTTTTGCGTGCTGGTGAATTCGACCGCGCGCGCCAGTGCCGGCGCGAAGTCCGCGGTCGCATCGACGATCTCGCCCTCGCCGCCATAGGCCCGCGCCAGCGCCGCAAAGTCCGGGTTCTTCAACTGGGTGCCCGAGACCCGGCCCGGGTACTCGCGCTCCTGGTGCATGCGGATGGTGCCGAACATGCCGTTGTTGAAGACCAGGAAGATGACGCCGGCGCCGTACTGCACGGCGGTGGCCAGTTCCTGGCCGGTCATCATGAATTCGCCGTCGCCGGCAAAGGCGACCACGGTGCGCCCGGGCTGGACGATCTTGGCGCCGACGGCCGAGGGCACCGCGTAACCCATCGCGCCGCTGGTCGGGGCCAGCTGGGTGCGCATGGCGCCGTAGCGCCAGAAGCGGTGCGCCCAGGTCGCGTAGTTGCCGGCGCCGTTGGTGATGATGGTGTCGCGCGGCAGGGTGGCCTGCAAGTCCTGCACCACCTGCCACAGGTCGAGAGGGGCGTGGCCGTCCTTGAAGATCGGCGGCTGCTGCTGCCAGGCGCGCAGCTCGGCCTTGGCTTCCTCGACCGTATGGCGCCAGGCGGACGCATCGACCGGCTCCATCGCCGCCAGCATCGCGCAGGTCGGCGCGGCGCCGCCGGCGATCATGAGTTCGGCCTGGTAGACGCTGCCCAGTTCTTCCGGGTCCGGGTGGATGTGGACCAGGCGCTGCGCCGGCACCGGGGACGCCAGCAGCGAGTAGCCGCTGGTCGTCATCTCGCCCAGGCGCGGGCCGATCGCGATCAGCACGTCGGCTTCCTTCACGCGCGCGGCCAGCTTGGGGTTGATGCCGATGCCGACGTCGCCGATGTAGTGCGGGTGCTCGTTGTCCAATAGATCCTGGAAGCGGAAGGCGCAGGCCACCGGCAGCGCGTTGGCTTCGGCAAAGGTCACCAGGTCGGCGCAGGCTTGCGCGTTCCAGGTGTTCCCGCCGACCAGCAGCAGCGGTTTTTTCGCAGTGGCCAGCATCGCGCGCAGCTGTCCGATCTGGGCGGCGGACGGCGAAGCCTGCACCGGTTGATAGGCACGGGTGTCGGCCACCGAGGCCTGCGCCACCAGCATGTCTTCCGGCAGGGCCAGCACCACCGGGCCAGGCCGGCCACTTGTGGCTATCTGGAACGCGCGCGCCATGTATTCGGGGATGCGCTCGGCGCGGTCGATCTGCGCCACCCACTTGGCCATCTGGCCGTACATGCGGCGGTAGTCGACTTCCTGGAAGGCTTCGCGGTCCATGAAGTCGCCGCCGACCTGGCCGATGAACAGGATCATCGGTGTGGAGTCTTGATAAGCCGTGTGCACCCCGATCGAGGCGTTGGTCGCACCCGGGCCGCGCGTGACGAAGCAGATGCCCGGCTTGCCGGTCAGCTTGCCGTAGGCCTCGGCCATGAACGCCGCGCCCCCCTCCTGGCGGTTGATGACGAAACGGATGTTCGAATCGTGCAGCGCGTCGAGCACGTCGAGGTAGCTTTCGCCGGGCACGCCGAAGGCGGTGTCCACGCCGTGGACCTGGAGCGCGTCGACCAGGATCTGGCCGCCGGAACGGGAGGGGTGCGTCATGGTGAGGTCATCCTTATCAGAGAAGCATCCGGGCATTCTATGCGCGCCCGGCCGCGGCGGCTTTTGAAATGGCGACACGAAATTGCCAAAATTCGGGGTCAGAGCACTATTTTTGCCAGCCGCCATAGAGCGGCCTGCCGAAATTAGTGCTCTGACCCCGAATTGATTTTGCGCAGGCGGAGAGACGGGTATCGGTTACAATACTGCCCGTGAAGCAGGCCAGACAGCCGCTGGCCCATGCCGCAAGGTCATGGGCGGGAGGAAGGTCCGGACTCCATAGAGCAGGGTGACGGTTAACGGCCGTCCGCTGAAAGCCGGCGCAAGCCGGTATAAGGCGAGGAATAGGGCCACAGAGACGAGCGTATTCAGTTACGGTGAAACGCGGTAACCTCCACCTGGAGCAATTCCAAATAGGCACGCGTTGA
>Ga0265798_10010802_pt1 | contig 11189 bp, 3 predicted proteins | sample P3T30metagenome_FD_192430 | JGI IMG/M metagenome (GOLD analysis project Ga0265798, IMG submission 192430) | Plant litter microbial communities from East Loma Ridge, Irvine, California - P3 T30 | ecosystem: Environmental > Terrestrial > Plant litter > Unclassified | place: USA: California... | reverse complement strand
TGCTTGGCCGGTCGAGTCAGACTGAGAAGCTGTACTCTGAGGAGGAGGCTAGTATGGATACGCTGGATAACTTTAGTCCTATGGATACTACGGGCTTTATTGCTATTCAGAGCATTCGGTGAGTTTATACGTCTAGTCCTTGAATGGTATAGATGGTGTGGATGGTTTGCTAACATAAGGCAGTCTCAAGAAGTACGGGCTCCAGAAGGCGGAGGAGGGCGAGAACATGTCGAGGGCTTAGAAAGCTTCGTCTGATATGCATACTACGTTGACGTACTGGCGGAGGTGGCTGCATCGTGAGAATCTTCATGATCAGGTTACTTATGCGAGTCCTGAGGTTACGCCGAAGGGGAAGTCAAGCTAAGACTAGCGAAGCAATATCACGATGAGAACGACGGTGGGGTGAAAATAGATACCAATGATAAAAGTCATACCACTAATCTGGACATATGTTTGCGTGTTGTCTGGTGACGAGAGATTTGCTGAGCCTGCTGCCAACAGATATTCACATCATGCAAGGAACTTAGCTAAAGCTACCCTAATACGCCCATTCGATCTCTAATGTGTAGATTCACATTAGCCAAGTCCAACATACTGCAACAACCTCATTGGCTGACGCGACTGCCAAGCACTAATTTCCAAATGCGGGTTGAACCTCTTCCGAGCGTTCCGATATCGGCTCGCTACCGCTGATGTTGAACCTCACACTCAGGTTCGCATTCGTCTGCGTTTGCAAATCCTCTGCTCGGGAAGCTGATGTAGTCTGTACCCGGAGTGTACATGATCGTCTTCTCTTCTTCCTCCGCATGTATCCGCGTCTTTTCTGCTCCGTCTTCTTTAGACTTGTCAACTTCTCGTTGCTCGTCCGTTATAGACGTCGTTGTCGTATGCGCCGCTTGATCATCTCGGGATCCCGCTGTCTTCCTTTTATTCCGCGTCCATGTCTATATTCTCTTTTCATCCATACCCTCTTCCGTCCGCATCCTCACCCTCACTCACTCCCTTCCAAGGTTCTCTTGCCTACGTTGCGCCTCAACCCATTCCTCAGTCGTTAGGTACAAGCTTGACCGTCTCCGCCTCGATCCAGCATCCTGCTGTCGTGCCTGCCCGGTGCTGCCGTTGTAGTTTCCTGGTTGTCGCGAGGAAGGGCCTGCGTAAGCCGCAGGTGGGTTGTAGTCGGCAACAGGGTAGTTGGCCTGGGGTTGTTGCGCGGTCGGCTGTAGCTGCTGGTACGGTTGCGCATACATGGTGGGTGGATGCTGTTGTGGCGGGAAATTATTGACGAAGTTCTGCGCATACATCGAGCCCGGCTGCGGTATGACGACGTTGTTGATGGAGCCTGGCGCGTTCATCGGGCCCGGCTGGAAAGTAGGCTGGCCATGCGCCTGCTGTGGAGCATACATGGTCGGCGCATATGGGCTTTGGTAAGCTCCAGCAACATTGTAGCCGGTAAAGGTAGGTTCCGGAAGGGGTTGCTGGTAACCGGGAGCAGGAGCAGGAGCGGGATACCGATGGAAGATCGGATGTGAAGCCATCTGATCAAGGCTGTACGACCCATCCGACGGTTCAAGAGGAGCCATATCCCCGGATGGACCCAACAAGAAGTTCTGGAATTCCGAAAAGTCAGACAGGAATTGGACTTCCCCGCCATTCTCATCAGGCACCCCATCCTGAACTGCTTCCAAGTTCAGTCCAGCTTCCTCAAAGTCCTCGGCTCGCAAGGCATCTTCCTGGCCGGTATTCCCTGAAGGCAGAGGCCCCAAAGCATTCGAAGGCCAATGGCCCAAAGTAGCCTGACTCGAGTTCGATGGAAACCTCATTAGATCCGCATCAGGGAACACATTACCGAACTGTTGTTGCGGGTAATGCTGGTATTGCTGGTATTGCTGCTGCTGCGGCTGCGGCTGCACAAAATTCATACGCGAGACTGGTGCCGTAACAGCAGGCGGCGCGTATCCCGCTCCCGGATGGGCAGCAAAAGAGTTGCGAGGTGCAAGCGAATATGGAGCATATCGCTGGCTGCGCACGTTATTCTGCAGCGCGGACCTACGAACATACTGCACGCTTGTCGCTACGTGTGGGTGGTCCACATGCTCTCCTCGCGTAGGAATGACCAACTGTTGTCGGAACGGTGGGCTATGAGCAGGAGGACCCGGAGTCGGCATGGTTGGCAGAACTTGAGGCCTGCCCTGCGCGAGCGCGAGTTCGGCATCACTCAGGTCCGCTGCATTTGTGATATTACCGTTAACACCCCATCTTGCCTTTGGCGATCCCGGAAGAAGCGGCCGTTGTCGCCGCGGTGGTGGTGGTGTCGAGTCTGCACTGCGACGTTTGCGTTGATTAGGCTTTGTGCTCGCGTTGGGAGCCATCTTGAATGGCTAGATTAGTAGAGAGAGTTATGTCAGTAAGGCTAATAAGATTTGTGCTAATAAAATTGCAGATGTTAACGAGCATTATATATACGCAGCGTTTTCAGCACGCGCAGTGAAGTTCGCTAGAAAATACCAACTGGGACATGGTAAGAACATGTATCCGTGGTTCAACAACGTTCAACCATAGGTGTTTCTTCTACGCTACACACAGCAAACAACATATCAAAATTGTATGCCCTTATACCAGAAGAGGCGGCTACCTAAAGCATGCGTACATGTCTCTCTCGTCTCGGCCAAAATCAGCGACTGCCTCCGTAGACCAGCTCCTGCCGTCTCGTTGCTGTGAAACCTCATATATCATCCTCTCTGAGTCGAAATCGTACTTGTAAGATGGCTCTGCAGGCGCCAGTTGCTTGCGGCAAGCTTCCTTTGGTGCCTTGCTTGCCCGCCTATCCGCGTGCATCTTACTGTCATCCTGCATCTTTCTCGGGCGCCCACCACGGAATGCCAACTTTGTGACTCCACCGCTACTACCGACTCTACTAGCCGCGTTTACCTTACTGTGATCCTGCACTCTGTCCGGGCGCCCACCACGAATGACCAACTTTGTTTCTGTAGCTCCACTGTTACCACCAACCTTAGTTTCACTGCGCACCTTCCTAGGGCGCCCACCACGGATTACCATATTTCTCTTTACAATTGCACCGTTGCTACCAATTCGACCATAGTTACGTTTCTCCGTGTGCACCCTGCTGCCATCCCGCACTTCCCTCGGGGGCCCGCCCTGGATTACCAGCTTTGTGACTCCGCCGCTCCGACCAACTCGACCATAGTTACGCTTCTTCGCTTCCTTGGCTCGTGACTTAGCTCGCTTCTCTTCTAATTCCCGCAGAGCTCTCCCTAGCGAAGCGTTGTCCTCCTCCGGCGTTCGCGCGTCATCTTCGGACTCGCTAATCCACTGATCGATTGCTAGGGGTGAGAGCGGAGAAGATGGTGAGTCTGGATGTTCGTGGTCATGTGACTTAGAGGGAGGAGAAGGGCGAGGGGGGGCTTGGGCGATTTCGACATCCATAACCTGCTTCGCTAGCCCTGCCATGTCAGTACCGAGGAGGCTGTTGACTTCGTCGTCTCGTTTGCGCTGTGCCTTGCTTTGAGCGGTTAGCGGGACCTGGATATCGTTGACTTGGTCCGCTAGGTCGGTCATCTCGCTGTCGCTCATTTTTGGTGGATGATGGTGCTTTCATGATTTGAGCAGCTGATGTGCCGGATAGGAGTTGAAAATTTGAAGGAGGGCAATTACTGTGCAATATATAAGGGCGAAGAAAGTGCTAGACTGAGACACATTGTCTCGTAGAGGCTGTGTTTCGTTGGTCTTAAGGCTCGGTCATTTGGCTAGGCTTCACTTTGGCGTACTTTCTGATCCCATGGCAATGCAGCAATGAAACAATTACCAGTCTATTACAATCTCATATGTGCTATAACTATCCTACGCCCACTCATACCAACGAAAAGTTTATATCCGTGTCGTATGTGCCCAATCATAAGTCTAAAGCATGATGACATGCTCATGTAGTTTCATGATGCGACAAGCCTGAGAGTAGTTGTCTCACTCAAGCATAGCTTCCACCAAACATACTAACACTGCGGCCCATTCGCCAAGCACCCCAAAGCACCATGCCCAAGATCGCTAGGTTGGCAAACTGCCTGCAGATGACGAGCAGGAAGGTCGTAGCCAAGACGGAACTGTCTGACCATCCGGAGGTGTCGACATAGAGAAGGATGATATCGTAGATGATGAAGATGTCGCGAAGCCAGATGAGAGGTACCACGGTGAAAGCGAAACGAGCGAGATCGTTGCGTTCAGGTGACTGCGGAGCGTTAGCATGAGGACTAGATATAATACTATTAAGGGCAAGACTTACGCCATGAGCGTTCTTGTTCGTGGTGCCATACTCCCTCCAGACTTCGATAGAGACACTCAGACTGGCTGCGACAACGATAGCTTCGTGCACGATGTAGGTAATCCTCGTGGCACGGTCATGCTGCATGACGTTTGACCAAGACAACAGCGCATCCGGGCCTGAGCTACCGGTACTAATGTCCCGTGCCTCTAGACCCAGGCCCCACGCTGCAACACCGGTACCTAGCATGGCAACCATGATGAACGTGTTCCAAATACGCGACATGGTCTTCGGCGTCGAGATGCCAGTACCGTTCTCTTGGACATGACTAGAATGGATCCAGACGCCGCCGTTGAGCAACACGGTGAAGAAGACAGTCGCGAGCGTCGTGGCGAACGTAAGCGCTGAGATGCTAGAGGCGTAGTCACTGCCCGTGAGAGTGTAGCCGCGACGGCCGTTCCATCCTAGGTCCGCATCGTAGTCGATCGTTCCGCTCGTCTTCAGGACATCTGATATGAAGCGACATAGGTACGCGACGAAGAGACAGAGAAGGGCTGGCCAGAGAAAGAGATACGTTCCCAGTGTCGTCTTCAGCGGGCCATCGCGCGCGCTGTTCTTGCCCGGTGCGGTGAAGCGACGCTGTTTTATCCGCTGGAAGGTAGGTCTCGAAGCCAGACCAAGGAAGATCAGGGCGCCAGCCGCTGTGATGACATCGAGGGCGAAAACGGCTTGGTAGGATTCTCGTTCGTTGGTGATGTTGATGTTGGACATGGCACGCTATGTGAGGTGAAGCGCGTGGGTAGTTCGACTCAGGTGAGTTTTGGATGGCAGATCGAAGTTGGACCGCAGCCCCATCTTTGAAGGCATGGCAAATGATGAAAAAGCATGCCTGATGGCTATGACGTTGATTGCTGTCACCCGCTTGGCAATAAGGTGTTGGGTGGATCTGTTCGGATCTGAGTGCCGACGATGGCGGTGCTCGGCAAGGACGGCAGGTATAGCGAAGACTCGTTCGAAAGCATGTGTCACAGCTGCTGCTATCCGTCCATTGTGCAGCAAGGGAAACAGCCCGATTTCATGGATGCAACGCGTGAAAGTATTCACACGTGTCGATGATGCAGCCCTGGGGTGAACGACTTGTGGAGGTTGGGGAATAGCCTAGCTGGTATGTGGGTTAGTCGGCGGGAGGAACGCGGACGCTAAATCATGATCTAACCGCTTCAGGATCTGGCAGTTCGCCCCCATCCCATTCCGTCATATCCGTTTCCTCGAGACGTCTCCTTTTTCTGGCGCATCTAGTGTCGCGTGGCATCTTCCTCGTCAAGAGCGACTGCAAATCCATTGGACACGGAGAGACGCACTGTGATGTCGATGGCGCGACACAGCCATTGGGGATCCTCGGAGCCGTTGCACTCCACTGCGCGTTAAGATGTGTATCACGCAGAGAATTAGCACGTTACATGTCAACTGATTCAGAACAAATGTATCACTACTTACATTAACCATAGAAAGAAGAATAGGAAAGCATAGATCATAGAAATACATAGGAAAGCAAAGATACCATACACCAATCCAACACCGCCGTTCCCGTCAGCACCTCACCAAGCGAACCCCAACGCCACCACCTACTCCTCGCCCAACCTCAACTTCCCCACAACCCCATCCACCAACCCCGCAATACTCGCACTCTGCAAAATCTCAAACACACTAACCATAACCTTCGTCTCTCTCTGAATCCAATTCTTGATCTCAACAGCCACCAATGAGTCTGTTCCGTAGCTGCTCATCGAACGCGTAGCATCAAGGTCCGATACATCCATCATCAGACTGCGCGACAGCTTCTTGAGCAGCGCTGCGAGGATGAACTCCTTCGCTGCCTCCGCAGACGGACAGGAAGAGAGCTGCGCGGAGAGCGATAGCGATGTAGTTGTCGTACCATCATCTGACGATTGAGCAGGCGCATCGATCTTGAGATGCGAGCGCAGGTACGGTAAATGACTCAACACGGGATCTCGTGCGAAGAACGGCGCTTCTCCGTCGTCCAGACTATTGATATCGAGATCTGAATCAAGACCAGTGACGACATGTCCCATCATCGGTTCGCGAATACCCAGCTCGATGAGCGCCAACATCTCCTTCTCGTGAATATGTTTGAACTCCTGGACTTGTACTTTGCGACCTTGAACTTTCTTTTCGACGACATAGCCCACGTCGCCGACGATACCCAGGTCGATGGCTGTGGCTGGCAGACCGAGCGCATTGCGGTATTTGGCTAGTGCGACTTGGTAGGCGCAGCCTGCGGCGTAGTTGGATTGACCGGGGTTGCCGATGAAGGAGTGGAGGGAAGAGAGGAGAACGAAAAAATCGAGGGGCTGGGATAAAGTGGTCTCGTGGAGGTTTTTTGAGCCGTGGACCTTGGGAAGGATAGTTGAAGTCCATTGATGCGAGGTCATTGTGCTGAAGAGGGAGTCGTTGAGGGTCATTGCGCCTTGAATTACACCCTTGATGGGTGGGAAGGAGCGCAGAGTTTTGGAAAGAAGGTTGGAAAGCTCGAGTGCGTCGGATACGTCACACTTCAGAATGGCAGTGCGGACGCCCGAGGCGTGCAGGGATTCGAGGAATGCTTGGGCTTCTTCTGATACTGCGCCGAAGCGAGAGATGAAAACGAGGTGTTTTGCGCCGTGGGTGACGAGCCATTGCGAGATGCTTCGTCCGAGACCGCCAAGACCGCCAGCGAGGAGGTAGGAAGCCGATGGATCGAAAGAGATACGGGGTGGTGGTCTCTGGGCAACCTGAAATTTGTTAGTCGCATCTTCGACATCGACACACGGATGGTGACTTACAAGAACTTGATCGTCAGCCTGCGGTACCATTACCACCTGCTTATCGTGACTCGCATCTTGCAACGTCTTGACAGCCTCGTTCAGTTTGGACCAAGGCAACACATCCGCAGCGCTACGGTCGAGCATCTTCATCTCGGTGGCAGCGCTCATAGCCTCATGGAATGCTCGACTCGCAAGCTTGGGCTTCTGCGCATACAGCAACGCCATATCGACTGAGGAGAAGGATGCGTTGCGGCCGAATGGAGTCATTTCCAGTCGGCCATTCCCTGGTGCATTGAGGTTTACAAATCTGCCAAAAGGCGCGATGCAGCTGAACGTCGCTTGTAATGCCTCGCCAGTCAGGGTGTTCAGGATGACATCAACACCGCGGCCTTTAGTCGCGCGCCGAAGTGCAGTGACAAACTTAAGATCGAGACTGGAAAAGATACAGGCTTTGTTGAGGCCATAGGCCTTGGCAACGTAGCTCTTCTCTTCGTCGGATCGCACGGTTGCAAAGATCTTTGCGCCCGCCTTGGATGCAGTCGCGATACTAGCCTGGCCAACAGCGTCCGCGGCCTCGTGAACGAGAACAGTCTCACCGGACCGTATATGCGCGACGTGGTTGAGCGCATAGCGAGCAGTCGCATGCGCCTGGGGCAATGTAGCTGCGACTTCAAAATCCATGCCATCGGGGATCGCGTGCGCAAAGGTTGCTGGCACGCGCACTTGGGTGGCGAATGTGCCCGGATACCATGCTACCACTCGATCGCCAACGGAGAGGTCCGACACTTCATGGCCAAGATTTGTGATGACACCCGCACACTCTTGTCCAAGCTTGCCATCGTAGTCCTCTCCATTCAGCATCTCGACGTCGCTGGAGCCGAGACTCGTAGCGCGAACCTCGATTCCGACTTCGTCAGCTTTAACAGGTTGCGCAAAGCGCACATCCTCTTCGAAGACGGCCACGTCTGATGCGCCTTTGTTGACATTGCTGAGCTTCAGCGGACGACCATTCTGAAGCACATTCTCCATCTGCGGCCGCAAAGCCGTCGCATCAGTCCGACCAACCAGGAACTCATTCGATTTCTCATCTTGAATCGCACGCTTAATGTTAAGAACGCCACCCTGCTCAACAAATTCGCTATCGACCAGAGTAGCGCTCTTCGCAGTACTGAGCTGTTTCTCATAGATGCTGAGAAGCAACTCGGCGACCTTGAGAGCAGGCAGGTTCGTCCTGGCATCTAAATCGACTGTGACGCACTTGAAGCTCTCATTCTCAGCTCGCAACGCACGCGCAAGGCCTTGGAATATGGCAAGTTCAGGACGTTCAACATCCGAAGACGCCGCGCCTCGGGTGACCCAGATCAAACCTGCCGATGCATCGGCGATGTATTGGAGGGTCTTCATGTCTTCTGAAGTGGGATCGGTGAGCAAAGGCTCTTCGAGCTCGACGAAGCTGACGCAAATCGTATGAGCAAGATCTTGTTGGCCAAGCTTGGAGAGTGTCGCGAGCTGTGCTTGGAAGCCAGCTTTATCCAGTCTGCTTTTGAGGGCTAACGGCATGTCCAATCTGCTCATCCGGATGCGTGAGTCTGCACACAAGATGACGAAGCGAGGTCTTTCTGGCGGAGTAATCACACCGTTCGATAGAGTCGGCTTTGCTTCAACCGCAGTAGCAATCATCAGCCTCGTTCCCTCCTCCAGCGGATCCAAGACGTCTGGACTACTTGCTTGAAGGGTACTGAACCCTGTTGAGCGCAATAAGTTCTCCCATTGGCTCTCAGTGAGCAGAGGCCCACCAGTCCGCCATTCTTCGGACGCATTCCACCATCCAGGTAAGGTACCGAAGATGACTGAAGCAGCGAGTAAACGATTCGTCATCTCAAGAAGTATGAGTCGTCCCCCTGGTCGAAGAAGCTGCCGCGCATGCGTCATGGTACGGTGCATGTCTGACGTGGCGTGAAGTACGTTCGCAGCGACGATGACGTCGTAAGAAGCTGGCTTGAAGTCTTGCGTCTCTGGATCGTGCTCAACATCCAGCTTCTTGAAGTTCATGAATTGTGCAAAGTCTTCAAACTTCTCCGCGGCGCGCTGGAAGAAGTAGGATGAGATGTCTGTGTAGGTATACGACTTCAAGCGAGGGTATGCGTGGAGATCTTCGTAGCCACTCAAGCCTTTCAGCGTTGGAACTGTCGCGCCGCCGGTTCCAGCGCCAATCTCCAGATAGTCAAGGTTGGGGTACTTGTGCGAAAGCATAGTAGTATAGCGTGAGATCTGGGCGTATGTGTTTGGCATGCCGACTGCGGTAGTATAGTAGTCCTCGAGTAAGTTCTCATGCGTCATCAAAGCAAGTGGCTCAACTTCCTGTCGGAAGACGGCTGGTAGAGCCTCACCCACACGAACAAGAAGCTTGCCATCGTAAGCCGTCTCGTGATTGCGGTAGTGTTCCACCATGGTCTCAAGCTTCGATGCAACTTCCGGACTGTGTAGCTGCTGCCACTCATCTGTCTGTTGAGGGTGCGTCTTCGCTAGCACCGCATCGCGCAGCTCGCATAGGTTGCGATAGAACTTTTGATGGTGTGGCAACATTGTAGACTCCTCGTTTGCGCTGACTTCCTGCAGTGCCTTATCGATGAAGTAGTAAGAAAGCAGCTCCAGCTCTCTGACAGTCTTCGGACGGTTATCTGGTTTCGGTGCTGCTTGCAGTTCGCGGTTGAGATGCTCACGATCGATAAGTTTAACATCTGGCTCCCAAACTGCCTTGTAGCAGTGTTTTGGAGGTGACGCTTGCTCGCCAGATGTGGTGTTCGTATTGATGGCGACGAACTTGAAGCCGTCCATGAGAACGACTGGCTTCAAAGTCATCGGGTCCAACGCGAATATGTCGCCAGTAGCTTGTCGTGCGCCGCAACGTTGAGCATTCGCTACGACGTTGAGACGGTCACCGATTTGAGCTGATGTATCGGCGGCAATGGAAATCTCTTCGATATATGTAGGTACCATCGCGCCCTTCAATTGTTTGAGCTCAGGACCACCCAGCGCAGCCAGACCTAGTTGCAAGAAAGTGTCCAAAGTAGCAGGATGTAGCAACCGGTCATACTCATATCCTTTCGGATTAACAGACTTGGTGTCAGTGACCTCAACCACTCCGGCAGCTTTGCCAGGCCTCAGACAGTCGACGCTGATCTCCTTGAGACCCTGGAACATCGGTCCGTACGTAAGGCCGATAGCGTCCACGCTACGGTAAAATGCTTCGACGTCCATCTTGTCTGTACCAGGTGATTGCGCAGTATTCCACTCACTGGCACAGTCCTGAGCGAGATGTTCGTCGGAGGTCGACTGGCCTGACACTGCGACCAAACCACGGCAGTTCTCAACCCAACCTCCATCTGCAGTGTAGGAGAAGATGCGAAAGTCGTGCCAGATCTCCGAAGATGACCCATCTGAGCTAGTGTTGCATTTCATCGACAAACAAGTCTCAACCCCCTCATCAGCCTCCGGTACAACGAGCGCTCGCGAAATATTGACCTCGCGAAGTCGATATTCAGCCGCACTACTAACGCCCTGCGGAAGGAAGGTAGACGGTGAGATCTTGCACATCTGCCGACACGCCTCAATAGCCATGCACAGATAGCCACATGCTGGGAACAGCACATCGCCCTGAACGACATGATCCCGCAGCCACGGCTGTTCGCGCAGGCGCATAAAGTTGCGGAACCTGGGCTCCATTGGGTTCCAGTCGTTGACCGGTGCGCCCAAGATATCGGTCCTACCAAACTGTCGGAAACGGTAGTCTCGGCTAAGGCGCGACTCCCACCAGTAGCGGCGGGTGTGGTTCCAGGGATATTGGGGCAGATCGGTGAGCACGGATAGTGGCTGCTTGGGTTCGGTCGGGAAATTGATGGCGTGCAGATCGATCGGATATCCGTGGGCGAATAGTTGGCCGGCCGCTTCGAGTGCGGTAATATCTGCAGGTTTGTTGCGGATGAGAGTGGAAAGATATTGTATCTGCGGTTTTTGATCGAATGTAGCGTCGAGAATCTCCTTGACTGGAAGTTTGAACAAGGCATGTGGTCCAACCTCCAGCAAAATGT
>Ga0265798_10010801_pt1 | contig 11190 bp, 19 predicted proteins | sample P3T30metagenome_FD_192430 | JGI IMG/M metagenome (GOLD analysis project Ga0265798, IMG submission 192430) | Plant litter microbial communities from East Loma Ridge, Irvine, California - P3 T30 | ecosystem: Environmental > Terrestrial > Plant litter > Unclassified | place: USA: California... | reverse complement strand
GATTGAGCGATGCAGGCGAGTGCGTTCCCTGGTCACTACTGCATCGATGACTCGTACAATCGACAGCGCATTTAACATAATATAGATTATGCGTAGTTTGGGTGGGGATGGCACATGTAACAAAAACACACTATGCCGGTTCGAGCTCTCGGAAGCAAAGTTGTTAGATCTTTGAGCTCTCGGAAGTAATCTTTGCAGATTTTCGGAAGTAATGTTTGCAGATGCCTTGCTTGCAGCAGTGTGCAAACTTTACTTCCGCACGAGTCTAGTCTTGGTACATTCATCTACGACTGACCAGCTCAACTTAGGCCAACCTCTTTGGATCTTCAAGCGCATTGTTGCGAACCAGAATACGGTTCCATTGTCAGCATTTTTCGGCTACAGAGAACCCGTCACAGACTGAGATCACTGCACTAGTAGCAATCGACCAATCTCAAAGACCGCACCGACCCGACCGTTTTTCGCCCGCGCGATACGCTCATTGGACTGCTGGCAGATGAAGAAATCTCCGTTGCAATAGACCCTAGATAGCAATGGGGTCAGGTCTAAAACAGACGAGACCTCGAGTGTTCCTTCTTGAGCAAGAATTCCTGCAGTGATCGAATGGTTGCCACCACTTACTAGTGCGAACCTCCACGGTAGAACTAGCTCCACGCTATGATTTGGGTCCTGTTGCCAGGCGCCCCATGCCCTGCCTACTCCAATACACCTTAACGCGGCTACAAACCTAGATCGTACCCACGGAGTCGGCAACACAAGATCTTTCGCCAAATCAACGCGTTCGCCGTTGCCTAAGCTACGGCGACAGTCGCTTTGGTCAAACACCGAAAAGAATGCGTCGTTAGAAAACAGATGATGCTAGCTGACGAGTAATCGACGCTATGCTCTTATCAGATTCCATTATCTTCTTCAGGTGCTTCAATAATTGTGGCATCCCCACCCTCTTCCACCGATCAGGTGCAATCCAGTAGAGTTTGGCTTGGATCTTCTCACAAGACCCTGCGGCATGAGTCAGACGCATCGTTCGCGACGCGAAACTTTCTTGCTCGCGGGCTCTTTTTTTATTAGCTAGAATGCTGTTGTAGTTAAAAAGCCGGTTCAAATGCATTCTCAACGCTAGCTTGCTGAGTTAGTCGCAGCTTGCGCCGCTGCTAACTTTTTATTGATGAGCGTCAGCGCGTATTTCGGCGAATTTTGGACTGCCGCTCCTATTGCGCAGCCGAAGAGAATAATAATAAGGAAAATGCCGGTGAGAATTATCGAGAGTTTCGGCGCGATCAAAATGAGAGTAATGAACGTTAAGGTCGCCATAGCCAAAAACACCCATGCCATTGCAGCATTGAGCCAAGCTTCCACACGATCTCCCACAGTTAATCCACGTAAACTGACTTTGCCGTTTAATTCTAGGGACATGAATTTTCGCGCCCTTTTCATCGTCAGCCAAGATACACCTGTCTGGTCATGAAGTTCAACCAAGCCTTTTCGCCAGTTCTTCTCCGCGTATATCCCCGTCGCCTTCTCAAAGATCATCGCGTCACGGATGTCCTCAACTACTGCCTTGCAAAAGACCTCGTCCGTCATGCAAGTTGAGTGATCTGTTAACCACTTAAGCCGCGACGCTTTTAAACCAATTAACCACTGGAAAAGCGGGATTTGCGGAACTTTAATAACCAGATAGCTAAAAAGAAAGGCAGCAAACACCAAGGTTCCAACCGTAGTTCCAAGCAGCTCCCGCACAGTCGTTGTAAAAGCAGGCAGACCATCAATCTTGATCAATTCCAAATCAGTACTCTTTTCACTTTGTGCTTCTATGACAGAAGACCCACCAGCAATCCTTTGGCAGTCATCCAAACATCAATTATTTGCGGATTTCGCCCAGCCGAGTTCGCGTAGCAGAAAGCCCACGGCCTGTACGGCTAGTATCGCGTCATCGTCCTCAACGCTTCTGAACTGCAATTTATGCCGCTCGTTATCCTTTCCTCTCGAATGGAGCCGAGCAATGATCTCAAGTGCTGAGCAAAGTGCTACTTTGCCTTTGTCGCCGAAGTGCACTTGGATAACTTTGATCCAGGCGCCAAGGTCTTTTTCTAGTGGAAGTGCGCTGCCTTCCTGAGTCTACATCCATCGAGACACAAAAATCACTGCAGCGTTACGACATTGATCGACAACCGAGGTTGGCAGTTCTCGGTACGCAGCATCAAGCGCACGATCATAAGCCGACCTACATTGGGAAAATTTGTTGAACAGATTCGAGCCGCATCGAGCTCTGGAAGGATGCCTAGCGACGACTCTGAACGCAATGTTAGAACTACATCTGAGCTCAGTGAACGCTCTACTTGGACGATCTTCCAGACTGAACAGGCATCGCTCTGTCCCAGTGCAATTCTCAGTCCCACGCCACTATTCTGTTTAGCAAGCAGATCGCCACATTCGATGTACAACGTTAATAGTTTAGAGACGAGCCAATTATTATTGGCAGCCTTGATCAAATCCGAATGGATTGCAGGGTGGGCTTGGACGCGGACGGCTTCGCGATCTATATTGCCTTGATTTTGATATAGCCGCCCGCGACGAACCCGCGTACCGAAATCAAAGGATGTTTCAACGAAGATCCAGCCGAACGGATGACTTGCGAAGCTTCTTGGAATCTTTCCGATGTCACCAGGGATCTCAATCAGCGTAGCGTTACACACAGGCGGGGTTGGCCAAACGGGATGCCGCGGGTCTGATCTTCCTTCATAGACTAACCCTGTTTCATAATCGATACCCAACCGCGACATTCTGTGCCCCCATATATCTTATGCTCTGCGTCGACTGTTCAGATCGAAATTAGCGGACGTTCCAGACAAACTTACTACTCCCATCGGCTTGCGGAGACGCGTCAATCTGCAACGCGCTTGGAGTTTGAAATGTAGTGAGTCTGAGATAGAGGTGACTTGTAATGATCTTCGTCTAAGAAACGCAAAATTCTACGTAGCTCTGTAGCATTGGATGGCAATTTGATCTTGCCGTCTTCGGTCTTTTCAATATGCACGGCGAAATCGACAGCTGCCGCCGCAATCTGTTCCGTAGTGAACTTTTCAAGAATACCGCTTTGTCGAATAAGAGCGATCTTCTTCCTGATAGGGGCGCTTGCGGCTGCAACGAATTCTGGGACACTTTCTACGGCGAACTTAGCATGATTTGCGAAATTCGTTACCTCTTCAGTAGTTGCATCTTTGAAGTATTCGCTTAACTCAAATACGCGACGAGCGAAGTGAAAACTCTGGAATTTCAGCGTACCCGCCTCGAGCACTGCCAAAAGGCGCGTATCTAGGGTAAGCCCTGCATCAGTCATCTTTTGAAACGTGTTACCGGAAAAGAATATGGCCACACCTTTTTTAGCGATGAGCCGACGGTTCTCGAAGATCTGAACCAGAACGCGCCCCTTCCCATCTGAGCGATGTTCAGTGAAAATGGCTTTCACGCAATCCAACGAATGCAACTCTGGGTTATATTGATCGATCTTGAGAGGATTGGCCACAGCATCTGCGATACCGTCGATATCGACAAAGTTTTCGATGGAAAGGAGCTCCCCTTCTTCGGGACGATAGCTACCTTCAAAAGGAACGATCGTATCGATCCCGGTCATGAACGAGTCGTACTGCTCGTCAAATAGATGTTGGATCTCTGCTTGCAAGTCTTGAGTCAACGGAAATCTGATAATTCTTGCATTTGGGATACTGGTAAGCGCGAAAAGGTTCATATTCTTCCAATTATTTGATTTCTAAAACGCCATACTCACTTAACTGCACTACCCTTCCAATTGACTTTACACTGTTTATTTTTCGCTTTGAGATTAGTAAAAACGTGATGCCGTCTTTGGTTTCCGCCTCATAGAAATGATAGCCAAAGGCTCCCAGAACCGGATTAACCTGTAGTGAGTGAGTGGTAATCAATACGAAAACAAGCATTCCAATTGCTAAGAGCCACGCGTCAATGTCTGCCGATGCTTGGCCTCTGAACAGCAATGGAAGTGCATAGGCAACGAAAAAGCCCACGACCTCTTTGTCTGCACTTTTGACCTTCTGGATAGAAATAGGTAGGATTTCAAGCTTTTTACCTGCGGCCGTTATGATCTTGAGTGCTAACGCTCCTAGTAGAAGGCAACCGAACGCAGCGATTACTGCCAAGCGGTAATTTTGATCTTTGGCGGCGAAGATGTAAGCGAGTGAAATGCTGATCGGTGCTGCAGCTGTAAGGGCAAGGACAACTCGAACGATGACACCTAACATGACAAACTCCTTTAACAGGCGTCCATTGTACTGTACATCCATACAGTACACATCGGATTTCGTCACATAATTGTACTACTGACACATTAGTTGAAATCTATTCAATTCTATCGCCAAAGCTGTCGCCCCTCTGGAGATTTGCTGATATCTTGGGCCGTCTGACCGCTTACTTGACGTAAAAAAATCTTGTCGCGTCCATAGCTTGTGTTGTAATAAGTCAGCGGATGTCCTCAGCTCAGTTTCACGACCAGTGCGCATCCACACTCTCGGCTGATGGACTTCTGACGTTGGAAAACTTGCGTCCTTATCACCGTCTGTAGTGTTGGGTGACTTTTGCGTCGTCAGCGCGCGTGCGCTCTCCTATGCACCGTGTTAACGATGAAATGAGTGTGGGGTTGTCGATGCATCGCAACCACACAACTCTGGCTGCGTCGTTTCGCCGGCAGAGGTTGACGAGAACCTTCGGAAGGTCCACGCAGACGGTTCGGTCCCAATAACCGCGCTCTCCTTAGGCTGAGGGTGGCCGTTTGCGCCAGCGTGGCGCGCTTGTTACCGACACGTTGAAGCGGGGTTAAAGCCGAGCGCCCCGCCCTGCCGTGATGGGGCTTGCAGACGTGTTCGAAGGCACCTTATCTGAGGACGCAGAAAGAGCGCTGTCGCAAGGGCTTGGAAATTCGGGTATGGCCCAGTCGGCATCTAAATTTTGTTTGAGTCAGCCTGGGCTATTACATGACATCGGCCTTTTCATCGCCGACAACGTTGCTCGGCCTATTCAGGATGGCGGAGCGGGCGGCCTACCTTAGAGAGAGGGAGGAATTGCACTCAACATTACACGATGCGATGTCAATTCAGCAATACTTTTCGCGCTTTACTAGAACCCTGCCGTACGAAGAATTTCCGATGGGGAGCAGGACAGGCCACGTGAGATCCGAACGAGGTTGACTAGGGAGAGGTTTCGCTCGCCACGCTCAATTCTGCCCATATGACTCCTGTCCAGACGCGAACGATGCGAGAGCTCTTCTTGCGAGATTCCCATCTCTTTTCTCATTGAGCGAATTGCAGCGCCGACGGCTAACAAGACTTCAGCGTCATCTGGCTGCCCTTGAGCGATTTCCATTGTGATATGGTCCGTTCTTCAGGCACAATAGCCCACGGCATTTGCGGCCCATTTTTATCGCCTTGATAACACTCCTTTACTCTTACATGAACAACGAGATCAGGCTGCAGGACTTCCAATTGGATCGCCAGCAGCTGCCCGGAGAGGATGCGGATCGAAGCCAGCTGGGACGCTTTAGTGGCGGTCAGGCCGTTCAAACTCACACACAGCAGGTTCCCCACTGGATCGCGTCGGCGCCGGGCGCGAGGAAGGGGCGTAAGGCGGTGCACAGCTGCTTGCGGAACTGCAGGAAGACATGCCCACCCGGCCGCTCTTCCGCAGCAGCGCAGCTATACGACTTCATCTGAGCGCGCACATAGGTGTCTAATGCTGCCAACGTACGGTCGCCGGTCGCCAGGGCATACATACCGATGCCCCATCTGCGCGGATCTTGGCCGATCAGCATAACGCGTACCTGGCTATCCAGGTAGGCATCGGCGACTGTCGGCAAGAAGAGGCCGGACAGTACGCCGTTTCTTTCGCGCTCGGTAATTGCTGAAAGCTGGTGGATATCCAGTTTTGCTAGATAGCGCTCGCGCAGCAGGATGTTGGCCTGCTCGGCATTGGCGTACGGCAGGCGCGCCGCGCTCATACCACACCCGGAAGCGGCGCCAAGATATGCACCACAGCGACGCCGGCCCGATCGCGGATGTGAATGGCACAGCTCGCCGCTTTTGCGGCAACGTCGCCGAGTCGAGTGATCAGGTTCGTGTCCATGTGTGTTTTCCGAAGTCTCTCAATGCATCCCGGACCCAGGAGGCACACTTCCTCCCGCTGCCTGCGCGTCTGCTTGTTTGCCGAAGTACTCAGCGAGCCTGTCGCGTTCGCCTGGCGGTAGTAGGAACGGTACCCAGCCAAGGCCCGGGTGCCTGAACATCAGAAGAGTCCCTCCGGTAGTGGCTTCTAACTCTGTCCAATACCGCGGATCAGCAACGGCTTCAACGGGCTGTCCCAAAGGCACATCATTTGGCACAGACGGCGCTAACTGAGCGCGCACCCGCGCAAGCTCCTGGATGAAAGCATCAAGCCTCAGCGTGTTCATCTGCTCTACTGCTTCCCCGACTTTAACTGTAACTTCCGTATTGTCTAGAGTTGGAATGATTTCGAATTTTTTCATGATTCCTCAATATGGTTTATACCGTTTTCCGTTAGCTCTTTTCAGGACGGCGTCGGGGGCATGTTGTGATCGCGATAGGCATCAGCAAGTTGCCAGAAATTCGGTCCACTGTGCAGTTAGCGCTTCTCTCGAGGGACGATGCGCTTCCGAGAACGGTAGGCTGAGCGCAGCATTATCTAGGCTGCGGTAATATGTATCTGTGGAGCAAACCAACTCTGCAAACTTCAATCTCAAGGTCGTCGGGTCGACCGCCAACATGGCTTGGTCCCATAAGGTGTGAAAATCCGCCCTCAGCAAGATCCCGTTCCCGATATGATTCGTATACTCGCCAAGATACGGGGTGATATGAGCCGCTTCCAGAAGTTGCGGAATCGTACATCCTGAGATCGCGCAGGTATTATTATAAGCCTCGAGCAGAGCCTGCCGGAACTTGGCCTGTCCCTGACGCTGGATGATCTCGCGATAAGCTTTCAGGCGCCTATCACGTGATGGGTCTGGCCTGAACCCGTCATCTGACCATGACGATCCAGGTTGCATGATTGAGAGCCATTCGCGTTGATACACTGCATAGTTGAGTTCGGCGTAAGCGCTGACCTTCCCCTTGTAGGTCGCTGGGTACACCACCACGTCACCGACCGCGGCAAAGTAGTCGTCAATCGACGAAGACGCGAGCATCGACGCGTAAAAAATCCATCGCGGATCGTCGCTCCGCCCGGCGCGCCTCCGCAGCCAAGTGAAATCGTTGATCCGTAGCAGTCCATTGCGTCCGCGTATCATCACTGTTTTCCGAGGGTTAAGGGTTGATGACATGCTAGTCAGATGTCGTCCCCGCGCTTCGCGGCAGCGTGTGCGATAGCGGCCTGTTCAATCACTGCGGCTCGCTGGTCGACAGCGGTGGCCTCGCTCTTGAGTGCTGTTTGCTGCGCCAGCCAGCTTGCCGCAGTAATTACCAGCTGCGGCGACCCGTAATGTTGTTTGTTGCGGTACGTAAGCGTGATTTCAGCGCCCGCTGGTCGCCAGGTCAGCACTATTGCACGGGCAGCGCGTAGGCAGCCGCCGATGCCGCCCCGGCAGTCCTGGCTCTCGGCTCGTACAGGTGTGCCGTACTTGCGGCTGATGGTATCGATCAGGTCCATCAGGTCTGGGTGGGACCAGTCGGTGCCGCCCTGCCCATTGGCGTAAGTGCGGCCTTCGTTGCCAATGTCGATCGAGATCCGCTGCAGCGCCTGTTGGTAAAAGACCAGCTGCAGTTCGAAGATTCGCATGCCGCCGACCGTGTCCGGCTTACGCGCAACGCAGCCCGAATCGCCGCTCCAGGCCCGCGCGCGCAGCTCGTCCGCCCGGTTCCGCAGTGAGCGGCTGGCAGAAACTGTGGTAGGCGCAGACTGACCGTGTGCGCAGTGTGCGTCCAGGCCAACTGGCGCGCCTTTTTCGCGGCCGGCAGCGACATCCCGAGGTGCAATTCTTTAAAGCCAGGCGCCGTGGCTGCCTGAGCGGCTCCGACGACGAGCGCGCATGCGAGTAAGCTAGCCGTCTTGCCGACCGCGCGCTGGTAGGCTCGGTGGCATGTATCAGCCGTATCGACTACGGCATTGCTGTCGCTAAGCATGGTTTCTCCACAAAAACAAAAGCATGTCTTTTACTAGCGCTTCTCGTGTCAAAGGATAAGCGTCTCCCCCTTCGGCCCTGCCTGGTAATTCATTCTCCAACGTACCAACGGGATTTCGTACAGGATGTCCATCAAACGCTTGTCATCGAAATACAGAGGCCCAGGTATGTTGAAGCGAACGACATGATGTCGCCCCTGCTTCGACTCGTAATCGAAATTGATCGTGAGATCGTGAAGTCTGCTAAATTCCTTGTCCAGTCCAGCACGAAGCTTCTCCAGTTCCACGTCGGTTGCGACCACGTTTTCGATCGAAACGTTCAATTGTCCAGCTTCACTCACTTGCATGCTCATTCGTTTTCTCCCCCGGTCGACCCCGCGCCAACCCTCTCAATGTCACAGCCGCGTCGAGCGCGGTGTAGATACTGCAGGGGTTATCCGATCAATTTCCAGCGGTAGTAACACGGAGCTGATACGCAGCTCGCTCACCAGCGATTTTGTCGCGAAGCTCGCGAAGTTGCGCGTCTCGATCCCAACCATTAGGATTAGCCGAAATAGGTGGCAACCCGGCATGCTCGCGCAGCCGTTGAGCAATCTCCGACACTTCGAGGCCAAGAATTGAATAGCCATGCTGACGAGCCCAAAAAAACTCAGCGTATTCCGGAGGATCGTCATACTCGCCGACACCAGAAATATACTGCTGGAGTTGTTCGACTCGATGGGGCAAGCCCAGGATGTCATACATCAGTCCACCAGGTAGGGCTTTCCAGTTCACTTCAAACTCAAGCGGATCGAACGTGGGTGATGCAACCGTCACCTCATGACAGCCTTTACTTGCAGCCGGGCGCCCTTCTTCTGTTCCATCGTCATGTGCAACGTGGAGACATTGGTTCGCAAACCTATCCAAGTGAGCGGCAACAAAAATCGCCAAGTAAACCGTCTCCTTCTTATTACGCTCTAGCTCACGTGCTTCTTCGCGCTGAGACGTTAAACGTCCTCCGAGCCATACACCTCCAAGGCCAGCAGCCGCAGAAATCACAGGTGAGATCACGCCGGGAACCAGACTCCAATCAACTGCCATGTGCATTCCTTAAAACTGACTAAAAAGGCATTCCTCTACTCGGCGCCGATCATGCGGCGCACTTTGGTCAACGCCGCTCCACCTGACTTGGAGTCGAGCTTGCCAGCTGCGAGTGCTTTAGCTTCGGCAGGAGTGAACGACACAGTAACGCCGCTGACAACGGTGGGGACAATCTTGATCTGTCCCATCGTCACTAGGACATCAAGTTCTTGGCCGTCCTGTAATCCTGCCCTGTTAAGCATCTCGCGGCTGAACGTCGTCCCTTGCGAGTTACCGATTTTTCTTAGCTTCATTGCCGCCCTCAGAGTGATTACATCGTAACCACTTATGCAAAAGTTGCCAAAGCGAATGTTATAACATGTAGCGGCGCTAGAGCACGCTCTCAAACATCACTTCAAGCCTTTTTTGCGACACCTGCAGGTACGGACGAACATGGCTTTGTTGCGCAAATCAGCTCGTGCAGCGGTCTAGCGTGGACGCGGGGTAAACTGACGGCATGAGTGCCCCAGCGAAACCGAAGTACCAAACGACCAACTGGAAAGACTACAACACGGCGCTGAAGGCGCGCGGCTCCCTGCTCATCTGGCTGGACAAAGACATGTGCTGGCACGGCAGTGCCAGCGGCAAGCGGCGGCGCCCGAATTACAGCGAGGCGGCGATCCAGTTTTGCCTAACGATCAAGGGCTTGTTCAATCTGGCCCTGCGCCAGGCGATGGGTATGGCGCAAAGCCTGCTCAAGCTCGCTGGCCAGGACTTGCAGGTTCCCGACTTCAGCACCGTTAGCCGTCGCCAGAAGCATCTTTCGGTGACGATCGCAGCGCAGCCGACGACAACGGGATTGCACCTCCTGGTCGACAGCACAGGCATGCTGGGCGAAGGCGAGTGGAAAACTAGAAAGCATGGGGCCGACTACCGTCGCCAGTGGCGCAAGGTCCACCTTGGAATTGACGCGGCCACGCTGGAAATCCGGGCCATCGAAGTGACAGACAATGCCACCGGCGATGCACCAATACTGCCGTGTCTGCTCGACCATATTCCCGCTGACGAGACCGTCGCGAGCGTCAGCGGCGATGGTGCCTACGACACCAAAGGCTGTCACGAAGCGATTGCGCAACGTGGGGCACAGGCGATTACCCCTACTCGCAAGAACGCCAAGCCACGGAAGGACCGGAGCCCGGGTGCCCAAGCCCGCAACGCCATCCTGGCGGCCACACGCAGGCTTGGTAGAAAAATCTGGAAGAAGTGGAGTGGCTATCACTGGCGTAGCCTCGTCGAGACCAAGATGCGCTGCTTCAAGCTTCTTAGTGAGCGCCTCTTGGCACGTGACTTCGACCGCCAGGTCGCCGAACTACAGGTCCGTGCCGCTATCCTAAATTGGTTCACCCGGTTGGGCACGCCTAAGACTGTGGCGGTGACCATGTCGTAATTCCGCCTGGGGCTTGGGGGATTACGAACTCCGCTGATTTAGGCAACAAAGCCGCTATGCAGCCTCCTCGCACCTTGCCCGCGCTTGCCATGTACATCGGCGTCGGCGCGAGTCTGCGCTATCGGCAATCGGCCAGAGCAGATCGTCGATTATGCAACTCCAGGAGTTTCGCACATTCTTACGCCCCCTTTTCTGCTTGCTTGGTTGCTTAGGGTTGGCGTTTTTGTAGTTGTTAACGTGAGAATTATTTGTTTCAGATTCGGTATGTGTTGGTTAGTTACGTTTTTATGGTAAGGTAGATCTTCGTCATTCAACGCACCTCGCCATGCAAACCCTGCCCTCATGGGACGCCAACCCAGTTCGCGCGTTCAAGGAATTCATCTCCTCGACCGCCTTCGCCGAAACCGGCCGGCGCCTGCGCGCCGACGGCATGCTGCGCACGCTCTCCGCCGCCTCGGCCAAGATTTACATCTTCATGTTCAACAACCTGGCGACTTGGCTCCAGGAACAGGGACTCACCTTCTCCACCG
>Ga0265798_10010800_pt1 | contig 11192 bp, 13 predicted proteins | sample P3T30metagenome_FD_192430 | JGI IMG/M metagenome (GOLD analysis project Ga0265798, IMG submission 192430) | Plant litter microbial communities from East Loma Ridge, Irvine, California - P3 T30 | ecosystem: Environmental > Terrestrial > Plant litter > Unclassified | place: USA: California... | reverse complement strand
ACAGATCGTTTCGAACAATCCCGACCTGCAGCGGTCCTCGACCTCTCCATCCGCGTCGATGGCAATGACTTCATTGTCCAAGTCATCAATCAAATCGCCCCCTAAGGGAATCACATTGGTAGCGACAATGTCGATTAGTCGATTTGGATGGCAAGGAGCAAGGGTCGGCTTGAAAGAGTGGAACAGATCTTGTGATCTCTGGGACAGGCGAGAGAGTCTGGACATGACTTGCTGGGTGTGCGGTGGGTGGTCGACAGTGAGGAAGGGAGACTCGGTGATAATAGCTTGACCTTGAAGGATGTTGGTGGTCGCGATAACTCCCAGTCCTTTTCCTGGGATCGGACGTATGGCGCATCGACTTTGCGCATTTGGTACCGGCGTGGAGATTATCGGCTCGACTGGTGGTTGTTGCTTGACCGGTTCCAGTTTCACTGCCGTTGGCCCTTTCGCTGTTTGGATAAGTGGCGGCTGGGTCACGGTCACTGCTGTTATCGATCGCACTATCGCATCTGCTAGCTCCGCTATCGCTGGATTCGCCGCCTCCGACGTCGCAGTGTTCTCTGCAGGATTCTTCGCAGTTTCGACAGTGGTCGATCCCTCCGGCGGTCGCCTCACTCCTCGTTCCACCGTGTCTGGCTCCGCGATTGCCACATCCCCCAATACATTCGACCATAAGCTCAACTCATCCTGCGTCCAAGAGGGCATCTTCTGCGCCCGGGTCGCGGATCGGACATCAGCCATGAAATCGTAAAATTTCGGTTCCTGCCTCTCTGCCTTCACTTTCCTTTCCTTCCTCTTCTGCCTTCTCTCCTTTTCGTCTATTTTGGTCCTACGCTTCTGGGCTTTTGATATCCTGTCGAGCGATGACTGGTCGCGATTCATATAAACCAAATTATCCTGCCATAGAATACGGTTATCCGAAAATTTCATTCTTTTGTGGACATCTTCATCCTCGAGGTAGTGGTCGTCTTGCTGAACAGCGCATGCGGCTACCAGTAATTCTGTTTCGATATCGTAGTCGTCCCCGTTGTTGCACCATGGCTCGGTGTAAGGGCTGGAGGACGTAGTGCAGGATGAAGCATCGGTACTGGGTGTAGTTCGGCTACTAGAGGAAGTGGTATCGGAAGGTGTACATGATGACCTGATACCGGGTGATCGATACATACTTGACATTTTGCGGTAGCTTGAGTTGGTGAGCATGATGAAATGTACGAATTAGTGAGAGCAGTGAGAATTAGGGATCAGCATTCTGGCATGCTCTCCGTATGAGCAGGATGGTGAATTATTGATGAGAGAGAGAAAGGAGAGAAAGGAAATGGAGAGAAGAGAAGGAAGAGAAATTCATTATGCATCTGTTACGCACAGACCATCGTATGATAAGATAGTGAAAATAGAATTTGATGGTACCTGTATTGGAGTGTGGAATTCTTGGACCTTATACGCGTCAGTCCTTTGGATAGAAGCAAGCCTTGTGTATTATGAATTGAGCAGGACGCCACAGGTCGCGTCCAACTAGTCACTATGCATCACTTGCAGGTCGGGATATGTCTCCTCTTGTCCTTTCTCATTTGCCTCCTATCGTTTTCGACAACCATGCTATGGTCAGCTATTGGTGACGGTGCTTATATTGCCGTCCAAGGTGTATCATCAATCGATCGATTGCATCAAAACAAGCGAAAAGTCGATGCACCTGATGCGACCGGCTCCACGAGCAAGAGAGCCAACAATCCCTCTGCGCCCAAAGAATCGAGGACAGACGACATCACCTTTCTTGGGACAACGGTTGCTGACCCGGTCAAGCCAATTCCAAAATGTCGCGTCAGCCGGTCGAAAATCGATAAACAAGGTATGGGCCTTCGAGCGAATACCAACATCGAGCCTGGCGAGATCATCATCGCGGAACGACCATTCCTCGTCGTTGACTACCCACTACTGGAACCACAGATTCAGCAAGCGTATCAAGACCTTTCCAAAGCCGAACGCCTGGTCTTCCGCTCTTTCAACGGCAAGCGAACAATGAGAGAGTGTAAACAGAGAATTTCCGAGATCATCGCCAATAACGTTATTCCGCTTGGCGAATCGGAGGATGGGAAGCCCACTCAAAAGTGGAATGTTTCAGTATATATGTAAGATCAACCACAGTTGTGTACCGAACGCTCGATGGACTTGGTCGAGTGATGTCAAATCAATGGGTAAGTAGCCTCTGTCGATGGGAACCTGACGAGTCAGAACTGAAGGCCATCCTCCCGATCCAAGCGAACGAGGAAGTCACTGCCTGCTACCTTGATGACCATGCCGAGTTGTATGCCGAACGTCAAGCTTTTCTTTTGGCGAACTGGGGTTTCACCTGTAACTGCAGGCAATGTTTTACGTCGAAGTCGAAACGAGAAGCGAGTAATAAGCAATTAAAGCGATATCAAGTCATCCGGGAACGTTATATTGGCGACGACAATGCGGAGAACTGGGAGATCCTCGGCTTCCAAGAATGCTGGGCGAGGATCGAAGAAGGGATCCGCCTGTTGACTCGAGAAGAGAGATACAACGAAGTCGCAGATTGCTGGGAGTCGTTGTTCCATTTGGCGGTAGGATATGGAGAGCATGCCAAAGCCTTGGATGCTGGTAGAGGCTGGATCGCGGAGCTCGCCAGAACGGGAGACATCCTAGAGGAAGTCGAGTTGAGATGTTTGAGAGACCCGGAGATCTTGGAAGATTGGGGTCGATTCATCAAAGCTGTCGACAACGAGGTAAGTACTCCTTTACACATGCTGCCGATAGCTGATGAGTAGTTTGCGCCCGAACCAGAGAGCGATGGTGAAGACGATTTCGAGTCTCATTGGACCTCCTCCAAAGGGGGTCGCGTATCCAGAAAGCATGCTCTCCGGAGACCTCGAGCAAGGTCCCAATCTTCTGTATCTTCTAGTGAATCTTTTATCAGCTCCTCCTCTTGTTCTTCATCCTGTTAGCTTGCTAGATGTTACCCTGTCTCGGCTATATCCGATGCATCCCTTGGCACGGGATGCCGGCCCATTTGACAACCGGTAACCCCACCCTATACCTTATGCTCATGTGCTTGTGTCCGGAGCATGCTAATAAGTGTACAACACGATCATTATGAGTACCATCAGTATTCAAGAATGTGAGTCTCATCTCATCAAGCTCCGACAACTGATGCGGAATTAGGTGATCGTATCATCACTGCCTCAGGGCAAATTTTGGAGATGGAACAGGTGACCATTAGAGGCCAACCTCAGCGGACCTGGAAGACTGTGAGGCTCATTTCACTTGACAGCTGACAGCAAACTGATATTATAGCTCCCCAAGACGTTTCGAGAGTTTATCCTCACAAGCTTTGAAGTCTACCCAGACCGAATCTTCATGTCGAGCCCTTTACCGCTCTCGCAAGGGGTAGACGCAAGGGAACACGTGACTTTCCAGGATACTGTCAAGAAGGCCATCAGAGTTGCTGCATGGATGAGGAGTAAAGGTCTGGGTCTAGGAAGTAAAGTCGCGATTGGAGGAGGGAACTCTACGGGGTACGTCAATAAGCAAGACCTCGAACTGACTTCAGATGGGTGGTCTCGTGGCTTGCTATACACCTGATTGGTGGTATCGGGATTGCTTTGAATGCTTGGCTGTAAGTTCTCTTGTACCGAACTTGGCAAGAATTCTGATCCCCTAGACCGCAGGATGCTCTGCTACATTGCTTGAAACTTACGAAACCGGACATGATCCTAATTGACGAGGAGCGGGTCGAACTCTTTTCGGCGATGATGGGTGACCTGCCCGAGTCAAAGATCTACTGCTGGTCTGAACTGAATAAAAGTGGGGGAGATATCAAGGTAAGCAGGACCTTGTAACACAGCTTACCTCCAGTCGAATGTGGATGAGATCTCGAAAGTGACGTCTTCACAGGTCCAAGAAATCCGGGAGGGCTCATTCCTAAAAGGTCAGGATCTTGGTCCAGAGAGCGATGCTGTCATCTTCTTTACCTCTGGGTATGTCGGCAGGATAGCTCAGATACTGATGACAGTACCGGAGGCAGACCGAAAGCGGTCCTGAGTACCCAACGTATGGCGCTGTCAAATCTCTGGTCTGGGTTCGTGGGTGAGCTCCACACCCTAAAGTTTATAAGGGCGAGCTGATGACAGCCCCCTTCCGAGCAGCTCTTCGGGCAGGACAACCACTGCCACCTCTTCCCAAGCCTAGCGATCCACAACGTACTGTCCTGCTCTCCATACCGCTCTTCCACGTTACTGGAAACCTCTCATGGTTGATGCGGGCTATACACGGCGGATCCAAGATGGTTTATATGCGCCATTGGAACGTGAAGGAGGCAGTCAAACTGATCTTGAACGAGAACGTTTCGGTCATAGGCGGGTATGTTGACCCCCTCTATCCCGTTGTCTTCGCCGGTCTGACGTCAAGGGTTCCAGCAGTCGCTGCTTCGCTATTGCATAGCACAGAGCTACCGAAAGAAAGGGACTTCGCGACTGTCTTCTATGGCGGTGCTCCGCCAAGCAAACAGCTGGCTGCGGAGGTCAAGCAGAGATGGCCAAAAGCTGCCATGTATGTTCCGCTCTCTTGTGCGGTCACTAATGATAGTGTACAGGGGTACGGAATGACGGAAACGAACGCATACGTCTGTTCCGTGGCTGGAGCTGATTACTTGGAACGGGTAAGCTGCCCTTCAAACTTTCGTGCATTGGCTGATGTACAGCCGGAAAGTACCGGTCCACCAGTCCCTATAAGCGATCTACGGATAGTCGATCCGATCACAAAGAGGCCACTCCCAAGCGGGCAATCGGGTTTGCTGCTAGTGAGAGGTCCTCAGGTGATGAAGTGCTACTACGGAGATGAGAGTAAGCGAGACTGATACGCTTTTTCTGACATGTGTAGCTGCTACAAGAGAAACAATCGATCCCGAAGGTTGGTTAGACACTGGGGATGCAGGGTTGATCGATGAAGAGGGCTTTCTGTACATCAAGGATAGACGTAAGCTACGCCTAACACAATTGAATGTCCCGCTGACAAGTAGTGAAGGATATCATTATCCGCGGAGGCGAGAACGTCAGTCCGCAGAATGTCCGTGGGGAACTTTGCTGACGACAAGATCGCTTCACAGGATGTAGAAAATGCTTTCTACGCAGATAAGCGAGTAGCAGAAGCCGCGGCTATAGGTGTACCAGATGAAAGACTGGGTGAGCTGGTTGGGGTCATAGTCTCTCTTCATCCCTCTTCTTCGGGAGTCAAGGAGAGTGATCTACTGGAATCCGTTAGACCTCGGTATGTTCAGCTATTGAGAACTGAATTTGTGGGAGCTGAAACAATAGGCTGGCAAGACACGCTTTACCCGCTATCATCGTGATCAATGACGGGCCGCTGCGTGAGTTTGGACAAAGTGTGCGCTAACGTGTCAGCAAGAAACGTGAACGGGAAACTTGTGAAGAAGGACTTGAAACCCTCGCTGGTCAAGACATGGAACGAGAGGAACGCAAAGAAGACAAGAAGCAAGTTGTAATACCTAGGGACATGTATTCGAAGTGCGCAAGATGACCGATGTTTAAATTACATATTGATACAGTACAAGCCATTCTTCCTGCCAACATATATACGGCATCCTGCATTCCGGGGATGATTGTAGTAACCTCGACATTTCAAAGCCCATCATCAGCTCTCCAAGGGCTTCCGTCAGCTGACTCCCGCCACAAATCGACTCACTCCGACCACCTCTCTTCATGCGGAGCATCCTTGTCCGCAAATCTGAGGTCCCCACTCAGCCTAATTCTGTTCTCCGGATCCCTATTCACACCTCCAGCGTGGATCATATCTTATGTCAGTGTCCCGTCTAGGGAGCAAGGCAATCCTTACAGCTATGATGAAAGACGGCATCTCCCGCTTGGAAATCTCCAATCAACCACTTCCTACCTTCTCCCCTTTCCTTGGTGAATTGCGCGAGATCCTCGGTCACCATCCCCGTAGGTATCATCTGCGGCTTCAGTACTTCCAACTTCAAGCACGCCACACTCACGTTCTGATTGAAAGCGCTCCTGGTTTCACCGTCCGTCAATCCACCTTGCCTAGCCTTGTTTGTGAACTCCCTTTCCAGCTCTTCTCCCAGACTCTTGGAGTCTTCGAGATACATCAATCCACCTTGAACCGGAGAGCAATCACCAATAGGTAGCCAAGCTGTTAATGAAGTGGCTGGACCACCTCGAAGGAAGATCTGGTCGTAGTGTACACCCGTCGTAGTCTTGGTCGCATTAGGTACATTGGCACGGTATAGTTGTCGACGGAAGATCATGGGCGTTGTCCAATGAGGCTGTAGGCGGTGAACCATCTGTACCAGGTCTTCCTGTCAGTCTCCAGAAGAGAGCCAGGGACCGACAGGAGCTCACATTCGTTATCTGCGAAATCCTGGGCCCAGGGACTGACTGTCCCTTCTGCACTAAGCTTGTAGTAAAGGCCTTGATTCGGTTTTCCAGCCAGATATGCAGCATTGTCAGGCCCGACGAACTGATCAGGATCAAGACCCGAGTAGATCCCGTCTATAGCTTTAGTACCGGGAGCTAGGATTCCAGATGGAGCAGTATGTTCGAACCACCTACTATCAGCCCTTTCTGTGATGAGGCCTCACTTTCGACGCATTTCAAGTACAAGATCGCGGGGCATGACTCCTCGAACATGCACCACTCCCTTAGTATCTAGCTCTTCTCGAAGAATATCATCCCCAACATCAGCTGGAAAGGGCTTCAACCAACCAAGTCCGTCTGTCGGTATTCCGTCAACTTCGATATCTTCCAGGCGATATCCCGATACTGGTACCGTCAATATTGAAAGAGGTCAATCTTCACATACCTGACTGCTCATCCTTGTGAATGGTCGTGATGTCAGGCATGGTGAGTATTGAAAGCACTATGACATAGAGCTCTGCTGTAGCGTACAGGTATACAGTTATCTCCGTCCACGGAAGTGTACGACTTCTTCGGGGGATTCTGTCTTCTTCTAGACTTCGGCACCGCCTACACCCCGGATTAGCTTTGTCGGGGCTCGAAAGGATGGCTCATGCCCTCGGAGGTTTGGCATCGACATCGGAGGGTTGATCGAAATGGAGATGGAGGGGAGCTGGAGCTGTACAGCGAAGAGAGCACAGAGTGCGCTTTTTCGTAGACCCTCGGTCACTTTTCATATTCTAACCACTTGCAGTTCATGCGATGGATGGTCGATGCAGAGAGCGCGAAGAAGGTGATCAGCGAACTACGTGTAGGCTGCATCACGGATAGCAAAGCACAGCACAATGGTAGCATGTACATCAGGAGAAACTGTAAAATCCACCTGAAGCCACGATATTTTTGGTTGTCATTTAAGCGGTGAATTGGTTAAAGTGTGTCTGAGTCACGTTGTGTGGATCGACGATGTGAACCTCGTCCTTCGACCTGATCCAGGGATACCAGAAAGAAGTATCATTTACGTGGTTGGTCTGAGGCTCAAACCAACGTGAAGGAGTGGTCTCGAGAAACGGAAGGACACTTTCCCACGATATATCTACACCAAACCTAATCTATCCGCAACTCTCTTTTCCCTACTATATACCACTCAGTGACCTTTACACCACTCACACACTACAATGTCATCCACAGCAATCCCAGGACAACCTACAATCGAAGATTACAGACGTAAGTCCTCAATCCCGTTGAGATTGATGGACAACTGACACGGTACTAGGCACACTCAAAGCCCGCGAAGAACACGTTAGGGAATCATGGATTAAAGCTATGGAAGCTAGGATAGTCCGTGGGGAACTGCAAAAGTGTTACAGGGGAGAAGGAGTCAACCAGCTCCAGAACTGTAAGGAGTTGGCAGAGAGGTATGCTAGTATGATTAGGGAAAACAAGGTATGTCGCTTTTCGGTATTGGCAACTTTGAAGAGAGAGTTGCTGATATGTATAGATCAAGGGATTCACGGTCATCGATACCGAATAGACGGGACGACTGGATGGATAAGGAGTAAGCTGCATGGTAGAGCGGAGGATGTATTATATGGCACACACACCTTCGTTGGTATCCCAAATACTTACCTGAACCAGCGCCCATACATCGTTTTTCACTATCTACAATTATATATCGCACCTGTTTACTCGCATCCGACTGAGCTCGGTCGACGATCAATCAACCATAAATCACGATTCTACAGGATTCCAGGGACCCTTGATCCTCCCAAAGCAATTGAATCCACTTCAACCCAGTATCGCCCATCATTCAAGGTGCCTGCCAAACATCATCACATTCTTGAACCCATTGCAAGCTATCGTGATGAACTGTACATCGTATACGTCGTTCAAATTTACCCAAATCGTACATCACTGCTTTTATTCACATCGCTGAAACCCAACCCACCGCCTCACCTACGCCTTAGGCCTAAGCACACCACTAACATAACTAACACTACTGTCCCCTCCACTCTCACACTTAGAGCTCTGCTCATACCTCACGAATGCAAATTCATACTCATCGTTCCCATCTTTCTTGGCAATGTGAGTGAGTAGCTGTAAGAGGACGGTAATAGGATTTCGTCCACAGATCGTATTCTTCCATTCAGTCCTCTTCCTCTAGTACAGGAAGATAGGTGACTCACCTTGGTCGTAGCTAGGTATGCTTCCCATTTCTCCACTGCGCCCTCGGAGCCAGGAGTACGGAGTAGATCCATACCTTCATGATCCATGAATTCTATACTCCTCCAAATGGGTGTTTCGGCGTTACTAACAGAAGTAGAGAACCGCTTTACCATCTCTGGAGGCTCAAATGCCGCGGGTTGGGTATGAGGGGTAACGGGAGGAACGGGATTAGGGGTAGGTGGTGGATTGGGGTAGTAGGGTGTACAGCTAAATCGTGTTCCCCTTTTCTCGTCAGCTCCATCAATGTGATGTGAGAGAAGGTTGACGTACCAATGACAAAAGTCTGAGGAGATTATGAAGTACGTTTCTGGATCTTTAAAGTATGGTTCTAGGACTTTAACGAGTTGAGCCCCTTGTTGGGCAGAAGCTTGTCCGACGAGAATAGGGACTAGTCGGAGATCTTGTTGCCTTCAATCAGTCATATACAGAGAGGGGAACTCACTTCTTGAATATATGTCGGATATAGGGAAGATGCATTTCGAGGGAATGTTCATCTTCATCTACATCCGAGGTCATTCGAGTAAATAGACCAGTCTTGTCTAGATCCTTGATCGCTTCTGATCAGCTTTGGATTTTCTGGATATCATAGTCTGCGGAAGAAGACATACTGTCAAGGCAGAGGGGAATATCGCCCAAGGGCGTAGCGTATTTTGCGAATGACGAAAGAGCTACTCCGGGGAGGTACGCATGATGTGATGGACCAAGGAGAAAGACTCTCTTGCTGACAGCTCAGCATAATCCCTTGTCACCGGAAACTCCACCAGGATCAAAGAGAGGCCTAGAGGAAGGACTGATAATCGCGGAGAAGAAGCGTCGAGGACTCACATCTTCTCAACAGGAATAGAGGCATAAGCCCAAGCAGCAGTAGGTCCAGAATAACTGTATCCAGCATGTCTATCAATCAGCAAGGCAGCTCTCGTTCATGCCCGCGTTCATCAACTTTACGATTCGAGGGTATAAGATTGAGACGGCCAGGAGGCGACTCACGGTGCAATGATAGCTTTAGAATTGATGATTGGGGGTTCGTATCCTAAATCAGGTAACGGAGTGACTTTAGCCAAGTTTCTCGAAAGCTCATCGGCAAGCTTCGAGGCTGTAGGTCAGCTTCGTAGTAATCATTCCTGTGCTGGACATCCTGCAGAGCGCGCGAAAGAAAGTGCTACCGCCCGGAGTGTTGATGGTTGGTGGTTAGGACAAAAGGGAACATACCTGATGAAGTGTACCAGCTCCCTGCATGAGTTGCTTCTCGTGTGCTAGTTGTCAGTGACTCTCATGCAGGCGAGGAGCGAAGGTACCCAGACATAATGCGTTGCGCGTGATGCGGTAAGTTAGTTGACAACGACAGAAGTCGGTCACACATAATCAAGGAGGTGTATTACATTATCGGGCTGGCCCCGCTTATGACGTTATCTACATCTGTAGCCGAAATGCAATTCCGGGAATGAACAGCATTGAAGGAGGCGGTCTATCGCACAAATACATTGCGCTAACATTGACTACGTTATCCTACCCTAGTCGACAGTTACTTGAACTTCCATCTCACAAGCTTCCAATCGTTCTCGCTTTTATCTGAGCCATCATACCTGGTCCCTGCGGGTCGGACTCCCTGTCAATTTGTTCGAGCCTAACGCCTTCTTGGGGGCGTACTACTCTCTTTCCTACGCCTAGGTGGTGATCGAGATGGAGAGTCGGAATATCTCCTCCGTCTAGGAGGTGGAGATCTATCATCCCTTGGCAGGGGTGCTCGGCGGGGAGGTGATCTATCATCTCGGCCAGGTGGGGGCGCCCGACGTGGTGGAGACCGGTCATCCCTTGGCAAAGGAGCCCGTCGGGGTGGTGATCGGTCATCCCGAGGTAAAGGAGCACGACGAGGTGGAGATCGGTCATCCCTGGTAGGTGGAGGAGCACGTCGAGGAGGTGAATCATCAGAATACCTCCTTGCTCGCCGAGGTGGAGAGGCGCGTCGTGGAGGCGAATCTTTACAGGCTGGGGGTGAGACAGACCTCTTTCTTGAAGGCGGCGATCGACGTCGAGGTGGTGAAGGTGATCGAGATTCAGAAGTATATCTCCTTCTCCTCCTTGGTGGAGATCTGGAATCACTAGGACTCCTCCTTGGTTTCCTCCTTCTTCCGTCATCCGAATCAGAATCCGAGTCGCTAGAGCTGGACAAGTCGGAACTTGAGATATCGCTTGAAGAGTCGCTATCCGAGCTAGACTCTGCTTCTTTCAGAGCAGCATGTTGAGCAGCCAACATCTTCGGTGCGTTTTGTAACCATGTCCTCATATCTTCCGTCACTTTACCAATTCCAATGGAAGTGAAGTAATTGATTGCGAATCGAGTGTTCTTGGGGTTATCGGTAGGGAACATTCCTGCGAAAGCGGGTCTCATGTCGGGAGTTCTGAATCGTTCGACCATTTTCGCGATACCCATTTCCTCAATCATTTCCTGCATGAGGATCTTGACAAAGATTCGGGATGATGAAGTGGTTTCTTCTTCATTCATGTGGACGACATGAAGGA
>Ga0265798_10010799_pt1 | contig 11192 bp, 10 predicted proteins | sample P3T30metagenome_FD_192430 | JGI IMG/M metagenome (GOLD analysis project Ga0265798, IMG submission 192430) | Plant litter microbial communities from East Loma Ridge, Irvine, California - P3 T30 | ecosystem: Environmental > Terrestrial > Plant litter > Unclassified | place: USA: California... | reverse complement strand
CGGCGTGCGCGGGCACTATTGGTCCGTGAATAAGCAGCTCGTCATCAGCCCGCGGGTGCAGTTTGCCGCCCGCGACCGCCGCCACCCCGAGCGGGTGTGGAAGCTGGCGGCCGGCCTCTACGCCCAGCCGCCCTTCTACCGCGAACTGCGCAGCGCCACCGGCCTGCCCGGCGCCCAGCAGGGCCAGCTCAACCCCGAGCTGCGCGCCCAGAAGTCGCTGCATTTCGTGGTGGGCCGCGAGGTGCAGGTGCACCTCATGAACCGCCCGTTCCGGCTCAACACGGAAGCGTACTACAAGTACCTCACCGACGTGGTGCCCTACGAAATCGACAACGTGCGCCTGCGCTACGCCGCCAAAAACAGCGCCACCGCCTACGCCGCCGGCCTGGAAACGCGCCTGAGCGGCGAGTTCGTCAAGGGCGTGGAGTCGTGGCTGAGCCTGGGCTTGCTTTCCACCAAGGAAAACATCGCCGGCGATACCGTCACCACCTTCAACGACAAGGGCCAGCGCACCGGCGTGCAGCCGCTGGGCTACATTCGCCGGCCCCAGGACCAGCGCCTCACGGCCAGCATCTTCTTCCAGGACCACCTGCCCGACAACCCCTCGGTGCGCGGCTACGTGAACTTGGTGTACGGCACCGGCCTGCCCTTCAGCCCGCCCGGCCTGCCCCAGTACCGCGGCGAGGGCGCCCTGACCAGCGCCTACCAGCGCGTAGACATCGGCTTCTCCAAAGTGGTGAGCCTGCGCGCCACCCCCAAGGCCCACCTCGCCTCGCTCGAAAGCCTGTGGCTGAGCCTGGAAATCCTCAACATCCTGGGGGCCAACAACGTGGCTGGCTACAGCTACTTGCAGGATGTGAACGGCCGTACCTACGCCGTGCCCAGCTACCTCTCGCAGCGCCTGCTCAACCTGCGGGCCATCGCCCGGTTTTAGCCGTAAGCAACAGCTAAGCCCGGGCCGAAACCGGGCGTTAAAACCGCGTTGGCTAGGGCCGGGGTATCTTTGTGGCACCTCGCGTTAGGTACGTCCCCCAGCCCAACGGCTCCTCTTGTGAAAACAGAGAAGCCCGGCTGCTAGGAACAGACCGGGCTTCGAGAAGTGTGGGGGTTTTCGCACAACCCTTTACTTCTGAGCAAGATGAAAAAGGACAGCGCGAAGTCGGAGTTTGAATTGCTGTTCAAGCTCCGCATGTCCAACAAGCTGGTACGCTGGCTTGTTGGAGTGCTAGCCAGCGGAACGGCCGCCTCGGCGGTGGCCCACTGGCTACACTAAAAGGCAAAGGCCGCGCCGCAGGGTGCGGCCTTTGTTTTGGGCCAGCCACTTGCCAGCACGTCAAATATACGCTGGGCGTTTGAAATGAGTTACCTACCCCGCCTGATTCTGCTCCCCGGCTACACCGAAGACCAGACTATTTTTGCCACGCTGCTGCCGCTGCTGCCCGCCTTCAAGCAGGTGCTGCGCCTGGAGCTGGAAGAAGAGTTCGCCCACTGGCGCCCCGCCGGCCGGCCCACCGTGGTGGCCCTGGCCCAGTACCTGGCGGCCCGCTACCATATTGGCCCCGCCGACGTGCTCATCGGCCACTCGATGGGCGGCTGGATTGCCGCCCACCTCCAGCAGCAAACCCGGGCCACGGCCATCCTGCTCAGCTCGTTTACCGACCAGGCCAAAATTGTATCGGCCATTCGCAGCCCGCGCTGGCTGGGGCTCGTCGCCCTCACCGGCCTCGTCCAAAACCGCTTTATTAATCAGTATTTCAAGCGCCGCTACCGCTACGACGAGTCGCGGGCGCTCCACGCGCAGTTTGTGGACGGCATGGGCCGTTTTCGCCGGCGCTACGTGCACCAGCAGCTACAAGTGCTGTTTGCGCCGGTGCCGCCGCTCACGGTGCGGCCCGAGCTGCGCCTGCACTCGCGCACCGACACCGTGGTGCGCCCGCCCGATGAGCCGTACGTGGAATTGCCCGGCGACCACTTCGCCCACTATTTCTACCCGCAGCTGGCGGCGGCGGCCATCCGCTACTGCCTGCTGGCCAGGGTGTAACAGGTAGTGGCGGCCCGCCAACAGGAAAGGCAACCCAGGCCATCCGTAAAAGCGTCCCAAGCCCCGCCAAAAAATACCGGTAGCGCCCCGCTAGCAGCGGCAGCAGCAGTGCCGCATTTAGCCACCCCGGCTCATAAACTCGGTAAAGGCCTGGTAAACACAAAATAGAGCCGCCGCGCTACCTGCCCGCTGGCCAGGAGCCGCGGGCGGGCGGGCAACTCCTCGCCCTGGCTAGCCGTATGCGGCGCAGCTTGCAGGGCTACCTCGGCCAGCAGGTCCAACGCGTTCATGCGGCCGAAAGTAGCGAGTAGCCGCCCGGGCCGAGCTTTTTTGCGGTAATACCTTTGTAATTCGGCCCGCCGGCCTACCTTTGCCCCACGATGACCACCGCCTGCCTTTTTTCGTTCGCTGCCAGCCCCGCGCTCCCGGCCCCGCTCACGGGGTGGGGCGCCGCGCCGCGGGCGGGGCAGCCGGCCGGCGTAGTGCCGCAGCACCACCATCACCATCTGTAGGGGACCGGGCAACCGGGCTGGCCGCTACCCTGTAGCATCTGGTGCCAGCCGCCCGCGTCTCCACCTCCGTGCCCGTTGGGGCTCCCTCTTTCTCTCGTTTGGGTTTTTACGCAGAATGCTTCGGCGGCTTGTTGCCGTTTGGAGTCTGCTACCTTTTGCTGGTTTTGCGCCCCTGCTCGGCGGCCAGCGTCTTCTCTCATGCTTCGTTTAGCCATTCAAAAGTCCGGCCGCCTCTCGGAGGACTCGCTGCAACTCATCCGTGAGTGCGGCATCAGCTTCGTCTCGTCTTCTTATAAGCTCAAGGTCGAGGCCAGCAACTTTCCCCTCGAAATCCTCTACCTGCGCGACGACGATATTCCCGGCTACGTGCAGGATGGCGTGGCTGACCTGGGCATCGTGGGCCAGAACGTGCTGGTGGAAGCCGGCTGCGCCGCCCTCGAAGTCGAGGCCCTGGGCTTCAGCAAGTGCCGCCTGAGCCTGGCCGTGCCGCGCGGGGCCGAGTACAACTCGGTAGCCGACCTGGAGGGTAAGAACATTGCTACCTCGTACCCCAAGCTGCTGGGCGACTACCTGGCCGGCCAGGGGGTGCGGGCCCACCTGCACACCATCAGCGGCTCGGTCGAAATCGCGCCCAGCATCGGGCTGGCCGAGGCCATCTGCGACATCGTGAGCAGCGGCTCGACCCTGCTGGGCAACGGCCTGCGTGAGGTCGAAACTATCTTCCGCTCGGAGGCCGTGCTCATCGCCGCCCCCCATCTGAGTTCCGAAAAGCAGGAGCTGCTCGACCAGCTGCGCTTCCGGATGCAGGCCGTGCGCCGGGCCCAGCGCTCGAAGTACATTGTGCTCAACGCCCCGGTAGCCGCCCTGGCTGCCGTGAAGGCGCTGCTGCCGGGTATCAAGTCGCCCACCGTGACGCCGCTGGCCGAGGAAGGCTGGGTGTCGGTGCAGTCGGTGGTGCAGGAAGACACCTTCTGGCAACTAGCCGGCGAGCTGCAAGCCATCGGGGCCGAAGGCATCTTGGTGCTGCCCATCGAGAAGCGCATTTCGTAAGCGAACCGCTAGCTAAGATGCAGATTTTTCGCAACCCCGACCCCGGCCAGTGGCCGGCGCTCCAGCAGCGCCCGCTGGCCGACAGCAACGCCACGGTGCTGGCCCGCGCCGGCGAGATTTTCGACGACGTGGCCCGGCGCGGCGACGAGGCGCTGCGCCAGTACGCCGCCCAACTCGACGGCGTGCCCGAGCTGGGCAGCCTGCGCGTGAGCCCCGAGGAGCTAGCCGAAGGTGCTGCCCAGGTGCCGGCCGCCTTGCAGGCCGCCATTCGCCAGGCCATTCAAAACATCACGACCTTTCACGCCGCCCAGCGCCCCGCCGCCGTGGAGGCCGAAGTCGAAACCATGCCCGGCGTGCGCTGCTGGCGCCGCAGCGTGGCCGTGCCGCGCGTGGGCCTCTACGTGCCCGGCGGCTCGGCCCCGTTATTCTCTACCTTACTCATGCTGGGCATCCCGGCCCAGCTGGCGGGCTGCCGCGAAATTGTGCTGTGCACGCCGCCCGGCCGGGGTACGGGGGCCATTGCGCCGGCTATTCTGTTCGCCGCCCAAGAGCTGGGCCTCACGACCATCATCAAAGCTGGCGGGGCGCAGGCCGTGGCCGCGCTTACCGTGGGTACGGTCTCGGTGCCGGCCGTGGATAAGATTTTTGGTCCTGGCAACCGCTACGTGACGGCCGCCAAGCAGCTCGCTGCCCAGCGCGGGGTAGCCATCGACATGCCCGCCGGCCCCAGTGAAGTCCTGGTCATTGCCGATGCCAGCGCCAACCCCGCCTTTGTGGCCGCCGACCTGCTCTCGCAGGCCGAGCACGGCCCCGACTCGCAGGTGGTGCTGCTTACCGACTCGGACCAAATCCTGACCGGGGTAGTGGCCGAGCTAGCGCGCCAGTTGCCGCTACTGCCCCGCGCCGACATTGCCCGCCAGGCCCTGGCCGAAAGCCGCGCCCTCCTGCTGCCCGATGTGGGCACGATGCTCGAATTCAGCAACCAGTACGCCCCCGAGCACCTTATCCTGGCCGTGGCGGCGCCCGAGGAGCTGGCCGCCGCTATCTACAACGCGGGCTCGGTATTTATGGGCCACCTCACCCCGGAGGCGGTGGGCGACTACGCCTCGGGCACCAACCATACGCTGCCCACCGGCGGCTATGCGCGGGCCTACAGCGGCGTGTCGCTCGATTCGTTCTATAAGAAAATTACCTACCAGCAGCTAGCCCCCGCCGGCCTGCTGGCCCTGGCCCCGGTGGTAGAGCCCATGGCCGAGGCCGAGGGCCTGCGCGCCCACGCCCAGGCCGTAGCCCTGCGCCGGGAGTACCTGGCCACCACTCCTAATTAGTATTAGTCCCGGCGGCCCCGCGCGTAGCTAGCCTGCCCCGCGGGCGTAGCCGCGAAAGCCGTCTAATCCGTTCGAATCTGTGATGAATCTAGAATCCCTCATCCGCCCCAATATCCGGGCGATGAAGCCGTATTCCTCGGCCCGCGACGAGTTTCAGGGCGAGGCCCAGGTGATGCTCGACGCCAACGAGAACAGCCTGGGCAGCGCGGGTCCCGCGCAGTTCAACCGCTACCCCGACCCTTTGCAGCGCGCCGTGAAAGCGGCGCTGGCCCAGCTAAAAAGCGTGCGCCCCGCGCAGATTTTTCTGGGCAACGGCTCCGACGAGGCCATCGACCTGCTGGTGCGCCTTACGTGCACGCCGGGTGGCCCGGACAGTATACTGCTGCTGCCGCCCACCTACGGCATGTACGAGGTGGCGGCCAACCTCAACGACGTGCGCATCGAGCGCCTGCCGCTGACGGCCGATTTCCAGCTCTCGCCCGAAATCGTAGCCGGGGTGCTGGCCTCGCCCGCCAAGCTCGTGTTTCTGTGCTCGCCCAACAACCCTACCGGTAACCTGCTGCACGCCGGGGCCATCGAGCAAATCCTGCGCGGCTTCGCCGGCCTGGTCGTGGTGGATGAGGCCTACGCCGACTTCGCCGCCGCCCCGAGCTGGACAACCCGCCTGGACGAGTTTCCCAACCTGGTGGTGCTCCAGACCTTCTCCAAAGCCTGGGGCCTGGCCGGCCTGCGCCTGGGGATGGCCTTCGCCTCGCCCGCCCTCATCGGCTACCTCAATAAAATTAAGCCCCCCTACAACATTTCCGAGGCTACCCAGCAGCACGCGCTGGCCGCACTCGGGGCCGCCCCGCACTTTGAGCAGCTGCGCCAGCAGTTGCTGCTGGGCCGCACCTGGCTGGCCGAGCGCCTGCCCGCGCTGCCCATCGTGGCGGAGGTTTTTCCCTCGGATGCCAACTTCCTGCTGGTTCGTTTTCGTCCCGATGCCACGGCCGTCTATGACCACCTGCTGGGCCAGGGCATCGTGGTGCGCAACCGCACGACGCAGCCCGGCTGCGCGGGTACGCTGCGCCTCACGGTGGGTAGCCCCGCCGAAAATGAAAAGCTGCTGGCAGCGCTAAAAGGGTTTGAGCCGGCTACCTAAAACTGCGTGGCGAGCGCCCGCCCACCGGGCTTGCGCTCGCCGGCCCTCGCTACCCTAGCCCGCGCCGGACCGCGGCGTAGCTGTGTAATCCATTAAATCCGTTAAATACGCGATGCAAAAAGTTCTCTTCATCGACCGCGATGGCACCATCCTCATCGAGCCGCCGACCGACTACCAGATTGATGCCTGGCATAAATTCGACTTCGTACCCGGCGCCATCACGGCCCTGGCCCAACTGGCCCGCGACGGCGAGTACGAACTGGTGATGGTCACCAACCAGGACGGCCTGGGCACCGCGAGCTATCCCGAGGATACCTTCTGGCCCTACCAGCAGAAAATGCTCGACATCCTGAAAGGGGAGGGGGTCGAGTTTGCCGATATCCTCATTGACCGCAGCTTTGGCCATGACCCGGCCCCGACGCGCAAGCCCGGTACGGCGCTGCTCACCCGCTACCTCGACCCGGCCAACGGCTACGACCTGGCGCACTCCTACGTCATCGGCGACCGGCTGACCGACGTGCAGCTGGCCGAAAACCTGGGCTGCCGCGCCATTCTACTGCACGCCGAGGCCGACGAGCGGGCCACGCTCAGCACCACCGACTGGGCGCGGGTGTACGAGCACCTGCGCCGCCCGCCGCGCAAAGCCCACGTGATGCGCAACACCAACGAGACGCGCATTGAGGTTATCCTCAACCTCGACGGCACCGGCCACACCGACTGCCAGACCGGGCTGGGCTTCTTCGACCACATGCTTGACCAATTGGGTAAGCACAGCGGCTGCGACCTCTACGTACGCACCCACGGTGATTTGCACATCGATGAGCACCACACGGTGGAGGATACGGCCATTGCCATTGGCGCGGCCTACAACGAGGCCCTGGGTGACAAGCGCGGTGTGAACCGCTACGGCTTCCTGCTGCCCATGGACGACGCATTGGCCCAGGCGGCCATCGATTTTTCGGGCCGGCCCTGGCTCGTGTGGGCCGCTGATTTCCGGCGCGAGCGGGTGGGCGACGTGCCCACCGAGCTGTTTTACCATTTCTTCAAAAGCTTTTCCGACGCGGCTCGCTGCAACCTCAATATTAACTGTGAGGGCGACAACGAGCACCACAAAATCGAGGCGATTTTCAAGGCCGTCGCCAAGGCGATTAAGATGGCCCTGGTGCGTGACCCGGCCGGTCAGCACGTGATTCCCAGCACGAAAGGAATCCTGTAAGCCAGGCAGGAGGCGTATTTATTATTTTGGGTAAACTTAACTGAAATGCCCGCTTAACCAAATGTTTTAAGATGAACATTGCCGTTATTGACTACCAGGGGGGCAACGTGCAGTCGGTACTTTTTGCCCTGGAGCGGCTGGGCATGAACGCCACGCTTACGTCGGACCCCGCCGTTATTCGGGCGGCCGACCGGGTGCTGTTCCCCGGCGAGGGCGAGGCCAGCTCGGCCATGCAGTCGTTGCGGGCGGCCGGGCTGGACCAGGTGCTGCCCACGCTCACGCAGCCGTTTCTGGGCATTTGCTTGGGCATGCAGTTGCTGGGCCGCCACAGCCAGGAAGGCCTGGACGGTGGCACGGAGCTGCTGGGGATGCTGCCCTTCGACGTGGTACGTTTCACGCCGCCCGATGCCGCGCACAAGGTACCCCACATGGGCTGGAACAACCTCCACGACCTGCAAACGCCACTCTTCACGAGATTGGCAGGCCCAGCCGGGTTGAGCCCCCAGTCGGACTCGAACCAGCCGGTGCCTGCCCCGGTACTGTTACCCACGGCGGCCGACTACGTGTACTTCGTGCACAGCTACTACGCGCCGGTAGGCGACTACACCATTGCCCAGGCCAGCTACCCGGCCGGGGTGCCGTTCAGCGCCGGCGTGCGTTACCGCAACTTCTACGGCGTGCAGTTTCACGTGGAGAAGAGCGGCCCGGTGGGCGAGCAGATTCTGAAGAACTTTCTCACGGCTGACCTTACTTAGTATTTAACAAATGGTGCAAGCGTAGGCCGGAAGGCTAGCGCAGCCATATTTCTCAAATGGATATTATACCCGCCATTGACCTGATTGCCGGCTCGTGCGTGCGCCTGACGGGCGGCGACTTTGCCCGCCAGACGACCTATAACGCCGACCCGCTGGCCCAGGCTCAGTACTTCGAGCAGCTAGGGGCCACCCACCTGCATCTGGTAGACCTTGACGGGGCCCGGGCCCGTGAGCCGCGCCAGCTGTCGGTGCTGGAGCGCCTGGCCCGGCACACGCGCCTGCACATTGACTTCGGGGGCGGGATTCAGACCACGGCGGCGGCCGAGGCGGCGTTCGGGGCCGGGGCGGCGCAGCTCACGGCGGGCAGCATCGCCGCCCGGGAGCCCGCGCTGGTGGGGGAGTGGCTGGCCCGCTTCGGGGCCGGCCGTATCATTATCGGGGCTGATTTTAAGGGCGAGCACATTGCCGTGAGTGCCTGGACCGAGCAATCGGACGACACCCTGACCGGTTTTATCGCGGCCTACCTGGCGGCGGGGGCCACCACCTTTATTTGCACCGATGTGAGCCGTGACGGCCAACTGCAAGGCCCCGCCACCGCTACGTACACGGCCCTGCGGCAGCAGTTTCCGGCGGCGCAGCTGGTGGCCAGTGGGGGCGTTACGACCGTGGCCGACGTGGTTGCGTTGCGGGAACTGGGCCTGGCCGGGGCCATTATTGGCAAAGCCATCTACGAAGGCACCCTCACGGAGGCGGAGCTGCGGCAAGCGCTCGCCTACTAATTCTTACTCGACGCTCTCAACGTTCTCATGCTCACCAAACGCCTTATTGCCTGCCTCGATGTGCAGAACGGCCGCACCGTTAAGGGCACCAACTTTATTAATCTGCGCGACGCGGGCGACCCCGTGGCGCTGGCGGCCCGCTACGCCCAGGAGGGCATCGATGAGCTGGTGCTGCTCGACATCACGGCCACCGTGGAGAAGCGCCGTACCCTTATGGAGCTGGTGCGCCACGTGGCCCGCGAGGTCAACATCCCCTTCACCGTGGGCGGCGGCATTGGGGCCGTGGCCGACGTCGAAGCCCTGCTGCTCAACGGGGCCGATAAGGTCAGCCTCAACTCCTCCGTCCTGCGGGCGCCCGAGTTGATTGACGAGCTGGCCCGCCGATTCGGCTCCCAGGCCATTGTGGTGGCCGTCGATGCCCGCCAAACCAGCGAAGCCGCCGCTGGGCCTGCCGCCGAGGTGTGGGAAGTCTTCACCCACGGCGGCCGCCACCCCGCCGGCCGCGAGGCCATTGCCTGGTGCCGCGAAGCTGCCGAGCGCGGGGCGGGGGAAATCCTGCTCACCTCCATGAGCCACGACGGCACCCGCGACGGGTATGCCCTGGGCCTCACCTGCGGGGTGGCGGCCGCCGTGGGCGTGCCGGTCATTGCCTCGGGTGGGGCCGGGGCAGCGGCGCACTTCCGCGACGTACTGCGGCCCGGCGGGGCCGACGCGGCGCTGGCGGCCAGCGTTTTTCACTTCGGCGACTTATCGGTAGCCGGCCTCAAAAACTACCTGCTGGCCGAGGGGGTAGCCATGCGCCCGGTAGGGTAGGTGCGCCCGCCGGGTCCGGCGCGGTTTTCCTTGTTTAGTTTCGTAGCCCATGCTCCAACAACTTGCGCACGTAACCGTGCTGGTTCGCGATTACGACGAGGCCCTGGCCTTCTATACCGGCCCGCTCGGCTTTCGCCTGGTTGCCGATACGCCCCTGGGGGCGGGTAAGCGCTGGGTACTGGTGGCGCCGCCCGGGCCGGGGGCCGGTAGCGCCCTGCTGCTGGCCCGGGCCGAGGGGGAGGCCCAGCAGCGGCAGGTAGGGTGCCAGGCTGGGGGGCGGGTATTTCTATTTCTCACCACCGATGACTTCTGGCGCGACCACGCCCGGCTGCTGGCGCAGGGTGTCGTATTTCAGGAGCTTCCCCGCGAGGAAAGCTACGCGACGGTGGCCGTTTTTGCCGACCTCTACGGCAACCTGTGGGATTTGCTCCAGCCTAAATAAGCCCAGTATTTTATTTTTTCAGGGGGCTAGCCTGGGGTTGCTGGCGGTGGCGGCAGGGTCCGGGGGCCTCTTTTTTCCTTTGCTTCCGTTTTTCTATTGAACAGAATGACCTTAGACTTTCAAAAAATGCCCGACCAGCTCATCCCGGCCATCGTGCAGGATGCGGCCACGGGCCAGGTGCTCATGCTGGGCTACTTCAATGCTGAAGCCTGGCAACAGACGCAGGCTCAGGGCCGCGTCACGTTCTTTTCCCGCGCCAAGCAGCGTCTCTGGACCAAGGGGGAAACCAGTGGCAATTACCTGCACGTCGTGAGCCTGCACGCCGACTGCGACCAGGATACGGTGCTCGTGCTCGCCCGGCCCGCCGGCCCCACGTGTCACCGGGGCACCACCAGTTGCTTCGAGGCGCTGCCCACCGCCGGGCTGGCTGCTGACCCGCTGCCCGCCCCGGCGATTGGCTTCCTGGCCGAGTTGGAGCAGTTGATTGCCCGCCGCCACCAGTATCCCGCCGAAGAGCCGGGGTCGTACACCGTCCGGCTCTTCGAAAAAGGTTTGGCCCGTATTGCCCAGAAAGTAGGGGAGGAAGCCATCGAAACGGTCATTGATGCCATGGCGGGTAACAAGGCCGGCCTGCCGGGCGAAGCCGCAGACCTGCTCTACCACCTGCTGGTCTTATTGCAGGCCAGTGGCTCGTCGCTCGCGGAAGTGCTGGCCGTGCTGCGGCAGCGTCACCAAACTATTGGTGCCGGCCAGCGGCGGCCGTTGCCTGAGTAAGCGGAAAGGGTAGTCAAACAACAGCCCCCGCGTGCGCCCGGAGAAATCCGGGGAGTACGCGGGGGCTGTTGTTTAGCGGGGTTAGGTTAACCAGACCCGCTTAGTTCGCTTAACATAATAATTAACTAGAAGCTGATTGAATTGACCGCCAGTCTTTTGCTTATTAAAGCTTAGGAGCGTACGACTACTTTAGTCGGCGTTCAATTTTATCAAGTAGCGCCCGGACAAGAGTTAAATCGTCGGCATCGACAACGTCGAGTTGCGTATTAATACCTGGCCCCACAAGTTGAATGCGAAAAAGTAGTTCACTACCTATACCCGGCGATGAGTTTGGTTGCTGC
>Ga0265798_10010798_pt1 | contig 11192 bp, 12 predicted proteins | sample P3T30metagenome_FD_192430 | JGI IMG/M metagenome (GOLD analysis project Ga0265798, IMG submission 192430) | Plant litter microbial communities from East Loma Ridge, Irvine, California - P3 T30 | ecosystem: Environmental > Terrestrial > Plant litter > Unclassified | place: USA: California... | reverse complement strand
TGACACCGACACGGTCGCGGCGATCGCCGGAGGACTGGCGGGGGCCGTCCACGGTGCGTCGGCGCTGCCCACGCAGTGGCGCGAGCTGCTGCACGGGTGGCCGGGGCTCCGCGCGGACGACCTGGTGGCACTGAGCTCGCAGGCACTGCGGGGTGTTGCGGTCTGAGTCGGCGCGGCGTCGGAGGCTTCGATGGGGGGAGTCTCCGGCGCCGCGGTCCCGGCAGAGGCGCGCCGCACGTCAGTCGCCGTCGATGGCGAAGTCATCGACGTTGCCCGTGCCGCAGAACGACTGTACTTCGATGACCAATCGGCTCGTCGTGGCCGAGAACAGGATCACGTCGACGACGTCGTCCTGGGAGCCGACGCGGTTCAGGATCTTGCCGTCCGCACGCTTGACGCTCTGCGTGTTCGTGGCGAGTCCCTTGTCCCGCCAGAGTTGATCGACCCGTTCCATGACGGCTCTCGGCTGGTCGACCCCGTCGGCGATCTGGTCCCACAAGAAGGAGACTCCTTCTGCACCGGACGGCGTGGTGCAGGCATCTGGAGAAGGCCCGTCGCTCGTGCTCGTCCACTTGCCGCCCGCAGCAGCCATCGTGTCGCGGACCAGGGACTGCATCTGCTTGGACGCCTGTGTCGCCGTCAGCACGGGCGCACTGGTCGCTCGCGTGCACCCCGTGACGGCGAGGACGATCGCCAGGATGAGGACGGTCGTGCCGATACGGCGGGAAGCCGTGTGTGCTCCACTGCTTCTGGTCGCGAACACCTAGCCACCCCTGTCATCAGTGAAGTCGTCGATGTTGCCCGTGCCGCAGAGCGACTGCACGTTGATCGACATGCGGCCCGTCGTGGCGTTGAACTGGATCGAGTCGACATCGCGCCCAGCCGAACCGACCCGATGCAAGGTCCTGCCGTCCGCTCGCTCGATGCTCTGCGTCGTCGTCGCGAGCCCCTTGTCTCGCCAGACCCGATCGACGCGCTGCATGACCGCTTGCGGATCGCCCGGCCCATCGGCGTCTTGGTCCCATGAGAACCAGACGCCCTCGCCGCCGTCAGGCGTGGTGCACGCGTCGCCGGCCGGGCCGTCGCTCGCACTCGTCCACTCCCCACCAGCGGCGTTCATCGTGTCTCGGACGAGCGACTGCATCTGCTCCGATGCGTGCTCGGCATCCACCGTCGGCGCTCTGTTCGTCGAGGTGCATGCGCTGACCGTGAGTCCGACCGCCAGGAGCAGCGACGACGCTGTACCGGCCCTACCCGTCGTTGTCACGATCGACGTAGTCCGAGACCTCTCCCGTTCCGCACAGGGACTCCACTTGTATCGAGGTCCGGTGCTCGCTCGCGTTGATCGAGATCGAACGGACGGGCTCACCTTCTCCCACCACCGTGTAGAGGGTCAGCCCATCTCCCCGCTGACCCTGCCGTTCTGCGTTCTTGAGGCCCTTGGCAGCCCAGTACTTCTCGATCCGGCGGACCAGCGATTCAGGGTCCGCGACGCCTGCGGCCCGCTGGTTCCAGGAGAACGAAACGCCAGAGCCTCCGTTGTCCAGACCACAGGCGTCTGGGGACGGCGCACCACCTACGCTGGTCCATTCACCGTCGGCTTCCGCCATGGTGTCCCGCACGAACTGCTGCATCGAAGAGCGAGCGCTGTCGGCGTTCATCAGGTCTGCACCCCCTTCGTCGTGCGACTGCGAGCAGCCGACAAGACACAGCGTCGCACTGAAGGCGATCGCTCCAGACAGGAGCACGGAAGTTCGTCGCTTCACCGATCACCCTCCGATTCGGTCTCGCGAGCGACGTTCCGGTCACCCGTTGGACCGAGCTTCTCCGCATCGCCAGCGACGCGCTGCATGACCGCTTGCGGATCGCTCGGCCCATCGGCGTCTTGGTCCCATGAGAACCAGACGCCCTCCCCGCCGTCCGGCGTGGTGCATGCTTCGCCAGCTGGGCCAACGCTCGCACTCGTCCACTTCCCGCCAGCGGCGTTCATCGTGTCTCGGATGAGGGACTGCATCTGCTCCGATGCGTGCTCGGCGTCCACCATCGGCGCTCTGTCCGTCGAGGAGCATGCGCTAACCGTGAGTGCGACCGCAAGGATGAGTGCGGCCGTCTGAGCGCGGCGGATGCAAGATGTCATTGAGCTGCGAGGTCTTCCGGTCGGGCGTTCGTCGTCGTGTGTGCTTACGAAGGCACCGCCGTTGACAGTGCCGACGCTCAGTCGAAGTCCGCCGCGTCTCCGTCCGCGCAGGCAGAGGAGACCTGCAGCACCGTGTTCATTGCACTAGTGCTCAGAGCGACCTGTGCGCCGCTCGACGATTCGCCGCCGACGAAGTACAGGGGGCGTTTGTCATTGAGCTCGCTGGTCGACTCGTTCGTCGAGAACCCGGCGGCCTTGAGGACGGTGACTGCGCGTGCGGCGTACTCGCGTGGGTCCGCGCTGGCAGCGCCCTGCACGGCCCAGTGGAACTCGACGCCTTCATCCGCATGCGATCCGCACTCCACTGAACTGGGCGACGGGGACGATGGAACGGCTCTGTCGTCGAGATCCCGGAGCTTCGCAATGACGTCGTTGCCTTCCTGTCGCGCTTCGGTGGGTTTCATCCTCTGTTCCTCGGACTGGGTCGGTGTGGACGACTGTGTTGGAGCGGAGCTCGCGCAGGCGGTGAGCGAGAGCGGGAGAACAGCGGCGAACACCGCCATGATGATCGTGCTTCTCGGGGTCATTCGGTCGTCGCTTTCGCTGTGTTCAGCAATGAGTTCGTCTTGAGATCGAAGTACCCCCATTGGTCCTGGTGCTTCTCCCCATCGTGCATCAACGGATCGTGGACGTTCACGCCGGAGTTGCCACCCCCGGCGCCGACATCGAGATGGTCAGCACCGAAGCCGAACCCGCCCGGATCTCTTCGTCCGCTCGCGAAACGTCCGCCAGGGGCGACCCACTCTGCACCCGTGCCGGCATACACGTGTTCGGCGTGTAACCCCGCTGCATCGGGCACTTCGAGTGGGATGCCAGCTGACCCGAGTGCAACGTAGCTGTTGACGCCGAGGTCGGGATGGTCGTGCAAGGTGATGGAGGTCATCGTCGTGCCGTAGGAGTGCGCGACGACGTTGAGCTTCGTGCTGTCGCCAACGGAAGCCCGGTACCCCTCGAGGTCGCTCGCGAACCGTGGTGCGCCCTCTTCGGCCTTGCGGTCGTACAGCACGGCAGGATCGCCGGAAGTGATGGGACCGGGGGTCTCGTATCCGATCCAGGCCACGACGGCTGTGTCGTCATTCGTGTAGGCCGCTTGGCTGTTCCGGACGTTGGCAGCGGCTTGGAGCAGGCGCGTCGTGTCACCCAGCGTCGTTCCCATGCCGGGGACGACGAACGTCGCGTTCTGAGCTGCGTCCAGGTCGCCGATGCTGATCGATCCGAGAGGCGGTGGACCGAGGTGGAGCGAGACCACCTGACGTTCCGCTGGTTTCGTCAGGCTGTACTCCTTGCGGCTTCCGGCCTCGAAGTTCTTGAGCTGGTCCCGGTACGTCGTTGCGTCGATCAACCGCTGCTCGAGGGCAGGCGACCAATCGGGTCCGTTCCGAAGGGCTTCGAGCCGAGCGACCTGCTCCTTCGCGGACGTGAAGGCGTCTTGGAGGACGTGCCGATTGGCTCGGTCGCGAGCCCAGTACGCCACGCCGTTCAGGTTCCCGACGGCGGCGGGGAACGCTGCGATGAAGGCGTCCTGGGCCGCCGAGTGCTCGCCCTTCGTTCCCTTGCCGTGCTCCCCACCGAGCCCGGACCACCACTTGGCGACCGCATTCGAGTCCTTCAGTCCCGCGAGCCGGTCCGCGATCGTGGAGTTGCCTGCGAATGCCGCGACTTCTTCGGGGCGGAGGCCCGCGAGGAACGTCAAGAACTGCGAGTCGGACATGCCGGAGATCGACGACGCGGAGACGGAGAAGGCGCCGATCGCATCTGAGCTCCGCAGGTTCGACGCGGTCGCGGCGTCAGCCGCCTTCCGGCGAGCGATGAGGTCGTCCCAGGACTGGTCCAGCGCTCGCTTCGAGGCGGTGAGGCTCGCGGCCTCGACAGCGAGACCGCCGAGCTGCGCGGCGACGTCGACGGCGTGGGAGTCCTGCAACTTCTGCGTCGAGCGGGAGTTCGTGACGGCGTCGTGCTGATTGCGGGCCTGAGCGGACTTGATGGTCCGGGCTTCGTCCTGGATCTGCTCCACCCTTGCGGCGTAGGTGGTCAGCACGGTCGCCACCTGATCGACCTGGGTCGCGACCCGCTCCCCGCCGGTACTGACATCGGCTGCGGCATGCACGAACGGTGTTCGGCTCTTCCCGGTCCACTCGCCAGCACTGACTGCATCGGCCTGACGCTGCACGCGGCCCGCCGCCGTCCTGATCTCCCCGGCTCGTCGTTGAAGGGTGGCGGCGATGGCTCGGATGGATGCAGGGTCCCCAGCAGTCGGGTCCGTGGTCATCGCCCTGCCGCATCCGCGGTGTCGGTGTCCCACTTGTCGAACTCGTGAGCGACAGATCTAGCGAGCGCACCGATGTCGCCCGTGTTCGATGCGAGCGCCTCGATCAGCGAAGCGTGGACGTGTGCCGCCGCCTCGAACGCGGACTGTACGTCCGCGGCTCCGAATGCCGCTCCGCCCCCGCTGGTACTCATCTGCAGCGATGCGAGCTCGGCCGTGCTCTGCTCGATCCTGCCGGCGACCCCGTGGATGGCCCCCTCGTCGATGACGACGTCCGACACGTTCTTCCTTCCCCCGAAGTGGTACGACCGGCAGCATATCAGCGACCTCGCCGGCCTTCCGACCGGGGAGGAGGTGTCGGTCCCGGGGCGCAAGAACAAGTGGCTACTTGGGCAGCCCCAAGTGCTCGCACTCTGCCCACGTCTCCGGGCGTCGCTCGGCGATCCACGCGGTGAAATCCCCGTACCCGCGGTGGTTCGTGAAGACCATGAACTGCTTCTTCCGCTGCGCGTTCCAGGCGGTCAGGCTGATGAAGGTCGGACCACCGTTCGACTGCACTCCGTAGCGGAGGGTGTGGATGTCGTCGACCTCGCGACGGTGGAACCTGCCGAAGCCGGACTTCACGTCGTAGTGCCGGTCGTAGACGTTGATGCGACCAGCCGCGAGCGCCAGCCCGAGCAGCAGCGACCCGGCTCCGAGACCGAGGAAGATCCCGTACGCGGGACTGTCGTCACTCGGTGTCGAGACCAGCTGCACGATGATCCCCGGTACTCCGATCAGCAGGCAGAAGGTGCCGAGGACCGTGAAGACGACCCCGGGGAACCGAGGTCGTCGGACGACGATCATCGGCGCCACCTCCGCCTTGGTCGCGCTTCCGCCCCATGTGTTGATGCTCTCGCTCATCGTTCCCCCTCCGACGGCGACTGTACCGCCGGGAGGCACCCTTGCCGATGAGCACGATGACGTGGTCGACCGCACGGCAACGCTCGGGGACGAAGCGCGGCCGCTAGAGGTGACCGTTCGATGTGTGGACCGTCGGGGGAGCAGCGTCTCCCTGCGGGGCGATCGCCAACGGCATTCGACGGGGACGTCGCCCGTCGAGGACGACTCCGACGAGCTCGCTGCACACGAACACTGTGGCAGAACCGATCATCGTGGTGAGCGCGGCGACGATCGGCACGGTCGGGCTCGCGGCAAGGAACGCCGAGGCCTCTATGCCGCTCGCCATGCCCACCAACGCCACAGCGAGCGCTGCCGAGAACCCGATCAGCGCTCCGCTCGCCCCGACCGTGATGGCCGCGACGAGCAGCGCGGCTCCGGTGCAGGCACTGGTGCAGCCGATTCGTCGGAGCCGGGCGAGGTCGGCACCCGTACCGCGACTCTGAGCCAGAGCTGCGCCGACCGCAGCCGCACTGGAGATGACGAGCGCCGGTCCGAGTGTGACACTCAGCTCGAGCATGCCCGCCCCGGCCTTGTCGCTCGCCATGCTGGCCGCGGCGGACGCCGTCATGGCCCGCGTCACCGCGAGCCCGACCCCGGCTGTGACGAGTGTCGTGAGCGCGCCGAACGAGGCGATCCGTGCTCTGGCGATCCGGAGGCCGATGATCGTTCCAGTCGGCCCTGCTCGCAGGAGACGAGCGACGATCCCGACGACGCCCCGGGCTGCGTCCGATGCGAGGATGCTCGAAGCGCCGACGAGCGCGAACGCCGCTGCGGAGAGGATGACAAGCGGTCCGTCGGTCGAGTCGAGCGTCCGCAGCCGGTCGGCGGCGACCTCCTCTCCGGCGCCTCGGGCCAAGCCGACCAACTGTGGTGCCAACGTGACCGCGAGCACGGACGGGATCAGGATCATCGCCACCAAGAGGAGAGCGCCGGCAGCCCTCCAGACAGGACCGGAGCGGGTGACGCGGGCTCCACCCGCGTGGAGCCCGCTCCACCAGCCGGCCGCGCTCACACAGGCGAGCAGGCCACTGATCTCCCCGGTCGGCATGCGCCCCAACGCGGGAGGCGCCACGTGGAGCACCTCCGCGAGTCCGGCGAGCCAGGACGTGGTCAGGTACTCGCCGGACAAGACCCCTGCCAGCGCGGCGACGAGTGCCGCGGACGAGACCACCAGTACCCCGAACACACCGAGGGCCACCTCGGTCGCGCCGAGCGCCCGCAGGACGCGCTTCTCTGGCTGCAACGAGATCGCGAGGCCGCGAGCAGCCAGGAAGGACGCGACCACGGCGCTGAGCGCGGTGAGCTGCACGATCGCCTCGAGCGAGTCTGCGGTACCCGAGGTGCTCGAAGCGAACGCGAGCGTGCCGCCGAGCACCACGCTGAGTCCGAGCGTCGCCGTGACCACCGTGACCAGGAAGCCGAACGCTGGCCGGGGGTCAGTACGAACGGTTCGGACGAGCACCCGGACAGCAGTCACCGCGGCGCCCCCATCAGGTGGCGAACCTGCTGCTCCGAGGGGCGATCGAGCACAGCGTTCGTCCGGCCGTCGACCAGCTGGACGAGGCGATCGGCGTCCGTTGCCAGTTCGACGTCGTGGGTCACGACGAGCACCGTCCTCCCTGAGTTCGCAGCGCCACGGAGCAGCGAGCGGACGAGTCCGGCCTTCGACTCGTCAAGGGCAGTGGTCGGCTCGTCGCAGGCAAGCATCGGCGTACCCGTCGCGCATGCCCTGGCGATGGCGACACGTCGGCGCTGGCCTCCCGAGAGGTGGCGTACCGGTGTTCGACGTACTTCGCGGTCGAGGTCGAGCGCCAGGAACATGTGTTCCGCGAACCCGCGGTCCGGGTTGCGAGCGAGCCGTTGAGCGAGCAGGACGTTCTCATCGACGGACAGCGCATCGATGAGGTCATCCGCTTGACGGGCGGAGGCGATCACTCGCGCCCGGAGGCGTGCTCGGCCGCGGTTCGTCGCGGGGTGCATGCGTGTCTCGCCGAGCAGGACGGAGCCGGCTGCGGGGACTTGGATCCCAGTCACCAGGTCGAGTGCGGTCGACTTGCCTGCACCCGAGGGCCCGACGACGGCGGTGAGCATCCCCGGTTCAGCGCGGAGGTCGAGGCCGCTGATGATCTTGCGTCCGTCCGGGTACGCCGACCGTGAGGAGATCCCGAGGGCTGACAGCGCGATCATCGGCGTCCGCCGCGGAGGAACGACGGAGTGTCCTGCGGGCCAACGTGACCGCGATCGAAGTCCTCGATCGCGGCCAACGCGCTGAGGATTCCTGCCCCACCGTGTCCCCAGCCGTCATCGACTGCTCTGAGGTGTTGGTCCGGGTAGGCGACCCCATCCGCGGTCTGGAGGCGGTGGAGCGCGAGTCGTCGACGATGCTCATCGAGTCGCTCCGAGACGGAGGTGACGGCGGACGGGGTTGCTCCGAGCTCGCCGACGTCGACGAGGAAGTGAACGAGGCCTGCGCGTCCGTCGAGTAGTCCCGGATGCGCGGTGAATGCGGGCGAAGCCGATGCAGCCACGTCGTGAAGGACCGGTAGGAGCGATTCGTCCGACGTGGCGCGGATGACCTGGACGAGGGCGGCCCCGACGCCGGCGGACCCAGACGCGAGGAAGGGCACGAGTCGGCTGCCGTTGCGAAGCTGCAGGCCCCAGCCTTCTCGGTGCTCAAGGCGCTGCAGATCGAGCTCGAGCAATCGGCTTGCGGCCTCGACGGCTCGGGCATCGTCGTGTAGACGCCCGTGGAGTGCCAGGAACAGGGCAATGCCGGAGGGGCCGTGGCGGAGACCCGGTGCCAACCGCAGTGAGCGGTCGCGGTCCGCACTGAACGCAGTCAAGCGTCCTGCGATCACTTCGGTCATCTCTCGGTGGACCGCTCGTGCGGGAGCACACAGGAGAGCGAGCCCGATTCCCGCGAGCCCGTCCTCGAGGTCGACGCGGTGCAGGTCGAGCACTGCCGCCCGCAGTCCGGCCAGGAACCGGGGATCAGTGCAGCCGAGCAGGGCCTTCGAAGCCGCCCCCGAGAACAGTCCGACTCCGGCCATGAAGCTGCCGTCGGCGATCGCGTCGGGGGCACCGGTGTCGATCCCGGAACGTTCGAGCGCGAGTCGGATCCCGTCACCGCCGTGCTCGAGACCCGGCCGGACATCCGGGTCTGTCGAGGCCGTTCTCGTCTGGACGGCGCTCCGAGTCTCGGCGACGTCGGGGAGCGCCGTACGGGCAGCATCCGGGCGGGGAAGTGCCACGCAGCGACCGAAGGCGCTCCGGAGCCGGTCCACCGGCGCGTTCGGGAACCAGGATGCCGCCGCGGCGAGCGTCTCCTCGATCTTCCCGGCGTCGAGGGGGAACAGCTCGGTGAGTGGGACGAGCGCAGCCAGGTGCAGGCACGCCACCGCGAACCAGTCCCGGTCCGGCCCGGTGACCGCGTTCGGAGCGCTGAACCCAGGGGTCGCTGGCCCGGGTGCGACGGACTGCCCAGCGATCACGCACGACTCGAAGTCGATGAGCCGCACGGCGGTCGGCGACTCCAGCAGCACGTTCCGGGGTGAGACATCGCCGTGGACAGCTCCGGTGGCGTGCAGCCGGGTGAGCTCGCGCTCGATGGCATCCACGGCGACACGAACGGTTCGCTCGTGGTCGTCGAGCCTGCTGCGGTCAGCCGCGGCAGCGGTCAGCGGGTTGAGCGACATGACGGCGCGGTTGAACGGCGTACCCGGCAGGCGTTCGATCATGGTGAATGCCGAACCACCGGAGCGGAACGTGCCGAAGGTGCGGGGTGCCACCTTCGCGGCTTCGAGCAGCTGAAGGACCTCGTTCTCGTGTTCGAGACGGCTCGCAGCGTCGAGACCGGCGTGCTCAGCGACGAACTCCCTGCCTTCCTTGAGGACGACCTCGCCGTGCACGTCGTGAGACGCGCGATAGACGCCGCCAGCGTTCGAGAACGAGTAGGCGCCGGTCACGGACATCCGGGACAACGCCTCGTCGGGTGCAGTGGTGCGGAGACGTTCCGCCGCCGCCCAGCTCGGCAAGTCCACCCAGTCGGGTGGGTCGAAGACGACGCCTCGGCGGTCGGGTACGAGGCGCCCGCTCGGGTCCCGGACAGCGGGCTTCCCGTTCCACGTGGAGAGGGAGCGGAAGGCGCCGTAGCGGATGTGCACGATCGAGTCTCGCCACTGGAGGTCTCCGAGGATCCGTGGCCCGCGGCAGCCATGGAGGAGTGCGGCGAGGCGGTCGAGCAACGCTTCGTCCACCTCGGACGCGGGAGGGTAGATCGTCACGAACTTCCCGCTGCTCGCGCGCGGCGCGTCCTTGTCGTTGGATCGGATGAGCGCAGTGATGTCGACCAGGTGCTTGAACGGCCACCCCGCGGTCCTGCAGAAGACGGCTGACCGTGCCTGGACCTCATCGGCGTCCTCTGTCCGAGCAGAGAGGTGGATCTTCCAGCCCTGGTCGGGCAAGGCGGCATCGGAGCGCGCGTAGCGCGTCCAGTTCTGGTCGGTCGCGACCCGCCATCCTGACCAGTCGAGGTCCTGCTGTACCCATCCGTTCGCCATCCAGCGATGCTGGCAGCGCGGGTATTGACATGTCAAACGTGGCGTGTGTACGTTCGGAGCGTTTCTTCATCGACGAAAGGACGAACGACATGAACGCTCACGACCTGCAGGCGATCGAGCCGGACGCGCCCGAGGAAGGCGGCCACATCCTGCTCTCCTCGGTCAGCTTCTACATCTGCTGGTAGCCCGAGCGCACCACGGAACGGGTCGGACTCCCTGCCAGGAGCCCGGCCCGTTCTCGTGCAGTGCCGACGTCACCGGCCGCCCCTACGGTTGATCCCATGCAGATCACCACCGAGGGCCGGCCGCTCCTCAGCCCGAGCGACCTCACCACGTGGGCGACCTGCGAGTGGGCGTTCCTCCGCCGCCTCGACGCCAAGCTCGGCCGCGCGGAACCCCTGCCGGACCAGCACGACGACATGCTCGACCGCACGGCGAAGCTCGGTGACCAGCACGAGTTCGACTACCTGCAGATCCTGAAGCAGACCCACGACGTCGTCGAGTTCGACCGCCCGGCACCGCCGCAGTACGCCGAAGCAGCGGAAGCCGCACGCAATGCCATGCACGACGGCGCCGACGTCCTCTTCCAGCCGACGTTCCACGCCCCCCCGACCGCCCACACCGCGGGCTTCATCGGCTTCGCGGACTTCATCATCCGCAACGACGCGGGGGAGTACGAGGTCTACGACACCAAGCTCGCCCGCCACGCCAAGATCAGCGCCCTCCTGCAGCTCGCCGCCTACGCCGAGCAGATGCAGGCGCACGGCATCCCGACCGGGCAGCAGGTCCACCTGGTCCTCGGCGACCGCACCACGACCACGCACGACCTGGCCGACATCGAGCCGGTGTACCGCACGCAGCGCGCCGAACTCCAGCGCGTGATCGACGAACGACTCGGCGCCGACGAAGCACTGCAGTGGGGCGACCCGAGGTACAGCAGCTGCGGCCGCTGCGGCGCGTGCCAGCAGCAGGTCGCGCAGCACCGCGACCTGGTCCTCGTCGCCGGCATGCGCCTCGACCAGCGGACCAAGCTGATCCGGCAGGGGGTGCGGACGATCGACGACCTGGCGGTCCGCACCGCCCCGGTGCCCGGCATGTCGAGCACGACGCGAGATCGCCTGGTCCGTCAGGCGAGCCTCCAGATCGAGACGGAACGAACCGAGACGGAACGACGCGCCACGGAAGACGGAACACAAGCGGGCACGAGAACGCCGGCCTTCGAAATCCT